>Ga0315285_10004053_pt1 | contig 15204 bp, 17 predicted proteins | sample YL17G09_36_MG_FD_203698 | JGI IMG/M metagenome (GOLD analysis project Ga0315285, IMG submission 203698) | Sediment microbial communities from Yellowstone Lake, YNP, Wyoming, USA - YL17G09_36 | ecosystem: Environmental > Aquatic > Freshwater > Lake > Sediment | place: USA: Wyoming | collected...
AGGATTCCTCGTGGTTCCTCCGGTTCGTCCACGCCTTCGGGTTGGAAGACGTCCTCATCCCAATGGCGGTGACGCGACCGTGATCTCCTCACGCGTGGACAAGTCTATGTATCCTCAACACAGTCTGTATGCGTCAGAGCGGTGGGTGCGCTTATCTCTGCTGCTGAGCTATCGTGAACGATACAGAGGCGTTCGATTCGGGCGTGGCCGACCTCAACTCCTTCAACCTGACCACCTCGGGCCCGAGGTCCGCCAGCTGATGCAATATCCCGTCCACATGACCTTCGCCAACCACCGCCACTACCCGCTCGTACTTCGAGGCGAGCTGGCGCACTCCCTGCGCGATGTACTTGTCCCTGTCGTCTATGAGTATCTTCTTCACCGAGGGGAACTGACTGGCAAACTCATCAAGGTATGACGTGCGATCTTCGTCGAACCTCTTGAGTTCCTTCTCCACCTGCTTTTTCCCGACGAAAAGCGCCGCAATCGTCGAAACGAAGAGCTTCACTTTCTCCTCGAACGTCATCGACCCCCAGAGGCGGGAGAGGACCATTCCCGAGTCCATGTCCAGGAAAGCGATGTCGGCCCCGACCTCGCCGGCGGCTCTGGTCGCCGCCAGCATCTCGTCTCCCACCTCTACCCCATATTCGTGCGCGATTCTCCTCTGGAAGTGCGAGAGAAGGCGGTAGAGAACACCCGTGTCCTCCCGCCCGTGGCGGTTGTTGAGGGCGTGGTACCTCTCCTGATCAAGCTCGACCCCGACCACGGTCGGCTGGCGGCTGACGACGACCTGCCTGACCTGCCCGCCGATGTCGAAGACGTGGCCCACGCCGATGATCGTGATCATCCAGATGACAAAGGCGACCGTCGCATATGAGACTATCGCGGACTACGGCCTCAGCTCCAGCCAAGCCTCCGCGAATCTGTCGACGGCCTCGTCCAAGAATGTCGCTCTATACGAGATGAGGGCCTTCGCGATCCTTTCGGGCTCGTTGAGGCTGTAGACTCTTTCCTTGCCGGCGTGCTCAACCGCGAGAATACCCGCCTCGGCGAATTTCGAGAGGTGAAACGAGAGCGTGGACTTCGCCTTGCCGAACGATTCGAGCAGCTCCTGGAATGTGCGCTTCCCAGCGAGCAGGATTTCCATCGCTATCCGCCTCGGGGCCTCCTGTCTCAGGAGCACCAGCAACCGCCGCTCCTTTTCGTCGAAGGCGCCTCTGGCGAAATACCTCTTCCTGTTCCCTTCGAGCTGGACTGAGACCAAGCCCGCTTTCTCCAGATAAGAGAGGTGGTACTCCGCCTCGCCAACCTCAATACCCGTCGCCCTCTGAATCTCCCTGAAATACATCCCGGGGACGGCAGATATCTTGCGGTAGATCCGCCGCCTCGTCTCGAGCTCGAGGGCGTCCTTAGTGCCCATGCGTCATCTCTTTGCCACTGCCAGGTACATGAACAGCAAAATCATCAGGTCGAGCGCGAGTATCTCCCAAGATGCGAATGAGCTGCCCCTCAGCTCCCCGAATAGAGCGACAAGGCCAATGACGAGGAACATCAGGAAGGCTATTGCCACATATGCGAACCTGGCGTGACGCAGGCGGAAATACGACGCCAGAGAAGTCGCGAACAGTAGGAGCGAAAATCCGACTATGCACCCCGCGAGGAAGATTTCCAGAATCACGAGGCCGAATCAGGGTCGCAGCATAAAAGACTTAGGGAGGGAGAATCCGCTGATGAAGCCTGGCGGCAGAATCCCCATTACGCGCGCCATCTCACTGGCCCGCCAAGGGCTTCCCTGAAAACCTCGACCGTGCCTCTGGTCATCCGCTCGGCGGTGAAATCCTTTGACTTCTCGAGCGCCCTCGATCCGAGTTGCGCCGCGAGCGTTCTGTCTGCTATCACCGACGCAAGATGCCTCGCGAGGGCGTCAGCATCGTTGGCGGGAGCTGTCAGTCCAACTTCACCGAGCACCTCCATGGTCGTCGGTATGGACGACGCAACGACAGGAGCCCCGCAAGCCATCGCTTCGAGGACTGGAAATCCGAATCCCTCGTAAAATGCCGGATAGAGGAATGCAGTCGCCCCGGAGATCAACGCCGGGACAGACTCATCGTCCACGAAGCCTGTAATCACTGTCCTATCGGCGATGCCCAGGCGCGACACCAATGCGCGCAACTCGGCCTCGAGGCTGGGCAGCATGCCGCCTGAGAACACGAGCTGATGATCTTTCGAACCCGCAAGCCCGCATGCGCGGTGGAAGACCTCAGCTGCCCCGAAGGTGTTCTTGTTCCAACGGTGGACGGCGTGCATGAGCACGTACGGTTTCCGTATTCCGAACTTCGCCATGACCGCCTCGACCTCGCTCTGCCCCCGCCGCCCGAAGTCCGGCGTCAGGCCGAGGGGGACAATCCTCACCTTTCCCCTTGCCCAGCGGAACACCCGCTGTATGTCCCTGCTGCTGTTCTCTGATGGTGAAATGATCGCGTCGGTTTTCCAGAGCACCGCGGGGAGCCTCGTCCTGAACTCTGTCACACCCTTCAAGGCGAACTTCCTGGGAAACAGGTTCGCCATCACGTCCATCAGCGTGACGACATTTCGCGGTGGCCATGACAGCAGCGGCAAGCCGACGCAGGCGGGCTCGAAGATCATGTCCACATGATTGCGCTGCAGGGCCTTGGCGAAGGCCACCTCCCACGAAATGAAGAAAGGAAGTGGGATTTTCGAGGAATACCGCCCATACTCCACATGCTCGTACATCTCGTAGAACTGGTTGGGCGAGGGATCCCTGTGAAAAAGGATGTAATCGTTCTCCTTGTCGATGTCGCGGAGGTAGGTGAGGATGTTGCTCAGGTACCGGCTCTGCCCGGTCCCCTTGCCCTGCTTGTAGAGTGTGTTGGAGATTATGCCGACCCTCACTCTTCCTCACTGTCCTCTTTTTGCGACATGCACGCCGGAGGCGCTCATTAGCCTATCTGCGTCCTGTGTTCGACCGTTGTACCAAATCCCATATATCTAGACCGCGGCTTCGAAGTGACCAGAGGCTTCGTCTATTATCTGCCCACATAATAGATTTCCTCCGTGAGGGGGAAAAGCCTCCTCCATTCTTTTTTTGAAAAGCTGGAGGGGCGCGGACAACATGAAGCGCGTCGTAGCGATACTGGCACTGGCGGTCGTGCTCGCCCTCCTGGTTCCCTCAGGCGGAGCCCTCGGCTCCGTCAGTTGTGCCGGCAACTACTGCGATGTGACGACCGACAGCATCGAGTACCGCTATTTCCCGAACGACGCGATCACCATGCGGGACTACGGCGTCGCCACGGATGGCGGGGGCAAGCACATCGTCTTCACTCTAATTCAGGCCGGATCGTTCGAGACCTCGGAGCCTGACGAGCATGGCAGGACTGTCTCGATCATGGGAGGCAGGGCATCCATCGAGACTCACGACAGCGCGCATGCCACCCTGATCTACAGGGCCTCGCAACCCAGCAATGTGATATTCTCCTTGGATTCGGGGATTGGGGCCGTGTCGTTCGGCAGCAGCGCGATAATAGGCGACTCCGAGATGCTCGCTGACATGGCCGTCACCGAAGGACGCGCAATAGAGAAGTCGGTGGACAATGTGATGGTGGGTTTGCAGCCGGGAGACATCTTGACGTTCCGCGTCCAGGGACCCTCGGGCAGCCTCGGCAATCTGCTCGCATCGGGGAACCTCGATGCCGAGTTGGACGTGAGGACTGTCGGTCCAACCATCGATTCCGACCTAACGGCGTTCAGAAGCACGGCCATCATGACCGTGGACTCGGTCGCATCTGACCGCGCGTCGTTCTCATTCTCAGGGCTCGGGGCCTCTCCCGTCGTCATCGTCGACCTTTCCAATGACTTGTACGCGCCCCTGAAAGACAGCACGGCAGTGAAGGTAGACGGCCAAGCGCTCATCCGGTTCGATGATGTGAAGGACTTCCTCGGGAGCTCCGAGAAAGGCTTCGCGGTGGCGGAAGGCGTGGACTACGCCGAAATGCTCGTCCGGCTTGACTCTCAATCAGGTTCGCTGACTATAGAGAAGATCGGCCTCGACCCGCTCTTGGTGGTTGCGGTGCTCATGTCCATGTCCCTGTGCGTGGCTGCGGCCGTTTTCCTTTTCAGGCGGAAGACCCACTAGTCCTAATCGGCCTGCCGGCCTTCGCGTAAATCCTCTTGATCGCCGAGGCGGGAGCGCATCCTCTGTGGAGCGTCTTCTGTTCGACCCTGATATGCTGGATGAGTGCCCTAACCCGCCCTACCTCGATGATGTCACCAACGCAGAACTCTCTGTCCGGAGCGACGAAAATCTCCTTCGGTGAGCCCCTTCCAGCCTTCACCAAGGTTACTTTAATTCTGACCATATCCGCGCGCTTCGCCCAGACCGTGTCGATGTGGCGGGCAGTGCACTCTGGGATGCGCCGCCCTTCCGACTCTATCGCGGTCACTTCAGCCTTACCCGAAGAGAGTTCCAAAAGGTCACCGACTCTCAGCAGGACGTCCGGGCCAAACTCCGTCTCGATCCTCTGAGAATCCTTCATCCAGCTGACAATCACGGGGATTTTCAACGCCTTGGGCTCCCTGATGGTGATGTCGGATATCCTGCCACATGTTTGGCACTTCACGACTCCCTGGAAGACAATATCCCGTCGGCCAGACAGCTTTCCCTTGATCACCCTGTGCAGCACCTCGCCGCAATTCTCGCAGTTCGCCATGACGGCGCTTGGAGTGGCCACGAACCGCCATACGGGAGACCGGCAAAAAGGTTACCGGAGACGAAGCTTCCAACCGCATTCGGAAATTGCTTTTCCCATCCATTCCCAGAGGCGTTTACCGCAACGAGGGCACCGCGCATGTTCGAGAAAAGTCTCAACCCACGCCTCACGGACCTCTGGTATCTTCTCTGCCTTCATCTTGGCCAGCATTTCCTTCAGCTCTGCTGTCGTGGCGAGAGGTTCGAGCTTGTCGAGGTTTATGGTAGCCCGGCCTGCCTTCTTTTTGCTGAGTCTGGTCACGGCTGGCGCCATGAAAAATCCCGCGATTACCCCACCGATGTGCGCCTCGAACGCGACCCCGGGGATGATGTATATGAGCAGGCTCGAAAGCAGGATGAATCCGATGGCCAACCAGAACACAGGGATGGCGGGCATCATCATTCCGGGGAAGAACAGGGTCACCTTCTCCCGAGGATAGAGTCTTGCATAGGCTCCGAGTTCTGCCGATATCGCTCCGGACGCGCCCAAGACGAAGACGACTTCGCCATAGTGTATGAAATAGAAAGTGAGGCTGCCGATCAATCCTCCGACGATGAAAATCAGCGCGAACGCCGGCGTCCCGATGCGGTCCTCCAGGGCCGCCCCTATGAAGATGAGCGCAGCCATATTGAAGCCCAAGTGGAGCAGGTTCTGGTGCACGAACATCGTCGTGAAGAACGACGGGATCACATCCAGTTTCCATGTCCCGGTCACCAAGACCAGTTGAGCATATCCTCCGGACCAGCTTGGATCACCCCAGAACCTGGAGGTCGCCGCAAGCAGCGCGTAAATCGTGATTGCTGCGATCGTTATCGTCAGGCTGAGAGGCGCTTTGCGCACGAATGCGTAGACGAAGGCGCCTATGATCAACACGACTGCGACCGTAGCTACGATGTCCACGAGCCTCAAATCGCGGGAGCCTATTTAACGAAACCGCGGCTCCGCATCTCCAGCATCACGCTTTCCTCCATGAGCCGATTCACAGACTTTATTAGCCTCTGCCAGTATTCGAATGCGAAATGAAGGTAGCAGTCATCGGCATGGGCTATGTCGGCGTGCCGGTTGCCGCCGCCCTGGCCGACGCTGGCAACAAGGTCGTGGGCATTGACATCTTGCCCAAGAAGGTCGAGCTCCTGAACAAGGGCAAGGGACCCATCGGCGGCAAGGAGCCCGGCCTCGACGATCTCATCAAGCTCAACGTCCAGAAGAAGAGGCTCAGGGCCTCAATGGATTACGGGGAGTGCAGGACGGCCAAAGCCGTCATCGTGTCGGTCGAGACGCCAATCAACGACAAGACGAAGGACGCGAACTACAGGCCGCTGAAGGCCGCGCTGAGGAGCCTCGGGGCGAACCTTCGCGAGAAGACCTTGGTCTCCGTGGAATCGACACTCTCGCCAGGCACGATGGAGAAGATTATCAAGCCGACCCTGCAGCACAGGTCCGGGATGAAGGTCGGCAGGGACTTCTATCTGGTGCACGCGCCGGAGCGGGTGACCGCGGGGAAACTCTTGAGCAACCTCCGCACCGTCGATCGTGTGATAGGCGCGAATGACCCCGGAAGTTTGAAGGCCGCCATCAAGCTCTACTCGACAATCACCAGGGGCAAATTGCACCCGACGAACTGGGTCACGTCGGAGATAGTGAAGGCGGCAGAGAACGCCTACTGGGATGTGCAGATAGGTTTCGCCAACGAGATAGCCCTCGTGTGCGAGGACCTCGGGGCGAATGCCTATGAGGTCAGGGAGTTGGTCAACACATGCCCTTTCAGGAATATGCTACTCCCAGGGGCGGGCGTTGGTGGCCCGTGCATCCCCAAGGACCCGTGGCTCCTAGTGTCCAGCACGTCTCAGGGGAAGGTCTCCATCATACCAGCCGCGAGGGAGATCAACGAGTTCATGCCCGAACGCCTCGCCCAGCTGGCAGAGGAGGGGTTGAGGGAGGCGGGAAGGCGCATCAAGGGAGCGAGGATTGCGGTCCTCGGTTTCTCCTACAGGGAGGAGACCGAAGACACGAGGAACACTCCATCGGTCAAGGTGATTCGCGAGCTGAGACGGAAGGGCGCGGAAGTCGTCATCCACGACCCGTACGCGCCTTCACAGCGCGGTTATCACATTATCCGTGACCTCAACAAGGCGGTTCGGAAGGCCGACGCCCTCGTGATAGTCACGGGCCACAGGGCATACCGCAAGATGGACCTCGCCAAGATAGGGCGGAAGATGAGGCGCAGGGTCATCGTGGACGGCAGGAACGTCTTCCCACAGGGGCTTGGCGGCAGAAGGTTCGTCTACAGGGGCCTCGGGAAGGGCGACTACTAGTCCAGCTTCACGACCTTGCCCTGTCTTTGAGAACGCAGGGCGGCCTCGGCCACGCGCAATGTCTCCATCGCATCTCTGCCTGTTGCCAAGGGCTTGCACTTCTTCTTGATTGCGTCGAAGAAGTCTTCAAGCTCCAGCTTCAAGGGTTCCTTCTTCTGGAGGGAGACGTGCCGTATGTCGTACTCGAATGGAACCTGGTAGAGGTTGAATGGGTCGTATTTCATCAGCGTCGAGGATGATATCGTGACAGACTGAGTCGTGTAGTCCATCTCGACGAAGGTCTTCAAACAGGTGAGCGACAGCTTGCGCACCTTCATCGGGGTCAGCCAGTTGACTTCGACGAAACCGGTGACGCCGTTCTCGAAGCTCATCAGGATGTTCGCATGATCCTCGAACTTCTCATGCATCTCCCTGCCGCCTAGCGTGTAGACGGACTTGACCGGCCTCCCTATCAGATAGCGGAGGACGTCCATGTCGTGTATGCCCAAGTCCATGATCACGCCGACGTCCCTCACTCTTGCGGGCAGGGAACTCACTCGCCTCGTCGAAGCGGTGATGAGCTGCCCGTACTCGTTTGCCTGCAGCGCCTTCTTCGCGAAACGCACGACGGGGTTGTGCCGCTCAATGTGACCTACGGCGAGCACCAGACCGAGGTCCTCCGCGGTCTCCACCAGCTTCTCCGCCTGGCGCAAGTTGGAGCAGATCGGCTTCTCGACCAGGACATGCAGGCCAGCCGCCAAGGCGGCATTGGCCATTTCATAGTGCAAGTTCGTCGGTGCCGCAATGACAACAGCGTCGAGTTTCTCCTTCAGCAGGTCCTTGTAGTTTATGAAGTAGCTGACGCTGAACTTGTCCGAGACCGCCGCTCCGATCTTGACGTTCGTGTCGGCCACCCCGACGAGACGCGCCATCTCCGACAGCACCCTCGCGTGGTTCTGGCCCATCGACCCTACGCCTATGACGCCGACTCTCATGGGAAACGCTCCGGTATCTCCGGCTGCCCAATAAAAGTATGCGAGGAAGGACGAGGGGACTCTGTCGAGGTTCAAGTTGATACTCGGGAAGGAGGCCCCAGAAGGGCGGGAAGGACAGGATGGCGGTGGCGAAGGCGTTCATGATCACTTCGATGCCGTTCATCCTTGCGGAAGCGGCGACTGGCGTGGCGTCTTTCCTCACCGGGCAGCTGTCGATACCGCCGGCGGTCGGGCCCGGCACCGCATTGGATCTCGCGATTCTCGTGGCAGGTCTAGCCGTCCAAGGTCTCAAGGTGTGCCGACCGGGACGAAGCTCGATGTAGAAAGCGAAGTTCATTGAATTCGGGGTGGTCGGGCATCGCTTACGTGACACGGTTCGTTGCCGCCGCGATTTCCGAGGATGAGCCACAGCCAACCCACGGGGTAAGCTGGGATGGAAGGCCTTACTCCAACCTTACATCCCCCTTACACATGTTCATCAAGCGGCATACTCCACGCTATCCTCGGCCTGACACATCTCACTCTTTGATTTCTTGCTACATCCCCGCCCACCCTATTTATGCGGTCCCCGCCAACAATCGTAGCGCCCTCTCGCGGGGGCAGAAGGCATCTCGATGAGACTCAGAAACATAGTTGGGAATAGGTACAGCGGGACGATAGGGAAGGACACGGTCGCGTCTTCATGGAAGGGGATCCGCTACTTGCGCGAGTACAAGGTCCCCGTGGACCCGAAGAGCGAGCTCCAGCTGCAGCACAGGGCGCTATTCGCCAAGGCGGTGGAGACGTGGCACGCGCTCGATCCCCGCTGGCGGGAGATATACAACAAAGCCGCCGTCAGGATGACCGGGTACAACCTCTTCATAAGGGAATATATCGAGGCGGGTAGAAACGGGCGGGAGTTGATGATCATGCAGGTGCCTGCAAAAACGCCTCAGAGTGCGGAAAGAGGGGATGACGGGATCGCGAGAGACATCCAGGAAGACGCGGCAGATTGCCCGGACACGTTATCCTCCATCTTCGAGTGATGGGAGATGAGGACGGGATGGTCATGGCCGCGTTCGATACTCCGCACGAGGACCTCCCGACGAAAGGCACGGGCGAGGACGAGGTATAGGCCGTGTTCGACGCCACTTTTATCGAGAAGTCACTTCAAACGAGAACTCACTTCGCGTACTTGGCGGGGTTCTTGTCGAACTTGGCCTTGCAGCCGGGGTTGCAGAAGTAGTACGTCTTGCCCATGTAGGTGGAACTCCCCGCCGCGAACTTGGGGTCGACCATCATGCCACAAATCGGATCCTTTTCCATCGATTCACCTCCTCAGCCCATCTCGGGCCGGAATCTTCTCAAGAGAAGCGTGTTCCCAACGACAGTCACAGAGCTGAAGCCCATGGCGGCACCCGCCAGAATCGGGTTGAGGATTATGCCCGCGAAAGCGAGGGCGCCCGCCGCCACGGGTATCAGTGCGACATTGTAGAAGAACGCCCAGAACAGGTTCTGCTTCACCTTGCCAATCGTCTTTCTGCTCAGCTGAATCGAGGCGACCACATCTCGGAGGTCGTCCTTGATGAGGATGATGCCACCGGCCTCCAGCGCTATGTCGGTGCCGCTGCCCACCGCAATCCCCACATCCGCCTGCGCTATGGCGGGAGCGTCGTTGATGCCGTCGCCCACCATCGCGACGACCTCGCCCTTCTGCTGCAGGTCCTTGATCTTCTGAGCCTTCTCTCCTGGGAAGACCTCCGCGATCACGCTGTCGAGGCCGAGCTGCCTCCCGATCGCGTCTGCGGTCCTCCTGTTGTCTCCTGTCAGCATCACGACCTTCACGCCCATCTTCCTGAGCGCCTTCACCGCCGCTACTGAATTGTCCTTGAGGGTGTCCGCGACCGCGATTATCCCCGCCAACTTCCCGTCCACCGCCAGAATCATTCCAGTCTTTCCGTCCTGTTCCAACTTCTTGAGCGGTTCCTCGGCTGCATCCGCCTTCAGACCGCCATTCGACATCAGCGCGCGATTTCCCAGGAGGATGTCGTGCCCATCCACCTTCGCCTTGATTCCTTGGCCCGGCACAGCCTCGAATCCGGCTGGTTCAGGAATCCTGATGCCGCCTTCCTCCGCCTTCGCGACAATCGCCCCGCCAATCGGATGCTCGGACCCCTTCTCCGCCCCCGCAGCGAGCTTCAGCACGTCCTTTGAATCCATCTGCCCTATCGGCACGATGTCTGTCACTGATGGCTTGCCCTTGGTGAGCGTCCCGGTCTTGTCAAATACGACGGTGGTCAGCTTCATCGATCTCTCGAGGTACTCACCGCCCTTGATCAGCAATCCATTCTCCGCTCCCTTCCCCGTCCCGACGACTATCGCTATCGGTGTCGCGAGACCAAGGGCGCAGGGGCAGGCGATTATCAGCACCGCCACCATGATCGACAGGGAGAACGGGAATGTCTCTCCCAACACGAGATACCAGATTGCGAACGACAGCAGCGAGACTGCCACCACCGCCGGAACGAAATACGAAGCGACCTTGTCCGCAAGCCTCTGAATCGGCGTGCGGGACATCTGGGCGTCCTCGACCAGCTTGATTATCTGAGATAGTGTTGAGTCGGACCCGACCTTCGTCGCCTTGACCTTCAGCATCCCGACTTTGTTCCCCGTCGCGCCGAAAACCTCGGCACCCGGGATCTTCTCCACCGGCATGCTCTCGCCTGTGACCATGGACTCATCGACGGACGATTGGCCCTCCAGCACGATACCGTCAACGGGGATCTTCTCCCCCGGCCGGATGACCACGACCTCGTCGACCTCGACCTGCTCCACTGGCACCTCGACCTCGCGACCGTCCCTGATTACTTTGGCGGTCTTTGGCTGCAGGTCCATGAGCTTCCTGAGCGCGTCCGATGCCTTGCCCCTCGCGATCTCCTCGAACAGCTTGCCTAGGAGTATCAACGCGACTATCAGCGCGGAAGCGTCGAAGTAGACCGCCCTCTGTGCCTCTGGTATGAGGTTGCCGGCGAAGGTCACTATGGTGCTGTAGACCCATGCCGCCGTCGTGCCCATCGCGATGAGAACGTCCATGTTGGCGCTGCGGTTCCTGAGAGCGTCCCACGTGCCCCTGTAGAACCGCCATCCGATGACGAACTGCACCGGCGTCGCGAGGGCGAAGAGCAGGTAGTTGTTCAGGTCCATCGGGAGGAACGTGACCCAGGAGAATATCTCGGTGGGGATCGCGAGGGCGAAGCTGACCGCGACCATGACCTTCAGCTTCCTCAGCTCCGTCTCAGGCGCGAGGAACGCCTCCATGCACGACTCGGCGCAGAAGTAGTACGTCCTGCCCCGCACCACCGCCGTCAGGTGTGATGTGGACTCGTCGACGTACATTCCACAGACAGGGTCCTTCGCCACTTGGCCACCTAGCACGTTTGTCAGAACCGGCTCGGTAAATGTGCTTTTGCCTTTCATCCGATGAAAGCGCGTCTCATTGACCTGCCGCCGACCTGATCACCGCGACCGCGGTCTCCAAGCCGATCCGCGGGACGAGCGGGTGCACGGGAAGCTCAAGCAGCCTCGGCAGCACTTCCTCTGCGACCTTGCACTTGCGGGCCCTGACCTTTCCCTTGAGCGCCTTTTGGCGGTAAAGAGGGACCGGATAGCTCGGCTTCGATGCTATCCCTTCGGCCCCGAGTTTCCCGATGAGATCCGCTCTTGCGCATGGAAAATCCTGTTCCAATCTGAGGATGTACTGGTAGTAGGTGTGGAGACGGTCTGGGCCTTCAACGGGAGGCGTGACCGACCCGACCCCGCTCAGCCCGTTCGTCAGGATCGCCGCGTTCTGCCTCCTGCGGGTTATGAAGTTGTCCAGCCTCTTCAGCTGGACAAGCCCCAATGCCGCCGCGACCTCGGTCATCCTGTAATTGTAACCGAGTATGACGTGCTCGTACTTGGATTCCTGGCCGTGGTCTCTGAGGAGGCGGCACTTCCGCGCGATCTCGTCATCGTTCGTGACCACCATGCCACCTTCGCCTGTCGTCATCGTCTTCGTCGCGTAGAAGCTGAAACAGGCGGCGTCGCCCATGGACCCCGCCTTCCTCCCTTTGTACACCGCGCCATGAGCCTGCGCCGCGTCCTCCAGAACCACCAGTCCTTTCTCCCGCGCGAGCTCAAGCAGCGGATCCATGTCCGCCGCCTGTCCGTAGAGATGAACCGGAATGATCACCTTCGTCCTCGGACTGAGGGCTTTCCTCGCGTCTCTTGGATCCATCGTGTACAGGTCCTTCTCCACGTCAGCGAACGTTGGTTGACCACCGCACATCAGGACCGTCGAGGCGGTTGCGATGAATGTGATCGGCGGCACCACGACCTCCTTCCCCGGCTTGACCCCTATCGAGATGAGGGCGACGTGCAGCGCGGCGGTCCCCGAGTTCACCGCCACGGCGTTCTTCACACCGATGTATTCTGCGAAGGCCTTCTCGAACGCCGCGACCTTCGGTCCCTGGACAATCATGCCACTCTCAAGGACTTCCTTGATAGCGTTCAGTTCCTCCGCACCGAGCGACGGTCTGCCGGTAGGAATCATATCCGCTGCAATCCCCTCTGGCGATTTCAAGCTTGCCTTTCTGGGTCATCGCAACTTACTAAGTCTCGGAGGTGTTACTTTGTTCGGGACATGACAGGTTCCGCAGATTCCCAGAAGCTTGGCTCTTCGGACCAGGATACCGACTCGCTCTGGAAATCATATCATAACGACATACTGCTCCTTCAGCCGCTTGCGCACATCAGGCATTCTCTGGCGGGCCGCGTCCTGGACGTCGGGAGTGGCGACGGCGAGTCCCTTTGGCTGGTCAGTCGCTTCGGAGCTACGAGCGTGGGATTGGACATCAAGCCTTCCGGCGGGTTTTCGATAAAAGGCACCGCAATCGAACTTCCCTTCAAGGACGGATCGTTCGGAGTCGTCATGTGCCTCAGGACGCTTCAGCACATACGGGAGGACAGGGCCGCCTTGCGGGAAATGCGCCGTGTGATGAAACCCGGTGGATACCTTGTCATGGCTGTCGCGAACAAGCGTTCTTTCACAATGATATCGCTGAAGAGTAGAGGGGAATGGCGGGGGAGGGAACGCATCCCGTACGAGTGGTTCAAACCCTATACCGAAAAGGAGATAGAGAACCTCCTTCGGAGCGAGGGATTCGACATCGTCGAGAGCGACGTGGTCGGTTTTGCACCTGAGATCCTGCATCGTCGATACTCATCGCTGTCCAAGTTCACGCTGAGAGTGATAATGGAAGTGGACAAGGCATTGCGGGCAATGCCGGTGCTCGGGCCAAGAGGCATTCATGTGAGAGTGATAGCGCGGCTCGAGGGGACTACTTCCTCCGACTCCGGGCGGGAGCCTTGACGGCCAGCTTCTTCCTGCAATGAGAGCACCAGAACGACTTATCGAGAACGCGGCCGCAGGTGCAGACATAGCCTGCAAATCTGGCGGGATTGCCGACCACGAGCACGTGGTCGGGCACGTCATCCGTCACGACGGCCCCCGCACCGACCATGGCGTTCTTGCCTATGGTCAGGCCGCATAGTATCGTGGCGTTCGCCCCAATCGAGGCACCGTCTTTGACCTTGGTCACAACGATTTTCCAGTCCGGCGATACCGCCCGAGGGTACGGATCATTGGTGAAGCAGACATGTGGGCCGATGAAAACGTCATCGCCAACCGTCAGCCCGTTGTAAAGCGTCGCGAAATTCTGTATCTTGCAGTTGTCTCCAACGATGACGGAAACGTCGATGTACACAGACTTGCCCAAGCGGCAGTTCCTGCCTATCCTCGCCTTCTCACGAATCTGGACCTCGTTCCAGACCTTCGTGCCGTCTCCGATCTTTGCGTCCCTCGACACTTCGGCGGAACGGTGGATAAAAACCGACATTGTACCGGCGAAGGGGCTCGCGGATAATCAAACTTCCCGTCCAATGATGGCTTCGATTCAGCTTAAATATCTCGAGTCACTTCAAGGAGATTCGTGGATCCTGCGGGCCATGCGTTTGGCGGCAATCGCCGGTTCCGGAAGGAGCATAGTCCTTGAGAATCCTGATGCTGTGCCCATATTTCTTCCCCGAGAAGAACGCCGCGGCGGTGAGGGCGATGGCCTTCGCGAAATACTTCGTGAGGGAGGGAGCAGAAGTCCATGTCATAACCCCCGAGTCCGAAAGGATTCCCGCGGACGCAGCGTACCCTGGCGTCTCTGTCAGTCGCGTGCTCAGTTACGACAGCCTTAGAGAGAAACGAAGCTTCCTGCGATCCTTGCCCGGCGTCCCAGGCGCCGTGAGAAGAATGAAGGCGATGATCGAGACGATAGAACCCGATGTCGTCTTGACGACGACACCATCGCCGTTCCTTGCGTTCGAGGGGCATCTGGTCTGCAGGCGTCTCAGAATCCCAGTCGTCTTCGATGTGAGGGACACCTGGCTACTGCTGTCGCTCAACCACCCGGGACGTCTGAATAACTTCCTCAAGAGGAGGATAGAAGGGCAGTGCTGCTGGGGCGCGAAGAAGGTGCTCGTCGTCACCTCGACGCTCGGCGACCAACTTGTCCAAGATCATTCCCTGCCGCGCGGCAGGATAGTGGTGGCGCCCAACGGCGCCGACCTCGAGATCTTCAACGTGCACAATGCAGCTGACGTCGACATCGTTTTCCTCGGCGCCCCTTCCACATACCGCAACCTGGAGCAGGTTTTCAAAGCGCTGTCACTGTTAGTCGAGAAGAGGTCGTCGACAACGATTCGCTACATCGGCTGGGGAGACACGGAATACACGAGGCGCCTGTCGTCGATCGCAGAGAGGCTTGGCATTGCGCGGAGGATCGAGTTCCTCCCGCCAATTCCCCATGCGCAAGTCCCGGCAGCCCTCGCCCGGGCGAGGGTCGGGCTCATCTCTGTCTCCAGCGAGCCGGAGATGGGAGTCGCCGTCGGAGCCAAGACCTACGAGTACTTGGCCGCAGGACTCCCGCTGGCATGTTTCGGACCTCCGTCTGATTGCGAACTCAGGCGGCTCTGGCAATCGACACGGGCAGGGATTTACGAGTCTGAACCGGAGAAGTTTGCCGAAAGCCTCGGGAAAGTGCTTGACGACGAGGATTTGAGGCAATCGATGGCCGAGAAAGC
>Ga0315285_10004054_pt1 | contig 15202 bp, 9 predicted proteins | sample YL17G09_36_MG_FD_203698 | JGI IMG/M metagenome (GOLD analysis project Ga0315285, IMG submission 203698) | Sediment microbial communities from Yellowstone Lake, YNP, Wyoming, USA - YL17G09_36 | ecosystem: Environmental > Aquatic > Freshwater > Lake > Sediment | place: USA: Wyoming | collected...
ATGCCAGAGAAGAATGCCAGAGAAGAATGCCAGAGAAGAATGCCAGAGAAGAATGCCAGAGAAGAATGCCAGAGAAGAATGCCAGGAATGAGAAATGCCAGGAATGAGGAATGCCAGTGGCGCCACACTGAAGCATGGCGGGCGTGGACACCCGGCCCTTCGGGCTGTCAAGAACCTCTCCCGTCAAGGGAGAAGGATTGCGCAGGGCACGGATACCTTTTTCCAATTCGCCGCTCGCTGAAACAAAGCTGCTAAGAACGTAACACGGAACTGGAAGAGCCTTCCACATTCGACATTTGGCATTCATGGCATTCATGGCATTCATGGCATTCGTGGCATTCGTGGCATTTGTCATTCGGCATTGAGCATTGAATATTGAGCATTTGGCCGGAGGCCGCATGGATCATCAGTCGCGAGTGACATTTGAGCCGCATGGGCGGGCGGTGTTTGTCATGACGGGCACGAAGGTCGTCGAGGCCGCGGGGCTCGGCGGGCTGACCATCGACACGCCGTGCGGCGGGGCCGCGACGTGCGGCAAGTGCCGCGTGCGGATCCGCGGCAGCATCAGCCCCCCCACGGCTGAGGAGCGCCACCGGCTGACCGAGGCCGAGCTTGCCGATGGTTGGCGCCTGGCCTGCCAGTCCGGCGTATGCGGCGAGTGCATCGTCGAGGTGCCCGAAAGCTCACTGTTTGCCGGCAAGCACCAGATCCTCCAGGACGCCCGGACCGGCGGCGCCGGCGAGGTTCTGCCCGCCGTGCGAAAGCAGTACGTCCAACTGCCCGTGCCTACGTTGGACAGCGACGCGCCGGACCTGCTTCGCCTCCAGGCCGCGCTGGGGCCGTTCGAGGCTGGGCTGGGCGTCATCCGCCAACTCGGGCGGCGCCTGCGCGAAGGCGGCTTCGCGGGCACGGCCGTGCTGACCGACCACCAGCTCATCGACTTCGAGCCGGGCGACACGACGGGGCGGTGCCACGGCGCGGCCTTCGACATCGGCACGACCACCGTCGTCGGGGCGCTGCTGGACCTCATCAGCGGGCAGGAGGTGGCGATCGACTCGGCAATGAACTCGCAGGTGCGATTCGGCGACGATGTGCTCAGCCGGATCAAGCTCGGCAGCGACCCGGCCGGGCTTGAGGCCCTGCGCGCGGAGATACTCCAAACCGTCGAGGCGATCCTGGGCCGGCTCTGCGCGCAGGCGGGCGTGGGGCGCCGGGAAATTTACGAGATCACCTTCGCGGGCAACACGACGATGCAGCATCTGCTGTGCGGCATCGACCCGTCGCAGCTCGGCTGCGTGCCGTTCGTGCCGGCCTGCGGGCGCGGCCTGAACGTGCCGGCGGCGGAGTTGGGCATCGCGATCCACCCGCGCGGACGGGCGGTGGTCTTTCCGGTAATCGGCGGGTTCGTCGGCGGCGACACGGTCGCGGGCATGGTCTCGACGCGGCTGCTGGAGAGCCAGGGGCCGGAGTTGCTGATCGACATCGGCACCAACGGGGAGATCGTTCTGGCGGCTGAGGGCAAGTTGTGGGCGGCGTCGACGGCGGCGGGTCCCGCGTTCGAGGGCGCGCGGATTTCCTGCGGCATGCGGGCGATGGCCGGGGCGATCGAAAAGGTCATCTTCGAGGACGATGTGCTCTTCAGCGTCATCGGGCACGTCGAGCCGGCCGGTCTGTGCGGCAGCGGCCTGGTGGACCTGACGGCCGAGCTGTTGAGATGCGGCCTGGTCAACTCCGCCGGGCGGATGCTGCCGCCGGATGATTTGCCGGCGGGCGTTTGCATTTGCGAAAAACTCCGGCGGCGCGTCATCCTTGACGGCGGGCAGCCCGCGTTCGTCCTGGTCGCCCCGACGGGCGGCTCGTCGGGCGTGGTGCTGCGACAGAAGGACATCCGCGAGCTTCAGCTTGCCACCGGCGCGATCCGCGCGGGGATCACGGTTTTGCTCAAGCAGGCGGGGCTTTGGGTCGGCGGGCTCAAGCGCGTGCTGATCGCCGGCGGGTTCGGCAGTTTCATCCGCCGCAACAACGCCCAGCGCATCGGCCTGCTCCCGCCGGGCATCGACCATCGGCTGATCCACCACGTCGGCAACGTCTCGCTGGCGGGGGCCAAGTGGGCCCTTGTCAGCACCAACGCACGCACGCGAGGCGAAGACCTCGCCCGCCAGGCCCGCCACGTCGAGCTTTCCCGCGATCCGGATTTCCAGACGGAATTCGCCGAAGCGATGATCTTCCCGGAGGAATGACGACGGGCGGCACGGTTCGTTTCCTTGCGGCCTGGCGGCTCCGGGAGGCGCTATGCCTTCCCGGACGCCGCAAGCCCGCATTGATTCATCGCAGCCGGCGCCGAGCGATTGACTTCTCGAACAGCCAACTACAATTGGAAGCTAAGATTCGTTTGGCAGGCGGGCAAATCGGGAGGGGAAGATACCGGGAGAAATAAGGGGCGGAGGTTTCGAGCCGGGTTACCGGCCGATTCGGTCCGCTTCGCGGACCTCATCAGCCGGCGTTAGATCGCCGGGATTAACTTCGTATGGACACTGCCGGGCCGGGATGCGACAATGTCCGGACTATGGACGTCAATCAGATCAAAGAGTGGATATCGGCCGGGCAGATCGACGAGGTCGAGAAGGCCTGGATGGCTGCCGCGGAATCCGATGGCGGCATCAGCGCCAACCATGCGGGCGAGGTTTTCGCGGCCCTTGTCGAGGCGAAAAAGGACGACCTGGCCGACACGCTGGGCTGGGCACTGCTGGAAGAGCGCAGGGGCTTGGACACGCTCGCCCAGCGGCTCGAGTTGGCAAAAGTCATGGCCCTGGCCGTGCCCGTAAGCGGCGACCTGCGCCAGCAGGCCCTCGAGCTCTACCGCGAGATGTTCGGCCCGCACCCGCACTTCGACGGGCTGGTCAAGGCCTCGGAGATCAACAACGCCCAGACCCCCCGGCGGGCATTTGCAACCCTGGACCTCTGCCTGAGGCTCACCGACGGCAGTTACGTATCCAACCGCTTCCGAAACCAGGTGGCGCAGGTCAGGCGGTTCGACGCCGTCCTTGGCGAGTACGAGCTTGAGAACCTCGCCGACGGCCGGATGACGCTCGACGCGCGAAGCCTGGCCGACGAGTTCGAGGCCATCGGCGACACCGACTTCCGCGTGCTGTCAAAGCGGGATCCCGCCAGGCTCGGCGAGATGTTCTTCGACGACCCCGCGACCGTGCTCATCGGCGTCTGCCAGGCCCACGAGGGACGCATCGACGCGGGTGAGCTCAAGGAAATGCTGGTGCCCAAGTACATCCCGGCCGACAAATGGTCCGGCTGGTGGAACAAGGCCCGCGCCGCCGCCAAGAGGTGCGAGAAGCTCACCGTCGAGGGCCGAAACCCGATCTACCTCGTCTACCACCCGCACGGGCTTACGCTGGAGGACCAGATGGCGCGGGAGATCGAATCAGCCAAGACGCCGCTGGAGACGCTGGAGCTGATTCGCCGCTACGCCCGCGAGGCCAGGCATCGCGAGCTGGGCATCGACGCCGCCTTTGCCGCCGCGATGGTCAACACCCTTGCCGAGCAGGCCGGCAGTTACCAGAGGACCCGCCCGACCGACGCCTTGACGGCCAGCCTGGGCGTCGCGGTCGCCGCGGACCTCGGGCTCGCCGCGCCCGTCAAACCCTGCCCGTCGCCCAAGGAAGTCCTGGCCGCGACCGCCGACGCGGTCAAGGTAGTCTCGGCCCTGGAGGATGATTCGCTCTGGCTGGCCGCCATGATCGCCATGAGCGAACTGCCCGATGGTCCCGACCTGCTGGAACGGCTGCTGATGGTCGCCCCGGTCCGCCAACTCGACGCCCTGGCCGAACTGCTCCGCAAGGCTGGGCGCCAGCAGGCTCTCGCCAACGCGGCCTCCAAGGCCCTGGCCGACCCGCTGGGCAACCTCGAACTGATCCTCTGGCTGTGGTCCTGCCTGGCCGAGGCCGTGCCCGGCGGGGCAACCAAGCTGGAGATACTATCCAAGCTGCTGAAAACGCTGCACGATCTGGATATCGACATTCACCTGGCCGAGTCGTCCGACCGCAAGGAGCTTCAACGCCGCATCCGCACCGCCATCGGCGCGCGGGACATGGCGGGCTTTCGCCAGGTCGTCTCCCTGATGGACGAGGCGATGGCCAGCATCATCAAGAGCCGCATCGAGCGGACCGACGGCCTGGCCGAGAGCGTCCGCGAAGACATGATGCAGATCCTCAAGGAGAGCTTCTACGGCCTGTTCGCCAGGAAGCGAGTCGAGCCGTGGCTGGACGAGACCATGCTCTATACCACGCCGGCCGGGCTGCGGGGCCAGGAGGCGGAGCTCAAGAACCTCATCGAGAACCAGATCCCCGCCAACAGCCGGGCCATCGGCGAGGCGGCCTCGCTGGGCGACCTCAGCGAGAACAGCGAGTGGAAGTACGCCGTCGAGGAGCGGACCAAGCTCCAGGGCCGCCAGGCCAAGATCCAGGACGACCTGACCAAGGCACACGTGATGCACCCGGAGGAGGTGTCGATCGACATCGTCAACATCGGCACGAAGGTTGCGCTGCGGCGGACATCGGGCGCCGGCACAATTGACGTTTCCATCCTCGGCCCGTGGGACACCGACCTGCCCCGCCGCCGCTACAGCTACCAGACCGCGATGGCCCAGGCCCTGCTGGGCAAGGCCGTCGGCGAAACCGCGGCGCTGCGACTCGAAGGCGACGAGGCCCAGTACGAGATCGTCAACATAGAAGTGGCGGAATTCTGAAGTCGGAAGGCAGAAGTCGGAAGGCAGAAGTCGGAAGGCAGAAGTCGGAAGGCAGAAGTCGGAAGGCAGAAGTCGGAAGGCAGAAGTCGGAAGGCAGAAGTCGGAAGGCAGAAGGCAGAAGGCAGAAGTCGGAAGGCAGAAGTCGGAAGGCAGAAGTCGGAAGTCGAAAGGCAGAAGTCGGAAGTCGAAAGGCAGAAGTCGGAAGGCAGAAGGCAGAAGGCAGAAGTCGGAAGGCAGAAGTCGGAAGGCGGAAGTCGGAATCCCGCGAAGCGAGGCCTGCCCGCTTCAGCGAGCGGGGAAGACGACGAGGACAACCATGAACAGGCGCGATTTCATCAAGGCCTCCGGGCTTGCAGCAGCCGCCGTCGCATTGCCGCGCATCTCACCCGGAGCCTATGGGTCAGCCGCCCCGGCCCGCAGGCCCAACGTGCTGTTTCTGTTCAGCGATCAGCAGCGGCACGACACCATCGACTGCTATGGCCAGCCGATCTTCCCGGGCCTGACGCCCAACCTCGACCGCCTGGCCGGCGACGGCGTGCGGTTCCACCACTGCTTCACCTGCCAGCCGGTCTGCGGCCCGGCCCGCGCGGCCCTTCAGACCGGCAAGTATGCCACGCAGACAACCTGCTTCATGAACGACATCTCGCTGCCGCGGCGCGAGAAGACCATGGCCCATCTTCTCTCTGCCGCCGGTTACGACGTGGGCTACGTGGGCAAGTGGCACCTGGCGTCCGACGGCAGAACCTACCCGGACGTCGAGCCCTTCAACTGCCGCGCCAAGCCCGTCCCGCCTGAGCGCCGCGGCGGATACAAGGACTTCTGGCTGGCCTCGGACGTGCTGGAGTTCACCAGCCACGGCTACGACGGGCACATGTTCGACGGCGACGGCAACAAACGCGACTTCCCCGAAGGCCGGTACCGCGTCGATGCACAGACCGACTGGGTCATCGAGTACCTCCGCACCCGCAAGGCCCCCGCGGCCGGGCGCAGGCCGTTCTTCCTCTTCGTCTCCTATATCGAGTCGCACCACCAGAACGACCATGACCACTTCGAGGGCCCGCATGGCTCGAAGGAAAAGTTCCGCGAATACCGCGTGCCCGGCGACCTCGAAGGCACCAAGGGCGACTGGAAGGCTGAGATGCCCGACTACCTCGGCTGCTGCAACAGCCTCGACACCAACGTCGGGCGAATCCGCGACGAGCTAGCCAGGCTCGGCCTGGCCGAGGACACGCTGATCATCTACACCACCGACCACGCCTGCCACTTCAAGACGCGAAACGGCGAGTACAAACGCTCCTGCCACGACGACTCGATCCGAACCCCGCTGATAGTCGCCGGGCCGGGATTCACCGGCGGAAAGGTCGTCAACGAGCTCGTCAGCCTGCTCGACGTTACCCCCACCGTCCTGACCGCCGGCGGGGTCAAATTGCCGGACTACCTCGCCGGACGCCCCCTGCAAGGCCTCGCCGACGGCTCGGCGAAGGACTGGCCCCAGGAAGTCTTAGTGCAGATCAGCGAGAGCGCCTGCGGCCGGGCCGTGAGAACCAAACGCTGGACCTACTGCGTCGAGGCCCCCAAGGGCAAGGCACGCCACGGCACCCGCGACAGCGACATCTACCACGAGGCGTTCCTGTACGACCTCCAGGCGGACCCGCACCAGCGAAACAACCTCGCCGGCAGCACCGACCACAAAAAAATCCGCGCCGAGCTGCGGGAAACCCTCCTGCGCCGAATGGCCGCCGCCGGCGAAAAGCCGCCGAAAATCCTGCTAAAAGCGTGAGGGGAGAGGGGCAATGCGGAATGCGAAATGCGGAATGCTGAAGTAAAGAGCTCCGCGACATCCTGGCCCGCTTCCGCCTTCAGGCTCAATGCTGACGTGAAGAAGGAATCGAGGAGTTACCTCTGACTTCTGACTTCCGACTTCTGACTTCCGACTTCTGACTTCCGACTTCTGACTTCCGACTTCTGACTTCCGACTTCCGACTTCCGACTTCCGACTTCCGACTTCTGACTACTGGCTGTCAATCACCATCTGCGGTATGATGGCACGCTCTGCGAGTTCGACAAGGTAACCCAGGCCCAGTAATACACAAGAGGAAACGGACATGAGCAAGTTTGTATCAAGACGGGAGTTCTTCCACTTTGGCGCCGCGGCCGCGGCAGGTGGATTGGCGCTGGCGACGATGGCGCGGGCACAGGAGGCCAAGCCTGCCTTGGCCGGCGGAAAGAAGGTGGTGGTCGTCTGGTCCGAATGCACGGCCCCGAAGAACATCTACCCCAAAGACATCAACGGCTCGATCGCCGAAGGGCTTGCCAGCCTGCCCGGCTGGGAGGTCGTGACGGCGAACATCGAGCAGGCTGACCAGGGCCTGCCGGATGAATTGCTGAACCGCTGCGACGTTCTGATGTGGTGGGGCCATAAGCGCCACGCTCAGGTCAAGGACGACCTGGTCGCCAAGATCGTCAAACGCGTGAGGCAGGACGGCATGGGCTTTATCTCGCTGCACTCCTCGCACTTCGCCAAGCCCAACAAGGCCCTGATGGGCACACCCTGCTCGTGGGGCGCCTACAAGGGCGACTCGACGACGCTGGCGATAAAGGTGCTCGACAAGACCCACCCCATCGCCAAGGGCGTCGAGGACTTCACCATCGACCACCACGAGCGGTACAGCGACCCCTACGCCGTGCCCAAGCCGGACTCGGTGGTCTTCGGCGGCGCCGCGACGCTTAAGGACGGCAAGACCGACACCAGCCAGGTCGGCTTCGCCTGGACCATCGGCAAGGGCCGGATGTTCTACTTCCAGGCCGGCCACGAGACCAACCCGGTCTTCGCCGACAAGAGCATCCGCAAGATCATGGCCAACGCCGTCGCCTGGGCCGCGCCGCGAGGGCGGTAGCCAGGAGCCGGTAGCCGGTAGCCGGTAGCCGGTAGCCGGGAAGAAACAATGGCGGAATCCGGAACCCGGAACAAGGAACCCGGAATTGGCAGCCCGAGGCCTGCTCGCTTCAGCGAGCAGGGTGCCGTGGTTTGCCGATTTCCTCGCGCGAGCCTCAGGCGGGGGACGACTTGAGCAGTTCAGCCGCGGCCGTCGCGGCCCGCCTGGCCGGCTCTCTTAAATCCCTCTCCCTTGACGGGAGAGGGTGGCCCTTCAGGGCCGGGTGAGGGTGCCGCTCGCCTTGTTGCCCAGGACGTGGAGGCGCTTCATGGTACACAGGTACAGCCTGCCGTCGGCGGCAGTCGGAGGGGCGCTTATGGCGGAATCCAGCTTGACCGAGCACAGCAGCTTCTTCTGGCGCCCTGCCGCCAGGATGTGGAAGTCCCCCGCCCGCGAGCCGATGTAGACCTTGCCGTCGGCCACCAGCGCCGAGGCCCACAGGTCGCCGTCGGTCTGGTGGGTCCAATACTCCTTGCCGGTGCCGGCGTCGAGGCAGCGCAGGGTTCGGCCGCAATCGGCGATGTATACCAGCCCGTCGGCTATCGCCGGCGTCGAGCAGCAGTGGCTATTCAGCGGGACAGACCAGACCTCGGCCGAGTGAGTCACGTCGCCGGTCTTCGTCGCGTCGATGCACTTGAGCCAGCACTGGGTCTTTCCCCACCACATGTCGCCGCCGGCGGCGACGAACACCTTTCCGGCGTTAAAGACGGGCATGGCCATGATGGTGCTGGGGCTTTCGCGGCGGTTGCCGAGATAGCTGTGGATGTCCTGCTTGGGGGCGTTGGGGTCGCAGTCGAACTGCCAGACCTTCCGCAGCGTGCGCGGCTCGCCGTCGGCTGGTCCCGCATCCTGGTCCAGGGCCTCGAAGGCGTAGCACACGCCGTCGCCGCCGCCGAAGAACACGAGTTTCCGGCCGTTGACTTCGCCCATCGCCGGCGGCGCCCACGTGGAGTGGAATATCCGCGGGCCGATGTGCTCGCCATCGCGGGCAACCAGGCGCCCGGTCTGCTTGTCCAGCACGATCAGGCTCGGCCCGTCCGGGCGGCGGATCGTGCGGTGCGTGTTGTCCACGCCGTTGCAGGTGTTGAGGTACAGGTGCCGGCCGTTGATGAGGATCGACGAGAACGCCCCATCGTGCCGGTATGTGCCGGCCTGTTCGGGCACGCTGAACGTCCACAGTATGTCCGCGTCGTCTGGCTTGACCGGGACCGATTCGACGCCCTTGGGCGCCATGAACCGCCCCTCGTCGCGGAAGGGTCCATCGTTGCCGTTAGCCATGCCGGCCAGGTCCAGGCAGACCACGTCCCCGCGGTTGGTCAACACGTACGCGCGGCCGGCTTCGACCGTTGGCGGGCTGGTCAGGCCGCAGTGAGGCCAGTCCAGATACGGGTCGTCGCCCGCCTTGGGCACGGTCAGTTGCCAGAGCAGCCTGCCGTCGCGGCAGTCCAGGCACAGCAGCACGCCGCGGTCGCCGGTGTGCCTTGCCAAGCGCGGGCGACCGTTGTTGGTGCCCACCAGCACCTTACCGGCCGAGACGATCGGCGAGACGTACGACTGCGTGCCGATATCAACCGTCCATAGCACGTTGCGTGACGTGGCGAGGTCAAAGTCAGCCGGCAGATTCGCCTCGTCGGAAACCATGTTCCGCGACCACGCCTGCCCCCACTGAGGCTGGTCGCCGGCGCGCAGCGCGGCGGCCCCGCACAAGGCGAGCAGGCCACATGCCGCGGCGAGCAGCACGCCGGGGCGAAGTAACAATCCGCGCATGGAAGCTTCCTTTCAGCACTTTTTAGCACCACGGCGGAAGAATCCGCCGGCGGGTCGGCGATTCGGCGACACAAAAAGTCGCCACAGATTCTTCAAGGCCCGCCGCGGCTATTCAGGCCGGCGGACGTCGATGCGTTTCTTGGGCCTTGGCGGGGCCTCGAGCGCCTTGGTCTGCGGCTCGCCGAAGTTCTCGCGGAGGTATTCGCGGAAGTCTTCCAACTCCTCGTCGAACAGCCTGGTCAGGCGTTTGCGCCGCTTGGCGGACATCTCGCCTGGCGGCTGGACTTCGTGCTTGAGCGTCACAAGCAGGCTGCCTGCCCTCGGCCGGAGCAGCACGCGGAGCGTGACCGGCACTTCATATATTGGCCCCTCGCCGCGCAGGCTGAGTACGATCTGCTCGTCCTGCTCGCCCGGCTGGGGGCCACGATGGAACGTCAGGCGGAACCGCTGCTTTTCGACCAGCACGTACTCCCCGGCGTCGTAGGAGCAGAAGAACGCCTCGGCCACGTCATGGATGGACTCGATCGGCGCGGCCAGGAACTGCTCGCTCCAGATGACGCACTTGCGCTTCGCTCGGCGCATGAATCGCCCGGGCAGGGGAATCACGATGATCCCCAGCAGGAACAGGACAATCAAAAGCGCCGTCTGCCAGCCAATGGTGATGCCTAGCATCGCATATGCCCGTCCAGGGTTAAGACAAGTTCCCACTCGGCCCGCAAACGCCGCGGCCGGGCTTGATAGTCCATAATGACAACTCCGCCCCCGCGGTTCAAGACCGGCGCGGGTTTGCGAGACGGTTGCGTTGCGAATGTTCGTAGTGTGCCCGTCAGGGCATACCCGAAAGAATAACGCCTTACGGCGTCACTACGAACGCTCCGCGTGCGCTTGGACGGTGGCGCGTTTCGATGGTGCCTCTGGCGTTCGTAGTGTGCCCGTGAGGGCATATTCTTTTTCGGCACACCACGGGGCATTGCGTGGCGGGCCGGGGGGTGGCACAATATCTCGCGTCGGCCCGAGGCAACGGGCTTCGGGCAATCTTTTCGAGCTTCGATGACTCCGTTTCGTGAGGATGCCTATGAAAGTCGCCTCCATTACCGGACCTCGCCAGGCCGCTCTCATCGACCTGCCCGATCCAACGCCGGGCGAGGACTTCGCGGTGGTCAAGGTCCACGTCGTGCCGATGTGTACCGAGTACAAGGCCTACGACCACGGCTCGGTCACGCATAATCTCGGCCACGAGGCGGCCGGGCAGGTCGTCGCCGTCGCCCAGCCGGGCAAGGTGAAAGTCGGCGACCGCGTCGTGGTCATGCCGCAGTCGCCGTGCGGCAAGTGCCCGCTTTGCCTGGCCGGCGATTACATCCACTGCCAGGTCAGGATCGACCCGCTTGCGATCTGCAACTGCCAGGCCGGCAAGGCGACGTTCGCCCAGTACACCATCAAGGCCGACTGGCTGCTGCTGCCCATCCCCGACGGCATGTCCTACGAGCACGCGTCGATGGCGTGCTGCGGCCTGGGCCCGACGTTCGGCGCCGCCCAGCGCATGGCGATCGACGCCATGGACACCGTGCTGGTGGCCGGCCTGGGGCCTGTGGGGCTCGGCGCGGTAATCAACTGCGTCGTGCGGGCTGCGCGAGTGATCGCGGCTGACCCGTGCGAATACCGCAGGAAACTTGCGATGGACATCGGCGCCGCGGCGGCGATAGACCCCTTGGCCGAGGGCGCCCTGAAGGCGATCATGGACCTCACCGGCGGTGTCGGGCCGGACAAGGCGATCGACTGCTCCGGCGTCGCGGCCGCCCAGCGGTTGGCGATCGACGCCACAAGACGGCGCGGGCAGGTATCGTTCGTCGGCGAGGCCGGCGAGCTGCCCGTGAAGATCAGCCAGGACCTCATCCGAAAGGGCCTGACTCTCCACGGCGTCTGGCACTGGAACCTCCGCGACACCCCGCGGATGATGCAGACCATCGCCGCGGCCGGAGCGATGCTGGACAAGGCAATCACCCACAGGTTCCCGATGTCCCGCGTCGCCGAAGCGTGGGAACTGCAAATGACCCACCAGTGCGGCAAGGTCCTGCTGTACCCGTGGAAATAAGAAGAAGCCGTTGGTAGTGTGCCCGTAAGGGCATATCTTCGTTGGTAGTGTGCCCGTAAGGGCATATCTTCGTTGGTAGTGTGCCCGTAAGGGCATATCTTCGTTGGTGATATCGCCTCACGGCGACACTACGAACCAGGATAGCGTCTTACGGCGACACTACAAACCAGGATATCGCCTTACGGCGACACTACAAACCAGGATATCGCCTTACGGCGACACTACAAACCAGGATATCGCCTTACGGCGACACTACAAACCAGGATATCGCCTTACGGCGACACTACGAACCAGGATATCGCCTTACGGCGACACTACGAACCAGGATATCGCCTTACGGCGACACTACGAACCAGGATATCGCCTTACGGCGACACTACAAACCAGGATATCGCCTTACGGCGACACTACGAACCTGTTTCTTCTCTCTTGGCCTCTCTTTTCAGCAACCTCCGCGGCCTCTGCGCGAAGTCTCTTCCGTTTCTACTTCTTCATTCCCTCCTGCCCTGGCGGCCTGGACGAGTTCGGTGACTATCCTGCCGCCCAGGACGTTGTAGACGTTGTTTCGGCCGGCGTTGATGAGGATTCGCTGGGCGAGGTAGCTGCGGTAGCCGCTGCCGCACGTGACGGCCACGGGCTTGTCGGCGGGGACCTCGGCGATTCGCTTGCGGAGCTGGCCCAGGTCGATGTGCATGGCGCCATCGACGTGGCCGGCGTCCCATTCGGGGCGGGTGCGGACGTCCAGGACCGTCAGCGGCTGGCCGGCCTCGAGGCGGTCGAACATCTCGCCGGGCGTCATGGCGGGCATTACCTCGCGGCGGGTGTTGGCGGCGGCGAACCCGGCCAGGATCGTCACATCCTTGGCCGAGCCGAACTGCGGCGAGTAGCACAGGTCGAGGTCCTCAAGGTCCTCGACCGTCATGCCGGCCTTGATGGCCGTGGCGATCACGTCGATCCGCTTGTCCACGCCGGGCCCGCCGACGCCCTGGGCGCCCAGCAGCTTGCCCGTGGCGGGTGCGTAAATGAGCTTCAGCAGAACCATCGCCGCGCCGGGGTAATACCCCGCGTGGCTGCGGCCCGGAAGGTACGTCACGGCGCAGGCGATCCCCTCTCGGCGGGCCTGGGTCTCGGTTATGCCCGTCACGGCCGCGATCGCCCCGCCTGCCCGGACGATCGCCGTGCCCAGCACATCCGGCATGCAAAGCCGCCGCGGGTGATCCGCCGGCGCGCCGCAAAGGTCCATCGCCGCGTTCGCCCCGGCCACCCGCCCGGCCTTGTTGGCCGGGCCGGCCAGCGGAATGTTCACCGCCCGGCAGAGAACCGCGTGGAATGTCTCGCTGTTGTCGCCGGCGGCGAAAATGGAAGCATCGCTGGTCCGCCGCGAGCGGTCCACCGCGATGGCGCCCGTGGCGCCAAGCTTGATGCCCGCGGACTTTGCCAACTCGACGTTGGGCCGGACCCCCACCGCCACGATGCCGATGTCGAACGGGACGCGCCGGCCTGACTTCGTTACGGCCACGTTCCTGCCGCCGGCCGCGGCGATCCGGGCCACCGCGTCGCCGAGCACGACCTCGCACCCGGCCTCGACCATGGCCGACTGGACGGGCACGGCCATCTCCGGGTCCATCGCGGCCATCAACTGCGGCAGCATCTCGACGATGGTAACGTGCAGGCCGCGCCGGCGAAGCTGCTCGGCCGTCTCCAGGCCGATGTACCCGCCGCCGATGACCAGCGCCCGCGCAGGCGACTCGGTTCCAGCCTCGGCCCCGGCCGTGGCGCGACCGCCCGACGGGTGGACCTCCGCCAACCTGGCTACGATAGCATCGACGTCCGTCACGGTGCGGACGGTGAACATCCCGGCCTGGTCCAGGCCCGGAATCGGCGGGACGACGGCCTTGGTCCCGGTGGCCAGGATCAGCCTGTCATATTGGAGCTCCTGCGAATCGCCGCCATGCACGAGCGTGACGCACTTGCCCCGCGGGTCGACGGCGGCGGCGATGGTATCGGGCCGTACGTCGATGTCGAACCACGAGCGGAACATCTGCGGCGTAACGACGAACAGGTCCTCGCGCCGGGCGATCTCCCCGCCGACGTAATAAGGCAGCCCGCAGTTTGCGAAGCTGACGTACTTGCCGGCCTCGACAAGCACGATCTCGACGTCCTCGCCGACGCGCCGGGCCTTGGCGGCCGCCGACGCTCCCGCGGCCACGCCGCCGATAATCACGATACGTTTTGACATGGGCCGCGTCCTTTCGGTCTTCCTGAAGGAGAGCATCCACTTTAATGCCACCATGTGCAGGTTACAATAATAGCCCATCGGAGAAAGGTTATGATCGGGCAGCCTAACAGGATTCGCCTCCTTGCCGGCGACGAGATCGCGCCGGATGGGTGTGTGCTTATCGAGAGCCAGGCGCCATACCTCGGGCAGGTGGCGGTCTTTCGCGTGGCCGTGCCCGCGAGCCCGGCAAGGTTGCAGGATGTCGCCGGGCTGGCGCGGGCAATCTGCGACGACTTCGTCCGGCGGATAATCCGCGGCGTCGAGGATGCCGGCGGGAAGATCACCTGCTCCAAAGGCTGCGGTGCGTGCTGCTCGAGCTACCTTGTGCCCATGACCGTGCCGGAGGCGCTTCGGCTCATCGAGGAACTTCAGGCGCTGGACCAGCGCGAGCGGCGCCGCCTCGAACCGCTGTTTCTCAAAGCCGAGCAGAAACTCGCCGAGACCGACCTGGCCGGGCAAATGGCGTCGCTGGACCCCGACGACCCCGCCGGCACGGCCGCTCAGCGCGAGCTGGCCGGAAAGTGGTGGAGCGAGAACCGCTTCCCCTGCCCCCTGCTGGCCGGCAACGCCTGCGGCCTGTACCGAAGCAGGCCACTGCCCTGCCGGGAGTTCCTGGCCCTGTCCGACCCGCGATGCTGCACCACCAACACCGAAACACGCGCAGGCAGGCCCTTCTCCATGCACCAGGTAGTATCCGCCTGGGCCGCGGAGTTCGAGGGCGCCCGGCCTGCGCTGGTGCTCATGGCCAACCTGCTTGGCTGGTGGCAGCACAACGCCGAGCGGGCCAAGCTGACCTGGCCGGGCCCAATACTGGTGCGGCGGCTGATGGAATTGCTTGCCCAGACCGCACGAGAGGGCGAGAAGACTTTCCAGGGCCCCATCCCGCCTGGTGCATAGCAGTTCGCAAATCCGAATCTCGAATCTCGAAATCCGAAACAAACAGCAAAATTCGAATGCTCCAAAAGCTGCCAGCCGGCAGGCCGTATTCAAATCCCAAATGGCAAGCACCAAATAACAAACAAGTTCCAAACGGCAAATTCCAAATCACAAACACACAAGAGAGTTTCCGCGAATTGTGAACTGGTGACCCGAAGAGGGGCTCCTGTTTGGACCTTGATGTTTGCTGCTTGGTTCTTGTTTGGGATTTGGTGCTTTGGATTTGTTTCGGATTTCGAGCTTCGAGTTTCGTGCTTCTTCATAAACCGCCGCGGGGCGGGCTGACTTGCAACCCGCCCCGCAGTGGCGTCCGCCGCCGCCTACATCGGCTTGTTCATCATGGTGCTCCAGCCGGCCTGGACCTTGGCGCCCGTCTTGCCGCCGCCGGTGATGTCCGTCGGCGTGTATTCCCAGTTGAGCTGCCCGTACCGCAG
>Ga0315285_10004055_pt1 | contig 15197 bp, 16 predicted proteins | sample YL17G09_36_MG_FD_203698 | JGI IMG/M metagenome (GOLD analysis project Ga0315285, IMG submission 203698) | Sediment microbial communities from Yellowstone Lake, YNP, Wyoming, USA - YL17G09_36 | ecosystem: Environmental > Aquatic > Freshwater > Lake > Sediment | place: USA: Wyoming | collected...
ACTGGCTCGGCTTCCCCGAGCGCGGCGTGCTCCCGACCGAGCCGACCGCGGAGCAGATCTCCGAGTTCGAGGCGGGCTACCTGTTCGAGAAGATCATCCCGCTCCACACGGGGCTCACGCTCAAGGTTCGCGAGGACGAGCGCCTGGCGCACACCGCCGAGCTGGCGCCGCCCGGCGCGGGCGTGCTCGGCACGAACGCGGGCGCGTACAACAACGCGCCCGTGCACGCCGCCACCCAGGGGTGGCCGGACCTCGGGAACCGCTGGCGCTTCCCCGAGCCGATCCGCGTTCCGCGCAACACGATCGTCACGGTCAACCTCAAGTTCTCGAAGTACGCGAAGCAGCTCCTCCTCGCGATGATGGGGCCGGGCGGGATCGATCTGTCCCTCGGTCCGAACCAGCCGATCACCATCGGGCGGCGCGCGATGGTGCGCGTGAGCCTGATCGGCAAGCGCGAGGTTCAGCAGCGCGGCGAGCTGCACTTCTAGAGGTGCGGCGCGAGTAGAGTTCGCAACCGGCGCCCGAGTCGCGCTCTCAACCCACCCCGCGCGAGAGCGCGGCTCGGGCCGCCATTTTCGAAAGGGGTTTCAACGTGAGATATCGATCCAGGTTCTACTCGGTAACGGTTCCGCTTCCCGCCGACGCGGGCGGAATTCTGCAAGCCGGGACGAGCGCGACGGCGCAGGTCACGATCCAGAACTTCCCGTTTTTGGTGAAGCGGATCGGCCATGCGATCATCGGCCCTAACGGCGTGATCAATCCCGGTATCGTGAATTTCGCCGACGTCACGCAGGACGGCCAGTACACGATCCGTTTCAGGACCGACGAGCGCAACTACATGAACGAGCCGCTTTCGTCGGTCGGCACGTTCGGCGGCGGTCAGTTCTCGCAGATCGTGGACCTCCCCGCGCCGATCGAGTTGGAACCCAAAGTCACGATCGCGGTTGACGTCGCGACGACGATCCGACGCAACCAAGGGATCTCGGTTCAGGTCATCTTCGAAGGCGTCGAGCCGTACGAAGCGAAGCCCGCGGGCTCGGCATGAGCGACGATCGCACAGCGTTTCCCGACTTTCGCTCGGTCGTCGCCGCCGACCCCGAGCGGATCAAGTACGATCGCTTGTGCACGCTCGACCCCGCGACAAGCGAGGCGGTGTTCCCGCCGCCCGACGTTCCCGATCCCGAGGTCAGCTCGCCCGCGCCGACGGAAAACCCGCGGCGTGGTCCCGAGTCGTACCCCGAGGCGGCGACGTACAAAGAGCACTCGTTCAGGTGGCGATCGCGCGACTTGAACGCGCTCTCGCCCGACTTCTCGGTGGTCGAGATCGCCCGCTGGCACTGCCCTAATGGACACCTCGGGATCATCTCGTCGATCGCAACGCACCTCGGGATCAACCTCCCGCTCGACGATTCCGATCCGCCCGCGGTGCTTGAAATCGCGCTCGACCTCCCGTGGCAACCGTGGATCGTTCAGCTACTCGGGCTCCCGCTCCGATGGTGGTTACGTCTCGAAGCGCAACGCGAGGGCGTCGAGCTGGCGCCGGTCGTGCTCCGCTCGCCCGACGAGTTGCCCGGCTACCCGTTCCCCGAGTTGCCGACGTGGAACGATCAGCGGTTCGGGTGGGCTTATCACGGGCTACAGCCGCTCCGTTTGCTCGTTCCCGAGGGACACACCGCGCGGCTTTTCTGCGGGCTAGAGTACAAGCCCGAGGGCGGCGACGGCGGCGGCGACGACCCCGAGATCCTCTCGGGCAAGTTGTCGAGGCGCTCGTCATTCTGGCGCGACCCGAAGTCGCCAGGCGCACAAGCGGCGATCCAGATCGTCGCGCCCGGCTTCCCGCCGAGCGACGAGAGCGCGCCGATCGCCGCCGAGGGCGCCGAGCCCGCCGCCGCGATAATGGCCGAAATCGACGACAGCGGGATCGCGATCGCGGGACGGCTGATCGGAACGATCCAGACCTACCGCGAAAGCCGCCTCGCGACCGAGGCGGCACGCCGAGGGCTCTAGCCGTGCCGTTCTCACCGACGATCGAACGCTGGCGCGGCGCCGTTGACTCGCTCAATAGGATCATGGACACCGATCCATTTCTTGCGAACATGATCCCCGAGTCGGGCGGCATACCTGGTCGGATCGGATATTTCGACACAGGGTCGAGCTACACCGACGAAGAGATCGCGTGCGGGCTCGACCCGAAATGGCGACGACGCGCGCTCGGGCTTTGCCAGGTCGCGCCGGGAACGCTCAGATCCTACAACTCGAAAAAAGCGATCGGCGGCATGAGTTCGGGATCGACAACGCCGTGGTTCAAGCCTGTCACGCCGTGCCAGCTCGCGGGAACGTCGAGCGCCGACGCCTTAGAACAGATCCGCGTCGGCCTTTACGTTTGGGCGAATTGTCTTTTCTGGTCGGCGGGAACTGCAAACGTAAAATGGCAACCCGATCAGCTCATGCCCGACGAGATCCTGTTAATGACGCGCCTGCGCTACCATCGAGGGAACGGCGCCGTTAACAAGAAACTCGACCAGGCGGCGGCGGCGGGCTTTCCGCGCACGTTCGCGGGGCTTGAAGCGTTCGATCCCGATTGGGGAAAACCCGATCGCCCATTTCACGGCGCGCGGATCGTGCTCGCATCGTACAAAAAAGCGATGGGAGCAAGCACGCCGACGCCGAGCGAGCCGCCGATCGACTGGCCGACACCGCCGACGAACGGCGGCGGGAGCGGCGGCGCGGCGATCGCGATCCTCGCGTTGCTTTTGATTTTCGCATTCTCGCGGAAAAGGTGAGCCCGTGACGCAAGGTCAGATCGACGAAATCAAAGCCGAGCTAAAAGAGATCCGCTCCCGCGTCGAGCGGTTGACGATCGCCGTCGTCGTGCTCGCGCTCGCCTCGGGCGGCGTTCAGGCGGTACGGTCGATCGTCGGGCTTTGAAGCTCGATTTTCGCTCAACGCGTGGGGAGCTGGTCGAGCGCGGCGCTCGGGATCGACTTGGATCAGGGGTTAACGCGACCGAAACTCGGTCACGGGAGCGTAGATCCGAAGATACGGACAGAGGGCGCACGCGGGATCAGTCATCTCATGGCCGACGCCGCACCACTGATCGCCCGGCACGACGCCGCGACCTTTGAGCCCGACGAACACGCCGCACCGTTGAACGCGCGCGAGCAACGCCGCCGACGTCTCGCCCGAGACTTGCTCGACGTGCTCGACGTGCACGACGCGGCGATCCTCGCCCTCGGGCCGGTCGCCGTTGTGCAACGCCTCGCACGCGCGGTCGAGCGCGTACAAGCTACAGTCGCCGCACGCGGGGAACCGCTTGCACGCCTCGCCGAAAGAGCAGCTCGCGCGCGTTTCCTCGAAGTGCTCGACGTCGCCGAGCGATCGGATCTCGTCGTCCACCTCGCGCGCGTGGATCTCGCCCGCCGCGCGCATCTCGCGAAATTCGGCGGCGTGCTCGGCGAGCGTGATCGGCGGCGAGGGCGGCGCGGGCTCGAAGGCGCCGCACGCGTCGTCGAGCCCACCCGGTATCCACCCCGCGCACGTCTCGTCGTTTTGGAACGCGCATCCCGCGCACGGGCCGGGCGCCGCCTCGTCGTCGTCGGGCTCGGGAAGCTCGCGGGGCTCCCGCTTGAAGTAGTCCGCGTACACGTCGCCGCGCGCCCTGGCGAGCGCGTCGGCGGCGCCCTCAACGTCCACGCCGACTAGGATCAGGTGCGCCGCTAGGTCGAGCGCCGCGGAGCCCGTGAAGCTCTCGGGATCGAATATCCCGCCGCGCTTCTCGAAGCACGCGGCGAACGCGTCGGCGAGCGTTTCCAGGTAGAGCAACGGCGAGCCGTTCGGCAACACCGTGAAGCGCGCAAGCGTGACGTGCTCGACGTTGACGATCTTGATTTCGTCGGGCTCGGTTCGCACGACCGCGAAGCGAGGCGGCGAGGGCTTCGCGCTCGGCGCGCCGCCTGGCGCCCGCGGCGCCGGTTTCCGTTTGCTAGTGTTCCCCATGTTCGATCCTTTCCCCGGTTAAGAGCGCCCGCCGCTCGGCGGTGCTCGCGTATTTTCCGATCGGTGCTTGTGCGCCGTGCGTGAGGATCGCGAGGTACGAGGGCGGCGGATCTTTTCCCCGCTCGTCGATCGCAAGCTCGACCATGTAGATCACGCCGATCGCGGGGCGCTTGCACAACCGCCAATCGCCGATCGTGATCCAGGCGCCGCGCAAGTACACGACCGGGAACGATCCGACCCATTCCCCGATCGCGAGCTGGCGACGTCGAGCGCGGCTCACGGGAGCACCCGAACCGAGCGCGCGTGGTTCGCCCTCGGGAACGCGTGATCGGAGTAGTGGCGCCCGAGCACCCGAACGCCGCTCGCTTTGAGATCGTCGGCGGCGGTGCGCGTCATGATCCGCCAACGACCGCGGGACCATGATCGCTCGCTCCGCTTTGTGAGGCTCCGAGACGGCCCGAGCCCCTCGAAGGGGCGCCCCTGGTCGTCAAGGTCGGGCGAGTCGGGAAGGAAAACGCACACGCGGTATCGGAGCTGCGACGGATAGACCTTTTCGAAGTCGTGAAGCTCGCGCTTCGCCTCGGCGGCTTTGATGATCTGCGCGCCGATCAGCGGTTCGCCCTCGCGGCTCACGCCGATCCAGATCGGCCAACTCATTCGGCGCCGCCGAGCTGTTCGGGCTGGTCGTGCTTCCCCGCGCGGAGCCAATCCATGTGGGCGGTGTCGATCACCTGAGAAAATCTGAGAAGCTCGTCGCACGCGTTGGCGATCGCTTCGCGCACCTTGATCGGGATCGTTTTCTTCGCCGCCTCGGTGTTGACGCATTCGAACGCGCGGAGGTGGGCGGCTTCGGCGTCGGCGGAGTGATCTTGGAGCTGGTCGCTTTTGTTCAACACCTGGATCGCGGCGCGCTCGAATTTGTACCGCTCGACCTCCGAGAGCTTCTCAAGGTCGATCTTGCCGTCGGGCGAGCGGAGCCCCGCGGACTTCGCGAGCCGGAAAAGATCCTTGTACGTCCTTTCGTTCCGCTCGACGGCGTGCGCCAGCTCGCCGAGCAACACGATCGCCGAGCCGAGCGGCGATCCCCCTTTTCTTCTCGTCATGTTTCCCCGCTTTCCGGCGCCCGCGGCGCCCTGGTAGTCAACCGGGCTTCATATTAAATGAAGTGCACCCCGTTCGCGAGCGAAAAAAAGGAAGGGTCGTGTCAGATCGGGCGGATCGCCGTGCTACCATGCGCGCCCCGCGGGCGCGGAACGCCCGGCGCTCGGGGGAACGGTGTTCCCCTGAGAAAAGGTACTTTTTTTCAGAAATGGGAAACCCGCGCCGTTGCTAGCTTTCCGAATTTCCCGAACGCGGGGTAATTACGCGAGCCGCGCCGTTGCTAGCTTTCCGCTTTCGCGGCGAGGCGCGCGAGCTGGCGCGCGAGCACCTCGGCGAACGGGCTCCCGGCGACGGGCTCGCCCTCGGCGATCGACGCTGGCGCCCCTGGTAGGCTCTCGGGCGGGCGCGGAGCTGGCGAGGGGTGCGAGGGCGGGCGGGCGGCGGGCGGCGGCGAGGCGGGCGGGCGGGCGGCGGCGATCCGCGGCGGCGAGGTGCTCGCCCTGGTAGAGCGGAGCAACGGGAGGATCTCGCACCTCGCCCACCTGAACCGCTCGGCGCGTACCAGCTCGGGCCACCTCGCGATCCAGTAGTCCCACGCAACGCCGCTCGGCTCGGCGTCGGATCTCCCGGCGATCTCCGCTTTCGCCCTGGCGACGAGCGCCGCGCCGTCGCGACCGCCGAACCGCGTCAAGCTCGCCAGGGTCGAGAGCATCGCGGACACCGCGATCCCTCGGTTCGTCGGTCGCGTGCTCGACGTGAACCGCAAGCGTTGACGCTGGCACGCGCCTTGCCCTGCCCCGACCTCGGGGCGTTCGATGTCCGCGAGCGCCGCGAGCGGTGCAACGGGCCGCGCCGACTGGCGCGGCTCGGCGAGAGCGACGGCGCCGCCGTCGCGGTGTTCAACGCCCGCGCTCGCGGGCTCCGCGTTCGAGGTGCTCGGGACCGCCGAGGCGGTCGGCGAAGCGTCTTTGATCCTTGTTTCGGGGGTAGCTTCCCGCCCCTGCAAGGGGTCGGGAAGCTCACTCGGGGAGTTGTAACCGTTGCAACTTGAAACGGGTGCGACAGTGTGTGCAAGGGCCGGGCGTTCGGACCAGATCGCCCGCGCCGTCGCGGTCAACGTGATCACCGCGATCGGCTCTCGGATGTACTCGCCCGGCGCGATCTGGCGCACGCGGTCGCCCCTGCCTCGCGTGACGTCGAGCAAGCCCGCCGCGCGTAGCTCGTTGACGCCGCGGATCACCGTCGAGCGGCTCGCCGCCTCGTCGGTCGTGAGGCGTACCGCGGCGCCGATCGCCGCATAGCTCGCGCGCGTGCCGACGTAGCCGACGCGCCCGGCGCGGTGTAGTGCACAGTAGAAGCGGAGCACGCGCAACGCGCGGTGGGAGAGCCCGCCGCCGCCGCCCGCGGCGTCGAGCATCTTTCGCCAGCGGGCGATCGGGATCGTCCAGTCAACGGATTGAAGATCGGATTCGGTAGCGTGCCGCCAGGCGAGATCCGCCCGTATTGGCGGCGTCGGCGTGAGCCGAGCCGTTGAGCCCATTTCTTGACCCTTTCCCCTTCGATCGTCTAACCTGAGATCACCTAGATCGCTTCCCACCGTATCGACTTTCCCCCGAGCGCGTCAAGTTCTAGACCGGCGCGCTCGTCTGCCTTCCCCCTAGCTTTCCGCGCGGTCGTGATTAGCGTATAATTCGCGATTTTTTCGCGGGCTTTTAACGGCTTTTTCGCGGGCTTGCACGGGCGGGCGCGCGGGTCAACAACGAAAGGATCAGCCGATGGACGACCAGGATTCACGGTTTCAGATAGTGGACGACGGCGACGGCGACGACGGCGAGGGCGCCGGGATCGGAGAGCCGCTCCCGGTGAGCCGCGCCGACGTGCTCCCGCCGAACGCCGACGACGCCGCCGCGGTTGACGCGTTCCTCTCGGGGTACGGTCGCGGGTTCCAGGTGTCGATCGTTCGCACGGCGCCCGTGTGGTGCGCGGGCTACCTGACAACGCTCCCGCTCGATCACGGGATCACCTTGAACGAGATCCGCGAGTCGTACGGCGGGCGGCGGTTTCAGTTGCGGATCTTGACCGATCAGGGGCGATACGTTGCGATGCGTACCGTGCTGATCGCCGACGTTCCGCGCGACGACGGCAAGCCGCTTGCGAGTCTCGACCGCGGCGAGGCGCCGAAGTCGAACCCCGCGCCCGCCTCGGGCTTCGGCGACCTCGCGGGAGTGTTCCGCGATCTTCTCGCTTCTCAGCAAGCCGCCGCCGACCGACAAGCCGCCCTGCTAGAGCAACTGATCATGCGTCCCGCCGCCGAGGTTCAAACGGCGCTCGCGGCGGCGCCGTCGTCGCCGCTTCGCCAGATCCAAGAGCTAGGCGAGGTGATCGCCGCCGTGCGCGAGCTGGCGCCCGCGGTGTCGGGCGAGGGCGGCGGCGGCGGCGGCGGCGACCTCGGCGACGGCGGGATCATGTTGAAGCTCGTCGAGAAGCTCGTCAGCAAGTGGGGCGACAAGCCGGGCGCCGCGCCAGCACCGGGAGCCCCAGGGCGAGCCCCAGGAGCACCGGGAGCCCCAGGGCGAGCCCCAGGAGCACCGGGAGCCCCAGGAGCACGCCGCGCGCCGATCATCATTCAGGGACCGCGCCCCGCTGGCATTCCGGCGCCGCGCTCCGCGCCGAGCGCCGCGCCGCCCGCGCCAGCTCCCGCGCCGAGCGCACCGAGCGCGACGACGATCGCCGCGATGCAAGATGCACGCGCCGGGATCGTCGAGCCCGTGCCGAACCCCGCGGCGGCGCTCGAGCACCTCGACGAAAGCGCAACGCTTGACAACGAGCCCGAGGACGAGATCGACGATCAGGACTACACCGCCGAGGACGTGCGCGACTTGCTCGCGGGAATGCCGGTGATCGACGCCGCCGAGGTGATCCGAGATGTTTTCGCGGGACTCAACGACGCGGACAAACAGACCGCGATCGCGATCCTCGTCGGCGAGGCGCCCGCGGAGCTCAACGGAACGCCGCCCGATGGAGTCAACGATCCGTCAACCTGAAATTACTTCTACAATTGACAATCCGACAAGGGACGATCCACAATAGCTCGTCGCGGGGTGATCGAGGTTCGCGTGGCTGTAGCTCGACCGACGGCGCCCCGCGCCGCTCCGCGCCCCGCGCCGTTTCGCCCCGCACAAGCTCCGATCGCCCCGTTACCCGTTCGGCGTTTCCCCGCGCCGGGCGGTTCTACGCTCGCGCGCCGCCCGCTCCCGCCCGGCGCGATCACCGTCAAGCGGTTCCACCCTCGCACCATCGGCGAGCAGATGCGCCGCACCGTGCAGCTTGTCGGCGGCGCGGTGCGCGACGGCGCGACCTACCTCCCCTTGCGACAACACATCGGCAAGGTCGCCGCCGAGGGCGCCGCCCCGAAAGATTTTATGGGCCAGCTCCGCGCGGTGTTCGCCGATTTCGTGAAGCGGTCGCGGTACGTTCGCGACCCGCGGAACGCCGAGCACGTCGTGGCGACGGGGCGCGCAATTTGGGAAACGACGTACGGCGGCGGCGTTCGAACGGGCTTCCATGACTGTGACGACGCGGCGGCGGCAATCGGCGCCGCATTGCATGGAATAGGCTTCCCCATTCGGCTTGTGACGAGCGTTCCGCTCAGGCACGCGCACAACGCACGCCTTCGAAAGTTGCCGGGCCATATCTACGTCGAGGCGCACGTCAAGCCGCACGGGTGGATCGCGGTCGATCCGGTCGTGTGGCCTAAGCACGGCGTCGGGTATCACGCGCCCGCGCTTCGCCGCTATCGGTTCGATCTGTTTGGGCGTCGGTTGCACGGCGCCTCATTCAAAGGCGCCGACGAGATGTCGGGAACGGAGGACGGGACCATGTACGGACGCACGGACGATATCACGGGGTGGGCGGATCACGGGCTCGCCGAGCACGGCTACGCGCTCGGGTACGCCGAGGGCGAGACGTACGGCGCAACGCCGCTCGACTGGTCAACGTACGGGCTCCAAGGGTTCGGCGCCATGGCCGATCGGATCTACGACACCTCGTCGAGCGGGATGCTCGCGGAGATCGAAACCGACGCGCGCGGGCTCGGGCGTACGCCGATGGTCGAGATGAGGCCCGAGGATGTCGCGTACGTCCAGGCGTACGGGCGCCCCTATGATGGAATGCTCGGGCTCGGCGATGACGGGAGCGTCTATCAGTGGCGCCCCGCGGCGGGCTTCGCCCTCGGTGGGTTCTTCAAAAAGATTTTCGGCGGGATCGGCAAGATGGTGAAAAAGGTCGCGGGCTCCGCGTTCAAGCTCGCGCAAAAGGGCTTGAAGTTCGCCAAAAAGCTGATCGCGAAATTGCCGGGTGGAAAATACCTCGTCAAGTTCATGGACAAGATCCACAAAGTCGCGATGAAGCTAGTGCGCCCGCTGATGAAGATCATCGGGCCACTTGCAGCCAAGCTCGCGCCGATCGCCGCGATGATCCCCGGCTACGGTCCCTTGATTTCGGTCGCGCTCAAAGCGGGCGGGACGGTTGCGAACCTCATGGCGAAGCACAAGATCAGGCAGACGAAAAAGGGCGCCGTGATCCCGACCTCGGCGAAAGGAATGGCGGCGTTCAAAGCCGAGCTGAAACAGCAAGCCGAGGTGAAGCGCAAGGCGATCGCCGCCGCGCGTGCCTCGGGCAAGCTCGACCCGAAGCACATACCTGCGGGAACGCCCGAGCACGTCGCCGTGCTCCGCGCGATCGGGATCAAGCCGCCGCCCGGCTCGCCCGCCGCCGTCGCCGAAGCAATGGAATTCGCGTTAGGGAACCCCGGTCGCCGCCGCCGCCGCAAGCGTCGGAAGGTGGCGGGCGCCGCGCCCGAGCCGCCCGAGGCGCCCGAGTCGCAGATCCCGACCGCGCCGGAAGCGGCGCCGGTCGAGTTCGCGTGGTACTAGGGGCGGCGCCGTGGGCACCGTCTACAGGAAAACGGGCGGCACAACGGCGCGCCCCATTCTCAAACCCATTGCGACGGGGCTCCCGCGCCCGCCAGGGCCGATCGCGCGCCCGATGGCGCCGCCGATAGGGCCGGGCGGCGCGCCGCCCTGGGCGTCGTTCCCGCCGCTCAGGCGCCAGCGGATCGCCCGCATGATCCATCGACACAAGTGGATGCACGCGCGCGGCTACGCGTTCGCAGGAGCGATCGACGCGACCTCGGGGCGGTACGTTCCCGACGCGTCGGAGATCCTCACCGCGGCGCCGAAGCCGGGATCGTTCTACGTCCCGCGCTCGGGTATCTATCCGGCGAAAGTCGCCGACGTCGCGTACGGCGCCGCCGACCGAAAGCGCGGGCTTCTCTTAATGAACGCGTCAACGTGGAACGATCACGTTCGCCGCGCCGCCGCGGGGTGGGAACCCTACAAAGTCAAAGGGCTCCAATTCGAGGCGAAGTACAAGGCGACCGACCCGCGCTCGACGTACGGGAGCGGAACGGCGTTCCCGGTGATATGGGTTCCCCCACTCGACGGGCGCGAGCCCGAGGCGGTGATCGTGTCGCCCGGTCCCGCGCCGCTCCCGCCGCTCCCGCCCGCGCCAGGCGGCGACCCCGGCTCGCTCCCGCCGCCGTGGGTGCAACCGCCGATCACGGGCGGCGCGCCGTATCCAGGCGCGCCGACCTCGCCAGCTCCGACGCCGCCGGGCGGCTCGGGGTACGCGCTCGGGCGGTACGTCCCGACGAACGCACAGATCCTTACCGCGGCGCCGCGCCCTGGTACGTTCTACCGCCCGCGCCAAGGTATCTGGCCGATCAAGGTCGCCGAGGTTGCGTACGGCGCCGCCGACCGCAAGCGCGGCGTGCTCTCGATCAACGCGTCAACGTGGAACGATCACGTTCGCCGCGCCTCGAAGGGGTGGGAAGCGTACAAGGTCAACGGGCTCCAATTCGAGGCGAGGTACGGCGCGCACCCGTCGTCGTTCTTCAACACCGGGAACGCGTACCCGGTGATCTGGGTACCGCCGCTCGACGGGCGCGAGCCTGAGGCGTTCTTCGCGACGGGACCGACGCCGCCGATCCCGGTGCCCGTGCCGCCGGTGCCCGTGCCGCCGATCCCGGTGCCCGTGCCGCCAGTGCCCGTGCCGCCGATCCCGGTGCCCGTGCCGCCGTGGCCAGTGCCGCCGATCCCGGTGCCCGTGCCGCCGTGGCCAGTGCCGCCGATCCCGGTGCCCGTGCCGCCAGTGCCGGTGCCGCCGATCCCGGTGCCCGTGCCGCCCTGGCCGGTGCCGCCGATCCCGGTGCCCGTGCCGCCTATCCCGTCGGGCGCCGCCGGTGGGATCGGCGGCGTCGTCGTCGGCTTGTCGCTGCTTTCGGCGATCGCACGGCTTCTCGACAGGTGAACAGATGGCAATCGCGGGAACAAGAGAGCCGACCGCCGCCGAGCTGGCGAAGGTGCGCCAGTTCATAGCGAAGGTGCACGAAGCGCGACCGCTCGTCGTGCGCGCGTTGGATAGCGGGCGAGCATGTCGCCGCGCGCAAGCGTGGATCGACGCGCGAGGCTACGGCGCGATCCTGCCTCGCGTATGGAACCCCGTTCCCGACACCGCGAGAATGGAGCAACTCGCGTTCCGCGCAACCTTGCTCGAAAGGTACGCGTACGGGCTCGAAGTTCAGGATCTCTTTTTCCGGCTCACGCCCGACGGAAACGATATCGAGATCCTCGCGACACCTGGCGAGAGCGTGCCGCCCGCGTACGCGCTCGGAAACCCGTTGATCATCGTCGCGATCGTCGCGGGCGTGCTGATCATCGCCGCGATCGCCGTCGCGATCGGGATGATCGCCGACTATTTCAAAACGGAGAGCCTCAACAAAAAGGCGATCGCCGACCTTGACGCCGCCGCCGCGAAAGCGGGCGGCGCCGTCGCCGCCAACTGGAAGGCATACAAGGATCAGAACGCCGCCGCCGATGGGTCGTTCCTCGCCGAGCTGAAACCCGTGCTCGGGACCGTCGCGATCGTCGGCGGGCTGATCGCCCTGGCGATCATCGCCTCGAAGGTGCTCCCGCAACGAAAGGCGGCGGCGTGACCGCGGCGAAGAAAATCCCGCCCGAGTTGTGGCGCCGCTTCGAGAAAGCCCGCGACGAATTCGAGAAAGCGTCGGGCGCGCACCGCGCGGCGTTGGATCGCGTGACCGAGGCGGCGAAGCGACAGATCACAGAGGGGACAACATACGCGGATCAAGAAATGATCGCGGCGAGAAAGGCGAGCCGAAAAACGGGCGATCGTCTTACCGCGGCGCTCGAAAAAGAACGGCTCGCCGCGCACGACTTCCGAGCGGCGCACAAGAACCCGCGCCGCGGAAAGAAGACCGATCCAGCTCGCGAGCGCGCGAACGAACGGCTTGAAAAGATCCGATCGCGGTTCCCGTCCGCATTGGAAGGAATCGCGGAGTTCCTCGCGGGTAATCACGCTTGGATTCGTTCAGACGCACGCGACGACATGATCGAATATACACTAGAGCATCCCGACGTGATCGGGCGCCTCAAATGGGGTGAGGTGTTCGAGCTTGCCGACTATCACGCGCGCTTGCGGCTACCGATGGCGAACCCGAGCGCAACCGAAGTCGAACGCGCCGACCGCGCCGCGCAAGCGGCTTTTCGCCGATGGTCGCGATCGGGCAAGCTGAAAGATCCCGCATTCTGGCGCAAGGCGGCGAAGTCGCCGCGCCTCGATGCAAAGGGGAAGCGCATATTGCGCGAGGCGGCGCGCGATGTCGAGCGCAAGGGGAGCCCCAGGGCGAACCCCGCGATCGTACCGCACGCGCGCGAGCATCGAGATCCGCTCACGCCCGGCACAATGCCGCCGCGCAAGCTCGCGCTTCTCGCCGAGCTGGTCGAGCTGGTCGTTAAGTCGCCGAACGGGAGCGAGCGCACGATCCGCCCGAAGCCGAACACCGCCGCGATGCTTACCGACAGCACCGGCGAGGTGTTGTGGTTTGTTTGGCCGACGAGAGCGAAGCGCGTGGCAATGCCGACAGGCGCACGCCGAGAAAAGCGGATTTTCGAAACGTGGTCGAAGCACCGGGCGTCGGTTGCGTTGAAGCTCTCGACCGGCGAGAAGTTCCCGCACACGCCGATCGGCGTCGTGCGCGTCGTTCGGTATCGCTCCGACAAGTGGACGGGCGAGCCGACCTTATACGAGCACGAATTCACGTCGCCGAACGTCAAGGCGTACGCCGACAACGCGCGAAGCCCGCGATTGATCTTCGCTGGCATTCCCGCGCACGACCCGAGACAAGCTGAGATCCTCGTCACGTCGCGAGGGCTCGTCGGATGAAAGGTGATCAGATGGGAAAGAACCGATCCACGTCGTTCGCGAGTCTCGCCGAGGGCGCCGAGCTTCTCGCGCCGACGGCGCAACGGCCCGACATGGTAGCCGCTCGCATGGGGCGCACCTATCCGCGCGGTCAATGGCTGTTCCTGTTCGAAGGGATCACGATCCCGATCGCGTACTATCCGGCGCCGACGCCGCCGCCGCCGCCGCCGCCGACGCCGTAGCGGCGGGCGTGAAAGGTGAATCATGGAGATCGTCGCATTGAACCCGAGCAAGCCGCGCGCAAAGAAGCGCGCCAGCAAGAAAGGATCTAAGAACATGGCACGCAGGAGAGATAGCAAGGGGCGGTTTTTGAAGTCGGGCGGCGGGCGCAAGCACAAGCGGTCGCGCAAGTACCGCCGCAACCCCGGCGCAGAAATCATGCTCGCCAACCCGAGCCGCGGATCGCGGGTTCGGCGGTACGCGGGGCGCGCCGTCGCGGGCGCGCGGTCGTTCTTCGGCGGGCTCGGGATCGGCGACTCGCTCCGGTTCATGGGCGGCGCCGGGATCGGTATCGCCGCCGCGATGCTCGTTCGCCGCAAGTTCGGCAAGGTCGATCAGTCGTGGAAGAACTGGGAGATCCGCGATTACGTCATGGCGGCGCTCGGCGGCTTCGGCGCCGCCGCGCTCGCGCGGTACGGCTTCAAGGTGAAGCCCGAGACGAGCGGCGCCATGATCAAAGGCGCGCTCTCGGTGATCATGTTCCGAATTCTACAGGACGAGGTGATCCCGATGTCGCCGACGCTCCAGGCGTGGATCGGCGAGGGCGGCGAGGGGTCGTGGTCGGGCTACGGCGCCGACGAGATGACCGGATACAGCGCGGGCGATCTGTATCTCGGCGAGGGGGAAACGTACGTCATGGGCGAGGACGGCCAGTGGCGCGGGATCGACGAGTCGAACCGCGTCGGCTTCGGCGCCCTCACGCGTCCCGGCTCGCTCGGCGAGGAGATGTACGGCGAGGAGATGTACGGCGCGCTTTCGCCGCCCGGCTCGCTCGGCGAGGAGATGTACGGCGAGGAGATGTACGGCGCCGCGGACCCCTACGCGAGCGCGTACGGTCGGCGCACGGGCTACTAGGCGCCCGAGGACGAAAGAACCGCGAGCGCGCCAGGCGGCGCGATCGCACAACCGCCCGCGCAAACTAGCGCGAGGCTTCGAGGTGATGAGATGTCCGAAGAGAGAGCCGCAATGAACGTGGTCGAGGCTTACTCGTTGTTCGACACGATCCAGATCGGATCGAAGGTCGAAGCCGAGGAAGGCTACCCGACGTTCGCGAGCCTGGCGAACGAGGAAGAGATCCCGTTCTTCACGAAGCGCACGCGCTCCAAGGTGGGGCTCGCGTACACGAACAAGGATTCCACCGACGCGCTCCCGTTCGCGTTCCACGTCTACTCGCTCGGCGTGCACTGGCTCGGCTTCCCCGAGCGCGGCGTGCTCCCGACCGAGCCGACCGCGGAGCAGATCTCCGAGTTCGAGGCGGGCTACCTGTTCGAGAAGATCATCCCGCTCCACACGGGGCTCACGCTCAAGGTGCGCGAGGACGAGCGCCTGGCGCACACCGCCGAGCTCGCGCCGCCCGGCGCGGGCGTGCTCGGCACGAACGCGGGCGCGTACAACAACGCGCCCGTGCACGCCGCCACCCAGGGGTGGCCGGACCTCGGGAACCGCTGGCGCTTCCCCGAGCCGATCCGCGTTCCGCGGAACACGATCGTCACGGTCAATCTCAAGTTTTCGAAGTACGCGAAACAGCTCCTTCTCGC
>Ga0315285_10004056_pt1 | contig 15196 bp, 15 predicted proteins | sample YL17G09_36_MG_FD_203698 | JGI IMG/M metagenome (GOLD analysis project Ga0315285, IMG submission 203698) | Sediment microbial communities from Yellowstone Lake, YNP, Wyoming, USA - YL17G09_36 | ecosystem: Environmental > Aquatic > Freshwater > Lake > Sediment | place: USA: Wyoming | collected...
AGAGGTGGACCGAGGAGAGGATATGCTATGTAAAGGAGATCCCGCCGCGGGAGACGGTCTATACTGAGTTTCCCGCGGTTGTTAATCCCTTGATAGTCAACGCGCTCAACTCTATTGGGATTGAAAACCCCTATCTACACCAGGGGAGGGCTTTTGAGCTGGCGATCGGCGATAAGGACATCGTGGTCGTGACACCGACTGCATCGGGCAAGACGCTTTGCTATAATGTGCCTGCGCTGAACAAATTCATCGAGGATCCAAGGTCAACATTCTTGTACATATTTCCGACGAAGGCTCTTTCACAGGACCAGCTGAAGACGCTCTCTCAATTAGCTGAAAAATTAAATCTGAAGGTCAGCGGGCAGACGTTTGACTCTGATACTCCGCCGGCGTCGCGCCAGCAGGCGAGAGCGCAGTCTCAGTTCATAATGACAAACCCGGACATGCTCCATACAGGTATTCTTCCCAATCATATGAAATGGGCAAGGTTTTTATCTAACCTGAAATATGTAGTCATTGACGAAATACACACATATCGTGGTGTTTTTGGAAGCCACGTTACTAATGTAATCCGAAGGCTGAAAAGGGTCTGTCAGTATTATGATTCAAATCCAGTGTTCATATGCTCGTCGGCAACTATAAAAAATCCAAAGGAGCTTGCAGAGAAGATAATTGAGCGCCCTGTCGTGCTAATTGATGAGAATGGAGCTCCGTCAGGTAAAAAGCTGTTCATTCTCTGGAATCCTCCGCTTCGCGCCCCCGAGCTGGGAGAGTTCATAAGGGTTGACTCTTTGCTTGAGGCGGAAAGGGTAATAAGATCAGCAATGGAAAATGATGTCAGCACGATAGCATTTATGCGGAGCCGTAATAACGTGGAGTTACTGACGAAATATCTGCGTGAGGATTTACCGCCTGAAAGGTCGTCAAAACTTCGTTCCTACAGAGGTGGATATTTGAAAAACGAGCGACGACAGATTGAAAATGATCTGTTCACAGGAAAGGCGAATAGCGTAATAAGCACAAATGCCCTGGAGCTCGGAATAGATATAGGGAATCTCGATCTCTCAATAATCGTCGGATATCCAGGTTCCATGGCCTCGATATGGCAGGAGGCGGGGAGGGTCGGAAGGCGGAATGATCTTTCGCTTGCCATTTTTATCGCAACCGACTCACCTATAGACCAGTTTCTGGTAAATAACAATGACTACTTTTTTGGACGTCCTGTCGAGTCGGGATATGTGAACCCCAATAATATATATATTCTGCAAAGTCACGTTAAGTGCGCAGCCTTTGAACTCCCGTTTATGGATGGGGAGGCTTTTGGCGATCAGGACATATTCCCACTTTTGGAGCTTCTTGATTCAAGCAGTGTGTTAAGACATTCCAATACAAGATGGCACTGGTGTGCAGAAGGCTATCCTGCTGACAATGTAAAGCTTCGTTCTGCCACCATTGAAAACTACACGATAGTGAATGATGAAAGCAAGGAGATAGTCGGGGAGGTAGATGAGGACTCCGCATTCTGGTTGATATATCCTGGGGCGATCTATTTTCACCAGACAGAACAGTTTATAGTGAAAAACCTGGATCTTGATAATCATATTGCGCATGTAGAGCCAAGCCGTGTTGACTACTTCACACGGCCGCGCGGTGAATATGCTATAAAAGTCTTATCGAAGGAAAACGAAAAGGAGAACGACTTATACAGTGCAGGCTTTGGGGATGTGCGGGTAAACAGCAGGTGCGCTGCTTACATGAAGATAAAATTTGATACTCATGAACTCGTCGGTTTCGGGGAGGTGTCACTTCCAGAGATGGAGTTGCAGACTCAGGGCACGTGGTTTAGCTTTCCGGGATTAAGGATGGATAAACCGGAGTACCTTGCGTTTTTGAGTGGGTTTGCAAATGTCCTGTCAAACATCCTTCCTTTTTATCTGATGAGCGACAGCATGGATGTGCGCACTTTTGTCGAGAATCAACTTTACGTCTATGATCAGGTTCCTGGCGGAATAGGATTTTCCAATAAAATTTTTCACAATTTTGGTGATGTCGTAAAGATGGCGGCCGATGCGGTTACAAATTGTAAGTGTGAGCACGGTTGTCCTGCCTGCGTTGGACCTGCGGCAAGAGCAGGTTTGAAAAAGCTTTGTCTGGATGCTTTAATGCGACTTGCTGATAAAATATAACCATGAGCATCATTGATGATTTAAGGCGTCTTGGTATCTATTCTGAGAAGCTCGAAAAAAGAATAGAGTCAAATAAAATCCTGAAAGCTGAAGTTGAGATGGGCTGTGCTGATGCTCTTGATTACGAGGTGGTTGACTCTGAGGCTGGACAGTTCAAATTATATAAGGCTGATTTCTTGCCAGGACATTTGCACGGCTTGATTCCTCTGTCATCCGTTTTTGAGATGAACCCTTTTGAGTTATATGATTTCAGCAGGGTACTCTTTCTTGATAGCGAGACTACTGGGCTTGGCGGGGCAGGTACGGTTGTGTTTTTGATCGGGATTTTATATTTCGATGGCTCTAAATTCATCCTGGAGCAGCTTTTAATGCGTGATTACGAAGATGAGATAGCAATGCTTGAATATTTCAGAGAGCTTTTAGGCAGATTTGATGTTATTGTCAGTTTCAATGGGAAGTGCTTCGATATCCCGGTGATAGCAGACAGGTACTTTTATAACAGGATTGTTCCGCTTGAATGTGAACGGATTGAGCACATCGATTTATTAAATTTTTCAAGGATGCTATGGGCGGGATTGATTGAGAACTGCAAACTTAAGACCATTGAGCGCGAACTGCTGGGGTTTATGCGTTATGGCGATATTGATGGATGGCAGGTTCCGAATATTTATTATGACTATTTGAGAAACGGTGATGAAAGCAAGCTAAAAGAGGTTATACTTCATAACAGGTATGATCTAATATCACTTATTTCGCTGTTGAGCAAGGTCAGCAGATCATTAAGCTCACCTCGTGAGATGGATTTTGGTGATTTTCAGAGATGTTTGAAGGTCGGGAGATATTACGAGCGAAGAAGAAAGCATGAAAAATGCATCGATTTTTATTCCTGGGCTTTCACCGCCACCTCAAGCCTCAGTGAGAAGCTCCAGGCTGCCCGCAGATGTTCGTCAACCCTTAAACGGACGGGGAAAAACGATGAGGCAGTAAGGTATCTGAAGAGGGCGGTCGAGTGCGGATGCGAGGATGCGTATCTGTTGCAGGAGATCTCAAAGTATTATGAACATAAAAAGAGGGACTATATTCTTGCCCTGGAATATGCAGTGCGCGGGTTAAGGGTGCTTGATGTGTCGAAGGGAGGCACGCACAGCCCCACGCGTGCGGATTTTATAAAACGAATTTCAAGGATTGAGCGAAAGATCAGCAAAGCCGATAGGAGATATACGGTAGAAGATCAAGGAGAGAATGCAGGGAATAGAGGGCAAGAAGGTTATTCTTCATTCGCTTGAAAAGATCTCAGGGATAATACTTGCAGGTGGAAAGTCGTCCCGGTTTGGGGTTGATAAAGCACTTCACAGGGCATCTTCAGGCAAGCTGCTAATTGAGTTCGTAATTGAAGCTTTATTCGAATTTTGCGATGAGATAATAGTCGCAGGGTTGGACAGTCCATTTTTGCATTCATTTGATAAAGTCAGGATTGTTAGAGATGAACCTGGGGTGGAAGGTCCACTTGCTGGCATTATGCCCGCGCTCCACCCGGCAAAAAACGATGTATGTGCTGTTGTTGGGTGTGACATGCCGTTTGCTAGTCCTCATCTTTTCATACGGCTTGCATCGGTGCTGAAAAGGGTCGGTGCGCTTATATGTGTTCCCGAGAAGAACGGGAACATAGAACCGCTGCATGCTGTTTATTCCAGGAAAGTATTGCCCATGCTCATAGATTTTGTGGGAAGAGGGGGCAGGTCGCTAACTGAATTCATAAAATGGCGCCGTGATAATGTTGAAGACCCTGTTCAGAAGAAGAGTATCATTTTTTATAGATACGGGCCCAAAAGATATGCGGACGGTAGTTGTGATCCCTTTTTCAATATTAACACCATGGGGGAATTTGAATATTTTGAAAACTATTGCAAAAAAGGGATTTAGGAGTTAAATTATTTTTTATTTTCTGCGCGGCACTCTGTTTGCAGTTGACACCCGCAGGGCAAGAGAATAACATAAGCATGTAGGTTATATTTATTATATTTTGGAGGAAAAATGGCTGAAGACAATAGCAAGGTTACGAAAGATATGCTCATTGGAGATGTCATAAATAACGTGCCTGAAGCAGGACAGGTTATTGTGAAATATTTTGGTTCTGGTTGTTTTACGTGCCCTGGGATGCGCATGGAATCGATTGATATGGGTGCCATTATGCACGGAGTTGATCCGGATAAAGTAGTTGAAGAGATTAATAGTCTGAAGAACAAATGATGTGATTATGTGATTTCAGGACAACAGGATATGAATCAAAAGGAGAAAGTAGAATCGGTAAAATCCTTCTGTATGAGTTGTGGAAACTCGAGCGAAAATATCATATTATTGCACTGCGAATTTCAAGGGGAGCAGAAGATGATTTGTGTGGGATGCTTACCTGCTTTAATTCATGGATCGCACTAATTCAATGGCGTGAGGTTCGCGGCTGGCTGAAAGGAGGAAATTAAGTGGCATCGGACAAGAGACCGGTAATTGATGCAGATCTTTGTACCGCTTGTGGCATTTGCTCGGAAGAGTGCCCCACTAATGCATTAGAAGTTGACGACATAAGCGTCTTGGTTAGGCCCGAGGACTGTGATGGTTGCGGAATTTGCGCCGAGGTCTGTCCATCGGAAGCTATTGAGATGAAATAGCTTTTGCGAACTTATTATGCTGCGCACAGTTTATATGTGCGCAGCTTTTTTATTTAAATACCCCTATTGACTATTTTCATATTCCTTTTAAAATATATTTAGGCATACCTAAATTATAGATTAGGTAGTATAGGAGGAATAATGAAAGTAACTCAAAAGACAGAGGAGTATATAGAGTCCCTTTATAAATTAGAGCAAAAAAATGCCATAGTGAAACCTTCCATGCTGGCGGATGACCTCAATGTCTCACAGGCATCGGTAACTGAGATGGTCAAAAAGCTTTCAGACAACGGTGTAGTTACGCATAGCCGTGAGAGCGGTATCAGGTTGACTCAAAAAGGTGTTAGGTCAGCAGCCAGAGTAGTCAGAAGACATCGTCTCTCCGAGCGGTTGTTAACAGACATAATTGGAATACCGTTTGAAGAAGTGCACGAGGAAGCTTGTAAGCTTGAGCACGTTATTTCTCCAGAGGTCGAGAGAAATCTCGAGATAGCTTTGAGCAATCCTAAGACGTGCCCTCACGGAAACCCGATTCCCGATATTTACGGTAAGACAAAAGATGAACCTTCGGATAGATTGTCAACCCTTAAACCAAAGCAGAGAGGCATAATTGAAAAGATTACCGAAGAGGGAAGAGATTTTCTGAAGTATCTAGCAACCCTGGGTCTGATGCCTCAAATGGAGGTGGAAGTGGAGCAGGTAGCTCCCTTCGATGGTCCGCTTTTAATCAAAGTCAGCGGGGCGAGCTATGCGATAGGGCGTGAAGTTGCATCAAAAATTTGGGTGAAGAAAGTGTCCTGACATGCCTGTTTCGTGTCATGGTGCTGTAAACAAATTAAAAAAGGACGTGAAGTTCACAGTAGCGCTTGCAGGTAATCCGAATGTAGGCAAATCGAGTATTTTTAACCAGCTTACGGGCATGGGCGTCGTGACTGCAAACTATCCCGGAAAGACCGTTGAGCTTAATATGGCGGTAAGCCATGTTCACGATATGGCAGTCGGTGTTATTGACCTTCCGGGAACCTATGCGCTGGGAGGGATATCAGAGGATCAGTGGGTTGCGCGGCAGGGCATTCTTGATGGAAAGCCAGACGTGATAATAGTCATCCTTGACGCCACGAATTTATCGCGCAATCTATATCTCCTGCTTCAGTTTATGGACCTGACTATCCCCATTGTAGTGGCTCTGAACCTGAGCGACCAGGCTGAAAAGATGGGGATAAGCATTGATGAGAATGTGATTTCACATCTGCTTGAGCTTGAGGTGGTGAAGACCGTTGCGACACGTGGGACAGGTGTCCATGAGCTTTTGGATAGAGCAATTGATCTTGCCAGTGGAAATGTTGATTATAAGCCCAAGGTTTTAGATTATGGGAAATTTATTAAGGATATTACAGGTGCAATAAGCAGTGAGATCGATAAATTAAAGTTATGCCTGCCTTATGGTTTGTCCGCCAGGTCTCTGGCAATACTTTATCTTGAGGGTGATCCTGAATTTATTGAACTTGTCAGATCAAATGATCTACAGGGCAGGATCGTAGCACTCATTGAGAGATACAAAGAGAGGTTTAACGTCACAGATCAGCTATTGTCCCTTTCCATTGTGAGAGAAAGGCACAGGCTCGCTGCTGAGATTTCGAAAAAAGTTCAGAAGTTCAAAACGCAGAGACAACTGATGTCGCAGAGGGTGTGGAGGCTAACCACGTCAGCATCGACAGGTATTCCCATATTATTGGGAGTAGTAGCGGCGCTATTCTCGTTCATGTTTTATGTGGGGAATATCCTATCCAGGCTTTTTGAGAGGCTGTGGCAGATAAGCGTCTCGCCGTTACTTGATATTATCTCCACGTTTTTATTTCATGAAACGATTTTTAAGAAAATATTCAAGTGGGGATTTGATGCCGGCATTCTTGCAGCGCTTTCCGTCGGGATTCCCTATGTGCTTACATTTTATTTTCTCCTGGCTTTGCTTGAGGACACTGGTTACCTGAATTCAGTCGCTTTTTTGATGGATAAAGCTATGCATAAGATCGGACTTCACGGAAGAGCTATAATGCCGATGATCGCAGGAGCTGGCTGTAATGTCCCAGCGATAATCGGAACGCGTGTTTTAAATACAAAGCGAGAGCGGTTTCTGGCATCCGCTCTGATAGTGCTTATCCCATGCAGCGCGAGAACGGCAGTGATAATGGGAGCGGTTTCGCTTTTTGTTGGCTGGCAGTGGGCCATTGTCGTGTTTGCAATCTCGCTTCTCGTGGTTGTATTCTCGGGCTTCTTTCTGAACAAGATAGTGCCAGGCCAGTCGAGAGGCCTGGTAATGGAGATGTTCCCATTTCGTGCTCCTTCAATTAGGTCAATTGCTAAGAAAACATGGTTCAGATTTAAGGATTTCATCGTGGTGGCACTGCCGATAGTCCTTGGAGGAAGTGCCGTACTGGGCTTGCTTTATGAAACGGGATGGATCTGGAATCTATCAAAACCGCTGGCACCATTGGTCCAGTTGTGGCTGGGTTTGCCGGCAGTTGCCGGCCTGACTTTGATATTTGCTGTGCTTAGAAAGGAGCTCGCCCTTCAACTACTGGTTGCACTGGCCATCATCCAGTCTGGCGCAAGCGCGGCGAATCTTTTGAATTTCATGACAAAAGAACAGATATTCATATATGCGGTTGTTAATACGATCTATCTTCCCTGTATCGCGTCCTTTACTGCGCTGGGTAAGGAGCTGGGCTGGCGCCAGGCAGTTGCAATAGCTTTGTTCACGATATCAATTGCGATCTTAATTGGCGGATTAGCACATAGACTAATTATTTATTTTAAATTACTATAATTCCAGAAATTGAGTCGACTGGAGTGAAATAATGGGCAAAATTGAGGAAGAAAAAACAGATCTCAATGATTCTGATGTTGTAACCTGTCCTCTCTGCGGTAATAGATTTACGCCAAACTTGAGCGATTTCTGTTCTGCTTGTAACAGACGTTCCGCTTGTGACCTGGTCATCTGTCCAAATTGTAGCTTTGAGTTTCCAAAGAGTTGAAAAAAGTTGCGCTTGGCCTCGACATTGGCGGAACAAAGATTGCGATTGGGCTGGTATCCGAAGATGGATATATAATATCGCGCACCGAGATACCTACTATCCCTGAAGCAGGATACGACGATGCTTTTCGCAGGATTGTGAAGGCTTCCAGGAATCTTATACGTGAGCAGAACCTGGGGAGGAAGATATACGGCATTGGCATTGCCTGTGCAGGACCCGTTGACTCCATAAAGGGAGTTACCATTATACCGACCAATATAAAAACCTGGGTTAATGAGCCCATTGTTGCCGATTTCAGAGAAGAATTTGGCATCCCGTGTTTTCTGGAGAACGATGCGGATGCAGCTGCGATTGCCGAAAACTGGATCGGCGCAGGTAAAGGGACAAAGCACATGATCTATGTTACTGCGAGCACAGGAATTGGTGGTGGGATAATTATTGATGGCAATTTATACAGGGGAAGTGTCGGTATGGTTGCTGAGATTGGCCATATAATTGTGGATTCAGGTGGCAGGTTGTGCCATTGTGGAGGAAGAGGTTGTATTGAGGCAATGGCATCAGGTTGGGCAATGGCAGAGAGAGCAAAGGAAATTTGCGATATCATTAAGAACGGCAGCGAAGACGGATTTTTATCAATCCGCGATGAATTTTTAATGCGTTTTGCGCAGATGGAAAGGTTTATTGCCAGGTCGATCTCCTTGATCAGAGAAGATGGTCCCGGTATGTTGAAGATCTGTATAGAAAGTCCACAAAAGATCACGGCAAGAACAATCTTTGATCTCGCTGAAAAAGGGGATGTTATAGCCAGCTTTGTGGCCAATGAAGCTGTTTGCTATCTTGGGGTCGGACTCTCTAACCTGCTTGTGATCCTCGCACCTGAGATGATAGTGGTAGGTGGTGGAATGACGGCCAGATGGGACCTCATCTATCCTGTTCTGATGGAAACGGTTAAACACAGTCTTTTTAACATTCCGACCCTTGTGATCAGGTTGACAAAGGCATCACTCGGCAGGGATGTCGGTATAATTGGTGCAGCCAGAAGCCTATTTCTGCGTGCCGAAACTACCAATGATCATGAATTTACATAGATAAATCTGTCATTTTGTTCAATTACTTTATTTATATATTACGGATAAATCTATTTGACTTTTTTAGTAAAGAATAATAGTTTATTTTCATGCGCTTAAACATCAAAATTCTATATGGTGTTATTGCTTTATATGATATTGCCTATCATGGGGATGGTGGACCGTCCCAGATTAAGGATATATCCGAACGGCAAAATATACCTAAAAGATTTCTGGAGCAGATTTTTTTCAAGCTTAAAAATGAAGGACTGCTCCTTAGTAAGCGCGGACCCAACGGTGGATATTACCTTCCCAAACCGTCTTCCGAGATAACTGTAATGGATATTGTCCGCATACTGGACAGCGGTATAAAATTTTTCCCAAATACAAACTCACGTTCGAAGAAAAAAGAGGGAGTTTTTGATGGCGAGCTTGTGACTACCCCCATCTGGCAGAACGTTGCATCAGTTCTGTCTGATCAATTTTCTTCAATAACCCTTGCTGATATCTGCGAAAGTGCTGAACAATTGAACGTTGAGAGGAACATCAGGCATCGCTATGTCCATCATATTTAAAGATGAGCATCCTTTCATAAGTATTTAGGAGATATGTATTGCGAAGTCTAAGGGTTGTGCAATGGGGAATGGGAGCAATGGGCTGTATGATGACCAGGCTGGTTACAGAAAAGGATGGTCTAAGTCTGGTAGGTGCAGTGGCAAGTCGAAAAGAAAAGATAGGTCAGGACGTAGGCCTGGCTGCAAGTCTTGGACGTGAGATCGGAATTCAGGTCAAGGATAACATAGTGGAAACGATAATGGACAGTAACCCTGATGTGGTTCTTCATGCACGGAACTCGTTTCTGTCGGAAGCCTCGCCGGAGATCAAGCAGTGTATAAAGCATAATGTAAATGTGATAACAATTGCTGAGGAGTTAGCCTTTCCGTGGGCTACCAACGTGGAGGAGTCCAGGGAACTGGATAGCATGGCAAAGAATCACGGTGTGACGATTCTCGGAACTGGGATAAACCCGGGATTCGTGCTCGATCTTTTGATTGTGATGCTCACCGGGGTCTCAGCGCGGGTTAAAAAAATCGAGGCAAAAAGGATTAATGATCTTTCACCTTATGGTCCTACCGTAATGCGGGCTCAGGGGGTAGGTATCACACCTAAAGAATTTCAAAGTGGAATAAAGAATGGAAGCATAGTTGGTCATGTGGGATTTGTCCAGTCAACGCATATGATTGCCGGGGCCCTTAACTGGAGCCTCGATGAGGTGGTGGAAACGAGGGAGCCAATCATATCTAACGTTTTGCGCAGGACTGAATTCGTTGAGGTTAAACCTGGAGAGGTTGCTGGTTGCAGACATATAGCATTTGGAAGGGTTGGGGGTGAGACCCGGATAGTTCTTGAACATCCTCAACAGGTTCACCCGGAACTTGAGTGTATCGATACTGGCGACTATATTAAGATAACAGGTGAGCCAGACATAAATTTGCAGATACTTCCGGAGATACCAGGGGGCGTTGGCACTGCTGCGATAGCGGTGAACATGATTCCTTTTGTCTGTGAGGCCAGACCCGGTCTTTTGTCTGCGCTGGATTTTCCGGTTCCCAGGTGTTTGAAGAGTATCGAGGATTGAGCTTGGTTAAAAAGGGCCAGTGGGTACAGATTCATCGCGTCATACTTACTCCAGAAGATAGAGCGCCGCAAATTCCTGATGATACAAAATTGGTGCCCTATGAGATGCGAACGAAGGGATTCCTCCTGGAGGATGCTCATATCGGCAATGAGGTGGAGATTTTGAGTTTTACCGGGAGGGTCCTGAAGGGAAAGCTTCTGGCTGTTAATCCTCCATATAGCCATGATTTCGGCAGTCCTATAGAAGAGCTGCTTGCTGCAGGGAAAGAGCTCAGGGATATCCTGGAGAAGGCGGACGGCGATGAGTCGTTCTGATTACTCATCTGTGATGGCAAGAAAGAGCGAGATTGTAAAGAGATCGACTGGCATAGATTTTTCAAAATATGATCGAAGCCCAATTTCATTTGATTACGATCATATGATGAGTGAGGTTGGGTATTCAATTGATGAAGCGGTTGAAATTCAGAAGGACACCAATGTGGGTAATACTCCACTGGTCGAGTGCAGGAATATTACCAGGCTTGTGAGGACGATCTCAGAGTTAGGGTGCGGCGCAAGGATCTTCATAAAGGATGAAGCTGCAAATCCCTCGGGCAGCTTTAAGGATAGACGGGCATCACTTTCGGTATTTCATGCAAAAGAATCAGGGTATGAAGGTGTCATCTCAGCAACCAGTGGAAACTACGGTGCAGCTGTCGCCTCGCAGGCCAACAAGTACGGTCTCAAATGTATAATAGTACAGGAGGTTTTTGACAGCAAAGGTATCGGTCAGCCCGAAATCCTGGAGAAGAGTCGGGCCTGTGAGGCTTACGGTGCAGAAGTGCACCAGATGAGCGTCGGACCGGAGCTCTTTTATTATTTTTTGCTTCTACTGGAGGAGACGGGTTATTTCAACGCTTCTCTATATACTCCTTTTAGCGTTGCCGGAATTGAGACGCTTGGGTATGAGATCGCAAATGAAATATATGAACTGTGTAGCAGGTTTCCCGATGTTGTTCTGGTTACTCATGCAGGTGGCGGGAATGTCACGGGCACTGCGCGTGGGCTGGCGAAGGCAGGGGCAAAGGATACACAGGTGGTCGCTGTCTCAGTAGATTTAAGAGGTTTGCAAATGGCAAGCGATGGAGACTTTAACAAGAAATCGTTCACAACCGGTCACACTGGCTTTGGGATTCCGTTTGCTATATGGCCGGATAGAAGTGATGTCCCACGCAATTCAGCCAGGAGCTTGCGATTTATGGATAGATATGTCCTGGTTTCACAGGGGGAAGTTTTTTACGCTACTGAGATGCTGGCACAGATGGAGGGTCTGCAGCGCGGGCCCGCAGGTAACACATCACTTGCAGCCGCGATCCCCATTGCAAGACAAATGCCACGCAATGGTATTGTGGTTGTTCAGGAGACGGAATATACAGGTGCAGGGAAGCACCCGTATTCGCAGCTGACGTTTGCTCGCAAGAATGGAATCGAAGTTAAGAGAGGAGATCCTTCTGAAAACGTCCCTGGGAAGAAGATAGTAATTCCTGAACATCCACGGCAGATGCGTATGGTGGAGATGGATTTGGGGGAGATAAAAAAAGCTTACATAAAAAATGCTGTTTCCAGAAATCCTGGCTATGAGCTCAGGGATTTTGACATAAGGTTCATCGCCGATGATATTAAAGAAGAAGAGGAGTTTGTAAAAGAAGTCCTGGATAAGCTGGAGGTGTAGTTGCCAAGGGAAGATGATTATCTTGAGAGAAGAAAGAAGTTAGCAAGCCTTACTGACCAAGAACTGGAGAAAAGATTTTGGGAGCTTGCCAATATGCTGGTGGATCCTCTGATAGAGCTTGCAAAAACTCACACATCGCCTTCAATTGAGCGTTCAGTACTTCTTCGCATGGGTTTCAGTTCACTTGAGGCAAAAGCTATAGTTGACAGGATTTCCGAACTCGGGTTGCTTGGGAAAGGCGCAGGTAATGTAATTTTAGGGTTGGCAAAGTCACTTGACATCAGCTATCTGGTTGCTGGCAGGAGGATAGCAAGCGGTGAGCTTATTGAGGAGACGAGAAATCTCTGGAGTAAAAGTGGATAAGCTGAGAGAATCGGAGAAGATCAACGTACCTGAGATATTAAAGAATTTAGAATCCTACAGACCAAAACGAAAGGGCTGGACGTGGCGAAAAAAGTTACCACCCGGTGCGCAGGTTGGGGACTTCAAGTATAACCAGATCTCCGTACCTGTCCTGCAGGGCGCAGGACTTCCTGCAGCCAAACATTTTGATGGGATTGATCCTCAGCCGGACTGCGTGATAACAACTGAGATAGCGTCTGGACGATTTGAGGACGATTTGAGAAGGATGCGAATGGCTGTTTATCACGGTGCTGACCACATCATGGTGATCAGGACAGCAGGGCAAAGCCACATCGATGGACTGATGGAAGGCACTCCGGAAGGGGTAGGAGGTGTTCCCATAACAAGAAAACAGGTACGCGCTACCAGGAAAGCACTTGATTTATTTGAAGAGGAGGTCGGCAGGCCCATAAATTTCCACAGCTATGTTAGCGGAATTGCTGGTCCCGAGATAGCTGTTCTGTTCGCGGAGGAAGGGGTTAACGGTGCGCACCAGGATCCGCAGTACAATGTCCTGTATAGAAACATTAATATGGTGAGGTCTTTTGTTGATGCTGCGGAAGCGAAGATATTGATGGCCCATGCTGATATGCTGCAGATAGACGGTGCACATAATGCGAATGCCACGGCCAGGTTTGCCTGGAAGGTGACGCCCGAGCTGCTTGTTCAGCATGCCATAAATTGTGCATATTCACTTAAAGTCGGAATGAAAAAAGAGAACATCGCCCTATCTACTGTGCCTCCTACGGCTCCACCCGCGCCGTGCATAAGAATGGATCTTCCATTTGCTGTTGCGCTGCGCGACCTGTTCAAAGGTTTTAAGTTCAGGGCCCAGATGAACACCAGGTATATGGGGTCATGTTTCCGTGAAAATACTGTCACCCATGCTTTGAACGTGCTTATTTCCCGCCTCACTTGTGCCGATATTCAGTCCACGATAACTCCTGATGAAGGCAGAAATGTTCCCTGGCACTATAACAATATTCACGGAGTAAACACTGCCAAGCAAGCTCTAATCGGGCTGGATGGGATCACGGATATGGTTGAGCTTAAGAAGGACGGTCTACTCGGGGAGAAGGTCAGGGAAATCAAGGAAAGGGCGGTCCTTTTCATGGAAGAGATGGTCGAGTTGGGCGGATACTTTAACTCGGTTGAAAAAGGTTTTTTTGTCGATTCCGGCTATTATCCTGAGGGAGTCGGTGATGGCGTCGAGCGATTTATGAATGAGGGTCAGGGAACTGGAAGCTGTGTGGAGCGGGATGAGGATTATTTTGCTCCAGTATGTGCGCATTTTGGATACAACAATGTGCCCGCGGATCTGAAGAAACCGTGTGATATGATAGGAGGCTGCACTCTTTGTGACCTCGACAAGATCGTTTACATTGATGAACTGGATGAAGATGATAACGTTGAGAAGAGGCTTGAGAGGACTAAATTTTACAGGGAGAAAGATCTCATAAGGCCGGAGGTCGAATTTGCAGGTGACGGAATAATTAATATCTCTGTCTTCTTCCCGACGGATGAATCCACTGCAAAGTGCGCTGCCACTGAGATGGCGCAGCGCTTTGGCCTTGAGGATGTTCAGGTTATCCATAAGCAGGTGATGCACCCTGCTGAGGGTACGTATTGCGAGGTGAGAGGTAGGGTCATGTTTGACATTAAAAAGAGTGAGCTGAATGTTCCCGTTTCCGAGCCCAACCTCGACCCTTCGTATATCCGCCAGAAAGTCAGGGAATTGGGGCTGAAGACCGTTGCTGCTACCGTGGGTGAGGATGAACACTCTGTTGGAATCAGGGAGATCTTGGATATAAAACATGGTGGTCTGGAGGCATTCGGCTTTAAGAACAAGTATCTGGGCACATCTGTTCCAGTTGAAAAGATTCTTGATGCTGCCGTCGAGTACGATGCGGATGTTGTGTTGACGAGCACCATAATTACGCATAAGGATATTCACCGCATCAATATGCGCAGGATGAACAATATCGCAATTGAAAAAGGGGTGCGCAAAAGGATGTTGCTGATCTGCGGAGGTACGCAAATAAATGATGATATGGCGAAGGAGGAGGGACTGGATGCAGGCTTTGGCAGGGGTACTAAGGGGATAGATGTAGCGACATTTATTGTGAGGGAAATGGAGAAGAGAAGATGAGTGTGGTTTCAAGGGAAATAGAGGCTCAGGTCAGGAAGATAGGTTCAGCTGATGTTGTCGTGGGCATACCAAGCTATAACAATTCACGAACAATTGCTCGAGTTGTCGAAGCCATGGCCAGCGGTCTGAAGAAGTACTTTCCCGAGTTGAAGTCCGTGATAATAAATTCTGATGGTGCTTCCATAGATTCTACTACCTATAAATTTATGAATTCGCATACTCCAAGGGGGATAACAAAGCTTGCGATCAATTACAATGGCCCGTCTGGCAAAGGAAGTGCCCTGAAAACTGTTTTTGAAATTGCAAAGCTGCTGGGTGCTCATATTTGTGTCGTCACTGATG
>Ga0315285_10004057_pt1 | contig 15193 bp, 19 predicted proteins | sample YL17G09_36_MG_FD_203698 | JGI IMG/M metagenome (GOLD analysis project Ga0315285, IMG submission 203698) | Sediment microbial communities from Yellowstone Lake, YNP, Wyoming, USA - YL17G09_36 | ecosystem: Environmental > Aquatic > Freshwater > Lake > Sediment | place: USA: Wyoming | collected...
AAACCAACATTCCCACTTGCATCAACAAACACCCGCCCCGTGCCATTAGTTGAGATGGCTACTTGGTCTGCACCAGGTGAAAATAGTCCAGTGTTGGGGTCCGAAAGTATGGCTAGTGACGGGAGTGCGGCTGTACCTGATGCAATAATGCCAGATGTAAAGGTTGCTGTGGTACCTGTTAACGAAACAAAGCTGCCTGTTGTAGTAGAAACAGTTGTACCAGTGATAGTTGCGCCAGAAACCTGTGTAGTAAATACACCTGACACAAAGTTTGCAGTTGTACCAGTAGTTGTCGTACCTGTTAAGGACGTAAAAGTACCAGTAGTAGCAATGATAGTTGCGCCAGAAACCTGTGTAGTAAATACACCTGACACAAAGTTTGCAGTTGTACCAGTAACGGTTACGCCTGAGATTGTTGTTCCGCCTCTAATTACATCTCCAGAAATTGTTCCAGTTACAGTTACGTTCCCCGTAAAGGTAGGGTTTTGAATTAAACCAGAAAGTGAAACAGTTTTATCTACGCTGTTGTCAGTAAACGTAATATTGTCAACCTTGATTGTTCCATAAGGCATGATACTACCGCCAGTAAATTACTTTTTCTTTATTCTAGCTTAAAACTTATTCTGATTACGGCAGAATAATCAACGGTCCTTGGATTACAAAGCCACTGGTACCACCAGATACAACACCGGAACAAATAATAGCTGGTGTTGCGCCAGAAAGTGTGGTAATTGTGATAGTAGATCCGGTAATATTTGTAAATAAACCCGTATTTCCTGTAACAGTAGCACCTGAGACTCTTGTAGTAAAAACACCGGAGGCTCCGTTGTATGTTACAAAATTAGCAGTGGTGCCAGTAGTTGTAGTACCTGTTAACGAAGTGTAGTTACCAGTAGTTGCTGCAACCGTCGTGCCTGTTATTGTTACACCAGAAATCTGCGTAGTAAATACGCCAGAGGCAAAATTGGACGTGGTGCCCGTAACCGTGACGCCAGTGACACTGGTAAAACCAGCGGACCCGCCAGTGATTGAGCTAAATTGTCCAGACGTACCAGTAATTGTTACGCCGCTAATTGTTCCCGTAACACTTACACCAGAACCAAAAAATCCTGAGCCACTAACACTAAGATTACCTGCAACAGCAACACCTGTAAATGTAATAGTTGAAAAAATACCCGTGGTAGCTGCAACGGTGGTGCCGCTAATTGTTACGCCTGTAATAGAAGTAAAATTCCCAGTAGTAGCATTTAAAGTTACAAACTCGCCCGACGTACCGGTAATAGTTGTCCCTGAAACTTGGGTAGTAAATACACCTGATGCACCATTAAACGTAACAAAGTTTGCGGTAGTTCCAGTAGTTGTGACGCCCGTAAGATTTGTAAAACTTCCAGTAGTGGAAACAAGTGAAACAAAGCCACCAGATGTTCCAGTAATTGTTACGCCAGAAAGTTGAGTTGTAAATACACCTGACGCAAAGTTGGCTGTTGTTCCGGTTACGGTGGTCCCAGTAACCGTAGTAAATCCTGCGGTATTACCAGTGATTGCTGCCCCGGAAATTTGTGTAGTAAATACGCCAGATACAAAATTAGCTGTAGTACCCGTTACGGTAACGCCAGTAACCGTAGTAAATCCAGCGGTATTTCCGGTAATGGTTGTAAAAGTTGCTGAATTACCCGTAATGGTTAAAGCATTTACTGTAGTACCGGTGATGGTTTGGCCTGTTAACGAAGTAAATGCGCCTGATTCACCTGTAATTGTTACGCCGCTGACTCTGTCAAGAAAAGTGCCTGAATTAACAGTGATTACGCCACCGGTAATTGTTGTAAAATTACCCAAGACACCGTTAACATTGGTGCCTTGAATGTAGCCACCAGTAATTGTTGCACCACTAATTGTGCCACTAGCAGTTATTCCGCTTTGCGCAATAAGAGAACCAACGGTAACCGCGCCTGTAAAAGTAGCTGTTGCAAAAGCTGTGCTGCCGGAAACAGTAAGATTTCCTTGTACTACTACAGCACCACTAATGGTACCACCCGTGCGTGGTAAGTAATAAATATCAAGGTATTGTTTAGTTCCTGATACGGTTAGTTTTTTATTTTTAAGAGTGGGGTCAACTTCAAAAACATGCACAACTGTGAGCAGATCTTGATCCGCTAGGTCAATGCCTGCAAGTTCTTGAAGCTCAGATATGCGTCTGTTGGCCACTTATAAGTAACGTAAACCTATTCAGTTAATTATAATTGGTTGTGCCCCAGGGTCACTTAACCCGTACTTCAATTTGAGGAATATAGTTGGAAGCAAATCCCCAAACCCCTTGAATACCGCCTACAACAGTACAAGAAACCACAGCAATCACCAAGATTTCAGCAACGGTTAGGTTGCGGCGTACATATACAATTTTAGGTTCCGAAGTTTCGGGCATGTACATGTACCCTCCAGGTAGCACGACGGGAGTCTGAGGAGATTGTGGTGGAGTGATTTGTTGTTGTTGTTGTTGTTGAAATGACATTCGCATAGCTTGTTCTTTGGCATACGCCTTCATTGCCTCCAGTTGCTCAGGAGAAATGCCCTGCGGTTGCTGTGGTACTTGACTGGCGGAAATTTGTTCTTCCATGGATCTAACAAAAAGCTTTCCCACACACTAGCATTAAACCAGAACAAAGTGTTGCTATGACCCATGGAATCCGAAAGGGACTTGAAGATATTGCTTATGAGTTGAAAGGAGTCAAAAACATCCTTTCTGCCATGTGGCATAGCAAGTACCAAACCGAAGAAACTAGTAGGTTAAATCCAGAAGCTTTTACTGATGAGTACATTTCTACTGAGGAGTGTGCCAAGCGCTTGAGCGTATCTGATCAAACCATTAGAAATTGGATTTATGCTGGAAAACAAACAAAAGGAAAAGGTTGGGTCGAAGGCATCCATTACGTTAACATTGCGATTGATAACAACAAGCGAGCCATCATCCGAATTCCCTGGACGCAGTTAGTACAATCTTTTGCTAAAACAAAAGAAGTAGAAATAACAGACATTAGACACCCAAAAATGTATCAATCTACCAAACGAGAAGGGACCTATTGTGACGACTAGGTTTCAAGACATTGAAATAGATGACGTTACAATTGAGAATCACTCTCAATTATTACCAGAGTCTTTGGCGCTTCAGCTAGTGGATTTTTTGCCGCCCTTCGGATCTTTTGATGACGGGTGCATACGACGTTATTTAGAAAACCTTAGAAAGTTTGAAGAAGAAGACATTAACTCTGGCATGACACTTGCCAATCGTTTGCGAGTAGCATTTAAAGACCTGGTTCCCGACACAATTTGTGGTAAATTCCCCCAAGCGGAACTGCCTCTTAAACGTCGGTTACGTTGTGTGGCCGAATATTTGATTCGTGCCGGAGAATTTGATAAGCTAAAAGATAAAAATGGAAAGCTTGTTAAAAAACGAGGAGTCCTTGGAAAACTTGTCGTTGTTTATCAGCCGCTTCCTAAACTGACTGAAGCACTTCTTAAACAAGGATTGATTCCCCATGAGCCGCCGAGAGAAATTAATTGCCCGAGCCCTTGACGGAAAAGTTGACGAGACCAGCGGAAAAATGCTTGATGCTGTTGTCAAGCTTGTATTGGGTGATCTGGCTACGGTCTACAACCGTTTCTGGGAAACAGAGGGGCCTGGTGTAATGTGTTTTCAACCGTCCAACCAGGACCGTTCAATGTTTTTTCTTACGCTTAAAGAGCTTCACTCTGCAGAAGAAACGTGTGAGCAAGAAAATAACGGAGATTTAGCTGAGACATTCAGACGTATCCTGGGAGCCGCACAAAAAATTAACCCAGAAGAAAAAGCTGGTTACCTTATTAACGATGATGAGGGCATTCGCTATTTGGAAATAGACTATAACCAGCAGTCTGAAAGCTGATGGGAAAACCCTTTCGCAATAAAGTTGAAGACCGTGAGCTAATTACTAATACGGACCTTGTTTGTTCAGTACATTCTCTTATGGGAAACATTGACCTAGATCCAGCTAGTTCAAAAGTTGCAAATGAATTTGTTGGTGCCGATAAAATCTATACACCACAGGATGACGGATTAAACGTCCAAGAGTGGGCAGGAAAAGTGTATCTGTTTCCACCAAGTGGGGCTTATTTTTTTAACAAAGAGTTAGATAAATGGAAACTTACGCGTGCATCATCACCCTCGCTAATCTCTTCTCATTCTGTTTGGTTTAAAAAACTTTACAAACTATGGGTAGCAGATGTGGTAACCGAAGCCGTGTACTTTACAAACTGTACAGACATGCTTCGTTATGACCAGCGAATTTTTGACTTTCCCATTTGTTTTCTAAAGACTCCTCCTATTCTTAAAATGAATTCAAGTGAAGGCATGGACACCCATAAAACTGGCACATGTTTTGTCGTGTACTTGCAACCCAAACAAAACACTGGCTACGCAACCGAAAGATTTATCAATATTTACGGAGAAAAAGGCCGAGTCGTTTGCTAGTCTTGTAAACTAAAGACAAACGGAATTAACAATGACCATCCTTTGCGACCGCGAAATCAAAGCACTGGCGTTACAAAAAGAAATGATTAGTCCTTTCCAGGATAAGCTAATCAGTGAAGTAGATGGACGTCGCGTTTTAAGCTATGGCCTCAGCTCATATGGATATGACATTCGCTTATCACCTAAGCAATGTTTAATTTTTGGACGTATTCAAAAAGGTGATTGTGATCCTAAAGATTTTGATACAGATATCCTGACAAATGCAGAGTTACTGGAAGACGAGAAAGGCCAATATTTTATTTTGCCGCCATATGGATACTGCCTTGGTATCGCTCAAGAACGCATTAAACTTCCAAGGGATGTTACTGTTGTTGCCGTAGGTAAATCAACATATGCACGATCAGGAATCTTGGTAAATATTACACCAGCCGAAGCTGAGTGGGAAGGCTACCTTACGTTAGAAATAAGCAATTGCACTGGTTTGTTCAATCGTATTTACGCTGACGAAGGCATTACACAACTTTTGTTTTATCGTGGATACCCCTGCGAGGTATCCTATCAAGATCGAAAGGGTAAATATCAAGACCAAAAGAAAGAAATTGTATTTTCCAAACCATGACTAAAGTTTCTTTTAATGATCTCCAAGAACGGCTTAATGCTTTAGAGATTATTTATGAAAATGTTATTGAGCTAGATAATAATGAGCTGAGCGATAAATTAATGTGTTATCGTTCAGACAATATTCAGTGGGTATTAAACATGCTTGAAGAACCTTTTAGGCAAATCTTAGAAGCATTAGAAACAGAAGAAGCAAACTATCAATAGGTTTAAAAACCCTTAAAAGTACCAGAAGATCCGCCTGGTTTTTGTGCATAGTTTGTGCTGCCTGTAACACCAATCTTGTCTCCTAAGGTTGGCACATTTGTTCCTTTAATATTTGCTTCTGTACGAGGAGTTTTTCCTCTAATGCCAGGCTCATCATGCAGTGCGGCTTGCCTAAATCTTCCAGAAGCCCTAGCAGCTGCTAAGAATTTTTGCGCTCTAGCTTCTCCTACTTCGTTGCTAGTGTTGGCTTTTTCTGCTGTTTGTTTTTCAGATTTATCAAGGTTTCTGGTGTCAACTGTATAAGCACTACCTGGGCGTAAATCATCGGTAGCTGCTGCAGAAGATCCACCATGAGAAGTGGGGTCATAGCTTTGTTTTACAAAAGCTTTACCACCTTTAAAGTTTTGTTCTGAGGCGTTAAATTTTCCCATGATAATATTTTAATTGATAGAACCTATGCATCAAATATTGCAATGTACGCCACTGATCCGGACGATTTTTTAAATCAATTCATTACTAGTGATGATGAACTGCAAAAACGAATGGCGTGCTGTTGTGATTTTGGTGCGCCCTTGGCCACCGCAAAGGCTGACGTTCCGCTGTATGATCAATATAACCGTGGTTTAACACTATGTCAGGACGACAATCCCAGAACGAATTTAGCGTTGGAGGGCAAGAGGCCCGGCGTGACTGGTTCTATTCCGTCGATGGAGGAAGCGGGGCAGTATCCGGGTACTATTCCGACAGGGAAAAAATTAATGGTGAACTTGAATCCAACGTATCGTTAGGATGCGTTGAGGGAATTTGCCCAGTACCCTGGGCAGTAACAGATCATTTGTCTGTGGCTCCAAAGGGGGATCCAGTGAACCATCCTGAGCATTACACAGCAGGCAAGGTGGAAGTCATTGACATCTTAGAGCAGGCAGTAGAGGACGCCCCTGACCCAATCTCTGGCGGCTTGCTGTGGCAAACCCTTAAATATCTATTACGTATTTGGTATAAAGGCAATATGCTCCAGGACGCAAAAAAAGCGCGTTGGTATCTTAATCGTTTAATTGATCACCTAGAGCGCAACTACGTTTAAAAAGGAGCCACCAAGTCTTCGCCGTCGTCATCTTCTTCCATACAGGCGACGGCAAGATCATCTAGCTCCAAGTCGGTTGGAACGTCAAATTGAAGAAAAATATTTTCCTTATCAAGGATGGTTTTAATAGCTTCCCATTCCATCAACCTGCGATAGTACAGGTTGAGAAGAGCGCTACGCAGTTCATCCCATGTCATCTCTTCAGCTGCAAGCTCAGCTTTACGCATGGAAAATTGCAACTCCAAAGGAAGCTCAAATTCCCTGGGTTCAACAGAGTCTTCCATCTGAGTCGGCAAGCTTTTGTAATTGTATTCTAGAGCCGGTCTTCTTGTCCATCGTTTGAAAACTGAAAAAAATAATCCAGAGATTTGTCCGCCATTGGAACCAGGGGGCCGTTAATGGAAAAGTTGTTTGCAAATTCTGCAAGAACATAAGGATTAATTTTTTGTTCTAGTTTTCGGATCGCGTTTGTTTGTTCAGTAGATGCGGCATAGCCCCTGAAAGCTGTTAGCAACAAATCTTCACATTTTTTAATGGGTTGTTTTATTTCGGTCAGGAATAGTCCGCTCTCTTCCCTGCGTCGTTCCAGGAGGTTACCAATTACCTGGTGTTCTTGATCAAAAATCCATTCAGAAAATTCTTCTGTTACACCTTCCCAATCTTCTATATCAATACAATCAATTAATGAGCTATAAAGAAATGGCTTCCAACCAACTGAATGAACAAAAGAAATTAACGCTTGCTTCATATGTTCATCTAAACGTAAATTCAATTTGTTTATTTCTTGTTCAATAATATTTACTTCGTGCAAAAGATAATCCAATGCTTTTTGCTTGGTGCAATAGTGACCAAGCTTTACAGGTGCGCCGTCTGGATAGAATTGTGTTCCAAAACCAAGCGTGTAGGGAGATTCTCCTGTTTCTGGATCAGCATAGGCTTTTTCATTAAAGCCTTCGTACTTACAGATTAACTCCAGAGCAGGAGAAAAGTTTTCCATGGGAGCACAATATGTACTCCCATCATACACATCTTAACTGTAGATGTTAGCCTTGACCACGGCTTTTTTTGCGTCCATGGGAAGGCTTAGAGTGCTGGCCGTTTCCTTGGCGTGTCTTTTTGGGTTTGGACTCAATCTTGTTTGCATCAACTTTAGTTTTGGCCATGGGTCAGAGACGAACAGCTTGTATCCTACCAGAGATCGTTGCACGCCCAGTAACGTGGGGTGTTTTTGTCCATGGGCTTGTCGCACCCCATGCGTGATCGGAAGTTAGCACGACGGTCCTTGTCGTGGTGTTGCGTGTAGTCCTCGTATCCCCTGGCGCCGTAACGAAGTATCTTCTCTTCTCCGTTGTGACAAGACTTGACAACTTTCTTGTGTTTGTCCCCAGGCGGTGCTTTCTGTGGGACGTTGCATTTCATCTGGTCTTTTTGATATCTGTGTGCAGCACCAGCAGCTTTTTTATGTTGTTCAGACATTAGAAACTATTCCAGGACGAAAAGTCAGCAAATGAACTACTCTTGGAGCTACCTGCAAGACTGGGGAAAAAATTTCCTATTGAATTAATTTTACTACTAGTACTTGCTTTAATTGTTCCAAAGGGATTGGAACTGTCTGAAAATGAATCTTCTGTATTGGCAAAGGGATCACCAATGCCAAATTCATCCGAACTGGAAGACTTACTCCCTTGAGTTGTAAATGTTGCAAAATAATTAGAATCGTCAGCAAAAGGATTACCAATTCCAACTTCATCTGAACTAGTGTCACCAAAATAAGATGAAAGATTTCCCGATGTTGTTACGCCAGATGTTGTGGTATTTGTACCAGCAAAAGACAAAGCCTCGGTCAAGCTAGTATCCCCAAACAAGGATGCCATGCTTGATAATTGAGCCATTGCATCACCAGATGTTGAGACGCCTAAAAATTTCTGTGCCCCTCCAGGGGAATATGCTGCGTTGAGAAGATTAATATCTTCTTTGCTAGAACCAGGCATAAAATCAGAATAAAACTGATCTTCATTACCGTTGTATCCAGCCTTCTTAAAAATTGCATATACACCACTTGCAGCAGTAGTTATCCCACTGGGTTCAGTTTCTCGTTGAATATATTCAACGCCAAGGTTTGACTGTGTAGGAGTTTCTGTTTTACTTATTAGATCTCCAATTTTTTTCTTAATTGTTGTGGTTGAATCTTGGCTTAATGCAGAAGTTAATTCGTTTTTAATTTCAGTCAACGAAGCGTTTGCATCTAGCCCATAAGAAGAAAGTAATTTTTGCCACTGTGGGTTATCTTTTTGCAAGTTAACTGCCTGCAAAATTTGATCAACGTAATCAGCAGGCTTGACAAACTGACCAAAGACTGAACCAATTTTATTTGCTTTATCTATTAAGTATGGAGTCAAGACTTGTGAGATATAGAGTTTGGCAATCTGAGGCGCATAAACATCTGGTGCCGCATCAAAAGATTGAATGACTGCATTGCCACTAGCATCTTTTATAATGTTTCCCTTGGAATCTTTTTCGGGTGCGTTTTGTCCTACTAATTGATAATGTAATTTTGCAAAGCTATTTTTATCGTTAACATCTAAGCCATATCGGTATGCTTGCTGGGTCCAATTAACTGGATTACCATACTCATCTGTAGTTGTTTTTCCTTGCTTTGCGGCTTCCCAATCAGCATTTACTTTTGCTGATTGATTTAACGCCTTAACACCTGCTGCCGTATTAGCGTAATCTCCAAATGCCGAGCCAGGGAGCATCGGATTATTTGGATCACCAATGCCATTGGTTTTTAAATATTGGTTTGGATCAAAATAATATTCTCCATTAAATTTGCTATCACCTAATTTTTGAAGATTTGTGTACCACTGAGTAACACTTGTTTGGGCCGCCAGCTTAAGGGCGTCCATTCGGTCTTGAGTTTGGAAAGGGTTTTGTGTATTTTTTGTAACATCAATATAATCTTGAAATTCAGAAATTGATTGTGATGTATCAAAACGAGGTTTTAAATATTGACTGAAAAAGTCTTTAGCAAATTGCGCATCTTTGTCCATCCGTTTATCGGGGACAATATAATCAACAGGTCTTTTGTCATAAATTGTTTTTGCATTTACATCATTTGGATTTGCTTGAAGTTTGTTATACGCATCATCATATTTAACCCAGCTTGCAAGCGTTTGAGAATCTACGTAGCCAGCAGTTTTTAATTGTGTTTCATAATTTAACCAAGTTGATTGAGTTGTTTTTCTGTTGTTAACAGAAACATAGTCCGTAGGTACTTCAGAAACAATTGCCTTAGCTAAAAAATCATTTGGATTAGTTTTTAAAGTTGCATACGCATCATCATATTTTTTCCAACCAGTAATAACTGAGGGGTCAACAAAACCATTCGCTTTGGTGCGAAGGAGTGGAGGGATATAATCATTTGGAATGTCAATGTTGCCAGCATATTTTTTTTCAATTTGATTATTAAACCAATCTTGCCAATTATAAATTAATCCGTTTTTTGTTCCGTAAATACTATCTAATCCAAGATCCAGTTTAAATGGTTGTTTAGAGCTAAACTTTTGACCCGTGGTAGCCATTAAACCACCGATGCCTGTATCACCAAGGATTGAGTTGTTTATATCTGTTTGCATTGCTTGCAAATCTTGCCCAATTGGCAATGATTTCAACATAGAGATTGTTGATTCTTGTTGTTTAGCAAGTTTTAATTGATTGATGGTTTCCTTTAGAATGTCTGTTCGCATTTTGCCAAACTGAGTTGTTTGTGCTGCTTCAGAAGCTTGTACTGAATTAGTAAACGCATCGTTAACTGCTGGAGCATAATTTGTTAATTCTTTAAAAGTGTTGTTGTTATTTAACTTAATAATTGAATCTATTAATGTTTTATTTGCATCAATAATTTTTTTATCTTCGGGATTGTTTGCGTTAAGAATTGCTACACGTGCCAGCAAACTTCCAAAAGAAGTTTGATCAGTCAACATTGTATCTTTAACTCCAAGGCTTTTAGTTAATTTGGTCCATGGTCCTCGGATGTTTGTGTCAAGTTTTGCAAGGGCTACATCACTTTGCGCTGAATTCCATAGTTTTTGGGCTTCGGTATTTTTGGTTATAAAAGTAGAAAGCTCTTGTGGCACATCTCTGAATTGATAGTTAGTTTGCCCTTGCTCAGTAACTTGTTGTAAGCCAAAAATTTTATTCTGTACTTCATCTCGCACCATTTGAGCCTGAGCATCTGACTGCCCAGGGAATACTTTTTCGGTGTAATCAGTTACAAGTGGAGATAAAGAAGATGATTGGCTACCTCGAATTGATTTAATTTGTGCGGAAGTTTTTGTTGGATCAGTTATCTGCTGAAGGTAGTCATACTTGGCGTAAGACTCTTTGCTTCCATATCGCCCAAGAATATCTAAGTTGTTATCTGTAACTGCCTGGTCCCAGATGGCACTTGCTTTTTGTCCAGTAGTGGTCTCATTTAAATAATATCCTTTTTTGCCATCTGTATAAGTGTTAAAATTAGATCCAAGATCAGTGCGTTGCCTTATGGTATCACTAAGGCTTTCAGGTAATACTGAAGGATCCCATGGCGTAACGCGTTCTGTTGAATAAAAATTACTGAAGTGGCCAGTGTTACCAATTATCCGATCAACTTCTCTTGTTGCATCCGCATCAGATAATCCAGCTGCAGTTAAAAGTGTTTTTTGTTGTGTAATGGCGTCTTTAGCTTGAAGAAAATTATAAGAACCTTGCCTTGTTGCATTTGCAATGTTTTGAACTTTAGAATAAAAATTATTTTTTCCTGTGTTAATAGCGTTTGAAGAAGCGGCTTCATTGTTTAGTTGTGCGTTGTAGCCCAAAGTTGCGATGCGTCCTTTTACTTCTTCAAGGGTTCCGGTAAATAAAAAAGCTGCATCAAACAAAGGGAGTTTACCTGACCTAAGCAATTCTTGAACATCAGAAGAAGATGTCAAGTTTACGGCCATGGAAGGCGCGGTCACAGGGTTAGGTCTTTCCCCGTATCGGTTTGCTGGTCCTTGAGTAGCGACAGGAGCAACTTTAGAAATGGTCCAAGATGTTATTGAACCGCCTCCTCTATTGCTAGAGTTGCTAATATTTGGTATAAGATAAATAGTTTCTGCAATTTCTCTATCTTGTTTTTTAGTAGTGTCTTCTGGTAAATAATTCCAGGATTTAGTGGGATATTCGTAAGTAAGTGTCATTTAATATCTACGCAAACAAGGCAACAACTCCTTGTTTGTTCCATAATGTGATTCTTTCTATCCTAGCTTGCGTAAAAAAATCTTGCTGACTGTACCAATCTTCCATGCGAGTGCTTGCTTTTGATTGATTACAACGCCTACAACAAGGAAGAAGATTATTTCTGTTGCTAGAGCCAGACTTATGTCTAGGCACAATATGATCCAAGCTTGTGGCTATATCTTCACAATAACCACACCGATGTTTCCACTCATCGTATATAGATTGTCTAAAACGTTTCTTGGCCAATTTAGGAGTTAGTTCAATGAGCAGTGCGAGCGGTTCCTGGGCGCTGCTGAACATAAGTCCTTATGTCGTTAACTTATTTTAAGTTGGACCTCCCTGCTCCAAACAAAGGCAATTGTGAAGTTTTGCTAAAAACTCTTGACATCCCAGTGATAGCCGGTAAATTACAAATGTACAAGACTGTTCAGTCATGACAACACACAATGGATGGGTCTCTGCCGCCAGGGCAGGGGAAATGCTTGACCTTGATCGCAAAACGCTTTTCAAGATGCGTGACAACGGCACTCTCCGCCTTGGGCCACATTACGCAGCTTTTCCTGAGACCCGTTCACGAGACAGTTTTCGCTGGAACGTAAATGCAATTCGCAAATCCCTTGCCAAGATGGCCGTAGCAGCCTAGGTTTATCTTGTTATGGAACCAAGAGCGGCCTTGTAACAGGGGCCGTTTTTTACGCTGGAGTTACACCACTTGCGTAGGCTGCCCAGGCATTTCCCAATGCTTTCATTGAAGAGGTTTCACCAGACACATAAGGAAGATGCACCACATCTCCAGGGGAATATACAGTGGGGCTGCCATCAAAGTACACAGGACTAAATCCAAATTTACTGGCGGCAAGCTGCTGTTCTGAAAGGTTGTAACGGGTTTCAATAACGTCACCAAAATTAGCCATTGTTATGTTGCGGGGGATTCGTAGGCGCTTGGGTCATAGAAGGCGCCTGTCTTATCTTGCATTCTAAAATTCTCTAACCTAATAAAAGACGCAGGAACATTAAGCAATTTTTGCATCATTGGCAGAACTTGTGGAGATTGAAAATTTCTAGGGGGTACGTCCATAAGAGCTACACCGCGTATTGTGTTTGCTGTTGCAATATGTTGTTTGCTTATTGAAGATTCTTTTGTTAAGTTTTGTTCCCAGTCAGTCAAGCTATCTGTTGTTCCAACTGGAAGATCTGATGGTTCGGGTGGCAAGATACCTTCTTCAAAGCGAAGGGAATATATATGCTTGCAATAACGCATCTCGTCTAACAGTGGTGACCAGTAATCAGAGTAGGATGTGATTTCATTATTTTTTGCAGTGTAATCTACAAAAGTTGACGGTCCTTCGGCACCTTCTATTGCAGGTACGTTACGTAAATAACGACCGCCAAAATCAGAAAAAACGCCAGGGTTGTCAATAGAAGCAAGAGTAAGATCCAAGTTTCGATTTTGATTTGGATCAGTCATCGCTTGGTTATTTATTGTTCCAGTATTTGAATTGGTGATTAATTCATGACGACCATACTTCAAGAGAGAAGGTCTTGTATAAGGAAATCTACGGATTTCTTTTTGTTCAAGATTCATAGTGAACGCATAGCTTCTACGCGTAAAATCTTGACAAGTACAGGCATACCTGGTTCCAACTGTAAAGTAACGACCTGTGGTAAAAGAACCAGACGAAGGAGTTAAGTAAACATTATCTGGAGTGGCCTGGAACGACCCACTTTTTTTTAGTTTTAAGATACCGTTTTCACCATCTACATCAATTAAAACTGCTTGGACGTATCCATAGCGTTTGTCTGTTGCAGGATTAATAGTATTTTTAGTTACTGGTATGCCCCCAGGGGTAATGATCTTATCTTCCAAGGTTTCACCTAGGAGCGGCTTCAATGGGCTTCCAGAGGGGTTTGGTACATATAGTGGCGGTGGTAACGGATGGACGCTGCTCCAGGTCCCTGAGAGCTGTACGTACCAGTATTCGTCGTCTTCTGTAACAGACGCAATACTGGCTGGTGTTCCAGTACTATCCGTTATGTTGTCAAACCTAAGGTTACCTCCAATGCGGCAACCTACCCAATGCATGCCAAATTCTTTTTTTGACGTAGGAAAGCCCTGAACTACCCCCATAATTAACGGTTGATTGCCTCCGCTTGGAGGTGTGCCCGCAGGGAAAGGTACGCGATATTCAAAAGGATAGGTAAAAGGATGTTGGATGCCTACTGAAACGGCCATCTCATATCCCCTTCTCCAACGTGTCCATGCTGATTCCCTATCCATTCGCGCAATGGAGTTAGGTACAGAGCCACGAGAAAATTCTGTGGTAATAGGTTTTATTGTATTTACTGATGGTAAATCTTGGTCACCAAAATAGCTAAAGGAACCAAAAGAGGCTCCGCTTTTGGAACCCATGATTTAGAAGAAACCACCCTGGGCATACACATGAGCGCCGGGTGTATAGCCAGAGATGTTGGGACCATCAGCAAAGACACCCACGTAGATGCGATCTCCGCGCTCCAGGTAGATTCCTTTGGTACGTAGGGGTGCTGTCTGACCAAGGCCGGTTGTGTTGCCTGCAGCGGGCAGTGGTGCGCCTAGGGCTGGCATCACGTCTGAGCAGTCAACCTCGACGGTACTGGCGGGAACAGTCTTGGAGAACAAAAGGTTGTAATCACCACTTGCCGGGATAGGCGTGGTTGTTCCACGAGTTTGATAAAACGCAAAAGTGACAGGTGCTTGGTACCCATATGCAACACCTTGGTAAGTAAATCCGGTAGCTGTTCCGCCGGAATAATTCACAGCACCAAGTTTTCCTGTAGTTGTAGTACCAGTGTAGGTATAGTATCCAATACCACTAGCCGTACCAGTGTTCATGGCACCGGTAGTTGTAATAGAAACAATTTGACCGCTTACCAGGGAAACGGCGGTTCCTGAGGTAGTTAAATCAAGCGTGTAATCAGCAGCACGATACGCATCATTGCGCATAATTGTAATTGAATCAATAACACCCCCACTGTTATTGTCTTCACTTAAAGTTGCATCCATATCCACCAGGATGGAAGGAGCCTGGCCCCCCTGCACAAACAAAGTGTTGGATGTAGAGCTGCCAACAATTTGTGTGGTAACTCGCACTCGATCAAAAAGAGGACGGTCTATAAAAAGCGGCTGCTTGTTTGTGTTAGTAGAGGACATCCCGACAGCTTGTTTTGTGGACTTTTTTTAATTATACGTTATTTCACTGGTAAGTGTATGCAGAAAGGTTTCCAAATGGAGTTTCTGGCATCTTTGCTGTGGCATTAAATAACGCGGAGGGGTCGCCTCCCATAGTTAAGAAGTCTTGAAACAATTGCCCAGGATTTGTTGAAGAAGAATCTGGCATCTGTTTTAACTCAGCAAGGCGACGCTTAAGTAAATACGCTTGATTAGGAATTGTTGTTCCATATAGGGTGCGACTTACGTCTGCAGAATCATACGCCCCAGAATTTAATAGCTGTCTACGTGTGTACATTAGATTTCTTGTATG
>Ga0315285_10004059_pt1 | contig 15185 bp, 6 predicted proteins | sample YL17G09_36_MG_FD_203698 | JGI IMG/M metagenome (GOLD analysis project Ga0315285, IMG submission 203698) | Sediment microbial communities from Yellowstone Lake, YNP, Wyoming, USA - YL17G09_36 | ecosystem: Environmental > Aquatic > Freshwater > Lake > Sediment | place: USA: Wyoming | collected...
CAAGCCGGTCAATATGCGGATGGCGAAGATGCAAAAGGCCACGCTTGACCCCGCCAAGATATCGGGTTATTGCGGACGGCTGAAATGCTGCCTGCGGTACGAGGACAAGACGTACACCGATCTCAAGAGGCGGCTGCCGAAGAAGGGCATCCTGGTAAAGACCAAAAACGGCCAGGGCAGGGTCGTGGACACACAGATACTCACGCAGCTTGTTGTGGTCGAATGTGAAGACGGTACGAGGATTGCCTCGCCGGTGGATGAAATCGAGATAATCTCGTCTGCTCGCCCGACCGACCAGAAGAAACAAGCCGACGCCGCAGAGGCCGAGAGAACGGCAAGGAACAAACACTCGGCCCCAGGCCCCTCCGCTGGGAGTCCCGGCACTGGCCGTCCCCAGCGGGACAAGTGGGATGCGGGGGGGCAGGATAGGCGCCAGGCAAGAGATGACAGGGCCGTGAAGGACGAAGAGCCGGACAGCGAAGAAGGCCAAGAGCAGTAATCATCAGGGAAGAAGTATGCCTCGCAAAATTGTTGTAACCTCGGCCTTGCCTTACGCAAACGGCCCAATACATATAGGGCACCTGGTCGAATATCTCCAGACCGACATCTGGGTCCGCTTCCAGAAAATGTGCGGCAACCAGTGCCTCTATTTCTGCGCCGACGACACCCACGGCACGCCGATTATGATAAGCGCCCGCAAGGCGGGGATAAGGCCCGAAGAGCTCATCGGGCGGATGCACAAGGAGCACAAGGCGGATTTCGACGTATTCGGCGTCGAATTCGACAATTACTACTCCACCCATTCGCCCGAGAACCGGTATTTCAGCGAGCTTATATTCACCCGGCTGAACGAGGCAGGCTCAATCGTCACGCGGGACGTGCAGCAGACCTATTGCGAAAACTGCAAGATGGCCCTGCCCGACAGATACGTTCGCGGGACGTGCCCGCGGTGCAAAGCCGAGGACCAGTACGGCGACTCGTGCGAGGTCTGCGGCGCAACCTATCAGCCCACCGAGCTGATCAATGCCTATTGTGCGACCTGCGGCGGGCCGCCGACCCTGCAGACGTCTATGCATTATTTCTTTAAGCTGGCCGACTACGAGCAAAGGCTAAGAGACCTTATCGCCGGCGGATATGCACAGAGATCAGTTGCCAACAAGCTGAATGAATGGTTCGAGGCGGGCCTGAAAGACTGGGATATTTCCCGCGACGGGCCGTACTTCGGCTTCAAAATACCGGGAGAGGAGAATAAGTTCTTCTACGTCTGGCTCGATGCGCCCATAGGGTATATGGCCTCGGCGAAGAACTACTGCGATAGAAACAACCTCGATTTTTATGAAGTCTGGAACGGTGACGAATACGAGCTATACCATTTCATCGGCAAGGACATTATGTATTTTCACTCGCTGTTCTTCCCGGCGATGCTGATGGGATCGGGATTTCGCCCCGCCAGGAAGCTTTTTGTCCACGGATTCCTGACCGTCAACGGCGGAAAAATGAGCAAATCACGAGGGACCTTCATCAGGGCGAGCACTTGCGCAAAACACATCAACCCGGAGCACCTGCGATATTATTACGCCGGCAAACTGACCGACGGCATCGAAGATATAGACCTCGGAATCGAGGACTTCATCAACAAGAGCAACTGCGACCTCGTCGGCAAGTATGCGAACCTCGCATCCCGCTCCGGACCTATGTTGACAGGGAAGCTCGATGGCCGGCTCGGGCAGCTGGATGCACGGGGCGCCGAACTGATTGAGAAGCTCGCCGGCGCAAAGGAGCAAATCATACGAAACTATGAGGGTTTGGACTACGCCGCGGCGGTCCGGGCAATCAGCGCCCTTGCGGACGAGGCAAATCGATACGTCGAGCAGAATCAGCCCTGGGTGACAATAAAGACTGAGCCGGAAAAGACGCGCAAGGTGCTGACCGCGGTAATAAACGCCGTGCGGGTGCTGACCATTTACCTAAAGCCCATCCTGCCCAAGTACGCCCAGAAGGTGGAACAATTCCTTAACGTGGAAAAGCTGGATTTTGCAGACGTCGAAGCGGTGCTGGAGAATCACAAAATAAACAGCTTCGAGCGTTTGTTCGAGAGAATTGACAGAAAACAGGTGGATACGATGATAGAAGAAAGCAAGGATACCGGCACCCCCAAACCAGCAGAGGCGCCGCCTGAGCAAACGGCCGAGCCGTTCAAGCCGGAGTGCATAATCGATGATTTTGCGAAGATCGACCTGCGAATTGCAAAAGTCGTAAAGGCCGAGCGAGTCCAGGGCGCCGACAGGTTGCTATCGCTTGAATTAGACGTCGGCAATACGACCAGGACGGTCCTGGCCGGCATAGCAACGGCCTATAAGCCCGAAGAGCTTACCGGCAAAACCGTCGTCTATTTCGCCAATCTAAAACCCAGAAAGATGAAGTTCGGCACATCCGAAGGTATGATCTTAGCGTCGGGCGCCGGCGGCAAGGACATCTTCATGCTCACTGCCGACGCCGGGGCCGAGCCGGGACAACGGGTGCAATAGTGACAAGATCAACGTTGACGGGCTAATAGAGGTCCCGCAGCCCGAGAAGAATGATAGTTGAGCCGCCGAATGGAAAAGAAGAACCTTGAGAAAATTGCCAGAGAAGATGGGCGATTCAGCCCCGCGGCGATTAGATTCGTCTATGAAGGGCTCGGATATACCGCCAAGAGAATCGCCGACGAGCCGCGGCACGTCACCGGCCAGACGCTGTGCGAAGGGCTCAAAAAGCTGGCGGTCGAAAAGTGGGGCAGACTGGCGCTGCTCGTGCTCAATACCTGGGGAATAAAGGGCACGCGCGAGTTCGGCGAGATCGTATATCTGATGATAAAGCACAAATGGATGAGCGCCCAGCCGGCCGACTCGATAGACGATTTCGACGGCGTCTATGACTTCCAGGCCGTCTTCAAGGAACAATTCGAGTTTTGAATTCTCGTTACCTCCCTTAAATGTTCCGCCGGGGCCTTGGCTCAGATTCACTACCCTCCGGGGCACATGGTGATTCTCACTGCCGGGGACGTCGTCGTTACTCCATCATTGCCTGTCGTATTCAGGGAGAGGCTCTGCGCATCGACTTCCGGAGTGTCAGGGCGGTCTCTTGGCGTCTATGTTTCTGACTTCTACTCCCACCTCAGATCGTCAAGCCGCTCGCTCTGCACGAATTCCACGTGCCCGTCAACAAACAGGATATTGCATCCCTGTCCTTGATGATTCTGCGGAGCCAATAGCTCGGGCCCGTGAAACTGGTTCCAGCCTGCCATGGTCTCAAAAAGCAACACCATATCACCGTGCGACCAACCCTTGGCGTTGGGGTTAATCGCGTAATGACTCGGGCCTCCTTCCGCTGAGGGGCAGACAAACATCTCTTCAGTCACACGGTCGGATTCGCGTTGCAGGAGCAAATCACACCATTGATCCGCCGTCGGAAATTCATCGTCATAATCATTGGTATAGATCAGCAGTGCTCTTCCAAGCGACCTCAGGTTAGTCGCGCACGCTAATCGGTTGTCTATTTCGCGAGCGCGTAACGACGTTTGCAGCCAGTACTCGGCGAAGATTGAAAAATCTGTCATATTTACTGACCCGTCGCGGTTGATATCACCCTTAAGCTCCCATTCGCTCATACTTGCAAAAGGCGTTCCGCCGAAAGAACCCATATCGATTCTGCCGCCGTTGGGCATAGGCTCATCGGATGGGTCATCATACGGGTCGCCGCCATCTATGCAGGGACTTGTTACTTTGTCAAGAACCCAGACATCAGCCCGAGGCCAATATCTGCCGCGCTCGCTTAGCAAATGATACTCGCCGTTATTCGGGTCCACAAAACAGGGGTCGGCAGCGATATTACCTTGGCCCGGTTCAGACGTGCAACTGTAGCGGGCTTCACAGCCGAATAGGTCGCTATCGCTGTTTTCCCAGAAGATGCAGTTACTAATATCCGGCTCGGAGCCGGCGTAGGCCTCGATGCCATATTTATTATCCACAATGTTCAAATTCTTTATGGTAGGAGAGCTGCCGGCGATAAAGATGCCCATAAAGCTATTTCTGACAACGAAGTTCTTCAGGATGGCTCTCGGCCCTTCGCCATTATAGAACGAGACGGCGAAGTCGCCGGGATTTTCTATGATAGGTATGCCGCCTTCTGTAGCAACACCCTGCACCGTTATCGTTTTACCTTTGAAATCGACTTCTTCCCGATATACACCCGGATAGACCAATACCTTGTAGCGATTTGTGGCTGAATCGATACCTTTGCTGATGGTGGCAAAGGCAGTTCTTCTGCTCAAGCCGTTATTGTTATCATCGCCATTGACCGCATCGACGGAATAGACAGGCTGCGCTTCAGCGATTGTACCCATAGCCGGCGTATCCTCATCCTCAGGGCTATTGGTGATATTTACAGGGGAGAAAACATCAACAGGTGAATACCAGATATCAAAATTGCCTGTTCTGTCTGACACAAATAAAATAAACTGACCATCCGGCGACCAGCAGGCGGCTCCTTCACCAGAGTCCGGCCAGGCAGCGGTGAAATTAGACGGATTTGAGCCGTCTGCAGTCATAATCAAAACGTCGGACTTTTCGCCTGTGCGATTGCGGTCGCGAAAATCGACGGCAAGTCTTCTGCCATTAGGCGACCAGGCAGCCCGAATGAAGGCTTGACCTGGGGCATGATGTGTGATTTGAGTGGACCGGCCTGTCGTAAGGTCATACAAAAATAGGTCGCTTTCATAGGTACGACCCCAGTTAGAGTAGAGTATTTTGTCCCCCAGTGGCCACCACTCTGGAAACGAACCATCGACCGGCAGCTGTCTCATATCTGTCCCATCAGTGTTTATAATGTACAGGGCAGTTCCGTCTGGACCACAAAACGTAATCTGCAACCCATCGGGCGAAAAACCTGGTTCAACCATGTCACCGCTGCCATTGGTTACCCGTCGGAAGCCTGTCCCATCGGGCCTGACGATATAGATTTGACAGTTATTACCTTCTCCTCCGCAGAAAGTAAGCCACAAACCATCCCGCGACCACTGCGGGCTGCTCACCACCTCCAACGGCGGCAAAGGAACCTGCTGGCGTGAACTGCCATCAGCATTCATCACATAGATTTTCTGCTCCGAAGGTAGAACGAATACGATTCTTCCCTTCAAATCGCCCGGTTCGGTGATTCCGGCCAGTTCTACGATCTCGTCAGCCGAAAGAGCACGGTTGTAGATGCGGACTTCATCAAGCTCGCCGAGCATTCTTCTGAGTATTCCAGGAGGCACGTTCCAGCGGAATGCTCCTATGAGAACAGGTTCAGGAATGTTATTGATAGTTGAGATTGTCTGGTCGGCTTGAGCAACTACTACCCCATCTCGGTAAATAAGAATTTCCCCTCCGGGGCCACTCCAGGTTAGTGCAACATGGTGCCATGAAGAGTCTCTTAGGTCTGCTCCACCGCTATTAATTCCATAGTTGCAAGTTGTACCATCTGAAATGACGGAAGACTCACGATCCGGCCTTACAAGGAATTCATACGCAAGTGTTGAGCAGAAGCTGCTGCTACTTTCCTTAGCTACTACTCCAAATTCATCTGTTGATGGGTCAACTTTTATAAAAGCGGCGATTGTACCTCTTCCCCCCGGCAGGTCCAGACTACTGCTGTCTGGAACATTGATGTAACCCGTTCCGTCTAAGTGGACCGCTCCATCCAGTACTCCGGTGGTCCAAGTTGCGCCCCCTACAAGGGAACCGTGATTTCCATTGCCCGACTCATCGTTTGCATTGGCGTTGAAGGGATAATAAGCAACCAAGCCGATACCGGCTCCGCGCACGCCTTCAATTATCTGGTTTCTATCATAGTCGCAGTACCACAATTGGCTGCCCGCAAACGCCAGTCCCGTGCCACATCCTCCGTATGACCCCTGCCCTGGGTCATCTGCGGGGGGATAATGCCATATCTCAATGATGTTGCCGGCGGCATCATGCTTGTATATCTCGCGCTCGCCCATTACAGAGTCGAATCCACCGCCCGGTCCGGTGATGGACCAGATGTTTGTGCCGTCCCAGGCAAGGTCCCAAGGCTCCGGGTTCGTCGAACACCAGGCCTCAATGGCTGTGAACGACGTATCGCCTACAGAAACACGATATATGATGTCCGTAGCGTCATCGGACACCCACAGGTATCCTTGTGCCCACTCCAGGCCCGATGGACCAAGATACGGCCAACCGTATGCCCTGACCGGCTCTAATCTTTTCTCCGCCTCGTTAAGCTCACATTTGTAAATGGTCTCGGACCCGTAGTTGTTGTCTCCTATCCACCAGTGAGCGCCATCCCAGGCAACTCCATACCGTTGCACCGACCCAGGCAACTGGTACTCAGCGAGCAATGTTCCGTCCGTACTGTAGTGCCTAAGTGTGTCCGCCGTGCCGCCCTGCGTAACCCAGAACCCATCGTCTCGGTACACCAAGCATACGGGCTTCTCCGTGTGGATTGTGCGGCCAACCGTGATGTCGTGTTCCGGCGCCTCCGCCTGGGACATACCCGGACACACCAAATAGAGGGCTGCCAACACCAAAACGGATTTTGTGAGAATTGCCGTTTTCATTTTCTGCTCCTTTCCAAAAGAGGTAATGTAGCCATTATACCACTAATGCCGCCGCAAGTGTGGTTTTCGATCGAAGCAGAATTTCTCAGCAGAGGTGCTTTATCACGGCTGGTTATGTTCCAGCCAATGCAGGGCCATTATGGCAAAATCCTTAAAGTCAACTTCGCAGTCGCCGTTTATGTCGCCGGCGACGATTAACTCACAGGGTGGTTTGTCGAAATACGACTTACTCGCCTCGGCTGTTCCGCCGTAGGCCCCCATATTGACGATGCCGCCGTTGGGGAACGGCTCGAGGCCGATTGGGCCGAGCGGGTCGCCGGCATCAATACAGGGACTTGTCACCTCGTCTATCGTCCATCGTCCCTCGTTTGTGTTCCATCTGCCGGCCCGGGATTTCAAGTGGTAGTCTCCGTTGACCCAGAAATCGTCGTCGGCGTTTTCGGGCGTGCCATTCGGGTCCCAGAATCCGGGCAGAACAAAACGGGGGTGGGCATCGGTGTTGCCCGGTCCCCAATTCAGCTTGCAGCGTTCTTCGAGGGATACTTCTTCGGGGCCTCCCTGAACGTTGCTATAGCTGACGGCAATTTCTGTCGTGGATGGCTCGTGGCCGGGCGATTGGTGGTAAGTCAGGGCAATCTGCGCTCCATCCGCAGCGGAGTTACCCCAAAGGATGCAGTTAGCGACCTTTGGGTGGCTATCTTCGTAGCAGAATATTGCGCCACCCTGGCGGGTTGCGTTGTTGGCGGTGAACGTACAATTAGTCAAAGTGGGGCTGCTCTCGAGGGTACTGATGGCGCCGCCATTTTGAATCACGGCCTTGTTGCCGGCGAAGATGCAGTTGCTCACGGTCGGATAACAGCCTTCGTAACATCGCAGGGCGCCGCCATCATACCATGCGGTGTTGCCGATAAACACGCAGTCTCCGATCGCAGGGCTGCTGCCGTATTCACAGTTAATACCGCTGCCGTAGCCTGAGACGTTGCCGATGAAGCTGCACCGGCTGACGGCTGCTCTGGTCTCATACTGAAATTCTATACCGCCACCCTCGTTGTCCTGGAATGTGCAATCGCTGATCATCGGGCTGCTGCTTTCGCTGTAAACAGCTCCGTGCCCGCCGCCCGTCGAGTTCCCTCTGAAGGTGCAATTCTTGATAACGGGGCGGCTGTGCAGATTGTAGATAGCCGCCCCGAGGCCGCCATACTCGTAGTCATACAGCACCACGATATTCTGCGTGAAAGTGCAGTTGATAAGAGTCGGGCTTCCGTTTTCATTGTACATTCCCGCGCCGTTGTTGACGAATGGGAATTCGCCGTCGATACCGTCGGCATAGCCGGCAGTGATTGTAACACCGTCGATAATGGCCGTGTCGTCTGTTCCGCTGCCTGTGACTACGTGTCGGCTGTTGTCGCCGACGTTGGTCCCGCTCGGCCCATCGTCAGCGTTCAGATCCCCGCTGAGAATGGTTTCGAAGCGTTTAACATTGCGGACATTCGGGTCCGGCTCGCCGAATCCGGCGTAGCCACCCTTGAGAGTTACGCCGTTCTTGAGCTGGAAGGTCTCTTCCCGGCCCCGGGAAGGCCTGTCGCTGAGGACGAATTGGTCGGGCTTATAGACTCCCTGCGCGACGCGAATCTCATCTCCATCCAAAGCCATCATTAAGGCATCCTGGATGTAATTATAGGCATCGGCCCAGGACGAGCCGTCATTGGCGCCAAGAGCGTCGGCATCCACATAGATCACCTTCGTGACCCGTTGTTGATACTCGTACGCACCCATATCCACCACGCCTGCGCTGACCCGCGCATTCCCATCCAGGTCAACGAGATTCAGGCGACAGGGTCCGTCATCGATGTCCCACCAGGTATTGCAGTCGTCCGGGGATGTTGTCTGTGCGCCCGTTCCATAAGGCGCGGTCAATCCCGCGTTGATGAGACTCGATCCGCTCTGCAGATGCAGGTCGTCGTCCGCATTGCCGGGCACATCATCGGCCCCGCCCGCATCCACAAACATCGGGTCCGCGCCGGTATTTCTTTCGCCGCCGAGCTCCCCCGTCCATCCCTGAATGCAGCAGTATCTGATACCTCCTTCCCCTCCTGTACCGTCTGCTGCCGGCTGGGCGATGGCGCCGGTTCCTGTCCCTCGCTGTCCTTCCGCAAAGCGGACCTGCGCGTCTTCTACTGCGGCGCCCGACTCGTCCGAGTTTCCCCAAATGATGTTGTTTAGAAGATCAAGCCAGTCCCGCCCGGCAAGCTCGCAAAACACCCCGCCCCCCATTTTCCCCGCTGTGTTGCCCGCAATTGTGCAGTTCACAACGCTGATATAGCCCTGCCCTCCCATAGACTCGTACGGACTGCAATACATCCCGCCCCCATCATAGGCCGCTTCATTGGCCCAGACCATACTACTCCAGAGATACAGCCTTGCATTTCCCTGCTGATATACGCCGCCGCCCAACGCGCCTGCGGCATTGCCCCAAACGCGGCACTGGTACATCTGCAGCTCCGACCAGCACGTGCAATCATTGAAGATGTGGACCGCTCCGCCGGCGCCGGTCGCGCTGTTGCCCGATAGTGCGCACCGCACCAGCACAAGACGCACGTTGGTCATCGCAATTGCACCTCCTGTCGCCGCCGAATTTTCGCGAATCACGCAATCCCACCAGATGGACGCGTCCTGCGGGTGAGAGACTGCACCGCCGACAAATGCGTCGTTTCGTTCGATTAGACAGTCCCTCATTTCGCCGGCGCCATAAAGGCCGCCGCCATAGGGTGCGTAGTTGTTCCTCACGGTGCAGCGGCTCAATCGTCCGACGAACTCACACCCACCACCGAAATCCAGAGCGCTGTTTCCTTCAATCACACAATCTCGCAGTTCCGTTTCCGCGCCGGCTTTGACTCCAGCCCCCGATCGCCATATATATACCTCTCCGTTGGCGTTGCCCCCGGTAATCACGACTCCGTCCAGCACGGCCAGGCCGGCATCGGGCCGGTACGTTGTTGTTACAACGTGAAAGCTGTTCTCCGCGCGAGTCGGCTCGGCCGGAAGATCAGCGGCTCTGGCGACCGGGGCGTCATCGCTGTTCAGATCTCCGCTAAGAACGGTTTTGTACAGGCTTGCATCACGTGCGTTCGGATCGGGCCGGCCCAAACCCGCGTAACCGCCTTTGAGAGTGACGCCGCCGACAAGTTGAAATGTGGTTTCCCGGTCCCTTGTGCCGTTAGGCTCCGCACCGCTCCGGTCGGGCGCATAAACACCCTGGGCTGCGCAGATTTCTACCGGCTTGCCCGCGGAATTCGCAACAGCCAGTGCATCCTGCAGATATCTGTACGCATCCGCCCAGGATGAGCCGTTGTTGGCGCCTGTTGCGTCAGCATCAACGTAGATTACTTTGGCGCTGCAAGCTGACACACCCGCCAACAACACAGCCAGTACTGCCGCAGTTACTCTTGCATTTCCAGTCCACATCTCCAATACCTCCCAAGAAGGCGCCTATTGATTGTAGTCCTCCAACCAGTGCAGGGCGACGAAGAAGAAGTCTCTGAAGTCTATTTCGCAGTCGCCGTTTATGTCGCCGGCGACGATAGTCTTGCAGGGCGGTTTGCCGAAATATGATTTGCTTGCTTCCGCTGTCCCGCCGTAGGCGCCTATGTTGACAATGCCGCCGTTGGGGAACGGCTCGGAGCCGATTGGGCCGAGCGGGTCGCCGGCATCAATACACAGGCTGGTAACCGCATCCTGAACCCAGGCTCCCGCCTCGGGGTCCCACCTGCCCGGCTGAGACTTGAGGTGGTAGTCTCCATCCACCCAGAAATCGTCGTGGTCGGTATCCGGCGTTCCATTGTCATCCCAACGTCCTGGCTGGGCGAAGCACGGGTCAACATTGATGTTGCCCTGACCTTCCCAGCCGCCCTGGATATCGCTGAAGGTGATTTCGACAACGGGAAAGTCGTTCGACACCCCAATTCCGCCATCCCACAGGATGCAGTTGACAACCCTGAGGCTGCCGTTTTGCCAGTTGTCGCAACCGATTGTGGACCCCCAATATGGCTGCCTGTTTCCTGTGAATGTGGAACCAGCCAAGTCCAGACGGACGCCTGATGAGTGTATGGCGCTGCCGTCGTCTTGTGCGGAGTTGCCCGCAAACAGGCATTTACTAATTGCTGCGGCGCTCTTTTCCCCGCTATACAGTGCGCCGCCCTGATGCGAGTCGTTATTGATGAACGAACAATTGGTAAATGTGCTGGCGCTGCTATGGTCGTACACCGCCCCGCCGTAATACTCGTTGTCGAAACCGGTCACCATGTTACGGGTGAAGGTGCAGTTGACAAGGACAGGATCGCTGTCAAGGTTGAACATCCCGCCACCCGCGCTGAACCCATCGGCGCCAAAGCTTATGTTCTCCTCGAATCTGCAGTTGTGCAGGGTTGGACTGCCGCTGCAGTTGAACATCCCCGCCCCGCAGGTCGCAGGCAAATACGTGGTGAATGACGCACAGGAGCAGTAGAAGCCGCCGGCGGCCGCAAGCGCCTGTGCATCAGCCTCGGCCGGACACCCGCTGCCGCTGCAGCCATACGGAGATCGCGTCGTATTTCTTCGGAAGGTGCAATTGAGCACAGTCGGACTTCCGCGGGCGTTGTACATCCCCGCCCCCGCCGCGAGGCGATAATCGATATCCGGGCACCTGCCCAGTATCGGTCCGTTCGCGTTTCCGCCGGTTATCGTGAAACCGTCGAGGACGGCGGTGCTGTCGGTGCCGCTGCCGGTTACTACTGAGTACGAGTTCTCGGCGCGATTGGGGTCGGAAGTAAAATCAACAATTCCCTGCCATTCGGAATTGTAGATCTCGGTGTCGTTGCCTCGCAAGTCGCCGCTTAGAATGGTTTCGTACAGCTCAATGTCGCGGGCATTCGGGTCCGGCTGGCCATACCCGGCGTAGCCGCCCCGGATGGCTATTCCGCTAATGAGCTGGAACGTTGCCGTCCGCTCGCAGGGCGGCTGGTATATCCCCTGGTCAGGCTTGTAAACACCCTCGGCCACAAGAATCCGGTCTCTGCCTGTCGCCGCACGCAGGGCGTCCTGCAGATACCTGAAGGCATCGGCCCAGTTCGAGCCGTCATTGGCGCCTGCGGCGTCGCGGTCAACGTAGATAGTTCTTCGGGACCCGTATTCATATGCACCCATATCGACTCTGTCGCCGACCAGGCGCGGCCCGCCATCCAAATCCCTCTCGCTCGATTTGGCGACGTAGTCATCCGGATCAACTTCACCGGGCCAGTAATAGCCGGGCGGAATCTCCACGCTGGTCGGCTCGGCCACGTAACCCGGGTCGCCGGCGTTAATACAGGGTGATTCGGGCTTGAGATGGTAGTCGCCGGGCGTATAGTCAAGGTCAAGGTCCCAGGACCCTGCCGATACGAACAGCGGATCGCCCGAGAAGTTGCCGACGCCGCCGAAAGAGCCGTCCCAGCCCTCGACGCAGCAGTAATTGACGCTCGGCTTGTAGTCCTTTCTCCACGGGCCTTCCTGGTAGAAAATCTGAGCGCTCTGGCCTGTGCCTGTGCCGCAAAGGTTGTCCCACAGGATGCAGTTACTCAGTGTTGCCGAGCCGTACTCCGCGATATGGACTGCCGTGCAGTTGTTGCCCGCCAGCGTACAGTTCACCAAGTAACTGCCGAGGTCGTAGCCGTTGTCGTACAATGCCCCGCCGGCCAGCACGGCGGTGTTGCCGACGAAAAGGCAGTTGATGCAGGTTGCCATTGATACGCTTGTGTTATGGATTGCGCCGCCATACTCGCTGCAGTAGTTGTCAGTGAAGATGCAGTCGATGAATGCCGCGTACATACTGCGGCACGTGCCGCATCCGTTCAGATAGACGGCGCCTCCGCTGCGCTGGGCGGCATTTCGGATAAAGCGGCAGCGCGTAAATATGACTCTGCCGTTGTTAAATGCCATTGCCCCGCCGTGGTCCGCCGCGGAGTTGTTGACGAACAGGCAGTCTGTGACGATTACGTCCCCATAGTTTATGTACAGCCCGCCGCCCCAGACGTCGCCTTTGGCGCCTGTGATTGTAAAGCCCTCCAGCACAGGCGTTCCGCCTTCTCCGTAACCATCAGTCACCAGGATGCTGGAGCTGTTCTCTGTTCGGCTGGGTTCGGTGAGCAGGTCGCGCGCTGCGGCAACCTCAACGTCGTTGCCTGCAAGGTCGCCGCTGAGCACTGTTGGGTATTTGTGAACGTCACGTGCATCCGGATCCGGCTTGCCCCATCCGGCGTAGCCGCCTTTGATGGCCAAATCGCCGCTGATATTAAACGTCTTGTCGCGGTTGCTCTGGCCGGGCTTGTATGTGCCCTGCGCCACCCGGATTTCACCGCTGCCTGAGGCATCCTCAAGGGCGTTTTGGAGATTGCCGTAGGCATCGGCCCAGCTTGAGCCGTTGTTGGCGCCTGTTGCGCTGCCATCAACGTAGATTACTTTGGCGCTGCAAACCGACACACCCGCCAACAACACAGCCAGTACTGCCGCAGTTACTCTTGCATTTCCAGTCCACATTTCCAATACCTCCCAAGAAGGCGCCTATTGATTGTAGTCCTCCAACCAGTGCAGGGCGACGAAGAAGAAGTCTCTGAAGTCTATTTCGCAGTCGCCGCTTATGTCGCCGGCGACGATTAACTCACAAGGTGGTTTGTTGAAATACGATTTACTCGCCTCCGCTGTTCCGCCGTAGGCGCCCATATTGACGATGCCGCCGTTAGGGAACGGCTCGAGGCCGATTGGGCCGAGCGGGTCGCCGCCGTCAATACAGGGACTCGTCACGTCGTCTATCGTCCATTGTCGATCGCTTGCGTTCCATCTGCCGGCCTGGGATTTGAGGTGGTAGTCGCCGTCAACCCAACCGTCATCGTGGAAGTCCTCCGCTGTCCCGTTAGAATCCCAGTACCCCGCCCGAGCAAAACACGGGTCAACGTCAACATTGCCTTCGCCCTCCCAGCCGCCCTGAACGTTGCAGAAGGTGATTTGAACGTCGGACCGGTCATGGCAGAACAGCTCATCTCCCCCGTCTCGGAAAATACAATTAGCCGCTTCGAGTTGCCTGGATCGCCAGCTATTATACTCGATGGCGTTCGCGCCGTTATAATGTTGTGCCCTATTTCCCACGAACGTACAATTGCTCAGTACGCATATGCCCCCGGACGCACTTATTGCGCCGCCGGGCTGCCCCGCATCATTCCCTGCGAACACGCAATTGCTGGCAGCTAGAACTTGCCCCTCCGGCGTCTCGCTCCAGATTGCCCCGCCCCCGTACTGGCCCCAGTTCCTGATGAATCTACACCCATTCAGTGTCAGACTGCTGGCCTTCATATTGGCGATGCCCCCTCCCCAGTTATACGTCTGGTTGTCCTCAAACACACAATCGATCAGCGTTGGACTGCTGTCTTCATTCACCATGCCCCCCCCATAGGCGTCCGAGTCCATATCGTCCGACCAGTTCATCACAAAACTGCACCGCACAAGCCTCGGACTGCTTCCCAGGTTGTACATGCCCCCGCCCCTCGCCGACGGTCCTGCGTACACGAACGCAACGTTCCAGCTAATCGTGCAGTCGGTCAGCGTTGGACTTCCCGACTCCATGTACACCCCGCCGCCGTGGAAGTATCTCGCCTCGGCCCGTTCGCCGAATGCCGGCCCGTTCGCCGTGCCGCCGGTGACCACAAAACCATCCAGAACCGCCGTTTTGTCCGTCCCGCTGCCGGTCACGACGTGGTAGCTGTTGCGGTAATCTTCTACGCCCCGACGTATCAGCCTGCCCAGATTCTCTCTGGTCGGCTCCGGCAGCGTCCCGCTCAAATCGCCGCTCAAAACCGTCCTGTGTGCCTCTATGTCCCGCGCATCCCTATCCGCCGCCCCGAAACCCGCAAAGCCGCCCTTGATTTTCACCAAGTTCTTTAACTGAAACGTTGCCTCCCTGTCCCCATTCGGCTCCGCCGGCATGTACACCCCCTCCGTAACCCGAATCTCCTGACCCGCCTCAGCTGCCGCTAGGGCATCCTGCAGGTCCGTAAAGGCATCCGCCCAGCTCGACCCGTTATTCGCTCCCTTCGCATCGGCGTCAACGTAAATCACTTTTGCCGGGGCCGGCGATGCAGCGGTCAGAAAGGCCGCGCAGGCGGCAATTACGATGCTCAACACTGTCCTTCTTCTCATTTTCTTTCTCCTTGAAAAGTCCTTCAACTGTACGCTCGTCTTGATCTGGGCGGTTCTTATCAACCGTCCTTCGACAGGCTCAGGATGGTGAGCTTGTCGAACCATTCTTCAAGTTAGCGGGGCACGATAGCTGCAAAGTCGTTGAAATTGACCGCATGGTGTAGTCACGACCGGTTATATTGATACGGTGCGCCAACCGCCCGCAAAGTAACGCTTTCGAGCTATAATACTGCAAAAAACGAGACTGTAGCAAGCCGACCGGGAAACTGCTTGGTTTGAATGTAGCAGGGCTCATGCGAAAGCACTCTTTCGTTGGGAAAACACGAAGATCAGGCAGGTTTTGGCCGGCAACAGCAAATAACGAAAA
>Ga0315285_10004062_pt1 | contig 15182 bp, 2 predicted proteins | sample YL17G09_36_MG_FD_203698 | JGI IMG/M metagenome (GOLD analysis project Ga0315285, IMG submission 203698) | Sediment microbial communities from Yellowstone Lake, YNP, Wyoming, USA - YL17G09_36 | ecosystem: Environmental > Aquatic > Freshwater > Lake > Sediment | place: USA: Wyoming | collected...
ACGATCGCAATGGGCAAGGCGCACACGTTATTGGCCTCTTCCAGTTCGCCCTGCCGACGGGAGCAGTCGGCTACAATCAGCAGGTAACGATCTCCAAGGCCGGTCTCAGGTAAGGCTATTGTCCGTGTGATCGTGTAACTGTCCCCAGCAGCCAACGGGGTCTGCTCCTGGATCCATTCTGCATAGACATAGGTATCACCACGGCTCCAGACTGGATCGTCCGAGATGTACAGACCATCATACCAATCGGCCACCGCATCGCCCTCACCCTGGTTGGCCACCGTCCAGGATACCTCAACCTCCTGGCCCAGCGCCGTCGACATAGGTGCCGTCGCCTCCGTCACCACCAAGTCGGGTGCTCCCACCCGCTCTATTGTCGCCACATATAGGTCGTCTGCCTGGCCTCCGAGCCCATCGCCACTCTGGTCCAGCGGAGTCCCTTCCAGGTCCAGAATATCAGGGCCAATTACCATCTCATACGGACCTATCGCGGCCTGTGAGTTGAAGCTTACCTCCAGCGTATACTCATCGGTCCAGCTATACCCTGTGGCAACGAGCGGCCCCTCTGGGCCTGTGAAGCTTGCGATATCATCATCATCCACCAATGAGAAACTGCCTGGGTCCATCGAACGATCAAAAATGAACTTCACCGATCCTATAGGCCTTAGCGTAGTCCCCATTGGCTGGGTATACATCACATACGGGCCGATCTCTGCGTCAAAGATCAAGGCAGACGGGCCTGTGGGAAGGTAAACAAAACCTGCGCTCATGGCTACATTACCCTTGGACCCACTGCCAGCCAGGTACCTGACGACCTGAGGCTCAGACGGATCTGAGATGTCCACTACCGCTATGCCCAAAGCCACTACACTCACATAAGCCCGCTCTCCCCGAACAAGGATCTCGCCCACCTGACCGCCCATGTCAAGAACCGCTAGTTCGGTCGGCGCAGTCGGATCAGAGACATCGCCCAGGTATAACTGCTGCCCACACCCTACCAGTCCCGTCTCTTCATGAACCCCAATAGACCAGCATCCCTCGCCAGGCAGGGCAAACTGCCCCAACAACTCCGGGGCCGTCGGATTGCCTACATCCACCACGCTCACCAAAAAACCATCATGCAAAACACAGGCCCTGGTTCCGTTGACGATGATCTGCTCCGGATCCATGGCATGCCAACCGGCACCAAGCCAGGTCAACGTATCGGTCTGGCTCATCAATACCGGCTCCGTGGGATCAGAGATGTCATATATCTCTAAAAAGGCTTGTGATTCATCCTCAGGCTGCGAGCCCACATAAAGGAACTCTCCTGCAAGTGCAAGTCCATCAACGTCCACCTGCTGAATCCGGACACGATTGACCTCGACAGGGTCTGCTCCTCCGCTTAGGTCCAACACCACAATCTCCGAATATCCTGGACCCTGCGCCAGCCAACTATTACTGTCATCGACCAGGTAGCAATAACGACCCGACTCGCCAAAGACCCCGCCTTCAATCCCGCTGCCGCCGTAATACGTCCCCAACTCCACTGGAGCCAAGGGATCACTCAAATCCAGAAGATGGAGGATTGCATCATCGTCACTGGTCGCATCCGTGTATGTGGAGGTAGCCCCTATGCCCAAATCTCCTGAGGCCAGCATGAACTCTATCGGATGAGCATATACCCCTAATGGAGACTCTCCGAGCAGATCACTCTCTGAGATCTGAACCGTGTAGCCGCCTAGATTATCCCAGAGTTCCTCGGCATCAACCGCAAAGTAGTACGTCCCATCGGCTGGGGCTGTCCACACGATACGGCTGCCTCCGCGCATACCCCCATCTTCATCCCACAGCAATAACGTCCGACCGTCGATGTCATAAAGCCATAATGTACTGCTTTCCAAACCATCCAAAGGCAACTCTACCAAGATCTCATAGGTCTGACCTGCTGTGGCCGCAAAACTGAAGAAATCGATATCCGCCGGATAATTCAGCTCACCAAGGACCGTCTCCGGAACCACAACCTCGGTGGCTTCATCAGAGCCGTTGCCGTGGTCGTCCTGTAGAGTTACCCGACCTACCTGGAACATTACGTCATTTTCTGTATAAGCGACAGTATAAACCTGAACCTCGCTTACCGTCTCCTGCTCAATCTCACCGAAGGCAAGCCCCATCTGATAAAGTGAACTCTGCAAGGACAAAGGACCAAAAGACGTCGCCGAAGACGGTAACTCGATCTCCTCTTCCCAACGAATCCCACCATCCCAGGACGATAATTCCTCTTCTATGTAAATGTGAACAATACTATCTTCCGGGGCGTCCTCCCATAATGCCCATTCAATGGTCAGGTCACCCGATTCAGCCTGCCGGTGAATCGGTGTGATCGGATTGGGTTCACGCTCGGTCTGGTAAACCTGGGAAAAGTCCAGTGCAGTCTCCCACGTCTCGCCGTTACCGAAACTGACCGTTACCATTGTTTGGCCCGTATCTAGACTGGCCCACTGAGAATCACTTAGCCAAACCAAGTCAAAGTCATAGTACGTTAGACCGTCTTCCTTCCAAACCTCAAAGTCCAAGGCTCCTAGCTCAAGTTCCACATAATCCTGGCCATTCCAGTCTTCAGGAACCAACTGCACTAATTCCACAATCTGACTCCAAGGAGTAGTCAGCTCAATGTTCGTGATACCCGCTCCACAGAACTCGATCCGATAGTTATAGGTATCGTCATTCGAACGGCCCGGAACCTGGTAGTCTATTGCACGATACTGCCAAATCTCACCCAAGCCGAATGCTGTGGTGGTAAATTCGGTATCGCTTTCCGTCCCCGCCCAGACATTCACCTCAACGCCATTGACTGTGACAACAGCATGGTCAGCGAAATCTAATTCAACCTCACAGCGGTGGTTCGGCTGGAGAACCTCAGGCACTTGCCAACTCGCCGCATTGGGCTCTAGTATGTACTCGTACAGATCCTCATCAAGTGTTACATCTATTAGTTGTACCTCTATTTCGCCGGTAGGGGGGGCAGAATCCCAACTCTGCCATTCAATAACCGGTAATAAGCCTACGTCTGCCTGTTCTGGAACAGGATTCGTTAATAGGGGCTCCTGTGAAGGCTGCTCTACTTCAGTGAAATCTATGCTCCCCGTCCATGTCCCTCCAAGATACGTGACAACTATCTCCGTAACTCCGGAGCCCAAGGCCAACCATTGGTCGTCGTCTAATTCCCATCTAATCCATATGCATGGGATACTATCATCTGTGCTGGTCCCAAACTCCATGTTACCGACTTCTTGGAAGAAATAGCTACCTGGCCAGTTCGATGGTAGATAATCTGCTGAGGCGAATGTTTCACCCCACGGCGTCGTGACCTCGATATTTATTATCCTGAGCCCAGAAGCCTCCACAGTATACTCATATTCGTCGTCAAAATCCGTGCTCGGGGCCCCATAGTCAATCACCCGCTCCAGCGAGACCTCGCAGATACCAGGCACCAGTATCACTTCTTCTGTCTCGGCAGTGAAGATAACCGGCTGCATTCCAGCAACTGTGACAGTGTTCTGATCAACTATAGCGGTGGCACCTTGAGGGTCGACTATCAATCTGTCGTAACCAGGCCCCCCGTCGATGGTTACCTCGGTGTCGGAGGACACCGTAACCAAGAACAGATCATCGCCAGAAAGGCCATGGATAGCCAACAGTTCCAACCCGCCGCCGCCCAGGTCAACCGCGCTGCCCTCAAAAGTGACTGAAGTTCCTGAAATATCGAAGCGATCGTCATTGTCGCTGCCATTGACTATGAGCTGATCATCTGTGCCTACACCCGTATCGATTGTCAGTGCGCCGCCGCTTACCGGCAACGCAAAGTCAGCGGCGTTGACGATAACCGTATCCCCACCACTACCAGTACTGATCGTGAAATTCTGCAGGCCGCTGGCAACCAGGCCGCTACTATCAATCTCGATAACATCTGCGTCATCGCCAGGCACATCATTTGTGCCCGTGTCGATAGTAACGCTGGTCACATCAAGGAATGTTATGGACTCAAAAGCCACGCCTCCGCTTGTGCCTGAAATACGATTTTGGCCGGGGGCAGGAGTATCGATAATAATTGCGTCAGCGCTGCCGCTGGCAGTGAAGATATAGCTTGCGACCCCGCTTATGGTTACAGGTTCGAGCCCTGTGAATGAAATCGTGGTCGTCCAGGGTCCACTGGAAAGCCTAACCAGGCCTGAGTCGGTGCCGACAGCAGCATATTTTACTGATGTGGAACTATTGCCAATTACGACCAGGCTGTCAAAACCACCGGCACCACCATCGAATTCTATGTCAAGGTCAAGTGGCCAACTTATACTGAAGTCGACTGTCAGCGTATCATCTACATCGTCGGAGCCTGCTATTACCAACCTACCAGGACTTGCAATTGGCCATTGGGCCTTAACCACGCCAAGATGCTCATCCATAAGCTCGAGAACAGACGGGTCGTTATCACCCAGACGGATTGCAAGTTCGTTCTTGTGCCTCAAACCGCCTGAGGTGAGTGCATCGTTGGGTGTTTGTCCACCGTCTGTGTAAACGCAGGCTCCATCTGGAGGCCCATTAGGAGCTTTTAGTGTGTCTACCAGCCTTTGTGCCATCGAGACTTGGTTAGTAATAGTAGGTGCGACCGAATCTGTCAAAATGCAATCACAAGATCCAGGCGTACTTGGAGCACTGGACCCGATGGTAGTAAGAGTGGCCGCGTACGTGGCTCCATCGTACACACGATGGTCGTCGCTGCATGCAGTGCTACAGGTACTGGCTGGCCCTGACTCCTGACTGGATAGGACCTGTTCTGCCACAGAAGGCTCATCGGAGGCATCTGAAGCAGCAACTACCGAATTGCTATACGATAAACCTTCATGGCAGATACTTTGACGATCAACCTCGTAGCACTGTTCAACAGAAGAGGTAAGCGTATCGGATGAAGAAACCACAGGGGTCAGGAGAGGCTCAAGAAGGCTATGGCCAGACAGCAAGATGCGAGGTTCAAGTACCTCGAGCGAATAATGAACGCCTCCATCGTTGGGTCGGACGTTCCGGCTCGGCATATCCCCACCTCTGCGCTGACAGAAAAAGCGGCATACACTCAACTAACTGGCCGCTTGTCCAATCTGTCGGAAAAAGACCGTTTCCCGCCACGCACCTTGAGATGCACTGCGCGACGGATGTGAGTTATTCACGCCGCTTTTTGTAAATTATCGAGTAATTCCAGTGGCTTGAGTATTTGTGAACCTATCACAGGAGATATGCGCTGTCAAGAAAATTCTCAAAAGAATTTGGACCACCCGAACGGCTGTGGGATATTGTTGGAAATACTCGATTAATGGCTCGGCGGGCAAAGCTTCCACAAGAGACACAAAAATTGATTGCATAGCCAAGCCACTATCGCTTATAATCCCTTTGCAGAAAACGGTTTGTGGTTATGCGGCATAGTTCTGGGCGAGGCATGGCAGATGAGTGTGGGTTGTCTGCAAAATCATCGAGAGCTACGAGAGTCTATTCCGGCATATACAGCCGGTGGGCTTTTGGACCAGCTTCGTCATTTTGACGGTTCCCCCCGGGCAATTTCTGGTGAATCTACTGGCAACACAGTGCTTCTTAGCCCATGCACATAGCGGTGCAATCCTGCGAGCCCGACAGGGGGCAGTATGATGTCTTAGCTCTGTTTCCTCTACAGGAAGGCCGGCAAGTCCCAGACTGGCTACATCGATATGGCGAATATGCCCGTAAAGCAATCGCCACAGAGGTGGTATATAAGACTCTTTTCTGACCGATCTCACGGTGTTGAGCAGGGAGGGTGGGTTGTATTTGTGCCGTTGAAAGTGGCAGAAACGGGTGATGCCGTTGAAGTTTTCATGATCAGAACATCTGACCGAGCCATTCTTGAGATAAGTCGAGAACTTCTGGAACCTACCACTGGTCTGGTGAACATTTGCGACAGAAGACGGGTGGTAATCGGGTAGAGCCGAGATGTGTCGCAGTGGTTTAGGATAAACCTGTCTGTTTATCGACCCTTTCGTCCGTCGGTGCATCAATAAACACTAAAGTTTCTCTCACCAACGTGAACTGACACCTTGATCGTCTCTCCGGCAACTCCGAGAGTGAGAGATCGATTGCGACGATTGAAGACAGAGACTGTGAAGCTACGCGAAACATTCTGGAATCACGCCAAATCTGAACCTTGTAATTGCCTTTTTCATATTATCTTCGCAGGTCTTTGCTGTGAAAAAAGGTCTCTTTTTCCAATAGTTGCCCTCGACAAGCAGCTATAAAAGCTCTTTTCATAGCCATCTGATGTTACTTGCACGAAGGTGACGCCGCTCTCTCGATATGAGATGGTCGTCTGGTCTTGAATACACCCTCCGTCAGGGTCTGCCTCAGGAAAAGCTCGTTGCCCTGAGGCAATGCATCGAAAAGGTCTCGATTAACAAGCCATCTGGCATTGTAAGACTGACAGTACGTTCGGTCCCGGTTGGGAATCTGAAGGGTACTGTAGAACGTAAAGTATCTCTTTGATTGTCTCTGTTGCTTCGTACGCTAACCTTGAACTAAGGCCCCACCTGTTCCCAGGCCAGCCCGCTCCATCCAGCTCTGTAGTGTCTTCCACTCGTCAGGGCGAAGGCCCTTGCCGGAGTACGGCAAGGCATAGGCCAGGAACGAAAACAAGATGTGCCCCTGGATCGGATGGGCTAATTGATGCCAGATCGGACGTATCCGCAAGTCAGTTTTACCCGTACGGAACACCGCCTTCACATCCATAAGTTGATCCTTTGCTCACTGACACCTGCTTGCCTACTCTCTACCCAGATAACACGAATCGACATTTGGCAGTTTTCCAACGGTCGGATGGACGCTTGACAAGCGCACTTGTTACCACAAGGCTGACAAGACATTCCAGATGGCAAACTCATGCTGTCGTAGCCAATCTGAGAACCAACTATTGGACGTAAAGCGGTTTGTATCGATCACGCGCACGTAGTACCAGCCCGCACTCCAGTAGGTCACTTCTCCCTCAGCCACCAGTCTGGTCTCGGTGCGGCGAACCCCAGTGGGTAGCGATCCATACATCAGGTCTCCCGCATCCGTTTGAGAAGTCAGATCGTCGAAGCCGAGCACATGACCCAGTTCATGCATGACCACGGTGAGAAGGTCCATGTGGCCGGAGGCCTCGCTGGAGCGCGTTGCCAGAAGTTCCCCGTTTCCGAGCTGCAATCTGAATTCGACATCGTCGAACGGGGTCGTATCCACGAACCAGCCGTAACCGGCCGCATCAGCATCGATCAGGATCGTGTCTTCCGTCGCCCGACCCAGGGTCAGGTCATTGAAATCGACGACCTGGAAGGTCATCTCGCACAGGGAGGCAACCACGGCATCGTTGACGCCGAGGGCCTTGGTCCACCGCGCAATCGCCTCGTCAAAGATTGCTCCAACCTCTGCCTCGGTCAGGGCTTTTGCCCCATAAGTCGGCGCCTGAGGTGCCGCAGAAGCCATCAGGTTCGCTGTCCTGAAAGCCGGGTCATCTGTTCTCACCGTAACTGCATCGAAGGAGCTCGATCCATTCTTGCTAAGCAGCCCGAACCCACCGTCCACAGTCACAGCGTTGAAAACATAACCCACCATGCCCTGCCAGTTTTGCGCATCAGATTTCTTGACCGAGAAGTTGACCGTTGTTCCCTTCAGGGAGAGCGCCGCCACATAGTCCACCCCGGAGTCAATTGCCATAGCGAAAGACGCATCCTGGACCCAGCCACTCTTATTGGTGTAGTGCCCGATCAGGATCTTGTCGGAAACCGCGTCAATGGCTGCGAACTTGAAGTTATCAGGACCATAGTAATCAAACACGACACCGCCCGTTTTCTGGGTATTGAGCGTGGTCTCAAGTTCCAGAATGGAAGCTACCTCGAATCCGTGACCGAGGCCGAGATCCACCAAACTAATCGCGGTGTCGCTGCCAACAACGGGTGCGCCGCTGTACCTGTCGCTGTTGGGGTTCCACGTGCCGGAAGCCGGTGTGAAGGAAATCCTGGTGTTCGTGTCGGGGAACGCTTCCGTGCCTTCAAAGGTAATCTTGGGTGGTAGCACCTGGACAGCGATATTGTCGAATACACCTCGAGAGTTGTCGGAACCAAAACCTATCATGCCAGCGTTGATGCCATAGACCCATCCGTCGATAACCCGCGGCGCAAAGGTGTAGCTGAACACCGTCTTGTTATCGGCCAATAGAGTTACGTTCGTCCCATTGACAGCCACCAGAATGTTGTAAAATGTACCGGGCTTGATCTGCATGGGGGCCTGAACGTCGACAATCCAGCCCTGGGATGTGCGGTGCCCCATCTGAATCTTGTCGACGGAGGCGTTTAGGCCCGCGAACTTGAAGTCAGTCGGGCTATAGTAATCGAAAATCACGTAAGAATTAGCTTTCCATCCCGCAGTCGGTTTTTCCATGGTGATGCTGGCCTGGATTTCAAAGTAGCTGGGAAGCATCTTATCCAAATTGTACACCGTCGCCGCATCACCACCCAACGACTCAGCCGAAACCTTGAGAACACCGTTCTCGACTTTCCAGACGCCGCTGTCGACAAAGAAGCCTTCCATCTTACCGCTATTGAACGTGGAGGATCATAGTACATCACGCTTGCCGCCGGGGATATTGCCCGCCTGAGGATCATCCGGTGCGCCGGTCTGATCGTGCCAGTTGGGGTCTTTCTGCCTCACCAGCCCCAGCTCACCTTCGGGTTCGCCGTTCCGGTCAGCGTGTGAAATATTCGTATCCGCAGCCCTTGTGGGATCAGCACCATCGCTCCTGGAAAGGGCATACAGATATTCAGGCAGTTGAGGCTGAAGAGTCCGGCTGACCGTGGCCATTCCGAAGGGAGCGAAAGGAACGATGTAGCTGTTGAACTCACCGCACCAGTCGATGAGCCGGTCACCGGCGAGGTTCGGGCCGCCCGCGCCGCCCATGTTCGCAATCAGCACGTCGCGGCCAGCACCGCCATAGGCGATATCTTCATAGGTTGCGTCCGTATCAGGAATGTTATTCGCAAAATCCGACGGTGTAAGAATGCCGTCATTATTATTTGTTGAATCGTGGTCATCATCCACGTTGAGCAGGTCAAACCCATAGCCGCCGTAAAGGTGATCTTTTCCAGTTCCACCCACCAGCCAGTCGTTGCCGAGATCTCCGAAAATCCTGTCATCGCCGTCAGTGGTTTTCTTAGTTATGCTCGTGGAACGGTCATCCACAGGTCCTTCCCCTGCGTTGAAATTGAGTAAGAACTCGGTCGCATTCAGGTCTGTTGGTGCTACAAATTCTCCTGTTGCTTGATTCCAGAATACTTTGGCCCAAGGATCATATTCGTTGTAAGCCCCGAACTCCCCTGCACGAGAAACTCCGAACTTAAGGACATCACCCGGATTGAAGGGTGCGTTGTAGTACATGGCTAGCGCCTCGGCACCCGAGATGGCGTCGTCACCAGCGCCACCATGCAGGAAATCACTACCCCAGCCGCCGTAGATGATATCGTCGGCATAGGCGGGATTCTGTGTATCGTAGTCATAGGCTTCCGGATCACCAAGCTTAAAGGGGGTCAGGTTCACTGTCTTCTTCAGTTCACCACCTACATTGATGGTAGACTGCTGGATCTTGCCGGGGGTGTAGATGTATTCATTGAGGACGTCACCGTTGCTAAACCTCGTGTCGGGGTCGGTCGCAAGGAGGGCCAATATGCCGTAAAGCGGTTCGCTGTACTTCTTGCCGTCAGCAAGCACGACCCCATCCGAGCTGTTGCGGCTAGTGTAAATTCTGCCGTCGTCACCGATGATACCGTCCCGACCGGTCCCGCCCGAAATCCAGTCGTTCCCGTACCCACCGATGATATCATCATCCTGGCTCTCGCCAAAGAGAATGTCGTTGCCCTTCATGCCGTAAATGAAGTCGTCACCGGATTCGCCGTGGATTTCGTCGGCCGCGCCAATGTCGTTGAATCCGGTAATTTCATCATGATAATCAGCGCCTGTCGTGTTGGGCAGGTAATCCTCACCGCCCGGGCTGTAGTCGATGAGCTTTGCAGCCCGCGGGATGATCCGGCGAGCTTCAGAATAATTGTCATAGTTGAAAACCCTGTACGAAGTAGTTCCGTTTACCGAAACCAGACGATAAATGTTGCCATTGTCACCGAGGATCATATCTGCATCGGCAGTATGCTGTCCATCGCCTAGATCATTCCGTGCAATATCGGTTCCTGCGCCACCAAAGATGAGGTCGGCCCCGTCAGGCCGCAGGTCGTGGTCCATCTGCTGGACATCTGGGGCAGTGAGGCTGAACAGGCTGGAACTGCCGCCAATAATGTCGTCCTGGCCAAGGTTGCCAAAGATCACATCGCTGCCACCATTGCCTTCGATGTAATCATCACCGTCACTTTCAAGCTCAAAGGACGCATTCAAGTCCAGAGTGCCGTCCGGCAGACGTTGCGCGTAGACATCCGGTATAGCAGCCGGATTGGCCACCACGTCGCCTTGCTCATCGACCACATCGTCGACCATCGCGCCGTCGCCCTGGATGGTGTCGTCACCCAGCTGGCCGAAGATAACGTCATCGTCCTCGCCGCCTGCGATGTAATCATCGCCGTACGTATCCGGCAGCGGTGTGTGCGAGTGATCGAAGAGCACGATGGTGCGTGATTCGGCGCCGGTTGGGTTGCACTGCGGATCACTTGTTACCTGGACAATGTCATTGCTGTCGTAAATGAGGTTGCCACTGAGCACACGCATACGCGGGCTCAGAGTATCACCACGCCGCAGAATACTGGCATTATCACCGGCAATGACGTCGTTGTCAGTCTCGTCAGCCAGCATGTCGTTAGGCTCGTGGTCGGAGCCGCCGTCGATACGATCGTTGCCATCGTGGCCAGCCGGCACGTTGTGGCCGCCAATGATGTCATCGTCATCGTTGCCACCGTAGATGCGGTCGTCGCCCTGCTGACCGAGGATGATGTCCTCACCGTCCTCACTGAGAATGACATCGTTGCCTCCGAGGTCCGCGCTCTGCGTATGGATGGCGGTAAAGATGAACGGATCATCCAGACCTGCATCTGACAGCGGCAATGCGCGGGCGTCCACTTCACCATTGAGCACGGTGGCAGAGGCCTCGATCTTGCCATGATCACCAAACACCAGGTCGTTACCAGCACCGGCACGAATGATATCGCCGGCCGTACCGCCAAGTATCAAATCGAAGCCCGCACCCGACGTGATGATATCCATTCCACCGATTGTCGGATCGGTAATGGCTATCCGGTCAATATCAGACGGATCGCTGTCGTCATCGACAGCCGGATCCGACGCCGGATAAGTCCGCTCTGCTGCCGTGTAATCGACAAAGCCGTTGTCGCCCATGATGATGTTGTCGTCGTCAAGTGGTGCAGAACCGGTCCGAACATAAACTTCGGAATCATTTGCCACGATGGTGTCATTCAGCGCACCGCCAAAGATGATGTCCTTGCCGATGCCCGTGGTAATCTCGTCATTACCTCCGATATCGGGCGTGATGATGGTCAGCAATCCAAGTGTAATTGGCAGACTGCCAAACTGCGGCGCATCCGCCGTCGCTGCAATAATCTGGCCATTGTCGCCGAACACGACGTTGCTGCCGTTGCCAGCGTCGATCGTGTCACCGTTCGACGTATCGGCCACAATTGTGCGCGTGACCTCGGCCGGACTGATAATTTCATCGTTGACGACGACCTTGCCATCTTCACCGCCAATGATTATGTCGTCCCCGCCGCCGGCGCTTATGTTGTCATTACTGCCGTGGTCCGGTTCCGTCGGTACGATACGGTCGATGTCAGCACGGTCGTCGTCATCCATGACGTAGTCGATGTAACCGCTGTCACCCAGGACGATGTTGTTGCCCTCGCCGGGACCGGTGGCAATCTCAAGGGTCTTTCCTTCAAGCTCGCCTATGTTGCTCAGTCCCAGCCTGACGCGCGCGTCTTCCAGGTCAGCCGTGTTTACGGTCATGGTGTCGATCGCGCCCGATGCTCCGGTTCCTTCAAAACTCTTTACCTCACCATCAGACTGAAGGGTGTTCTTTTCACCCGGCAGCATCACCGGTTTGGCCAGTGACCGGTTGGCGCCTTCGAGGAAGTAACCTTCGATAAGCAGCGGACCACCGATCTGACTCAGTGTGTGGCTTTGGACCGGGAACGGCTTGATGAACTCTGTGCCCGGCACCGGCACAAATGTCGGATCGGCCGAAACCTCGAGCGTGACCGGTGTGTACCAATTGGTTGTCCCGAAGGTAACGACTGGCTTGCCGTCAGCCAGGTCGTGACCGAAGCGGGAGTCGGTGCTATCCACCAGCGTCTGCCCATCATCAGAAAGGATCTTAACTTTCACGTCGCCTGAAGGCGCCTTGGTCAACCGGATGTCGTAGAAGTCGGGGACACCAGGGTTCGCCGAGGTACCGTCACCCTTGATGACAAGAGTAGAGCCGTCCGTCTCGGTGACGAGGAGACCCGCGGAGTCGTTATCGACGACCTTGGCCTCGAGGTCCTTCGTTCCGGCAACGACGAAACCCGTGTCCGTGCTGCTTACCGTATGGGTGATCTTCGACCGGAGCGTGTTCTCACGTACCACATCGTTAATTGCGTTCACCCCAACGGTGACCGGCGTGTCCCAATTTGTACTGTCGAAGATAATGGTCCTCGCCGCAAGGTCGAACCGGCTATCAGAGGTCGGGTTCGCGAGCCCTATCTGAGCCGTGTCGATACCGAGCGTAACGGTCACGGTTTTGTCTGCCGCGGGTGGCCGGGTGAGCTGTATGGTGTAGGTGTCCGTGATTCCCGTTATGGGAGTACCCTCCAGCACCAGTGTGTTGTTCTGAGTCTGCTCGATGATCAGCCCAGCCTTGTCATCGTCCCGGACCGTTACCTCGACGTTGCGGATGGCGACCTGCTGGTTACCACTGCTGCTGAACCGTAGATCCGCGCTCTTGACGCTGTGGCTTACGACGTAGATGCGCTCGCCTTCCTCAAGGCCATCGTCGATCGCCTTTACCGAAACCGTCTGTGCCGTCATCCAGTTCGTGGGGGTAAAGGTCAGCACGACCGCTTCCTCGAACGCCGAACCGCCGGTCGCAACGCGGATGCTGTCACCACCCGCCTCTTCATCCTGCCTCGGCGAGCGCGTCGCGGAGGCAGTGAAGTAGACATTGGCTGTCGGTATAGTTGCCAGGCGTACCGTGTAGGTGTCTATTGTGCCGCCGCCAAATTCCCGCACCAAGGTGCTGCCGCCGCTCTCCGTGATGACCACTTGGCCCAGCTCGGCCTCGGCCACGTTCAGGTCGATGCCCGGTGCCAAGAGTTGGTTGTAGTTCGGGTCGGCAGTGCTCGTAACCTCGTGCTCGATGACACCGCTACGGCCTTCCAGCTCGCGGCTCACGATGGTACCGGTCACGTCCCCGCCGACATTAAAAGTGTCGCTCCCAAGCCCACCGATGACCGTCATAACCATGTTGCTGGGAGTGCTGAGGACGAAGAACTCATCGTTTCCTTCCACGCCGTCCACCTGCACCGACTCAATGTTCTCGTAGCGGATGGAGAGGCCTGCCCCGAAGACGCCCTCCTCGGTAATCACAAAATCGTCGTTGAATTCAGTCCCAACGACCACGACAGTGTCGAAGCCGGCGCCGCCGTCTATGGCCACCGGTGCATTGATGTTGTACTGGATGAAATCTTCGCCTGTGCCAGAGTCGATCTCGGTGGTCTTCTCGGTTGAGAAGCCTGTACCGGTAGCCAGCGCGAAGGCGCGGACGACAAAGGTGTCGTTGCCGTCATTGCCCTCCAGGCGAAGTTTTGCCTTGTTGCTGTATATCGCAAACTGGTCATTGCCCGTGCCTCCGTAAACGGTCATCGGGAAACTGACACCGCGGCTGAGGAAGCCGCGGGTGGTCTCGATCGTGGAGAACTCATCCTCAGGCGCAACTTTATCGTACACCCGCGCTGTCTTGTAGATCTGTCCGATCTGGAAGATGTCATTGCCCGCGCCGCCGTCCAGGGTGGTGATGGTGCTGTTGTCATCGCTTGCGAAGTAGTCGTTTCCACCGAGTCCATTGACCGTCAGTCGGCCGTTGATGCGCTCATCGTAGTTGATCCGCTCGAGCTGGGTGGGGCGTGTCGGTGAGTTGGCCAGCACCTGATCGAGCGTGCCTTTGATGAGGGCCACAAAGGCCGGCGCCTCCGTCGTCTGGCCGGGGATAAAGCTCGTACGCCGCAGCAGGAAGATGTCCGGATCCTCCGTGCCATTGATCGTAAGGATGTCTGCACCGTCGTCGGGCGCGCCGGAGTCGAGTATGTTTACCCGATAGTCGGTTAAGCCACCGGTGAGGTTGACAATGTACGTATCGTAGCCGCCCCGTCCGTCCAGATCCACAGAATCACGCACCATCCCGATGCCATCGCCCGGCCGGTCGTGTTCGGTCGTGATCGATGGCAGACGGTCGAGGATCATGGTATCCCGGCCGCCCGGCAGGCCATCCAGGTCTCCCAGCACCTTGGTGTATCCCTCGATCTGCTGAGGCCGCAGCACGATCGTGTCATCGTCCCGCTCCCCGGCAATAAGGATCGCATCTGTCAGCAGCCTGCTTTCGACAGTTATGTTACTGCCGATGCCGGGATCTTTGTTGCCGGAGTCGCCCAGGATCGTGATCGACGTCAAGGCATTGATCGTCGTGCCTGCATCCTGTTGGAAATCGTCACCCGCCTTGAGAGTCACCGATCCGGTCTTGGACCACACCGTCACGCCGTTCGTCACGGTGAAGTCGTCGTCGCCAGAAACCGCCTTGTCCTCGGCCGTCAGGGTGATATCTCCGGTCTCCGATATGACGTCCTCGATTACCGTATGCGCGCTGAAGGCCCGCACGACGATATCGTCGTACGCCCACAAGCCGATTGTCTGATGACCCAGCGTTGTTTCCACCCCGCCGATGAAGAGGTTGCCCGTGTTGTCGATCCAGATTCCGCCCGTCGTTGCTTTTGCCTCGAGGTTGTCTGCGGTGGCCCCGAGTGGGTTGCCCGTTTGGCCGATCCCCACCTGGGCGAAAAGGAGGACATCAGACGCGTCGATGTCATTGCTTCCGTCGGTGTCGTCGTCAACGATTGAGG
>Ga0315285_10004063_pt1 | contig 15181 bp, 15 predicted proteins | sample YL17G09_36_MG_FD_203698 | JGI IMG/M metagenome (GOLD analysis project Ga0315285, IMG submission 203698) | Sediment microbial communities from Yellowstone Lake, YNP, Wyoming, USA - YL17G09_36 | ecosystem: Environmental > Aquatic > Freshwater > Lake > Sediment | place: USA: Wyoming | collected...
GGCTGGAGGGGAGCAAATCATTCGCTAAGGCCTTCATGAAGCGGCAGAAAGTCCCCACGGCCGAGTACGCGGAGTTTGACAGCGCGGATGCGGCGGTGGCGTATGTGCGGGAAAAAGGCGCGCCGATTGTCGTCAAAGCGGACGGTCTTGCGGCGGGGAAGGGCGTGACGGTGGCGCGAGACGTGGCGGAAGCGGAGGCGGCCATACGGGAGGCGATGGTGAATCGGGTTTTTGGCGAGGCGGGGTCGCGGGTGGTGATCGAGGAGTGCATGGAAGGCGAGGAGGCGTCGGTGCTGGCGTTTTGCGATGGCAAGACGTTTGCCACGATGATGCCGAGCCAGGATCACAAGCCGGCATTTGACGACGATACCGGGCCGAACACGGGCGGGATGGGGGCGTACGCGCCGGCGCCGGTGGCGACGGGGGGCGTGATGGAGGAGGTGGCGCGGACGGTGCTGAGGCCGATCATCGAAGGGATGGCGGCGGAAGGCGCGCCGTACAGGGGCGTTTTGTATGTGGGGCTGATGATCGGACCGAAGGGGCGCGCGCGCGCGGCGCGGGTGGTTGAAATCAACTGCCGGTTCGGCGATCCGGAGACGCAGGTGGTGCTGCCGCTGATGAAGACGGACATCGTGCCGGTCATGCTGGCGTGCTGCGAAGGGACGCTTGACCGGGCGGAAATCAAGTGGAGTTCGGGCGCGTGCGTGTCGGTCGTAATGGCGTCGGGCGGGTACCCGAAAGAATACGAGAAGGGAAAGGCAATCCGGGGGATTCGGGAGGCGGAGGAGGAAGAAGGCGTGATCGTGTTTCATGCCGGCACGGGGGAACGCGACGGCCAGTTGGTGACGAACGGGGGCCGGGTGTTAAACGTGACGGCAATGGGGCCGGATATCGTTTCGGCGATCGAGAAGGCGTACCGGGGCGTGGGGCGGATATCGTTCGAGGGGGCGCATTTCCGCACGGATATCGGCAAGAAGGCCCTGCATCGGCCCTTCAAGTAAGGGCGTCTTACATTCATAAAAAGGGACACCCCCCAACAACGGCGCACTAAAGTGCGGCGCTGAGAAGCGCGGCGGGGGGCGTCCCTACGCAAAAAAGGACACCCCGGCAGCGTAAATCAATCCGGTGTAACTGGTAGTCCGTCCCTGGATTGCCCTGGATTGCCCATCGCATTTTGGACGCTTCCATTTCCGCTTGCTAGCAGTCTATACTGTCCCCGTGTTGTAGCGTATGCGGGGAACGTTCGGGACTACTCTCCAAGGCGGGGGTTCCTCGACTGGAAAGAACCCGTGGACGGTGGCGCGGTCGCTTCCCACTAAATTGAACACCGCAAACGGCCCGCTGGCGATTGCACGCTAATCTCCGTCGCCCTCGAATCCGAAACCACACTCAACAACCAAAAACACAACAAAGACTGGGAATATCGTATAATCGCGGTCAAGAAAGCCCGTGAAGGCGCGCCGAGCAATACGGTGGCGGTGGTGGTGTGAGATACGGAGCATGCTCGATGCCCGGGAATGGCTGGGGCCGCGAAGCATACGGCCGCGGCGGCGCATAAGCCGTTGTTTTTCCATAGGGCCGCCACAAAAGGAGCCGAAATGCGTCTGACCGAACAGGAACAACAGGAGATTGTCCGCTTTATCGAGGCGGACAAGCCGTTGCCGGAGAAGTACCGCTTTCTGCTGTTCGAGGACAAGCGCGAGGTGGAACTGGTCTGGAACGGCAAGTCGAACGAGGTCTGCAACATCGTCTTGCCCTTCCAAGTCATCGAGCAAGTGGACGAACCGCGCGCCGAAAAGCCGGAAGACGCATCTCTCGGTACGGCACGGTTTCAGAGCGACATGTTCCTCACCGATGCGCGCGGACGCCAGCTCAAGGGCTGGACCAACAAGCTGATCTGGGGCGATAACAAGCTCATCCTCTCTTCGCTGAAGAATGGCCCGCTGCGCGACGAGATCGAAAAGCAGGGCGGCCTCAAGCTCATCTACATCGACCCGCCATTCGATGTAGGCGCGGATTTCTCGATGGACATCGAGATCGGCGGGGACACCTTCACAAAAAAGCCCAACATCCTCGAAGAGATCGCCTACCGCGACACCTGGGGCAAGGGCGCCGATTCGTTCATCGCCATGATTTACGAACGGCTGGTGCTGATGCGGGATTTGCTCGCCGAGGATGGGAGTATTTATGTGCATTGCGATTGGAGGGTGAATAGTTTTATGCGGTTGGCAATGGATGAGGTCTTTGGGGCGGGGCGATTCACGAATGAGATTATTTGGAAACGATCTTTGCCACACAATGATCCAAAGAGATTTGGCGCTATTCACGACACGTTGCTTTACTACCGGAAGACGGATGACTTTATTTTCAACCAACAGCACACAGGACTTTCTGAGGAATACAAAGAATCGCATTACAGCAATGCAGACGAAGACGGCAAACGGTTCCAACTCACCTCTCTTGTTGCAACGGGGCCTGGTCCATCACGCAAGTTTGGCCAAAAAGAACTTGCACCTCCCAAGGGCAACCACTGGAGGTATTCTCAAGAACGGATTGATGAACTACTCGCGCAGGGCCGCATAATATTTACTTCTACAGGCAATCCTCGGTTCAAGCGATACATGGACGAAATGAAGGGTCCGGCTTTGCAGTCATTGTGGGACGATGTCTTACCAGTGAACTCTCAGGCTGATGAACGCATTGACTACCCCACACAAAAACCCGAAGCGTTGCTCGAACGCATCATCAAAGCCTCCTCCGAAGAAGGCGCCCTGGTGGCCGATTTCTTCTGCGGCTCGGGAACGACTGCGGCGGCGGCGGAGAAGCTGGGGCGCAAGTGGATCGTCACCGACTTGGGCAAGTTCGGCATCCACACGACGCGCAAGCGCCTGATCGGCGTGCAGCGGCAGCTCAAGGCCGAGGGCAAGGACTACCGCGCCTTTGAGATCCTCAACCTGGGCAAATACGAGCGGCAGCACTACATCGGCGTGAACCCGAACCTGCGCGAGGAGGAGCAGCGCAAGCAGATCGAGGAGAAGGAGGCGGCGTTCCTCGACCTGATCCTGCGGGCCTACCGGGCGGAGAAGGTCGAGAACTTCGCCTGTTTCCACGGCAAGAAGGCGGGGCGGCTGGTGGCGGTGGGTCCGGTGAACCTGCCGGTGACGCGGCTGTTCGTCGAGGAGATCATCCTCGAGTGCCGCAAGAAGCACATCACCCGCGTGGACATCCTGGGCTTCGAGTTCGAGATGGGGCTGTTCCCGAACGTGCTCGATGAGGCGCGGGCCAAGGGGATTGACATCGCGCCGAAGTACATCCCCGCCGAGGTGTTCGACAAGCGGGCGGTCGAGAAGAACCAGGTGGTGTTCCACGGCGTGTCGTTCATCGAAGTGAAGCCGCTTGTGCGCGAGGGGAAGAAAGGCAGCGCAGGCGTCCCGCCTGCTGTTGCCGTGGAGTTGACGGACTTCTCGGTGTTCTATTCGCAGGACTCGATAGCCAACGCCGAGGCGGAGATCAAGAACAAGGGCAGCCGGATCGTGGCGGAGAAGGGCCAGATCGTGAAGGTGAGCAAGGACGCGCACGGGATCGTCATGCGCGAAGTGCTCACCAAGAACTGGACCGACTGGATTGATTACTGGTCAGTGGACTTCGACTTCGAGAGCAAGCGCGAAATCATCCGAGTAAAGGATGAGGAAACCGGCGAATGGGAAGAACGCTGGACCGGGGATTACATCTTTGAGAACGAGTGGCAGAGCTTCCGCACGAAGAAAGACCGGTCGCTGGAACTGAAAAGCGTCTTTCACGAATGCACGCCGGGGCGGCACAAGGTCGCCGTGAAGGTGGTGGACATCTTCGGCAATGACACGATGACGATTGTGGATGTGAGCGTGGGGAAGAACGGAGGGAAGAAGTGATGGACATTTTTACTTTGGGCATTCTAAACCCGTCGAATTCGACGCGATAGAACTGCGGACGGCGGGGTGTCATGACAGGAATCCACGTAAAGGGTAGGAACAGATGAGGGTTGTCCTTCCAGAGATACACCACAATCAGGCAGGTTTCCAGACCTTGGTTGACCTCAACGCGCAGACAGAAAACTGCCTTCTTGAAGACATCACCGTCGATATGAGCGCAACAGCTTGGTTCGACGCGGACATGTGCGCGGCATTTGGTGCGCTTCTCTACCGCCTTGGCCAAGGTTTGAACACAATCACATTAGCAAATATCCCGCTCGACGTTGAAAGCATTCTGTCAAAGAACGGGTTTCTTAGTCATTATGGGCGCGAAAACGTCCCTGATCGCTGGGGAACAACAATTTCCTATCAGCGTCTTGACGTTAGGGACGACCGTTATTTCGCCGATTATGTGGAGAAGGAATTGATCCAGCGCACGGAAATACCCGCCATGTCGCCGGGGCTACTGAAAAAGTTCCGCGAAAGCATTTTTGAAATTTTCAGCAACGCGGTGCTACACTCGCGAACGAAGATGGGAATTTTCAGTTGCGGGCAGTTTTTCCCAAGACGGAACAGGCTTGATTTCTCTGTCGCGGACTTGGGAATTGGCATCCGCCAGAATGTCGAGGAAAACGCAAGGCTGGATCTCACGCCGGAAGACGCAATTGAATGGGCCACCCAGGGGCGCAATACCACCAAGCGCGGTCAAATTCCTGGTGGGCTTGGATTGAAACTACTCGGAGAATTCATTGATCTGAATGGCGGTCGCATTCAAATTGTGTCGGATGCCGGATATTGGCGACGGGAAAATAGGACAACCTTTAGAACCCGATTAAGCCGGCCTTTTCCCGGCACCGTGGTAAGTCTGGAAATTAATACCGCTGATAAGCGATCATACGCATTAGCTTCCGAATTATCGGAAGAAGACATATTTTAGGATATTTGTTATGAACAAGAACTTGGTTCTTTCCATATTTGAAATTGTAGGCAGTCCGCTTTGCGTTGCCTCCGGCGACGGGCAAAAGGTTTATAGCCGTCTTGATGCCGCCATAAGAGAAGGACAAAACGTCACGCTTTCTTTTCGCAATGTCACTGCCCTGACCTCGGCATTCCTGAATTCGGCTATTGGCCAGTTGTACGGTTCATTTACCGAAGAACAAATACGCTCCATGCTCAAGGTGCAGGACATACAGCAAGACGATCTGGCGCTATTAAAGCGCGTGGTTGAAACGGCCAAGCAATACTTCAAAGATCCGCAAAAATTTGACCAGGCCGTTCGGGAAACGTTGGGGGATGACGGCGATGACCTATAAGGCGGAAGAAATCACGCGTTATGATTTCAAGCCTTCGGATGACTTGCTGTTGGATGCCAATGTGTGGCTGTTCATCTATGGGCCACAAAAGCCGGGCGCCAGGAAAGCCGCCGTTTATTCGGAAGCTTTAGTGAAGATTCTGGCCGCCGAAAGCCGTATCTATATCGATGTTCTGATTGTTTCCGAATTCATTAACGCTTACGCAAGACTGAGATGGAAACTTCTGCCCGGATCGTCCGGCGACTTCAAACAATTCCGCAAGAGCGGGGATTTTGCGCCTATTGCTCAAGACATCGCCGCTGACGTTAGACGGGTGCTACAACACTGTACGCGGGTAGAGAGCGGCTTTGAAGCCCTAGCGATTGACGTCTTGCTTGACGAATATGCGGCGGGCGATTCCGATTTCAACGACCAGATTCTGGCAACCCTGTGCAGAGGAAAGGGATTGAAATTGGTTACGCACGATGCGGATTTCAAAAGCCGCGAAATTTCCGTTGTAACCGCGAACAAACGGTTGCTGGGATAAGGTTCCTATGGCGTTGCATCCCAATTTTCCCCAATCCCCCCACGCCATCCTCGATCCGGGCATCCGCTGGTTTCCCGCGGATGAGGCGTTGCGGGAAAGCAGCATGGAGAAGCTGATGCCGCCGCTGGTGGCGGTGCTGCGCCGTAAGGTGAAGGAGTTCCGGGACGGGGGCTATGTGGGCGCGGCGGACACGAGCCGGAGCCTGCTCAATTGGTGGTTCAACACGCCGCACCTGTTGCCGAAGGCCGACGGGACCATGGTCGAGTTTGAGTACTACTTCGCCCAGCGCGAGGCGCTGGAGACGATCATCTACCTGTACGACGTGGTGGGCGTTAAAGACAAGCATGACATGATGCGCTTCGATGCAAGCGGCTTTGTATCCGGGAGCATGTTCGACGAGACTTGGCGGCGCTTCGTGGTGAAGATGGCGACGGGGACCGGCAAGACCAAGGTGCTGAGCCTGGCGCTGGCGTGGAGTTTTTATCACAAGCTGTACGAGCCGGAATCGGAACTGGCGCGGAACTTTCTGGTCATCACGCCCAACATCATCGTGCTGGACCGAATTTACCGGGATTTCCAGGGTCTCCGTATCTTTTTCATGGATCCGGTGCTGCCGGATAACGGGTTTGACGGACACAACTGGCGCGACGATTTTCAACTGACGCTGCATCTGCAAGACGAGGTTCGTATCACCCGGCCCACCGGCAATATCTTCCTGACCAACATCCACCGGGTCTATTCGGGCGAGGACATTCCGCCGTCGCCGGACGATGAGAACACGATGGACTATTTTCTGGGCAAGCGGCCCACGGGCGCTACCACGGATTCCAAGATGGACCTGGGCATGATCGTCCGGGATATAGACGAGTTGATGGTGTTGAATGACGAGGCACACCATATTCACGACCCGCGCATGGCTTGGTTCAAATCCATCGAGGATATTCATCACCGCTTGAAGCAAAAGGGAGCGGCTCTTTCCATGCAGGTGGACACGACGGCAACGCCCAAGCACAACAACGGCGCGATTTTCGTGCAGACCGTGGCCGATTACCCGCTCGTGGAGGCCATCTCGCAGAATGTCGTCAAGCATCCCGTCCTGCCCGACGCGCCAAGCCGTGCAAAGTTGAGCGAACGGCAGAGCGCGAAGTACACCGAGAAATACGCCGACTATATCCATCTGGGCGTGATCGAATGGCGCAAGACCTACGCCGAGCACGTGAAGATGGGCAAGAAGGCGATCCTGTTCGTAATGACCGACGACACGCGCAACTGTGACGATGTGGCCGAGTATCTGCGGAACACCTATCCAGAATTTGCCGATGAAGACGCCGTGCTGGTTATTCACACCAAGAACAACGGCGATATCTCCGAATCCACCACGGGCAAGGACAAGGACGAACTGGAGAAACTGCGCAAACAGGCGAATGAAATTGACGGAATGGACAGCCCGCACAAGGCCATCATCTCGGTGATGATGCTGAAGGAAGGGTGGGATGTACGTAATGTCACCACCATCGTGGGTCTGCGCGCGTATTCGGCCCAAAGCAACATCCTGCCCGAGCAGACGCTGGGCCGGGGGTTGCGCAAGATGTATCCCGGCGATGTGAAAGAGTACGTCAGCGTGGTCGGCACCAATGCCTTCATGGACTTCGTGGAATCGATTCAGGCCGAAGGCGTGGTGCTCGAGCGCAAGGCGATGGGCGAAGGGACGGAGCCGAAATCTCCGCTGGTGGTCGAAGTCGACAACGAGAACGAGAAGAAGGACATCGCCGCGCTGGACATTCAAATCCCGGTGCTGACCCCGCGCGTCTACCGGGAGTATAAGAACCTCAGCGACTTAGACGTGGGCGCTCTTGGCCATCAACGAGCGTTGTACCTGCAATTCAGCGAGGACCAGCAACGCGAGATTGTCTTCAAGGATATCACCACCGGCGAGGTGACGCACATCACCATCCTCGACACGGCGGGCGTGGCCGATTACCGGAGCGTACTTGGCTATTTTGCGCAAACAATCATGAAAGACTTGCGACTGGTCAGCGGATACGATGTCCTGTATGGCAAGGTCAAAGCGTTTGTGCAAGATGATCTGTTCGACCGGCAAGTGGAACTCGATGACCCCAACACCTTGCGCAACCTGTCGGAACTAACGGCTACCAAGACGCTGATTGAGACCTTCAAAAAAGCCATCAACGCACTGACCGTCCGGGACAAAGGCGACGCCGAAATCCGGGACACGATCAAGTTGCGCCAGACCCGGCCTTTTGTGGCCAAGGATCAAGGCTACCTTGTCCCGAAGAAAAGCGTGTTCAACCGCATTATTGGTGACAGCCAACTCGAGCTTCGGTTTGCCGAATTCTTGGAGAATTGCAGCGACGTGGTCTCTTACGCGAAAAACTACATGGCCGTGCATTTCAAGTTGGACTATGTGAAGGCCGATGGCGACATTTCCAACTACTACCCGGATTTTATGGTCAAGCTGCCCGACAACCGCATTGTCATTGTCGAAACCAAAGGGCAGGAAGATTTGGACGTGCCGCTGAAGATGGCGCGGCTGCGGCAATGGTGCGAAGACATCAACCGGGTGCAGACAGACGTGGAGTACGACTTTGTTTACGTGGACGAAGAGAGCTTTGACAAGTTCAAACCCTCTTCATTCCGGCAATTGCTGGGGAGCTTCAAGGAATACAAAGAGCAAAGATAACAAGGCGCTGCATCTGAACGCTAAGGTTAAATGGTTAAATAGGGTAAAGTTTGGTGTTGTTGACCCGTTTGGGGGAAAACGAGGGACACAGTAACCAATTCTTCACCTAAGGTGGTGGGTGAGCCGGTGAGCGTGCCGGACGCGGCGGCGCTGGCGGCGTCGGAGCCGTATCAATTTCAGTGGTGGGCGTTGGGTCTTGTGGGTGCGCGTCCAGTGGAGGAGAAGAAGGGCGCGGACAAGGGCATTGACGGCAAGATCGTGTTTCAGGGCGACGGGGCCGGGAAGTTCGAGTCGGTGATCCTGTCCGTGAAAGCCGGTCACGTCACAGTCAATCAAGTGCGCGACTTGCGCGGCGTGGTCGAGCGCGAAAAGGCCGCGATAGGCGTCCTGATTTCCATGGAAGAACACACGAAGCCTATGCAGATCGAATCGGTAACTGCCGGTTTTTACGAATCCGAAATGTGGGGCCGCAAGTATCGGAAAATACAGCTTCTGACCGTGGCGGACCTTTTAGCAGGCAGACGCATAGACATGCCCCCCATCAGACAAGTCGGCGCAACCTTCAAAAAAGCCCCAAAAGCATCGGGAAAGGGCGCGGAGACCGGCGAACTCCCCTTGCAGGGTGAGGAAGGGTAAGACGACCGTTGACATGAGCGCGTGCGAGCGGCAGAAAGACGAGTTGCCGTATGCGCTCTAGCCCAGCGCCGGAGGAGATCAAGTTGGTGGAAGGCACAGTCAAGTGAATTACGAGCTTTCAGCGCACGTTCAGCGGGAAATGGAGCGCCGCGCCATTCCGTTGCCTGTCGTGGAGTCGATCCTGGCCGCACCGGGCCAAAAAGTGCCTGAACACGGCGATGTGGTATGCTATCAGTCGAAGGTCGAAATCGACCGGAAGCCGTATCTGGTGCGGGTGATGGTGAACGAAACGGCCACACCGCCCAAAGTGGTGACGGTCTATCGGACGAGCAAGATCGGCAAATACTGGAAGGCAACGATATGAAAGTGACCTATGACCCGGAAGTGGACGTGCTGCGGATCTTGTTCCGCAACGTTCCGATTGAAGAAAGCGACGAGGACAAGCCCGGCGTCATTCTGGATTACGACAAGGATGGCAATGTGGTGGGTATAGAGGTGCTCAACGCCTCACAGCGCGTCGAGAACCCGCGCGGGGTCGATTACGCCGTCACCGAATAAGGCCGGGGTTGGAACCGCGTATTTGACGGACAAGCCAAGGGGAAGGTGAATTGCTATGGCGCAAACCATAAAAGTCTGGTACGACGCCGAAGGGGATTTCCTCGAAGTGTTGTTCTCGGACAAGCCCGCCTATATTGCGCGAGACGGATAACGACGCCGTCATGGAGCGTGTCGATGAGGAGGGCAACATCCTCGGTTTCTCCATCACGGACGTGACCCGCATCGAGAAACAAAAACCGCTGGTGGCCGAATTGGCCCAGCCCCGCTGATCCTTTGACCATCGGACGAAAACGCAAAACTATGAGATTGCACGTCGACAAAGAAGCCGATGCCCTGTACCTGCGGCTGGACGATTCCAAGATCATCGAGTCGGAAGAAGTGTCGCCGGGCGTGGTGCTGGATTTCGACGAGCGCAATCAAGTGGTTGGCATTGAGATCCTGAACCTTTCCAAGCGGCCGCGGGCGCACGCCCAATCTGGATTTGCGCGAGTTCCAATACCCGACCGCCTGACCGGAAAACAAAAGCCGTTGGCGCGGGAGTTGGACGCCTTGGCGTATGCCCTCTGCGGCCTGACGCCGCAGGAAATCAAACTGGTGGAAGGCGCAGCCAGATAAATCACGAGCGTTCAGCGCACCTTCACCAGGAAATGGAACGCCGCGGCATCCCCCTGGCCGTCGTGGAGTCGGTGCTGGCCGCGTCGGAGCCGTATCAATTTCAGTGGTGGGCGTTGGGTCTTGTGGGCGCGCGCCCGGTTGACGAAAAGAAGGGCGCGGACAAGGGCATTGACGGCAAGATCGTGTTTGAGGGCGACGGGGCCGGGAAGTTCGAGTCGGTGATCCTGTCCGTGAAGGCCGGACACGTCACAGTCAATCAGGTCCGCGACTTGCGCGGCGTGGTCGAGCGCGAGAGGGCCGCGATAGGCGTCCTGATTTCCATGGAAGAACACACCAAGCCCATGCAAATCGAATCCGTGACCGCCGGTCTTTACGAATCAGAAATGTGGGGCCGCAAATATCGGAAGATACAGCTTCTGACCGTGGCGGACCTTCTGGCGGGAAGACGCATAGACATGCCCCCCATCAGACAAGTCGGCGCTACCTTCAAAAAAGCCCCGAAAGCATCCCGCAAGGGCGCCGAGACCGGCGAACTCCCCTTGCAGGGGGACGAAGGATGAGAACACGCACAAGAAATGTGTGGTCTATTTGTTATCTAAAGTAACCCTGATGGAACTCGCAGCGGCGCTGGTACTCAAAAAAAAACAGGCGCTAAAACCAGCCGCCTGACATATTCATTTAAATTTGATTAATTCAAATGTCCATCAAGTTCAGATCAGGCCCGCCAAAATGGACCGGATTGCCTCGACCCGCACCGTCGTACCTTCCATTTCATAAAGGATCCGAAACGCACCCACGGTAATCCTGTAACTCTCGGACATCGGAATCTTCTCGGCCCTCGCTGGAAACGGATCTGTTCTCAGGCTCAAAATTACCCCATACAGCCTTTTCTGGTCTTCAAATGGTAGCTTTCGCAACATTTCTGTTGCACCTTCACTAAGTTTTACCTCCACTCTCCTCTTGATCATTTAGGCCTAATTCCTTTCCGATTGTTTCAATATCCACGTACTTACCTCCCGATTCTTTGGACTTACGAATCGCTTCCAGATCCATCAGGTCCTGGTACCTGCAAAAAGCACTGTATTCTTCATAGGGCAGGATAACCGCCAGTTTCTTGTTGCCTTTTTCAACGACCACCCGTTCATTGGCGTAGAAGACTCGATTGATGGTTTCGGTGACTTCTTTTCTCAATTGAGCGGTTGAAATCTTTGTCATTTTGAAATCTCCAGCATATCTTAGTGTTGATTCTAAACGTGTTGTTGCTTAAATTGTTGAATTCTTGATATTTTGTTCCTTTTTAATTTTTGTGAAATAGTTTAACTTCTTGCAAATTCATATTACCATGACTATTTGACTTTTGTCAACAGGCAATTCATAATTGGCATTTCGCAATTCGTAATTGACCATAATTGAAGGAGATACGATGACGGATCGAAAGCAGGCCGGATCAGCGCCGCAGGGCGAGATCGTCCTTTATCAGACGGCGGATGGGCGGACGCGGGTGGAATGCCGGTTTGCGCATGAGTCCATCTGGCTGACACAACGCCTGATCGGGGACCTGTTTCAGGTGTCGGTTCCGACGGTGAACGAGCATTTGGCGAACGTTTTCGCCGAAGGCGAACTGATGCCGGCAGCAACTATTCGGAAATTCCGAATAGTTCGATACGAGGGAACTCGCGAGGTGGCGCGGCTGGTCGAGCACTACAACCTCGATGCCATTCTAGCCGTGGGTTACCGCGTGCGTTCGCCGCGCGGAACCGCCTTCCGCCAGTGGGCGACGGCCCGATTGGGCGAGTACCTGCTCAAGGGCTTCACGCTCGACGATGAACGGCTCAAGAATCCGCCGGGGCCGGGCGTGCCGGACTACTTCGACGAGATGCTCGAGCGGATTCGCGACATCCGGTCCAGCGAACGGCGGATGTACTTGCAGGTCCGCAATGTTTTGGCGCTGGCGGTGGATTACGACCCCAGCGACGAAGAAACGCAACATTTTTTCCAGATTGTTCAGAACAAACTCCATTTTGCCGCCACCGGAAAGACCGCCCCGGAACTGATCGCCGACCGGGCCAATCATACAAAACCCAACATGAACTTGAGCACATGGAAGGGGCGCGTCGTACGCAAAGGCGATGTGACGGTTGCCAAGAACTATTTGCGCGAGGATGAAATCACGGAGTTGAACCGCATTGTGACGATGTTTCTGGATTTCGCCGAGGATCAGGCCCTGCGGCGGCGGCAGGTGTTCATGCGCGATTGGCGCGAACGGCTGGACGACTTCCTGCGGTTCAACGAGCGCGATGTCTTGCCGGACCTGGGCCGCGTTTCGCGGGAGGAAGCCGAGCGCCACGCAATCGACCAATACGAGTTGTTCCACCAGCGGCGCCTGGCCGAGGTGGACGCCAAGGCGGAAGAGGACACAATGAAACAACTCGAGGAGATGGCCAGGATGCTGCCGAAGAAAAGAGGAAGGAAGAAACGGGGAAAAGCCTAAAGCGGCTAACGGGAAATTCCGGTCGAGTGCGTGGAGCGGACGTTGTCGGCGCCGGAATTGGTCTTGCCCGACCCGGATACTCCCACGGTGGAGCGGCGTTTCCGGCGGATACCTGAATTTGGCGGGCGGGTGTTGCGCGTGGCCGTCAACACGGCAGTTGAGCCGAACCGGGTGGTGAGTGTATTCTTTGACCGTCGGATGAAAGGCAAACTATGAGATTGCACGTGGACAAAGAAGCCGATGCCGCGCGCGCGCGCCTTTACCTGCGGCTGGATGATTCCAAGATCATCGAGTCGGAAGAAGTGTCGCCGGGCGTAGTCCTGGATTTCAACGAGAGCAATCAAGTGGTCGGCATTGAAATCCTGAACCTTTCCAAGCGGCCGCCTAGGCGCACGCCCAATCTGGATTTGCGCGAGTTCCAATTCCAGACCGCCTGACCGGAAAACAAAAGCCGTTGGCGCGGGAAATTCCGGGTAAATTCCGGGACTACTCCTTTTGGGCTGTTTTCTCCTTTGATGCGTTTGGCCGCGCGGGGTTTTTCAATTACAAATTACCAATTACGAATTACGAATTGAGAATTATGGGGGGTGAAAGATGAAGACCGACAATCTGATTCAGCAGAAGAGCTACGCGTTTGCGGTGCGGGTAGTGAAAATGTGCCAGTTCCTGGTCGAGACGAAAAGGGAGTTTGTCTTATCGAAGCAGGTGTTGCCGAGTGGGACCAGCATTGGCGCGAACGTGGAAGAGGCCATTGGCGGCCAGTGGAAGGCGGATTTTGTCGCGAAGATATCCATCGCCTATAAAGAAGCGCGTGAAACCTCCTATTGGCTGCGTCTGTTCAAAGATACCGGCTGTTTGACGGAAGTGGAATTCGTAATTCGTAATTGGCAGTTCGTGGCAGTTTAAGCATTTTCGCAGGCCGGTTTGTCAAGTAATCCGCCCTTGTCTCACAAAACTCAACCCATTTTCTCCCCGTCCCTGGGTGCGGAAACGGCAACCAATCCGGATCTATAAATAGAGGGTGTTGGAGAGAGATAAATGAGGAGTGAAGAGAGATGAATGCCGCGGCGCAATCAGGACATGGGTAACAGGGTTCCCAGACACAGAGAGCCAAAGCAGACCAGGCGAGGCGTCCCGACGGGTCTTGATTGGTCTTTCGTGATCGACTAGAGTACGGGTCATGAAAAACGAAAACACGAGCGATTTAATTCACAACCTGGTGTTGCCGACGGTGCTTTTTGCGTCGCTGGGCGCGATGACGTGGGCGATCCGTGGGTGCTCGGGGTTTGGCGGTGAGTCCGGTTGCCTTTTTGCCGGAGTGCTGTGGGGCGCGGCGTGGTGGTTTATCGCGCGTGAGCCGGGTAGCGAGCAGTCGCGCCGGTACGCGTCGGGGTGGATCATCCTGGCGATGGCGTTCGGCATTGGCATCTCGGGGATGCGCGGGTGGATGCAGTGGCCGGCGTTTTTCGATGGGCGGCTGCAGACGAACTACGCGGCGGGCGAATATGTGCCGATATCGCGCGCGTACGGTTTTTTATGGCTGTTCATTGCGGGTGTGCCGTGGGCGGGTATCGGGGCGTGCATGCTGGCATGGTGTGGTTCGCACCGGCGGACCGGCGTGGTGGCTTGGGTGATCAGGATTGCTTGCGGCCTCGCCGGACTCGTCCTGGCCCGGTACGTGTTGTACGAAAATTTCCCACAGGTGTTCCTGCCCCTGTACTCGACCATGGCCGACCGTTACCATGATCTCCAGGCAAACCCAAACCTGGGGCGCCTCATAAGGGACAACCGCCAAGCCATCACCCATCTCGGCATATACTTGGGCTTCCTCGGGTTTGAAATCGGCCGCAAAGATTGGCGCAATGTGACGCTGATCACTACGGTGGGCGTGCTGAACGGGCTTGGCTGGGCGGCGTGCCAGAACTGGAAGTGGGCGCCGGGCGTGTGGCCGGGAGTCAACTTCAACTGGTGGAGATGCTGGGAGTCTTCGGGCGGGATCAGCATAGGCATTGCGTACGGTGTGGCGTACTTTTTGGTGAACCGGCGCGTTTCAGATGCGGAGCGGGTGAAATTGGGGGACTTGTTGAGAAACCAGCGGCCGAATCTCGAGCGGTTCGCCGTATATCTGGCGCTCGTTGTAGGGCTCGGGATGTCGATCAAGAATGGACTCAAAGGCTGGGCAAACATTTACATCGGCAACGAGAACTACTGGGATAACGTTTTCTGGAACATCGCGTGGCCGCTGATGCTGCTGTGGATGATCGTGCTGGTTATCCGGATCAGGCGGACAATGCTGCCCAAGGGATACCCGCGCGACGTGTTCCCGCACGCGGTGCTGCTGATGTGGGTGGCGCTGATCACGGACAACGGGATTGCGCAGCTCGTGACGGC
>Ga0315285_10004066_pt1 | contig 15177 bp, 14 predicted proteins | sample YL17G09_36_MG_FD_203698 | JGI IMG/M metagenome (GOLD analysis project Ga0315285, IMG submission 203698) | Sediment microbial communities from Yellowstone Lake, YNP, Wyoming, USA - YL17G09_36 | ecosystem: Environmental > Aquatic > Freshwater > Lake > Sediment | place: USA: Wyoming | collected...
CGCTGGCGGCTCTTTTTCCGGCGGCGGACCGCCCTGAGCCGGTTGCCGCTATCGTCTTCGTCGAAAGGGCCCGAGGGGCCGGCGTGAATTTCGTTCTCCAGAACCAGGCCACGGAGAACAAGTACCAGGTGGAGACTATGCCCGGCGGCCTGGGGGTGATTGATTTCGACAACGACGGGTTTGAAGACCTCTATTTCGTCAACGGCGCCACCATGCCGGAACTGAAAAAGAATGGCTCCTCCTTCTGGAATCGGCTCTACCGGAACAACGGGGACGGGACATTCTCGGACGTGACGGAGAAGGCGGGAGTGGCCGGGGAAGGCTACGGCATGGCGGTGGCTGTCGGGGACTATGACAACGACCGCCGGAGCGATCTGTTCGTGGCCGGCGTGAACCGCAATATCCTGTACCGCAACCACGGCGACGGCACGTTTACGGACGTGACGAAGCAGGCCGGAGTGGCGGGCGATCAGCCCGTGAAACGGTGGTCAATCTCCGCCGGGTGGTTTGACTACAACCGCGATGGCTACCTCGATCTTCTCGTCGTGAACTACTGCCAGTGGGACCCCAACACGGAGCCGTATTGCGGCCAGCGGAAGCCCGGCTACCGCACGTATTGCCACCCCAAGCACTACCAGGGGCTTGCGAACACTCTCTATCGCAACAACGGGGATGGCACTTTCACCGATGTATCGGTCGAGTCGGGCATCGCGCAGCATATCGGCAAAGGTATGGGGGTCGCCTTCGCGGATTATGACGACGATGGCTGGGTAGACGCATTTGTCGCCAACGACACGGTCCAGAACTTCCTGTTCCGAAACCAGGGGAACGGACGGTTTGCCGAGGTTGGCCTCCGGGCCGGCGTGGGTCTCAACGAGAACGGGCTGGCGGTGTCGAGCATGGGCGTGGATTTCCGGGACATCAACAACGACGGCCGGCCGGACCTGTTCACTACGGCGCTTTCGAACGAAACCTTCCCACTCTTTCTCAACCGTGGCGGGGGCGTCTTTCAAGATATGACCTACCCTAGCCGCCTGGGCTTCCTGAGCCTGCCCTCGGGCGGCTTCGGCAATGGGGTCTTCGACTTGAATAATGACGGTTGGAAAGACATCTTCACCGCCGGCTCCCACGTGATGGACAACCAGGAACTCTATAGCAGCCGCCGTTCCAAGCAGCCGAACCGGGTGTTCGCCAATCTGGGGCAAGGGACGTTTGCCGACGCGGCCGCGGCCGCGGGCCCGGATACCTGGAAAGCCCGGTTTCATCGGGGCGCGGCCTTCGGGGACTTCAACAACGACGGCCGGATCGATGTGGCCGTGTCGTGCCTGAATGAACCGGCGGAGCTGCTATGGAATATCTCGCCGGCGGCTCATCACTGGATTCAGATCGAGTTGGAGGGACGACGCAGCAACCGGGACGGCGCCGGCGCCAAGATCCGCGTCGTGGGCGACACTGGGCAGGTGCAGTACAACCACGTGACGACGTCGGTCGGCTACGCTTGCTCCAGCACCAGGAGAGTTCATTTCGGCCTCGGCACAGCGTCGCGGCTGAAGGAACTCGAAATCCGCTGGCCCAGCGGACAGATCCAGAGGCTGTCGGATGCCCGCGCCGACCGCCGGCTTCAAGTGCTCGAGCCGGATTGACCTACGGTGGGTGTCTGCGGCGGGGGCGAACGTTACCAGAAGTGGACGTCGGCCACGCTGGGTGGTCCGTTGGCCTCGGATAGCGGGTCTATCGGCAGGAGATCGACGAGCAGGCCAGGACGCTGAAGCTGTGGATTCGGCGCCAGCGCGGCAACCGGAAGGTGGAGTGTTCCGGCTGCGGGCGGAAGTTCAGCGAGGTCTGCGAGGTCAGCGAGCGGGCCGTGCGCGACCTGGCGTGGGGCGAGTTCCAGAGGGCCGTGTTCATTGAGATCTACCGGGTGAAGTGCCCGGCCTGTGGCGTCCAGCGGGAGAAGGTGCTGCAGTTGCCGACGAAGGCGCCGTTTTCCAAGCGGTTGGAGGACGCCGTGGGGCTGGCCTGCGACAGCGCACCGGGGCGGCAAGTGGCCCGGCAGTTTGGCTTGTGAGCCACCACTGGGAAGCGGTGAACGGCAACATCAAGAGCCTCCTCCGGCGTGGTCGCGGCTACAAGAACCTGCGCCACCTGCTGCTGAAGGCGCAGCCAATGGCAACCACCAAGGGCAACGTCGCCAACGTGACGAACGGCGGCGACAGCAACGGCATCCAGGACACGTACAACCTGCCGGTGCACAAAACCATCCGGCCGGCGGCTTCCCCAGGGTGTTCAATCCCGGCACGTTCAACCCGTGTAACGCGGCCGATCCGGGCAACCGCATGTTCAACCCCGCGGCGTTCTCCGACGCCCGCGGCGGCCGGATCGGGCAGTTGGGTATGCGTGTAGAGTGGTAACCGGGAGCCGGCCGTGATGAGACGCTGGACTTTAGCAGTGGCGCTTGGCCTGATGGCATGGGCGTCCGAGGATCCGCCTCAGATGCCGATGCCGAACGACTACGGCAACTCGATCAAGACGCGGTGGCTGGCCAAGGAAGTGCTGGAATCGCGCCTCATCGACGGCATGGAAGACCTGGCGACCTGGGCCGTCGTCAACACCGGGCAAGCCCAGGGCGAGATGGCTCTCACCAAGGAACGGTCGGTCGAAGGCGCCTCCTCCCTGCGGCTGCGCTCGCGCACCACCGGCGACCAGTCCATTCCGAACAGCCGCTATTTTGGAAGCGCCTCGGCCAGGCGCCAGGTGGCCGGCGAGAACTGGTCCGCCCACAACCGCCTGTCGTTCTGGATCTACCCGGACCTGCCGGGCTTCCGCAACGTCTCCCTGCTGATAATCTTCCACAACGAGGGCGCGGAAAAAGTGCCCGACGTGTACGGGAAGATGGGGAAGAACTACCTCATCCTCCAGAACCACAAGTGGAATCACGTGGTTTGGGAAATCGCCAACCTGCCCAGGGACAAAGTCACCGGCGTCGAGTTTCAGTATCTGCTCCAGGGCCATGAGCCCGGCGCCACCGACGTGGTCTCGTTCGATTTCGACCAGCTCGAGCTTGAGAAAGTGAAGGCGGACCACTGGGAGGGCTGGAACGTGGCGCCGGGGGAAATCGCCTTCAGCCATTCCGGCTACCAGCCGGGATCGCCCAAGAGCGCCATCGCCAGCGATCTCGAGTCGCGCGAGTTCCACCTGGTCAACCGGGAAACGGGTCGGGCGGTCCTGTCCAAGCCCATCCGGATGGCGGAATCGCAGATCGGCCGCTTCCAACTGCTCGATTTTTCCGAGGTGCGGGAACCGGGCACTTACTTTCTGCGTGCCGGCGGAAGGACCACCCGGCCCTTCCGCATCGGGGACGACGTCTGGAAATCGAGCATCTGGAAGGCCATCAACTTCTTCTATGCCGAGCGCTGCGGTTTTGCGATCCCGGGAGTTCACGACATCTGCCACCGCGATTGGCTGCTCGTGCACGGCGACAAGAAGCTGATCGTGAACGGCGGGTGGCACGACGCGGGCGACCTCTCGCAATCGTTCGGCAACACCGCCGAAGCGGCCTACGCCATGTTCAGCCTGGCCGAGCGTCTCGAGGCCCGGGGCGAAGACCGGCAGCTCTCGAAGCGCATCCTCGAGGAAGCGGCCTGGGGGCTGGATTGGGTGCTCAAGACCAGCTTCGGCGACGGCTTTCGCGCCACCTTCTCGACGATGGACCGCTGGACCAACGGCATCCTCGGCGACCCCGATGACATGGTCGCCCCGGCCGGCAACAGCGCGGCGGGGAACTTCATGGCCGCCGCCACCGAGGCCATCGGCGCCCGCGTGCTCCGCGGCCATGATCCGATGATTGCGCGGCACAGCCTCCAGAAGGCGGAACAGGATTGGGGCTTCGCCGTCGCCGGCATGACGGGCGCCGGTACCCGCCGGGGGGCCGCCAGCGAGCTGGCCGGCCACGCCATCCTGGCGGGCCTCGAACTCTGGCAGACCACCGGGGACCGCCAGTACGCCGACCAAGCCATCGAGTGGGCGCAACTGGTGTTGAACTCCCAGCAGCGCGAGTTTCTCCCCGGCCTGACCTACCCCCTGGCCGGCTTCTTCTACACCGGCCCGGACAAGCAGCAGATGCTCCGCTATTCGCATCCCAGCCACGAAGCTGCGCCGGTGGTGGCGCTGGTGAGGCTGTGCGAGCTGTTCCCCCACCACCCCGCCTGGATGAAGTGGTACTCGGGCGTGGTGCTGTACTCGGAATACTTCCAGAAAGCGATGGCGGCGTTCACCGCGCCTTACGGCATGCTGGCGAACTCCGTCTTCCAGGACGACGAATACCTGAAAGCGGGCGGCGTCGGCCGCGGCATGACGCCGGAATCGTTTCGCGCGCAGGTGCTCAACGGCGTGAAGGTCGGCCCGCGCCACTACGTCAGGCTCTTCCCGGTGTGGTTCGAGTTTCGCGGCAACCACGGCACGGTGCTCACTCAAACCAAGGGCCTCTCGGCAGCGGCCCACTTGCGCGGCAACTTCGAGCTTTCCGGGCTCGCGCAGCAGCAGCTTCAGTGGGTGATGGGGCGCAATCCGTTCGTCCAGAGCACGATGTGGGGGGAAGGTTACGATTACGCTCCGCAGTACACGGCGATGTCCGGCGACCTGGTCGGCTCGCTGCCCGTCGGCATTCAGTCGCGCGGCGACCGGGACGCGCCGTACTGGCCCACGGAGAACTGCCACAACTGGAAGGAGGTCTGGGTCCTGCCGGTGTCGCGCTGGATCTGGCTCATGCGCGACCTCGCCGGCCCGGCCCTGGTAGTCGGCGCGGTGGAGGCGGCTTCGCCGCGGCCGGTGGAATTCCGCGAGGTCACCACCGGCCAGGTCACGCGGGTTGCGCCGGATGCGCAAACCGCGAGGTTTCGCGTCATGATCCCCGAAGGTGAGTACGAGGTGTCCAGCCACGGACAACGCCGCACCATGACGCTTCTGCCGGGCGGATCCTACGCGGTGAATCTGGCGCCCGGAGGCGATCTCGACCTGCGAGTCTCCCAGGAGACCGGCGCTACCGGAACGGTCACCATCCGCGCGGCCGTTTCGGGCAGCGGAGACCACCGTCTCGCGCTACGCACCGACAACCTGGTTCTCGATCGGCCGGAGCGCACCGTCACGCTCCAGCCGGGAGCGCCGCAGACCCTCGTATGGCGCGCCAAGCTGGCCTCCCAGGACGCGCCGTGGATGGCCGTGCTTCTTCCCGACAATGACCTCTCTCAGCGGAAAGAACTGACCGGCAGTCTGCCAAGGGCCGCCGGCCGTTAGAATCCGGCGAGGTCGTGGCTGGTTCCTCCGCGGGCGGGAGGCGAACTGCGACGCTACCGGCAGGTTTCGTCTCTTGGTGCCACCGGGGGTAATCCGACGGCCTTGGCCTGCACCCGGGTGGCGAACCGGGTCACCTCGATGACCACCCGCTCGTGCGTGCCCTCGGCGATCTTCTCCCGCTCGTCGAAGGCCTCGACCCGGAAGCAGACCCGCCGGCCGTCCACCGCCGTCACTTCGGCCACCAGACGCACCTGCATGCCCACCGGGGTGGCCGCCAGATGGCGCAGCTCCACGCGCGACCCCACCGAGTCATGGCCCTCTTCGAGCCGTTCTTTCAACAAGTTGCGCGCCGTCAACTCCAGGTGGCCGATAAGATGTGGTGTGGAGAGCACCCGGGCCGCCTCGACCCCCAGGAAACCTATGGCTATCTCGTTGGTAACAAGCAGGTTTTCCTCCCGCTTCAGTCCTGCGACGATCTCCGCCATGCGCCCATGGTACCGCATGCCGGCCCCCGCGCCGTCCCGGAACTGTAACGTTTGGCTTGCTTTCCGCATCACAGGATTGGTACAGTAGTCATGAAGTACCTGTCGTACGCTGAGCCTGGGGTGTTCGCTTGAGGCTGGTAGGCGGAGCGCTCGCCGCGCTCCTTACTCTATTTGTGGTCGCCCGCGCTGATTCCGTTGCTGCGGCCCCCGCGGTTTCTCCGGGCGAAATCGTGGACCGCTACGTGAGCGCCATGCGCGCCGAGCAGTTGCGGCCTCAGGACCTCTCCATGGAGATGGAGATCGACGCCCAGTTGCCCCGGCTGCGCCGCAGCGGCCGCTTGCAGGCCCTCAAGTTCATCTCCCGCCTGGGGCAGATCGTCTATCGCATCATCCGCTTCGAGGGCGACGAGACCGTCAAGCGCGACGTCATCGCCCGCTACCTGACCGCCGAGAAAGAAGCCCGCAGCAAGCTGGCCGGCTCGATGGCCGTCTCCCCGCAGAACTACCGCTTCAAGTACAAGGGCACCGCCGACTGGCTCGGCCAGACCGCCTACGTCTTCCAGGTGAACCCCAAGCAGAAGCGGCTCGGGCTGTACAAGGGCGAGTTGTGGATCGACTCTAATACCTACCTGCCGCTGCGCGAGTGGGGCGAGCTGGTCAAGAACCCCTCGGTGTTCCTCAAGAACGTCTACTTCGTGCGGGACTACTACATCTGGGAGGGGCACTCCATCCCCCGCCGCATCATCAGCGACGTGAGCACCCGGCTGGTCGGCAAGGCTCAGCTCACCATCTGGTTCAACAACTACGCCGTGGGCGACCGCGCCCCGACCCCGGCGGTGGCGGATGGGGGGTCCCGCGTCAGCCAGGCCAACGGTGGTCACCACCAGTAGTTCCCCGTTCGACTTCCGCTTCCGTCCCTTCCCGTTGGCTTTGTTGTGCTTAGGCTGCCCGCTGCCGTAACCTCAAGAGAGTCCCCATGCGGACGCTGTTCCTGAACCCTCCCTCCTTCGAGAAGTTCGACGGGGGCGCCAGCTCCCGCTGGCCCGCCACGCGCGAGATCGAGTCCTACTGGTATCCGGTCTGGCTGTGCTACCCCGCCGGGATGATCCCCGACAGCAAGGTGGTGGACGCCCCCCCGCATGGCCTCTCGATCCCCGATACCGTGGCCTTGGCGGGTGACTTCGAGCTGCTGGTGCTGTTCACCTCGACGCCCGGCTTCCACGTGGACGTCCGCATCGCCGAGATGATGCGGGACCTTAATCCCCGGCTTAAGGTGGCTTTCGTAGGGCCGCCCGCCACCATCGAGCCCGAGAAGGTCCTGGGCGCCTCGAAGGCCATCGACTTCGTGGTCCGCCGCGAGTTCGACCACCAGATCGCCGGCTACGCCGCCGGCAAGCCGCTCGAGGAGCTGGCGGGCGTCAGCTTCCGCCGCAACGGCAGTTTGGTCCACAATCGCGACGCCGGCTTCATCGAGAACCTGGACGCGCTGCCCTGGGTGACGCCCATCTACAAGCGCGACCTGGACATCACCCGCTACAACGTTCCCTTCCTGCGGAGCCCCTTCATCGCTCTCTACACCTCGCGCGGCTGCCCCGCCGTATGCACCTTCTGCCTGTGGCCGCAGACTCACTCCGGGCACCGCTGGCGCCTGCGCTCGGCCGCCGACGTGGCCGCCGAGATCCGCTTCGCGCGGGAGGCCTTCCCGGGCCTGAAGGAGATCTTCTTCGACGACGACACCTTCAACTACCAGAAGGCCCGCACCATCGAGCTGTGCCGCCAGCTCCAGCCGCTCGGCTTCACCTGGTCCTGCACTTCGCGCGTCACTACCGACTACGAAACGCTCCGGGCCATGAAGGCGGCCGGCTGCCGCCTGCTCATCGTGGGCTACGAGACCGGCGATCCGCAGATCCTCCGCAACGTCAAGAAGGGCGCCACCATCGACATGGCCCTGCGCTTCACCCGGGACTGCCGGAAGCTGGGCCTGGCGGTGCACGGCGACTTCATCGCGGGCCTGCCCGGGGAGACCCGCGAGAGCTTCCGCCGCACCATCGAGTTCGCCAAGCGGCTGGACTGCGAGACCATTCAGGTGTCCATCGCGCACCCTTACCCCGGCACCGAGTTCTACGCTTACGCCGTGCGCAACCACCTGCTTACCGTCGATTCCATGACCGACGAGGGCGGCCACCAGTTGCCCACGGTGGTCTACCCCGGGCTGGACCGCGCCGACTTGATGGACTGGGTCGAGCGGTTCTACGGCGAATACTACTTCCGGCCCCGCGTCGTCTGGCGCCTGGTGCGCCGGGCGGTCTTCGACGGCGCCGAGCGGCGCCGCCTCTTTAAGGAAGCTCGGGAATACCTCCAGTTGCGTTCCCGGCGTAAGCGGTTCGTCCGCCGCGAGAAGCAGGCCGTCGCGCAGCATGAGTAATCCGACCGGCAGCCTGCGGCTCAAGACCTGGGTGGTCACCGCGGTGGTGGTGCTCTCCAACGTGCTGGGCAACTCCTGCCTGAGCTGGGGCATGAAGCAACGCGGCCGGGCGCTGGGCGGCGCGCCGCTCGAGTATGTGGCGGCGGTTTTCACTCCCTGGGTGGCCCTGGGGATCGCGCTGCTCATCCTGTGGCTGCTGGCGCGGATGACGCTGCTGAGCTGGGCCGACCTGAGCTTCGTGGTGCCGGTGACCGCAGTGGGCTACGCCCTGGCGGCCGCGGCCGGTCACTTTCTGCTGGGCGAACAGGTCTCCCCGCAGCGCTGGGCGGGCGCACTGCTGATCGCCGCCGGCGCCGCGCTGGTAGGGACCACCTCCGTTCGAACCACCGCGGGAGGCGACCGGTGAAGTGGCTCTGCGTGGCGATCATCGTGGCGGCCACCACCGCCAGCGACGCCCTGCTCACCCGCCGCATGAAGCAGCACGGCGAGATCCGCGACTTCCGGTTGGGCGCCCTCGGCCGGGCCCTGGCGGCCGTGGCGCGCTCCTGGCACGTGATGGCCGCTATGGCGCTGCTGGCCGTTTCCTTCTTCGCCTTCCTGTCGCTGCTGGCGATCGCCGATATGAGCTTCGCCGTGCCGGCCACCGCGGCCACCTTCGTGGTCGAGACGCTGGTGGCGCGCTGCCTCCTGCGGGAGCGGGTCAGCGCCCGGCGCTGGCTGGGCACGGCGCTGGTCACCGGCGGCGTGGTGCTGATAGCGCTGTGACCTACCTGCTCCTGGCGGTTGCGGCGGCGGCGTTCGTCTATCAATGCCTGGCTTTGGCAGCCGCGCTCCGGCACCTCCTGCGCCGTGAGCGCCGCTCCGGGTGGACGCCGCCGGTTTCCATCCTCAAGCCGGTGTACGGCCCGGATCCGCACTTCTATGAGTGCATCCGCTCCCACGCCGTTCAGGACTACCCGGAGTTCGAGATCCTCTTCGGCGTGAGCGACCCGGCCGATGCGGCCGTAGCGGAGATCGAGCGCCTGGCGGCCGATTTCCCGCAGCGGCGGATTCGGCTGATCGTCTGCGCCACGCGCGCGCCCAACGGCAAAGTGGGTCTGCTCGCGGATCTCGCCGCCGCCGCCCGCCACGCCGTCCTGGTGGTCAACGACAGCGACATCCGCGTGCCGGAAGACTACCTGCGCCGCGCGGTGGGGCCGCTCGAGGACCCCGGCGTGGGCGTGGTCACCTGCCTCTACCGGGGACGGGCCGAGGGTTGGCCCGGCCGCTTCGAGGCCGTGGGCATCGCCACCGACTTCACTCCCGGCGTCCTGGTGGCGCCCCTGGTGGGCGTCTCGGAGTTCGGGCTGGGGGCGATGCTGGCCTTCCGCGCCGCGGACGTGGCGCGCGCGGGCGGTTTCGCCGCCATCGCCGACTACCTGGCCGACGACTACCAGCTCAGCCGCCACATCCGCGACCTGGGCTTGAGGGTCATCCTCTCGAAGCTGGTGGTCGAGACCTGGCTGGGCGACCGGACCTGGAGCGACGTCTGGCGGCACCAACTACGCTGGGCGCGGACCATCCGCGTCTCCCGCGGGGGCGGCTACAAGGGGCTCCCCGTTACGCACGCGACGCTATGGTCGCTGGCGCTGGCCGCCGCGGGACTGTGGTGGCTGGCGGCGGCGCTGTTCGGGACGCGCATGATGGCCGGTCTGGCCGTGGTCTGCGTGCTGGGCGACCGCCGCACGCTGCGCGATTTCTTCCTCGTCCCGCTGCGTGACCTGTGGGGCGCGGCGCTGTGGGCCTGCGGTTTGTTCGGCGCCGAGGTCGAGTGGCGCGGCCTGCGCCTCCGCCTCGACCGCGCGGGCCGCATTGTCGAGGTGCACGGCGAAAGAATTCGGTGACTGGGACGGGGACAGGCCCGCCTGTCCCCGGCTCCCAACTTGACAGTGCCGCCACCGGCCCGCTAGAGTGGGTTCAGGGCCCGCCGTTGCGCCTGTAGCTCAGTTGGATAGAGCGTCTGGCTACGAACCAGAAGGTCGGGTGTTCGAGTCACCCCAGGCGTACCACTCTTCGACCGACTATCCTGCCGCACCCCGGCTGCCATCCAGGGGGCGAACAGCAGGGGAAGGGGCGGGGCTGACAAAGGGGTTGACAAGCCCGGCTGCATCCGAGATGATCGATTAGTGCTGAGGTGCGAGCGGGGAACCTCGCGCAGGCGATTTCGTTGGCCCGGTTGAACCTGGCTCTTCAGCACGCCGCCCGCTGGCAGTTGTGCACGGGCAGGAAGGAGAGAACTCATGAGGTTGTACGTAGGCAACATCCCGCACCAGGCCAGCGAGGCGGACCTCGAGAAGCTCTTCACCGAGGCCGGAGTCGCCGTGGACAGCGTGCATGTCATCCGCGACCGGCTTTCCGGCGAACCGCGCGGTTTCGCCTTCGTCGAGGCGCCGAACGACGAGGAGGGCCGTAAAGCCATTCGCGCATGCAACGGCAAGGACCTCCTGGGCCGCGCCCTGGTGGTCAACGAGGCCCGGCCTCCCCGCACCGGCGGGGGCGAGGGCGGCGGCAGTGGCCGTCGCGGCCCTGGCGGCGGTCGCGGTCCGAGCCGCGGGCACAACCGCTACTAGCCGCCGGGCGCGCCAGTCGCGGCCTCCTGGCTGGGACTTTAGCCCCAGCTTGGCCTGAGGCCCGCTGGGGCTGCATCAGCGACCAGCGCCGCTCGGGGACCCCGTCGCCCCTACGGCCGGTGGTGGGGCAGCAGACTGTCCGGCAGTTGGTATGCAGCTTGGCCGCCGCCGGCCAGCGTCGCGCGCAGGGCCTTGGCCGGCCCCTCCGGCAGCGACTACCAGACCTATCACTCTCCGGATCAGTTCCTCGGGCATAGCAGCTCGCTGACAGTTTCCAAGCGGAATCCGCGCGCCTCCAGCTCGGGAAGCACGCGGCGGACGGCCTCCAGCATCGGACGGACATCGGGCCGGGGCCGCACTTCATGGCCGTCGTGCAGGCAGAGGATGGCGCCGTTGCGGGCGCCGCCCAGCAGCCGTCGGGCGATCCCTTCCGCCGGCAACACGCCGTCCCTCCCGAAGACGGTCCACATCACCCCCAGCAGGCTCAGCCGGCTCTGCGCCGCGCCCAGGCCGGGCCAGCGGGCGCCGTACGGCGCGCGGAACAGCCTGGGCGTGACGCCGGTGTTGGCGCTGATGATGTACTGCGCCCGGGCCAGCTCCTCGTAGAGAAACCGCCGCGAGCGCAGGTAGAAGCGGGGATGCATGTGGCTGTGATTGCCGAGCTCGTGCCCTCTGGCGGCCACCTCGCGGGCCACCTCCGGCAGCCGCTCGACGTTCAGCCCGCACTGGAAGAAAGTGGCGCGCATCTGGCGCCGTTCGAGCAGATCCAACAGTTCCGGGGTGGATTCGCTGGGGCCGTCGTCGAAGGTCAGCGCGATCGAGCGCCGCTCAGCCGGGCCTCGCCACACCGAAGGGCCGAAGAGCCGCGCGGAGCGTCCTCGCACGCCGTATGCCATAACCCCGGCGGCAGCGCAGCTTGCCCCCGCCAGAATCTCGATCAGCATGCTGAGTCTTCCAGGATAACAGAGTAGGGCCAGCCAGTAGCACCAGCTTCAGCTTGTGGCCCCAGCCAGCGGAAGCTTGCTCTACGTGGTCCACTTTATGCTGTGGTCCGCGGTCACGTACCAGGTCTCCGGCGGCGAATCCAGCCGGAAGCTGGACCAGGGGCCCGGCGCCCAGGGGTAGCGCTCGAGGACCGACTCGTCCACCTCGACGCCCAGCCCCGGCGCGTGCGGCACCACCAACTCGCCCTGGTGGATCTCCAGGGGCTCCGTGAGGATCTCTTCGGCCAGCGGGAAGGGGTACATGCCGGCGCGCGAGGCGGTCGAGTAGACCGGGTACTCCAGCCATTCGGCCACCATCTCCGGCCAGCAGATACCCAAGTGCGCCGCGGCGATCACCTCCAGCGCCGTCCCCCAACTATGGAAGGCAAAGCGCAGTCCCTTGCGGGCGATCTCCGTCAGCAGCAGGCGCCCGCTCGGGTAGCCGCCCTGGCAGACGATGTCCATCTGCACGTAGTCCACGCAGTGGCTCTGGATCAGCTCCAGGAAGCTGTCGTCGCTGGGTTCGTGTTCCCCGCTGGCCAGCGGCGCCAGATCGCGCTCCTTCAGCCGCCGGTAGGCGGCGTGGTCCTCCGGCGGCAGCGGCTCCTCCAGCCAGGCGATCCGGCAGGCGGCCATCTCGCGCGCCAGCCGCTCGACGGTCTCGAACGCGTAGCTCCGGTCGCCCATGCGCCACCAGGCGTGCGCGTCCACCATCAGGTCGAAGTCGGGGCCCGTGGCCTCCCTCATGCGGCGCACGGTCTCGAGGTCCTTCTCCGGCCCCAGCGCCGGCCGCATCTTGTACGCGGGGAACCCCATGGCGGCGATGGCCGCCGCTTCCTCGGCGTAGCCTGCGGGCGCCATGTACATGCCCGCGCTGCCGTACAGCCGGATGCGGTCGCGCACCCGCCCGCCCAGCAGTTCCGACACCGGCACGCCCAGCGCCTTGCCCAGCACGTCGTACAGCGCCACCTCGACCGCGCAGTACACCTTGGCCAGCGCCGCCTCCTGTCCCGGACCCTGCATGAACAGCACCCGCAGCGCATCCGGGTCGGCCAGCGTCCGGCCGGTGAGGAACGGCGCAACCTGCGTGTCGATCGCCTTCTGAGCTTTCTCGCTGCCCTGCCCCGGCGCGTATCCCACCAGCCCGTTATCGGTCTGGACGCGAATCAGCATCGCATCGCGCTTGTAGATGACCCGCTCGCCGCCGTAGAAGGGCAGCTTCAGCGGTTCCGGCATGGGGTACGACATCAGCAACGACCGCACGCTCGCGATCTTCATGACGTGCCCTTTCTCACCCAGTCCACCCGCTCGAGCACCTCGCGGGCCGTGCGGGCGGTGTTGACGTGAATGGTCACCGTGTCCTCCGGCTCGACGGCGTAGCCCCCCGCCAGCACGATGGCTACCGGGACTCCGGCCATCAGCGCGGTGGCCAGCACCAGCCGGTCGCGCGTCTTCAGGCCCTCCAGCGTCAATGACAGCCCGCCCAACTGGTCCTGGCAATAGGGATCGGCGCCCGCCACGTAGAGCAGCAACTGGGGCCGGCACTCGGCCAGAGCGGGCACGTAGGCCGCGCGCAGCCGCTCGAGGTACTCCTCGTCGCCGGTCGCGTCGGCCAGGTGAATGTCGATGTCCGAGGCGGGCTTGTGCGCCGGGTAGTTTCTGTACTGGTGAATCGACAGCGTGAGGACTTTCTTGTCGCCAGCGAAGATGGCGGCCGTGCCGTTGCCGTGGTGCACGTCGCAATCCACCACCATGACGCGCTCGACGAGGCCCTCCCGCTGCAAGCGCCGTATGGCCACCGCGAAGTCGTGAATGGCGCAGAAGCCTTCGCCGTGCCCGGGAAAGGCGTGGTGGAAGCCGCCGCCCACGTTGAGGCCGATGCCGTCCCGCAGCGCCAGCCGCGCCGCCAGCGTCGTCCCGCCGGCCGCCAGGCAGAAACCCTGCACCATCTCGCGGGAGTACGGCAGCTCCAGCTTCAGGACCTCGACGAAGTTCAGCGTGCCGGTCTTCAGACGCTTGACCCAGCCCGGCTCGTGCACCAGCAGCAGGTCCTCGTCGGGCGCCGCCTCCGGTTCCACGAAATCCTGCTCTTCGGCCAGCTCGTCCGCGAGCAGCCGCTCGCGCACCAGGCGGTACTTGCAGGCCGGAAAGACGTGGTCGCCGAGGTCGAGATTGTAGCCGGGATGGTAGACCAGCTTGAAGGGCAGCATGTGCTCAGGACGCCCCGGAGCGGGCGCCCTCCGCCTGCACCGCGGTAAGGATGGCCGTGGTGTAGACGTCCTCGGCCGAGCAACCGCGCGAGACAATGTTGGCGGGCTTGGCCAGACCCTGGAACAGCACCGCCAGCAGCGCGCCCCTTCCGAGCCGCTCCACCAGCTTGTAGCCGATGTTGGCCGAATTCAGGTCCGGGAAGATCAACACATTGGCGCGCCCGGCCACGGTCGAGCCCGGCGCCTTGGACTGTCCCACCGCCGGCGCCAGGGCCGCGTCCGCCTGCAACTCCCCGTCCACGTTGAGCTCCGGGGCGCGCTCCCGGATGTACCGCAGCGCCTCGATCACCTTGTCCACCTGCGGGTGCCGGGCGCTGCCCTTGGTCGAGAAGGACAGCAGGGCCACGATCGGCTCGGTGTTGAAGACGGCGCGGGCGGTGTGCGCCGTCGCGATGGCCATCTCGGCCAGCTCCACCGCGGTGGGGTCGATGAGGATGGCGGCGTCAGCGAAGGCCAGCAGCCCGTCGTGGCCGTAACGGCGGTCCTGCACCGCCATGATGTGGACGCTCGACAGCTTCCGGAAGCCCGGCCGCATGTCGATGCATTGCAGGTCGGCGCGCACCGTGTCCGCGGTGGTGTGCGTGGCGCTGCCTACCGTCCCGTCGGCGTCGCCGGCGGAGACCATCAGCGCGGCGAACCACAGCGGGCGGGCAGCCGTCTCGGCGGCCTCAATCTGCGGGATGCCCTTGGCGCGGCGCCGCTCGAAGTAAAGCGCGGCGTACTTCTGGGCAAGCGGGGAGGTGACGGGGTCGATGAAGGTCACCCCCGCGGGCGCTGCGGCCGGCGGCTGGCCGACGAGCAGCGGTTCGATCAGGCCCTCGGCGGCCAGCCGCCCCGCCGCCTCCAGAATGCGCGGATCCCCGCCCTCCGGGAACACGATCTTCTTCTTGGCGGGAAACCGCCGGATCCGCTCGATCTGTGCGGCGATGTAGACCCGAGCGGACTCAGGCAGCGACATAGAGCTTACCCATTGTACGACGTGGCGCACGCTTCAGGTCTCCCCGTGGCGCACGCACCCAGAGGGCGGCGTGCCGCTGCGGGCTTCGGCCCGCAGGGCCCTGTTCTCAGGGCAGCCGCTTCAGGTACCCCAGTGAGACCAGAAACTCGTCAGCC
>Ga0315285_10004067_pt1 | contig 15175 bp, 23 predicted proteins | sample YL17G09_36_MG_FD_203698 | JGI IMG/M metagenome (GOLD analysis project Ga0315285, IMG submission 203698) | Sediment microbial communities from Yellowstone Lake, YNP, Wyoming, USA - YL17G09_36 | ecosystem: Environmental > Aquatic > Freshwater > Lake > Sediment | place: USA: Wyoming | collected...
AGGCAAGTCGCCTATAGCCACAGGCGGCAAGCCAGGTAGTACTATTATGTTGATGCCACCGCAGAACTTGACGCCGATAGCATATAGGCCAGCCACGGCTATGACGGCTCAGTCAACGTACGCTAACGTAGATAGGTCATAGTGCCTCTTCGCGAACCAGAGAACCTTCCTTACCCTGAGCAGTACGCTGTTGTAGTTAAAGGTGGTAAGGATATACGTTCGACGCCAACGGCCGATGATGATAGTAATGTTAGGCGTCAGACGCTGCCATTTGAGCAGATACCTATTCTTGGTACTGTAAAGATGAAAGATGGCGACTGGGTTCGTGGTCCAGATGGCTGGCTTCATTTAAAGACGGCTGTGGAGACGGTAGTGCCGTACGAGGATATTAGTGGCTTCGACGCAGGGTTCTCACCAACAGAACTTAAGAAGTGGATGGAAGGGATAGCGCCGTTAACGGAAGGCTTAATTAAGGTTGATGTTCCTAGCGATGTTAAGTTAGGTGTTAATGTTACAGGGTCACCGACACTTAACATACAGACTAATATTAGTGCCTTTATGAAGAAAAACTGGCCATGGGTTGCAGCGGGTAGTATAGTATTGATTAGCGTTATAGGCTCTGTAATAGCCGTGACGCGGAGCCGGAAGAAGGCAGTATGACTAAAATTAATAGTAGAGTTGTATAATGTATACGAACTATCCACAAGTAGCGTATAGATTTGGGGCTCTTGGCGCTTCGAGAGCTATCACAAACTTCGATGGTATTAAGGTTGAAAAAGGTAAGAAGTATAAGGTCTGGTTCTTGCGGCCATCGGGGCTAACAGATTCTTTGTGGAATATAGTATATAATGGTAAGAACGTCGGTTTGAGGTATACTGATTACTGGAATAATGGTAAAGCAATCGCTCCGCTAGAGCAAGGCGGGCTTCAGTCATTAAAGGCTAATAAGAACCGATTTGAGATTACTCGAGGCGCAGAGCTAGTTGATGGTGGTAAGTATATATACTTAGAAGGCACTGGTGGCTCGACCGGCGAGACGTTTGGCACGATTGCACTAGATAGGGCGTGGGCCACGATGAATCCGTTGTGGGATAAAGCATTGGGTATCATATGGAGGCGTCGAGGCGTTGAAGGCATAAGATACTACATGATAGCTGATGAGACTGGAGTAACTAAAGAACCAGAAGGAGAGTATCCAGTTGGAGTTCAGCCGTTCAACCCACTTATATACCCAGACGGTGGTGGGCCGGCTAAGTCAACAGTATTCCCTTGGGGCACGGTCGCTATAGCTGGTGCGGCGGTGGTAGCTATTGGGGCCGGCGTGTATGTATGGTCAAAGTCGCGTAAGTCGAAGCGAGCCAAGAAGGCCTAAGTGTACTACCAACCAGGCGTAGATAGTATAAGTAGACGAGCGATTGGTACTTATGACCAAGTGGGTGAGTTGGGCTACGCAGGTAGGTTAGCGACATCATTCGACGATGTGATACCAGAACAAGGTAAGAAGTATAAAATATGGTTTAATAGGCCCGCTGGTCTTACAGATTCTCTTATTAAGATAAAAAAAGAACCTGGGAAGACCGTATTACAGTGGTATACAGCATACTGGAATAATAAAAGCGCTAGGAGATTTAACCTTACATCAGACGTAAAGTTAGTTGACGGCGGTAAATATCTATACGTTGAGGGCACCGGGACTGGTTCGAATGAGTCATTTGGTAAATTAGGACTAGATAGATACTGGGCCGTAGGCGCTCCATTATGGTGGAAATCTATGCTACAGGTATGGTTTAGACGGGGAGTTGAAGGCGTTTCTTACGCTATGATAGCTGATTCAGATGGATACGCGTTAGTCGAGACAACATCTGGCGCGTCATTACCATCTGGCGTTAAGGCGTCTAGACCAATCGAAGACCCATTCAAGTATGCCGGAGAAGGAGCTGTAGTATCTTCACCTGGCGCTCCGGGTAGTCCGCTGCCAAAAACGCCGTCTAAAACTAGCTCTACGGCCACCACTACGGCTACCGCTAAGCCCTTTCCGACAGTCCCAGTTATTATTGGTGGTGTAATACTAGTAGCTATTATTACAAGTATAGTCGTCGCCACACGCAAGAAGACAGTGGCGGTAATATCCTCATCAGTAGCTAATAGGATGCACTAGTATGACATATATGGCCGTTGACGAACTTGGTGGTATTCGTGAGACGGTAGGGGACTGGCTCAAGAAGGGCGCCGGCTGGCTAAATCCAGGTGGTCAGAATACGATTGACGTAGGACAACCACCGCCAGAGGAGAAGAAATTTCCGTGGGGACCAGTGATTTTAGGTACTGTATCACTAGCAGCATTAATTGGAGTAGTATACTACTCATCGAAGAAAAGAGGTAAGTAAATTATGACTTATATGAGCAGTCTAGGTGTGAGTATGGATTGGAGCGGCATAATTAAGCAGGCGCTACAATCAGCACCGAGCCTAGTGGAAGCGTTTAAGACAGCACAAAAGCAAGCGCCGGGTCTTGACTGGAATACTTTTATGCAGCAAGCACAAAAGTCTCCTGAGATTACAGTAAATATGCCAGCAGCGCCAGCAGCAGCGTCTACGAGTTCTAGTGGATTGCCAACCTGGGCCATCGTTGCTATGGTCGCTGGTGGCGTGCTATTGCTAGGTGGAGTTGGATTGATGGCTATGAAGAGACCGGCTCCATCAACTATACCTCACTAATATGACATACGAGATAGATGCGCTTGGTCAACTAGACCCTATATCGGGTATAGTAACCGGCGTACTTAGCGCAGCCCCTGGCATTATAGCGGAACTTAAGAAGAAAGAGCCTGATTTTCCTGAAGAGTATGTTATGCCTATTATGGCGCTTCAGCATCCAGGATATCGTCTTATGGTTATTCAAGCTATAATGAAAGCATCTGGTAAGCCAGCAAAAACACGAGCCGCGGTTACGGAGTTGAAGAGAGTTACTCCATGGGATGTACGATTGACAGCTGACGAGACAGCAGCGGCGACTAAAGCCCAGACACAAGAAGCAGCTCTTAATAGAGAACTTGCGCTCAATATAGCTAAAGTGCAGACAGCCGGCAAGACTTCAGGTCCAAATTGGCTATTAATAGGTATTGGAGGCGTAGCACTATTAGGTGTAATATTAACCGCCGCCGTCGCCTTTAGAAGGAGATAGTATATGTATGTAGAACGACCAGAAGATAATAGTAACCTAAGACTATTGGGGAATGGTGGTGGTGGGACACTAAAGCCGGCCACTATTAAAGGTCCAGAAAATCGGAGTTACACTTTTGCGTCTCGTGAAGAGCAGAATATATTTATGGCAGCTCTAAAAACTGGTGTAATGCCTACAAATATATCTGAAGGGGCAAAAGCGGCTTGGGGGTGGATGGTTGCTGGCGCGGAAGAGAGCAAGAGATTGTTAGCAGAAGCTGCAGCCCGGAAAGCTACAGCCGAATCTAAAGCTGCTGGTGCACCAACTAGTCTACCAGACGGCGCGCCAGCCGGTGCTCAACCAGAAAAAGGTACCAACTGGCTGCTAGTCGGCGGCGTAGCCGGTGGCGCACTATTAATTATGATAAGTATAATATTAGTTGCGAAGAGAAAGAGAAGGTAGCTATGGCAACACAGGTTTGGGGTTATGATTGGCGAACTCAGAAGATGGTAGTTCAGCCGGCTGGTTGGACCTACAATATGTGGGTTCAGTCAGGTCTAAATTATCTTCTTGGACTAAAATTAACTGTTGACGGCGTAATTGGTTCTGCGACTAAGGCAGCTATTAAGCAGTTCCAGGCTAAGTATGGATTAACAGCCGACGGTATTTGGGGACCACTATCTGCGGCGATGATGCTAAAGTGGTATCGCATAGCTCCACCTGGAGAGGCTGTAACAGAACCAACAACTGGTGGTGGAGAATCTGAGATACCAATAACTCCATTTATTACACCATACGGCAGTCAGCTAAAAGAGCCACAGACACAATATACACAAGAGAGCTGGTTGTCTCGCAACTGGCTTACAGTTGGCATAGCTGCAGTTGGTGTGCTATTTGTAGGTTCTATGTATGTTTGGTATGCACAGAATAAAAAGACTAAGACTAAGACTAGTAGACGCGCGGAGGCATTTCCCTCATGAGCACTTACAGAGTAGAGAACTTGCACGAGCTTGGTCAGGTTACACCACCTATACTTGGTAATGCACTAACCTTTAAGAATACGGATATATATAGCCTTAAGCTATGGCCACCATCTCTTACTAAGGTTGGTACGGTTAATCCTGGCGTATCACTAAGTTCGGTTGGTAAAGTAACTAATCCATTTACTGGTGAATCATATAATGGCGTACTTGTAGGTGCCGCAGTCAGAGTTATAAAGGGTACAAGCACGATTGCACTTGACCCACCACCTAGTTTAACTAGAACTAATGTCGAAACTATAAAAGCTACGAGTGTACGCAGCGGTCCTTCGTCCGATTTCGGTGTTGTAATGACACTACCAATTGGTAGCGTAGCAGTTGCCTCATCTGAATCAAATGGCTATTTTAGACTTGAGAAAGGTCAATGGGCAGAGACTACAGCATTTAAGGTAGCATCCGGGCCACCTGGCACTAAACCGAAGTCTCCATTTAATTGGACCTACATTATCATAGCTGGTAGTATTACATTTGCTCTAGCGTCAGCTCTCGGCGTTAGAAGTATGATTAAGACCAAGAAGGCTAAGAAGGCTAAGGGGTTACCTAAGTAATGACCTTAGGTAAAGGTACTTGGTTAGCCGATAATAAAGTACCAGTTCTTACAGTTATGGCAGCTTTAATAGCGTTGCTAGGTATAGCGGTGACGATTAAGAACGTAAAGGGTAAGTGAGATGTATACGGGCACTCTGTGTAAAAGAGAAGACCAACTCGGCATAGCATGGATACCTATGACCATTGGAGTTGGTGCCGTAGGTGGTATAGTAGCGACCGCCTGGGCGTTAATTAGGGGTGAGGATAGAAGAAAGCAGACTATTAACTTCTACAAGACGCAGATGGGGATGCTAGTTGGTTACATGGCGACCGGGCCATATCCTAAATTCTTGGAGGCTGTAGCTGGATTTGACATGTCTATGTTCGAAGCTCTTAATACAGCTATCGTGCAGTATGATAAAAAGGTATTCTGGGCAAGTCCATCAACTCAGAAGGTCAATGTACTACTATTTACAAGTAAAGATGGTAAGGCTTTAGTTATATGCGATAAAGTGCGCGACGTAGCATCTATAGTTGCCGATGATAATAGTCAGGTCAACTGGGACACTGTTAGAGCTATGATTTCGACAGCGGCTAGTAATAATGGTCCTAAAGGATGGTTTCGCGGGAAGTGGGTAAATGACTGGAACAACCAAATATATAAGATTCAGTCGTCCGGCACTCCGATAGCACCTATTAGCCAAGTCGTACCTAGGGTTGCGCAGGCACTATCGGCGGTAGACTTAGCGCTACTGGTGGCTGGACTGGGGACAATAGGGATATTGGGATACAAGTTACTTAAGGGTAAGAAGTCAGTCGTGGCGAGTAAAAAGCCAGAGCAATTTGTCGTAGAACCTAAAAGCGCGAAGATGGAAATGGTGAAGGTGTAGAGCATGGCTAGAAATAGCATAGATTTAGATAGTCTACCACCAGCTCTTAGAAAAGAGATGGAAAAGGCGTGCGACGTATATCGTGGATTTCACTGGAACAAAGAGGCAGAAGAGGCCCTTTTAATTAAAGACGTAGAACAGATACCAGAGACTGTTGTAGTTCTAGGTGAACTTACGGGTATTACATATCGCACTGTTAAAGGACCTGGTAGCGACCCAGTACTTTACGTCCATGCGTTCGATGAACCTTTACCATTTCTTTGCTGCGACCCAGGTAAAAAGCAACTTTACATACTTGCAGGTGGTTATACCATAGAGGACCGTGGTATCGTCCATTAATATGACTGACCTAAAAGAGAACATTACCTCTAAACTTGAAGAGAACGATATTGATGTCCGGCATATTGAGGTAAACGAGAAAGAGCAGACAGTAACTATTACTTTAGATAGAGACGCAGAAGATAATATTAAACCAGGTCAAGTTGAATCGGTCGTTGACCTACTAAAGACCGAGCTTGAAGTAGGATTAGATGCAGATTGGCTTAGTCCCAACGAGGGGACCATAATGTTCGACGGTCGGAGCTATTTTGTTTCGGTCGTCTAACGTCTCGGGTTGTAATGTATATGAAAACTAAACTAAATAAGGAGAATATATGCCAGTAGTTCGAAGAAAGCGCAGGGCGCATCCAGTGGTTCATCGTCGTCGGCGCCGCGCTCGCAATCCAGTCGAAGTGATGGCGGTGAATCCTCGACGTAAGGTCTATCGTCGGCGTAAGCCCGTCGCTCATCGTAAGGTATATCGTCGTCGTAGGAATCCAGCCGAACTAATGGAGTTGGCTGCCAATCCACGGAAGCGTACCTATCGTCGTCGTAGGAACCCGGCTCGTAGGGTCTATCGTCGTCGGTATCAGCGCGCTCGCGGCCGGTATAATCCTCGTGGAGTCCCAGTTACGAAGCGTCAGAAGCGGCAGATTCGTCGGTACGCACGTCATCGGTATCCTGCCCGCGCAGTCGCTCGTAAGATGGGTCTCTCAAGAGCAGAGATGTATAAGGTCGCCAAGTTCGTCCATCGTAAGCACCGCGCATGGCCGCGTCGTCGGAAGGGCGTCAAGAGGGCGTACTCCCGTCGTCGGCGTAAGTCGCGGACTCTGAAGTTCCGGGTTCCAGCTGGTGCCAAGTACGGAGCCCTTAAAGTAGCGTTCAACCCAGCGTTCTCATGGGAACAGTTGAAGACTAGTGCTGTCGCCGGCCTATGGGGTATCGGCGGATTTGCAGTGGCTAGCTTCTTAACAAATACGTTCGCGCCGAAGCTAAAGTCAGGTGGTCTTGGTCTGACTTTAGGTGCGGTTACAACGGATTCGATAGTCGCTACGCTAATCGCCGCAGCTGTTCCTTTCCTTCCTATCCATTTCAAGGGGAAGGATGCCCTTATCGCTGGTTGCTGGGTTAATGCCTTTGCACGGCTTGCGAAGGACGTGTTGCCGACCCAGACTGGTATAACGAAGTACCTGCCGAGCTCGCTAGGAGACTTCGCGCAGCTGAGTTCGTACGGAACAGCACCTGGTCAGATAGCAACGTATAATCCAGGTATGGGTGGGACATATCGGATGCCGAATATGGTAGCCCAATACGGTCCAGCTATAGATGCTGGCGATGCTGGGTGGGTGCATGACGGCGCGATGAACGACCTCGGTTATTCAATCGGACCAGGTGAAACAGGCCATGAAACCTGGAACGATATGATGAACGAGGGTGATTACGATATGTTCGGCAATCTCGAGACCTACGGTCAATACTAAACCTTGTATAGATATCAATACCTTGTATAGATACAATACCTTGTATAGTAAACTAGCAAATAATCTGTTAAACATAAACGCAGCGCTAATACAGAATGAAATGTGCTGCAGGAGTGAGTAAATATGGCAAATGGAAATCCCCCGGTATTTTCACCTGGGGTTGCCCAGATTGCTAAGGTACCAGTGACTCTGCGTAAGCAGAGGGAAATGCTGGGATACCGCTACTACGACAGCGTCCAGGTTCCTCTTTTCGCAGCTCCAATCAACAACTACCAGTTCTTTAGGGACGTTCAGGGTAAGAATACCTTCCGCACGAATATGAGCGTTGGCGGCTATCTGCCGGCTGACGAGCTATTCGAGGTGAAGGGTATCGCGATGACGTTCGCTCCGACGATTCTTGACTGGGAAACAATGACTGGCGCGACCACGTTTGTTACATGGGCCGCGCTATCCGGCGTATTCAAACTCGGTTTCTGGGAACTACATATCGGTGATAAGGTCTATAATAAAGGCCCGCTTCACGAGATTATAGCGACCAAGAGCGAGTTTGTAGGCGGTGGTCCTGCGGTGGTCGCAGGCTTCGAGCACCAGGATACTCCGTTCTTCAAGTCAAGTGGTATATATCCACTTGAAGTTCCAGTCACCCTTGAGAAGGGTATTCCCTTCTACGTCAACGTCCAGTGGAATAACGTCATTTCTCTAGCTACGGGCGTACCTGGGCCAGCCATGTGGATTTACTGCCACCTGTTTGGTCGCAGAGAGCGCCGGGCGATTGGTTAAAGGAGTAATATCATGACTAATAATCCTCAGGTATTTTCACCTGGTGTTGCTCAAATAGCCAAGGTGCCCGTTACTCTACGCAAGCAGCGAGAAATGATGGGTTACCGCTACTACGACAGCGTCCAGGTCCCTCTTTTTGCGGCTCCTATCAACAACTACCAGTTCTTCAAGGATATCCAGGGTAAGAACACCTTCCAGACGAACATGAGCGTCGGTGGCTATCTGCCTGCTGACGAGTTGTTCGAGGTGAAGGGTATCGCGATGACGTTCTCGCCTCCGGACTTGGATTGGATTACGATGCAGGGAGCTGCTACATGGCCGACATGGGCTGTGGCAGCGAACCTAATGAGGCTCGGTTTCTGGGAGCTTCATATAGGAGACAAGGTCTACAATAAGGGGCCTCTGCACGAAATCGTCACAACCAAGAGCGAGTACTTCTATACAAGCACAATCGGTGCCATCGTTGGGTTCGAGCACCAGGATACTCCGTTCTTCAAGCAGAGTGGTATGTATCCTCTCGAGGTTCCGGTGACTCTCGAGAAGGGTATTCCGTTCTATGTTAACGTTCAGTGGAACAACAACATAATGAACGCCACTGGTGTCACTACGCCTAGAATGTGGATTTACTGCCACTTGTTCGGGCGCAGAGAGCGGAGAGCAATCGGTTAGTGGTATATGCAGGAGGGCGGCCTACGCCGCCCTCCTGCGTGGAGATAATATGAGCAAGAAATGGCTATGGTGGGCTATTGGCGCTATTGGTGTATACTTGCTTGTAAGCAAGAAGAAGGATAGCGGCAGTGGTGGTAGCTATATTGGTAATATGGGCGTATTAGCCCAGCCAACTCCTGAATCTATATTACCAGTTCAGTCGGAAAGCGGATTTATTCCAGAAGTAGAGAGGGAGTTTGAGACCGAGCGACCTGCACCTCAGAATGAGCCGGTGACTTATGAGGTTAATACAGTTCGACCGCAGCAGGTTAGACCAAGGGTTAGACCTAGAGTTAATCAAGAGGCTAAAGTAGAGGCTACACCAGAGCCTGAGCAAGAGAAAACAGAGATTACAGCCGACTACGAGATTGACCCAGATACAGCACCAGATGAACAGGTGCAGTACGACTAGTATAGTGATGACAGTAAAAGAGGTAATGTATTTGTGTGGTGGCTTATTCCCTCTGGAGCTCTATTAATTAGAGCTCTATACTCAAGAAAGCATAAAAGAGAAGCAGAATCTGGCGCTATGCCAGTTATAGACGTCGTAGGTAGTAGGATACCTCAAGTCGCTCTGAAGAGGGCGCCTCGAGAAAGCGCTGCGCACCCCGGTAGAGTATCTTATGTAGACGATAAGTACCAATTTGTAGAAATTTTCGGTCCGATGATTTTCGCGCTAGAAAAGTACTACGGATTCGCTCACGGTATAATTCTAGCTCATGCTGCGAATGAGTCTGGGTGGGCTAGGCTTACGATAGGCAAGAACCTTTTTAATATTAAAGTTGGTGATAAGGTCACTAACTCATACTGGCACGGCGCGTCCATTAAGAAATCTCACGGAAGATATAGGGAGTACGATAGCTTTACGGATTCTGTTCTTGACTATATAAGGTTGGTCGGTTCAGCTAGTCGATACAAGAGAGCATGGGCGAATAGAGATAACTACAAGAAGTTTTTCGAGGAACTATATTTAGGTGGCTATTTCGCAGGCGCAGCGAACGTAGCCGCGTTCAATAGCGTATATAGAACAATAGTGGGTATGATAGGATGAGGAGACGCAATGCGCACTTTCTCAGTTGTAGGATTTAAGAAGATACTTTGCACGTTGGAAGTTGAAGCTGAGTCTATGGCAGATGCTGTTAAAGAAGCAATTGAGGTCCACGACGATGATTGGGACGAGTCCGACACCACAGAAGATGGTGTAGAGATAGTAGACGTTCAAGACGAAAATGGTAATCAGATACAGCAGTCAGAACTAAAGGAACTTTTACTTGATTATCCAGCATAACAGAGCCCGAAGATTTTGCCGCGCGTCTGCGCTCGCCAAGCGCTTGAGCGCTATAACGCATATTGGCCTTTTAATCTTCGGGCCTATAATTTATGGCTAAAGACCTTAAAGTTCTTACTCTGGGCGACAAAGCCCCCGCCCCCATTAGGGATATCCCTTTAATGGGTAACCTTTTCGAGAGTGAGCTAAAAGTAGCCAAAAAAGGCGACATATACGTTGATATACGAGGAGGCGCCTTATTAGGTGTATTGTATGGATTGTGCGTATGGCGAGAGATTAAGAAAGTTCAAGAAGTCGTCGTAACTAAGAGTAACGCTACATTCTTTGGTGGAAGTGAAATAGCTTCTGCTATAGCTGTACTACGCGTTATGTCAAAGAGGGAGTTTCGACGGATGGTAGACGATGAAAGATTCGGGAATATGTTTATCATGGAAGTAAAGTGAAATGTATTTGTATATAAGCAAAGTAGATGGAGGATTAGATGGCTGAAACTACTGCTACTAAAAAGGTTACGCCGATTCCACCTTATAGTGACAAGATAACTTCGATGATTCGGTACAATACTAGGTACTCGTATATATTACTACCTAACGAGTCAGTACAGATGCCGTACGACTTCGTTATAACTGATATATCGAAGAACCCGCCAGTAGAGCAGGTATCACCGCAGGTTTGGGGCCCTGCCGCATGGGCACCTGATGTTCTTTTGCCAGATGCTCGTAATATATTGTTCAATATAACTATAGACGATAGAGAACTTTTGTTCCGAAATGACGCACCGTATCTCGCAATACCTAGTTACCCGCAGAAATATCAGATGCCTTGTCTATGGTATCTACCACGAGGTTCTCATGTTAAGTTTACCGCTGACAACATGATAAACGTGGCCAACCTAAACCAGCATCGTATAGCGCCTATAATTGTTAGCGCGACAGCCTTTGACCCTGCGATTCATATCGGCGGGTATTTCGTAGAAGAGCCGCCAGCGGAAATTCGTACCAGGTTATTCCGGCCTTTGGTAATGGTGTTCATGCACTATCCGCGGCAAGATAACTCGGGTATGTTTCCGTTGCAACCCGCGAACCCTATAGTAGCACCTTCATGCCCAGCTCTTGGTACACTCGGGAATGACGATGACTTCAAAGTTCAGAATTTATCGCTACCCACTGACAGAAACTTCTTAATCAAGAAGTGGAGTTACTGCGCGGTAAGAGATACTAGCATAGGATTTCCACCAGCTGTGACTACGTATACTGCTCAGGTGTATGATGACTACACTGGTAGATTTTCGTATAATGGTTCATTCTATATCACAGATAAGACTGAACGTATAGATGCTATAGTACCTAATCATAACTGGCCATTTGAGTCCAAGAAACTCATGCGCGTAACTGGTGGTAATTCAGTGACTATTGAGAGCTCATATATTCGTGGCGCTGGTGTACCACCAATTGGTAGCCTCATTCTTTGTAACTTCGTTCTAGTTGGTGGTATTTTAGTACACAAGATATAGCAATAGAGGAGGTATAAATGCCTAAATATCGCTGCACAGTATCGACTAAGGCAACTCTTAATATAGTCGTTGACGCTGAATCTGAGGCTGAAGCCGAGGAGACAATATACATTCTATTTGATTCAGACGAAGCAGATTTTGATGTAGTTGAAGAAGAAATAATTGGTATTGACGTAGAGGAAGCAGATGCGGATGAATACGAGTCGACTAGCGACTTAGATATAGAGGAACCAATACCACCTAAAAAGGACGAATCAGAAGAACTGCCTCACTAATCTATGGCCGACGAAGATACTCGCGAATCGAGTCTAATTAACTCGTACGCCCAAGTTAAGGCTAGACTTGGGTATGTGTATGGTAAGATAGACGAGATATTCGAGAAGCGGCCGTCGTATCAGCAGCAGATGAAAGCTGCTGTAACTGGCTGGGCTGAGCATGTATTAACTCTAAAGCAATATCCTTCTGAAGATACCATATTAACGTATCTATCACATATTCTATATTTATTCGATTACATGATGAAGGATGACGTACCATTAGAGATGACTGATGCTCAAGCTAATAGATTCCGGATATCAATGCCAAGGAATAGGTCAGCTCAGGCGCGTAGTATATCCATATATGCAGCTCGCTCCTTTTATAGGTACTTAGTGATAAACGGCGACCTAACGCGTACTCCATTTGAGTTAACGCGTGGCATAGATGTTGTGCGCGGTGAGCCTAGGCCCTTAATTAAGGAAGAGTACCAGTATATATACGAGACTATATACGCAGCCCCATTAGCGGAGAATATTAAGAACAAGCGGTTAATAACATTTACAGAAGAGAGAGAACGGCTTATAATGCTTGTTCTTATGAATTCTGGGCTGCGAGAGAGTGAAGTACTAAAGTTAAAGGCTGGAGACCTAACCATAACTGAAGATAGAATTTTAAAGATAACAGTTAGAGGTAAAGGTGGAGTTCAGCGTACGTCTCCAGTTATAGATATTTTCGGGTTATTTAAGTCTCAGTTTGCGCCAGCGTTCGACATAGAGATAGATAATATAGGTATATACTTATACCATAAACTGGGCGCTAATCAGCTCAAACCTAGCGAACCTCTATTCGACTGGGCCAATAGACATACATTATACTGGCTTACATGGGCTTTGAACCACTACGATTTTGAAGTAAATGGTAAGGGGTATGTATATGATATTACTCCACATAGATTTCGGCATACATATGCAACGTATCTCTACACAAAACTAGACTTTACGTTGGAAGAGGTAAAAGACGCGCTTGGTCATAAGTCGTTAAATACGACGCTGATATACGCGAAATTAGACAAAAGTAAGATGGACGCGAAGATTGTAAGAGGAGAGATAGCCAATGGTCAAGATGTTAAGGAGTAATTAAATGGCTAACACTAGAAGTTGGAAAGACGACGAAGGTCATACTATTGCAGTAGTTCCGCTGGCTCCGGCCGGTGTTCCTGTATTAACGTACGTAGCCGCGCGGGATAGATGGGAGGCTGTAGTTGGTGGTGCTGCTGGTGCGCATACCATAATATCAGGTCCAGCCGTGCACACGGACACGGCGTTTAATGTTGCACCATGGCATATAATTGCTACAGCAGCTGATATTTTGATGTACGACGGCTTAAACTGGATTAATGCCGGCAACGCTGTACCTGTGAATGGCGACGTTTTAACTTGGGTCGCGGCTAATGGTCAATGGGAAGCTATAGCGTCTGCCGCGGCCGTACCAGCCCCACCGCCAACATCTGTCCAGTTTAATAATGGCGGTATATTCGGTGGTAACGCCGCGTTCGTCTATGATAATGCATTAGATATAGTTAGTATAGGAACTGCGCACCCAGCTCCTGGTGCAGCTGCATCAGACTGCTTGAGAGTTGGTAATGCAATTACAGTGGCAGCTGGTATAAACTTTGGACTTGGTGTAGGTAATACTCTAACACTTGGCGCTGATACCGCATTTGTTCAAGGTATAAGTTCAGTTGTAACAGGCGCAGCAGCTAGTGCTCAAGGTAGCTTTGTTACAGCTAGTGGCAATGCTGCCCACGCTGAAGGTGCATCTACTAATGTAGGCGTCAATGGCCTCGCTAGTGGTGCCGCGGCCCACTCTGAGGGTTATAATACAGTAGCGTCAGGTAATTACTCTCACGCTGAAGGTGATGGTGACCCAGCGGACGTAACTCACGGCAGAGCTGAGGGCATTGCGTCTCACGTTGAAGGGCACTATTGCCGAGCGCAGCTTAACTACACGCACGCTGAAGGCTACCATACAATAGCTAACGCGTTATATGCACACTCCGAAGGACTTAATACGACGGTAACTGGAGCTCAAGGACATGCTGAAGGTCAGCTAGCGTGGTCGTCAGCTGCACAAGCTCATGCCGAAGGTATTAGTACTACCGCTAGTGGTATATCATCTCACGCCGAAGGTGGTTCGACTATTGCAAGTGGTCTCGCGGCACACGCTGAAGGTGGAATTTGCACAGCTTCTGGAGACTACTCTCACTCTGAAGGTAATACTAACGTAGCTGCTGCTAATGATTCTCACGCTGAAGGTACGCAGAATACTGTTACTGCAGGCGCCACAGAAGGTCACGCTGAAGGCGCGTCGAATACAATAGCAGCAGGTTCTATAGCCGCTCACGTCGAAGGTACTGGTAACGCAATTGGCGCCAACTGTAGTGGCGCTCACGCCGAAGGTCTCGGTCAGATAATCACTGCGCTGGCTATAGATTCTCACGCTGAAGGTGGATTTAACGTAGTGGCCGCTACAGGGCTTTTTGCTCACGCCGAGAACGGTGGTGCAGCAGCTGCTGATGGCAACGTAGTTAGTGGTATCGCAGCCCACGTTGAAGGTCACGCGATGACAGCCTCTGGTAGTTACTCCCACGCTGAGGGTGATAGCACTAATAAAGGTGTCTCGGGTCTTGCTTCTGCAACCTCATCTCACGTAGAAGGTCACGATTGTATAGCATCAGCTACGTATGCTCACGCTGAAGGTACTGGTACAGTTGCAAGTGGTATCGCAGCGCACGTTGAAGGTGGCTCTGGTATTGCGGCTGCAACTGACTGCCATGTTGAAGGACTAGGGAATATTGTAGTTGCTGGAGCTGTAGTGGCTCACGCCGAAGGAAGCCTTAACAACGCAACGGCTGGCGGGGATAACTCTCACGTTGAGGGTGTGGAGTGTGAGGCAAGTCGAACTTGTCAGCACTCAAAGGGCTCTGGTCACTTTGCCGCTAACGGCGATGCTCAGTGCGCTAACTTTGTACTAAGAGCATTTTCTGACGACGGTGGCGGTGATGTCATGCTCAACAATGGTATCGAGGTATTACTCGAGGCAAATAAGTCATATAGCTACCGCGTTATGCTGATAGCTAGAGACGATGCAGGTAATACTAAGCAATTCCAGCTTGATGGACTATGTAAAGTAGCTGGTGGTGTTGTATC
>Ga0315285_10004070_pt1 | contig 15167 bp, 14 predicted proteins | sample YL17G09_36_MG_FD_203698 | JGI IMG/M metagenome (GOLD analysis project Ga0315285, IMG submission 203698) | Sediment microbial communities from Yellowstone Lake, YNP, Wyoming, USA - YL17G09_36 | ecosystem: Environmental > Aquatic > Freshwater > Lake > Sediment | place: USA: Wyoming | collected...
ACCGCGGCGGTCTGCTCGGCAGTCAGGTGGAGCGCCTTGGGGTCGAGGGCCTGCTGCAGGCCCTTGTCCACGTTGTCGGCGAACCACGGGCTACCGATGGCCTTCGGGGGCAGCGGTTCGACGGGCGCGAGGGCGGCCACGGGCAGAGCCGGGATGACCGAGGGCGGCGGCGGCACGCCCACCGCGTCCTCGATCTTGTAGTACATCGGCTGGACCTGCCCGTCCGGCATCTTCCACTTGGTCTGGTTGAGCGGGAACTTGGCGGCGGGCGGGATGTCCTGCTCCGAGCCGAGGTACGACTTCATGTGCCCGTGATCGAAGCCGAAGGCCGTGCTCACGGGCATCGGCTTGCTCGGGTCCACGCCGGGCAGGGGCTTGCCCGAGGGTGCGCCTGCGAATGGCCCCGTCAGGGGCTGCGGTGAGACGCTCGTCTTGGCGGCGAACTGGCCCACCTCCTTGGGCGGGATGACGAGGTTCTCGACCGGCGGGCCCCCTCCCACGCCTGCGATGAAGTCGGCGAGGATGGACTGGTCGCGGGCGTCCGGCTTGCCGTAGCGGGTCAGCATCTTCTTGGCCTGCTCGGGCGTGACGAGCCGCAGTTCGCCAGTCTCCTTCATGTGCGCCCACAGGGGTCCCCCGCCTGTCCGGTGCCCCACGTACATGCGGGCGATGGCGCTGTGGTCGGTGTTCACGTAGTCGCCGAGGTAGGCGTCCAGTTCGACGTTGAGCCCCGTTTCCTCCCACACCTCGCGCACGGCTGCCTGCCCTGCCGTCTCGCCCGACTCCACGCCGCCCTTGATGTGCGTGTTCTCGTAGCCCGCGAAGTGGTTGCGCGGGCTCATGATCCAGAGCGAGCCGTCCGGCTCGGCGATGACCACGCCGCCCGTGAGGCGCAGGCCCTTCTCGGCTTGGAACGTCCCGTCGTATGCGTCGAGGTCCGCCTTCGACCATCCGGCCAGCATCCAGAAGTCGTCACCGTTCGTGGTGCCGCCCGCGTCGAGCACGGCTTGGAACGGCTTGACCCCCTCTGGCCCCGGCGTGATCACCCACGTGTCGCCGACCTTCGTGGTGGTCAGGCCGAGTTTCCGGGCGTCGGCGGCGTCTGCGCCGCCCCACGAGATGGCGGCCTGCAGTTTCCCTGACGCCACCTCCTTGTAGCTGCGCTCGTCCGTCAACGCGCCACGCAGTTCGCGGGCGGCGACCTTGTCCGCCTGTGTGGCTGCGAGGGGTGGGAGCGGCGGCTCCGGGGGCACGTAGCCGGTCCATGCCGTGGGCAGCGAGTTCAGCGGCAGTTCGCTATCGCCCACCCGGTACATCTGCGCGTCGCCGGGATGGAAGAAGGGCTTGCCCGGCGGGTCGATGATCGGCCCGACCGGGCTTGTCAGGGGCGCGGGCGCGGGCATGCGCTTGCCGAACTCGCCCCCCGTATCCAGCCACGTCTGCCACGGCGCGGGCAGCGGCCCGGCGACCGCCTTGAGCACGCTCTCGCGGTAGTAGGCGCCGACCTGCTTGCGCAGATTGCGGCGGCGATCCTCGATGAGGTGGACGACCCATCCCTCCGTCCAGCCCCGGCTCTTGGCGGCGGGGCTCTTGACGATGGCGGGCGCGATCTCCTTGGCCAGCCTGTGCCACAGGGCGCTGTCGATGGCGTCGACCCGGTCGAGCATCTCGGCGATGTCGGCAGGCCGCACCACGGTCAGGAACTTGTCGAGCGCCTTGCCCCCCTGTCGGGCCACGCTGGCATGCTGGACGAGCAGGTCCTTGTCGACCAGCATCCCGTAGAACGCCATCTCCTTGTCGAGCCCCACGAGGCGGCTGCCGTCGAGCACGAACTGCGTGGCCCCGGCGTCGCTCACCGCCACCAACTGGTCGAGCACTTGGTGCTGCGCCAGCGCCAGCATCTGGTCGGGCGTCAGGTTGACGAGGTCATCCGGCAGCGGCTTCAGGTCCGGGATGAGCGGCTGCAGGGTGTGGTAGTCGCCGCCGATGGCGATGGGCTGGTTCACCTCCAGCCCGAGGCGCTGGGCGATGAGGTTGGCCTTCACCTCCACGTCCGGGTCGACCCACGACGACAGCGGCTTCTTGCCGAGGTAGGTGTCGCCGTTGACCGCCACGAACGAGGTCATGCGGTCGGCCATCGGACCCGTGAGCGGCACCTCCTTCATGGCGTCGAGCGCGGGGTAGTGCGGCAGGGCGGGGAGCGGCGGCGGCACCGGGACGTAGGGCGCCCACGGCTTGCCGACGTAACCGCCGTAAGGCAGCCCCATCTGGTAGGCGCTCGGGACGACCGGCATGCTCGGACCCTTGAGCGGCGGCAGCAGGTCGACGTCGATGATGCGGACGGCCTTGCGCTTGGAGTCGTAGGCGATGATCGGCCCGATGTTCGTGACTTCGAAGCGGCTCCCCCTCGGCAGCAGCACTTCGAACTTGAGGCGGGCGGCGGTGGTGCCCTCGGTCGTGCGGATGCGGTAGATGACGCCCGGCGTGGCCCCGGCGGCAGCGGCCTCGCCGTGCGCCTGTGCCGCCCGCTCGGTCGCTCGGGCGTAGCCCTTGTCGGTGATGATGTCGCCGATCTTGACGCTGTCGGGGACGTACTCGCGGGGCACGCCGCGGTACAGGACCGTGCCTGACGGGAACGCCTGCTCGGTGGTCAGGTCATCGATGATGGCCTGCAGGCTCTGGCCGTGCAGGCCGGGCGGCTTGTCCCGGCGCAGGGCGATGTTCAGTTGGGCTCCCTCGCCCTTGCGCATGGCATCGAGGGCGCTGCGCTCCTCGGGTTCGAAGCGGCGGCCCATCGAGGCGTCGAGCCCCCTCGCCACCTCCTGCCAGCCGTCCGCATCGTCGGGCTTGGGCTCGGGCAGCAGGGCGGTCGGCACCTTCGGCTCGGGCACGAGCGTGGTGGGCGCGAGAACCATCGGGCCCGGCGCGGCGTCGACCGCGAAGCCCCGTGCCAGCCCGGAGTCGATCAGCACCTGCCAGATGTCGCCATCGTAGGCGAGGGTGCCCGGCTGGTAGCCGGGGGTCGTGATCTTGGCGACCACCTCGCCGAACCATTCCTCCACGCCCTTGGCGTACTTGGAGAGGTCGGCCTCGGTGGTCCCCAAGTGGGCAGCCCGGATCTTCAGGATGCGGGTCTGTGGCTCCCACCCGAGCCCGTAGAACATGGCGTGCCCGGACTCGTGCGCGAAGAGCCCGCCGATGTCTTCGTAGACCGTGGCGTTGCTGGTCACCCCGGCGGGCAGGTAGTACCACGACTGCCTGTGGTTGAGGGCCATCTTGTTGCCGTAGGTCAGGCCGATGCCCCGGCGCTTGTCGCGCTTTGGCACCGACGACCAGTCACGCAGGGTGCGGACGACCCGCATGTCCATGCCCATGTCGCGCATGTGCTCGGCGCGGGCGAGGATGGCGTTCAGTTGCTCCAGCGAGAAGCCGTCGAGCACGTTGTCGGTGCTGCCCGGCAGGACGGTGGCCAGCCGGGTGATGGCGGCCTCCCGGTTGACTGCCGGTACGAACGATGCCTGCCAGACAGCGCGGTTGGTGCCCACGTTGGACTTCTTCGCGGCGTCGGTGGCGATCCCGAGCACGGGCACGCCTGTGCCGGTCGCCGGGAGCAGCGTCTGCACGCTGACCGGCGGCAGCACGGCTGTCCTGCGGAAAGTGCCGCCTGCCTTGGCCCACGCCTTCCACGGCTCGGGCGTCGCGTCACCGGCGTTGCGGACCAGAGTCTGGAAGAGGGCCTCGTAGCCGTCACGGGCGGCGTTCTTGCGGGCGAGCAGGGCGGCGAAGAAGTCGTCTCCCGTCTTGTAGAAGCCCGGCGCCATGTCCGCTTCGTGTTCGATGACGGTGGCGAGCATGGCCCGCAGTTCTTCCGGGCTGATCCCGTCGAGCCGGGCGAACACCTCGGCGATCTCGTCCGGGCCCAGCGACTTCAGGACGAGTCCGGGGTCCGTCCGGTACCCCATGCTGAACAGCCCGTGCTGCGAGAGGTCCCAGAAGGCGGCGGGCGTCGGCGGTGCCAGCACCATCCCCCTGAAGCCCGCTCCCTTGTCGATGCCCCAGACCCGCCCGGCGCCGTCGACCAGCCAGTTGTCCGGGTGGCTGTCGAGGTTGCCGATCACGAAGTCGAGGATCGACTGGCGGGTCACCTCGCTGAACTCCTCGGCGGTCACCGTGTCGAGCGTGCGGCCTGCCCTCTGCCCGATGGAGATGGCGTCCGGGATGATGGCCTGAATGCCGCCCTCGCCGATGTCATCCATCTCGATGAAGCGCACGCCGGGGAGGCGCATGCCGAGGCGGTGCCCGAGCAGCGACGCGCCTTCTTCCTCGATGTAGTCGCGGCGCTTGAAGAACCACAGGTTCCCGTCCGGGTCCACGAACTCGCGCTTGTTCGGGATGATGCCGAGGGCCAGTTGACTGGTCGGAGCGATCTCGACTTGCTTGAGGCTCGACAGCACGGGCCAGCCGGGCAGGGCGTCCACCTCTGGCGGCGTGAGCGCCTGCAGGCTCGGGACGCCGGGCCCCGCGACGCCGGGGCGCGGCTCCGGGGCGAAGCGCCCGCCGTTGTCGAGCCATGCCTGCCAGCGTGGCGGGGGTGTTGGCAGGGCCTCCAGCCCCTCGCGGAAGAACCGCTCGGTGATCTCGCGCAGATCCCGCTTGCGGGCCATGATCGCGTTGCGCCAGTCCTGCGCCGTCAGGTTGCGTAGCCACGTGTCTTCCGATCCCACGATGAGGCCGGGGATGAGCGGGTCGGTGATCGCCTGCCACGCTTCGTCGCTGATCGCGTCGATGCGCGAGAGGATGTCCCCCACGGTGTTGGGGTCGAGCCCGTCGAGCGCGAAGTTCTCGACGTCGGTCGCCCGGAAGAGCGACTCCAGCATGCCCCGGTTGTCCCACTCGCCCCGCACCGGGCGATAGGCGAGGGCGTCCTGCGAAGGCAGGGTCCAGAAGGCCAGCCCCTTGTCGATGCCCCACAGGTCGCCGCTGCCATCGATCAGCCAGTTGCCGACGTGCCCGTCGTGGTTGCCCGTGAGCAGGTCCACGATGGAGCCGCGCACGAGTTCGTCCACCTGCGCGGGCGTCAGGGCGTTGGCGCTGCTGATCCCGAGCTGGGCGAAGGACTCCGCGTTCGGCACGAACTTCTGCATGGTCCCGGCCATCTGGTCGATCTGGTACGGCCCGACGGGGGTGACGCGCAGCCCGAGCAGTTCGTGGATCTGGGTGCCGACGATCTCGGGCAGGGCGCGGTCGCTGCCCTGCTCGCTGATCAGGCCCATGTGCTTGAACAGCCACATGTCGCCCGTGTCGGCGTCCTGCAGGAATTGCTTGTTGGTGGCCCCGAGGATGGGGACGTAGTCGCTCCTCGGCTTGACCTTGTACGCCTTCTCCACGAGGTCGGCGCCCACGGGCGGCGCCTGATAGGCAGTGCGCAGGATGGGCCGGTCGACCACGGCCTTGCCTGCCCGCCGGGCGAGGGCCTCCTGCTGGGCGAAGTTGATGCGCAGCGGCGTGGGGGCGCTGATCGTGATGCGCTCGGCCCCGAGCATGTCGAGCCAGCGCACCAGCCCGGCGTTGGCGGTGCGGCTGCTCACCTCCAGCCGCAGCCCGAGGCTGTCGGCATGGGCGGCGAGGTCGCTCATGGCCCGCATCGTGAATTCGTGGTCGAGCATCTTCAGCCCGGAGGTCGTGGCCCCGAGTTCCATGCGGATGGCCTCGCCGGTCTGCGACCAGACGGCGTGGTAGGTCGCCCCCTCTGCCGTGTAGCGGGTGATGCGCAGGTCCGCCAGCCTGTTGCCGGGCACGTAGTCGGCCAGCCACAGCAGGGCGCGGTAGAGGTCCTCGGGGTTGGCCCCGAGCGCCTTGGCGGTGCCTCTGGCAGCGCCGTGCGCGGCAGCGTGCTCCAGTTCCGCCCACGTGAAGGTCGAGTCATCGACCCCGCCTTCGATGGCCCCGCTGAGGTCGCCCGCCCAGTCGTAGGCATCCTCGTCACTGAGGTACTTCAGTTGCGGCCAGTCGGCCATCGCCGCGAGGCTGTCGATGCTGACCGGGTTCTGGCAGGTGGCGGTCTCTTGGATGTGGACGTTGATGCGGCTGCCGTCGGCGCTTTCGAACATGTCGCTCATGTCGCCGAGGCTCCCGGCCCCGGTCATGAGGTCCGTGCACACCTCGGACGGGACGTCGTATTCCATCGAGCAGCGGCACTTGCCCATGCACCGGGTGTGGCCCGAGCCGGGGAAGACGCCGTTCGTCTGGAGGGCGTCGGCGTAGAACGGGCTGGCGTCGGAGAGGCGCACGCAGTCGATGCAGTGGTCGGCGTGGCCGAGGGTCCACCAGACCATCGTGGCGCTACCGAGGGCGCCGTCGCTGACCGCGCTCAACTCGCCCGCCTGCGACATCGCGCGGATGCGGTCACCGAAGTCATCGAGGCGCTTGTCGAGCCCCGAGAGTTCCTCGCTCGGGCTCGGCGTGAGCCCCTGCGCGGCGGCCTTCTGCGCAGCCTTCTTGGCGGCCTTCTCGCGGGCCTGCTTGCGTCCGGCCCCGATGGGCGAGGGCACGTCCATGAAGGGGTCGCCGGGCAGGCCCGAGCCGAGGTAGTTCGTGGGGTCGAGGATCATCGAGGAGATGAGGCTGCCGATCCCGCCTGCCGCCACCGGGTTCTTCAGGTAGTCCATCAGGCTGCCGACGTCCTCGTCCTCCAGATCGGCGAGTTCGTCCTCTTCTTCGGCGTCGATGGCGTCGAGCGCCCCGAGGGCACGCCGTCCCGCGACGTAGGCGTTGCGGCTCTGCCGCCGGTACTCGGCGGCCATCATGATCCGGAACTGGTCCTCGTCAATGTCGCCGTCGAGCAGGTCGCTCACCAGACCGATGGCCTGCTCCCGCCACTGGCGGATGGCCCGCAGCACGCGCTCGGCCTCGGCGCTGTTCTTCTTGGCCGGGCGCCACGCCGTGACGGGCAGGCCCATGCCGAGGGCATACGAGACCGTGCCGAGGTTGTTGAGCAGGGCGTCGGCGAAGACGTCCGGGTCGTTGTACTCCCCCTGCTCCAGCAGGGAGACGTCATCGACTAGGGCGAGCAGTTCGCGGAGGAGCCGGTCCTCTGCAGCCTCCCTCGCGGCCCCCCGGTCAGTTGCCGCCGATGACCGCGTAGGCGTCTGCAACATCGCGGACGGCCCTCAGGACACGGCGGCGGCGATAGTCGGCGATGGCCTCCACCACAGGGGCCTCGGCTCCGGGGCCTACCTGCTTGGGCTCCGATGACGCCATGCCCGTCAGCAGGGCCATCATCTCGGGCGTCACGCCCGGCGGCAGGGCGGGCTGCGCCGCCTGTCCGGGCTCCAGCACGGCGACCATGTCAGCCGGGAAGATGCGCTCCATGATCTGGTCGATATCGTTCTGCCCGAACACGGGCAGGGCCATCTCGACCAGCAACTTCTTGCTCTCGACGTTCTCGCCGGGCAGCATCTCGCCGAGGATCTTCAGGGCGTTCATGTAGGCGTCGATGGCCTTCTGGATGATGGGCGGGAAGTCCACGTCGACGTACCAGTCGACCGGCTTGGTCTTGATCTCGCCGGGGGTGAGTTCGGCCTCCTGCTCCTGCGGCCCCTCGGGCCTCGGCACCATGCGCACGCCGCCGGGCTGCGGCAGCGGGTTACCGAAGGGCAGGGTCAGGGCCTCGTTGACCGTGACCGCCTGTGCGGCCCTCGCCTGCTCCTTGGCCTGATCGGGCTGGGCGATGACGGCCTGCGGTGTGGTCACCCGGTCGCTGTACCGGGCGGCATCGTCGCGCGGCCCGATGCGTCCGGCCTCATGGCAGACCGAGAGGTAGAACGTCGTGATGTCGGCGAGGATGTCGCGCACCGTCTGCTGCCAGTCCTCGTAGGTCTTCAGCAGGGGCAGTTCCATCGCCGTGGCCGTGGCGAGGTTGGCGTTGGCCTCGTCCCCGAAGTAGTGGTTGGGGATGCCGCCGAGCCCCTGCCCGGCCATCATGCGCAACTTCCGCTCGTCCGCATCTGCGGCGGCTCCACCCGTGTCGGTCTTGACCCAGTCCAGTTGCGTGCCTTCGTTCTCCACGATGGTCGAGGCGCTCGCCGGGGGCGGGTTCGACTCGTAGCGGCTGTTGTTCAGGACGAGGGACGACTGGAGGCGCGTCACCTCGGCGCTGATGTCGCTCGCCCCACCCTTGCGCTTCTTGCGCCACGCCACGCTGGCGGCTGCCTTGTTCAGGGAGGCGCGGTCCTGCATGAACTCCTTGTGGGCCATGAGCCAGTCGAGGGCGGTGGCCAGTTGGCTCTGCCCGAACTTGCCCCGGCGGTCGGCGCTGACCTGATAGATCAGCCCCTTGGGGATGTCCTTCTCCTTCAGGCCCTTGGGCGGCGGGTCCTCGTTGCGCCAGTGGCGGTAGTACATGAACTGGTCGGCGGGCTGCACGTCGTACTGGCCATTCTTGAAGTCGAACGTCGTGATCGGCTTCTTGACCTTGTACCACTTCGGGACCTTGGAGTTCTCGGGGTCCATGACCACGTCCTGAACGAGCAGGGCGTCGAGGTAGCCGAGCTGCATGGTCCCGGCGTCCTTGTCCGGGAAGAGCACGAGGAAGTAGTCGCCGTCGGTGAAGACGGCGGCCAGCAGTTCCTTCATGGCCTGATGGCTGGTCAGGACCATCTCGTTGACCGGGTCAGTCCAGAACTCGTCCACGACCCGTCCGACGATCTTCTTGTTCGACGCCTTGATGCTCACGCCCTGCCCGAGCGTGTAGTGCTGGAGCAGGTGGATGGCCTGTATGGCGAGGGGGTTCCGTCGGGCGGCGAGGCGGGCTCGCCTGATCGTGGCGTCCCTGTCCTCGCGCCGCTCATCGACCGTCTCGCCGACGTTCTCGGTCGAGAGGTTCACCCACGCGAAGTCATCGATCTGGCGCTGCACGAGGCTGAGCGTCTCGCGGATGTTCTGGTAGGGGGAGGTGGCGACCGAGACGGCGGCACCGGACTGGCCGAGCACGAGAGGCATGTTCGTGGACCGAGCGGTCCGCCTTGCCGTCTGCAGCCTACCCCGCTCCGGCGGGTGAGCGGGAGGTGCGCCGCGGTCAGCCTAGAGCCGGGGCACCCTGCCTGTCAACAGGTGAGCGGGCCTGCCGTTTCCGGACCCCTAGATGGGGCCGACTGTTGACGAGGTCTTCCGCAGCCGTTTAACGGATACGAGCCGTTCTCATCGCGCCTTCCGGATGGCGCATCGCTCCCGGCCCGCTCGGGTATGAGGATAGGCGCTCGGGGCATCGAGGGGAAGGGTGGCGGTCAGGGGAGAGGCGAGTGTCCGAAACGCAGGCCCTGCACCGTTCCCGGCGCTGTGACCGTGTCCCTCGCCGCTCCCCCGGCCTAGTTCGTCTGGCCTAGCCGCCACGATGGACCATGCTCTCCCGGCGGGGATGTCTCCACCGATGTCCTACGTCCCTCCGGGCGGCCCTGCCCGACGAGCAGATTGTGCGCCCCCCGTCAACGCCCTGTCGAGCCCCCGAGTGCCCCGACAGTGAGCCCAGATGCCCGACAGTGAGCCCAGATGCCCGCCACTAGCCGACGAAGGCCCTCACTACCTGCCCAAGTTGGGCTAGTGATCCGGGCGGGCGGGTCGACGGGGCACGCGGGGCCTGAATCCACGCTTGTCTTGCCACGACGAGAACCGTACTCCGGCGGAACTTCTGAACGTGCGTACAGATCCCCCAGACAGTCCCGACACCAATGAGAGAGCCCCGGCCCTTGCCCTCTGACCGGGGCTCTCTGACGCCAAGCACGGTGACTGCCCCTCTCCTCCGAGGGACCGCGCCGGGCGCTGTTCTATTCGGCGAGGGCGTCGGTGTAGCAGAACTGGCAGCCCTGCACCGGGCGCTCATGGCGCCGGTGTCCTGACTGCTCTAGGGCCTCCTCGGCAGCGATGACGAGCCGGACCCGCGCTCCCGACTTCTCGGGCCCGATCTCACGCCGGAGGCGCTCTCCGACGTCGATGACGTGGAGCGCGAAGGCTGCGATGTGGTCGATGCAGGGGCGGCAGAACCGCTCGCCCTCGCTGATCGGCCTCTGGCAGTTCTCGCACAGGTTGGCGCTCATGGTGGGCACCTCCCTTCCGTTGCTTGACGTAGCGCGGGCGGCGGCCTCCGACGTGGACGCCCCCGTACTCGCGGGCGACGGCACGCGGTGCTCACATCGCCCGTTCACGCGGTCGGCGCCAGATGCTCGCACCGCCCGCACTACGGTGTTCTCTCGTGCCGCTGCTGACCTGCCCTTCCGCTCGCCCTCGGGGAGAGGGCGGGCGGGTCGCGGTGTCTTCCCGGCAGTCGTCAGCCACGAGATGGTCACGGCACCAGTGTACCGGGCCAATGCAACAGGTTGCTGCGAGGCGGGCGGGGGCTATGCCGAGGCGGGTGCGCGGGCTCGGCCTCGGGCCCCTCCGGCAAACCTGCGGTGCGCGGGCGACGGGTTAGTTCGGCTTGCCCTTGCGGCGGGGCGGGGCTGCCGTTTCCGAGAGCGTGTCGATCAGGTCCATGTCCGGCGGCGGCAGGTACGGCGTCTCGCGCATCGGGCTGTGGCCGTATCCCCATCCCGGCGCGACGCGGCCCTTGCCTGCGTCGTAGTCCCACTCGTGATGCAGGTGCGGGTCAACGGGCGGCAGGGCCTCCCCCTCGCCGTTGCCGATGATCGTGCGCCAGCGGGTCATCTCGACGTACTGGCTGGTCGCCTTGCACCACAGGTAGGTGAGCCACAGGCCCGCACCGACGCCGACGGCGGCGCTGGCTGCGAGCAGGAGGCGGGTCGGGTGTCTCATGGCGCTCTCCCCTTGCTACTGCAGCCTGAACCCGACGGTGCGGCCCCGGCTGACGATGGGCTGGCTCGGGTAGGCGATGGCGGTGAAGCCGTTGGCGGTGAGGTGCCAGCCTCCCCCGGTGCGGGCGCGGCACCACGTCCCCGGCCCGAAGTGGTCGGCGGGCGAGTTCGTCTCGGTCTGCAGCTGGCGGCTGCGCACCTTCCACCTGCGGAAGTCATCGGGCACGACGACGCGGACCTTCTGGTCGATGTAGAGCCACCAGCCCGAGGGCTTGAGCCAGACGGTGTAGCGGTGCGGCCCCGGCGTCGACTCCCCGAGGTCCACCTGCTTGTAGTAGGAGTTCGGCTGGTAGGGGTAGCCGCTCCCCCACGCTGCGAAGTACCTCCCCTCTAGGGTCCCGATCTGGACGATGTCGAGGAACTGCGTCCCGCCCACCGCCGCCCACACCGAGCCGCGGGTCTGGCCGATGTCACAGTCGGCCCCGACCACGGCCCCTGAGCCCGTCGCCTTCACGCCGATCCAGTCGTAGGTCTTGCCATCGACTTCGTCGGCCTGTGCGGGTGCCGGGCTCAGAAAGAGAAAGGCGGCGGCGAGCGCGAGGTAGCGCACGAGGGTCTAGTGCTCGACCAGAGCCAGTTCGGGCGTCCAGTTCGGGAGGTCGCGGGGATCGAAGGTGACCTGTGCCACCTTCAGGCCCGACGGGTAGAGGCACAGGTTCAGGTAGTGCTTGCCGTCGAGGTGGGGGTGGAAGTGGACGGTGCCCTGCTTGGGCACCCGGACTTCCTCGATGTCGCCCTCGGGGGCGATGACCCGCAGCAGGGCGGGGCCCGGCGCGGAGAAGGCGAACGTGAAACTCGACCAGTCGTTGGGCACGGCGGTGACCGAGGCTGTCACCACCGTGGGCACGGCGAACTCCTTCTTCGGGTCACGGGGGATCGACTTCCATCCCTTGGAGCACATGGCAGGTTCCCTCCTACTTGCCGCTGCCGGGCGTCGGGGTGGCGCCCGCTTGCGGGGTCGGTGTGGGCTCCTCTGTCGGCAGCGGCTCTGCCGTGGGCAGGGGAGTGGGCGTCACCTCGGCTGTGGGCCCCGGCGACGGCGAGGGGGCCGCTGTGGGCGGCTCTGTGGGCACAGGCGTGGAGGTCGGGACGGGCGTCGTGGAGACTGATGGCGAGACTGATGCCGGTGCTGTGGGCGCGGGCGTCAGTTCTGCCGTCGGGCTCGGGGTGACGGTCGGAGTGCAGGCGGCGAGGGCCAGCGCCACCGTGACGACAAGGATCCGCTTCATTCGGGGTCTCCTTCCGCCAGCAGGGCGGCTATGGCGTCACCTACGACCTTGCCGAGCACCTCCCGCACCGTTTCCTCGGGCAGGATGATCGGGCCGATCTGGAGGCGGTCGGTACGCAGCCAGCCCATCGCCCTGAATGCTTCGATGGCGTTGGTCGCGCCGAGTTTGCGGTAGGCCGAGGTGAGGTGGATCGTGAGGGTGCGGCTGCTGATCCCCAAGGCATAGGCCGCTGCGATGTATGCCCCGTGATGAGCGTAGGCCGCGAGGGCTGCCTCCTGCCGCGGGGTGAGTCGCCGACCGGGGTCGACATCCTCGAACGTAGCACCTGCCGCGGGTCCCCGAGCTCCGGTGACTTTGGCTTGGTCTCCATTCCCCCCGGTCGGCCCGTCCATTGTAGGCCCCTCTACCGCCGCCGCCCCTTGCGGTGCTTGCGCAGCGCATCGATCAGGAGGTCGGCGTCCTCGGCTGCCCACTGGCGGTCCGAGTACATGGGGAAGGTGGTGCCCGTGATGACGAGGCTCATCAGGGCGTCCCGGAAGGCGGTCCGCGTGGTGCGCTCGCCGAGCCAGTGCAGCACTTCGTCCTCCCCTATCTCCACCGTGACGCCGAGCCCCTGCACCACCTCGGGGACGGGGCTGTACGTCGCCCCGAAGATACTCTCTCTGATCGGCCAGAAGTGCAGGTCCTGCCCGTCGAGGTCCGGGACGTTGCAGGCGATCCAGTCGCCTGCCTCGTAGGCCATGATGCCCTCGGGCGTCTCGATCTGGCCGGGGGCCTTGGCCTGCGTGGCGACGATGGGCGTCTGCTTGACGAACCGCTCGCCCCACACGTAGGCGGCGACCACCGGGTCGGCGGGCGCTCCCTCGGGTTCGGCCACGCGATTCCCGCGTCTCGTCAGGAACGGCAGGTTCGGGGTGCCCATCTCACTTCTCCCGGATGGCCCGCAGCACGACGACGTCGTAGCCGCAGACGTCATCGACGTACCGGGCGGTGTCGGCCAGCAGGGCGGGGTTCAGGTTCGGGGCGGCGTCCGGGGTCCCCGAGCCCTTCGCTCTGCTCAACTCCAGATTGCAGCAGGGGCAGTACAGGACCTTGCGCCCTCGGTCGAGTCCCCACTTGGCCGGGCTGTCGATGGCGCCCCGCTCGCCCTTGCACTTCCCGGCGCAGCGCCCGATGACGACCTGCTCCACTCCCGGCGTGACGGTGGTTGTCGGATCGATGACGGCGCGGGGTCTGCTCACCACGTCGCCCCGAACGCGCGGTGGGGTCCTTCGTGCCCCTGACGGAACGAGCAGCGGTGGCCGTCCTTGCGGGCCTCGCAGCGCGAGTCGTTGCGCCGTCCGACCACCTTGGGGACGGGCACAGCCACGGCGTCAGGCGTCATCGTCTCCCCCCTCGTCCTTCTCCAGATAGCGCAGCACCCGCTTGGACTCGGCGGGCTCGGTCCCTGCCTTGATGGCGCGGTCGAGGAGGTTGTGCCCGATGTTCAGCCATGCCTGCAGTTGGGCGTCCGTCGGGCGCATCGGGCCGGACGGGATGAGGTCGAGTTCGGCCCGGATCTGCTTGAGGCTCATGCCGTCCCGCTGCAGGCGGGCTGCCCGCATGGCCAGTTCGCCCGGCTTGACCACGTAGGACTCGCCGTCCTTGGCGTAGGTGAGGCTGCGATCCTCGATGACGGGCTCCAGATCGACGGGCCTGCCGTCGGGCCCGAGGATCGTCCCCGGCTGCTGTCCGAGTTTCTGCTCGATGCGCTTGAAGGCATCAGTCACGGATCGGCGCCTCCAGCGCGTCCAACTCGACGCCCGTCTCCAAGCGAACGGTCCGGATGACGCGCAGGGTCTTGGTCCCGGAGGGCTGGACGAGCCCCCACAGGCGGGCTGCCTCCGTGATGTGCGCTCCGCAGGGCGTCCCCCCCGGATAGAAGGGGTGGTGCTCATGGCAGATGCGGCGGGCGAACTCCTGAATCGTGATCGCGGTCACGGCTCCCTCCTGTCAGTTCTTCCGCTGCTCCGAGGGGTCGCCGGGGCACGGGCGGCTCGCCACTTCGGGGCTCCAGTCCTGCTCGCATGTATAGCACCACGGCTTGTGGACGGTGACGATGCTCAGGTTGGCGGGCTCGACTTCGTGATCGAGGGCGGTCCCGGCGGCGAGGCGGGCAGCCATCTGCGGCGACACCTTGTAGCCGATGATCAGCATCCAGATGTGCTCCCTCATCGGTGGGCACAGGGCGTGACGAGAACGACCACGCCGGGCTGCGGCTCCAGATGGCGCTGCACCCGGCACCGCACCTCATCGAGGTAGACGTAGGAGTCATCCTTCACGATCCCGGCAGCCACGATCCCGTCGATGATGGGCTTGGCGGCTGCCACGAGGTTGGGGATGTCGCGCCGGGTAGCCTTGGCGAAGCGGAAGGTCAGGGCGATGTCGACGGCGGGCCACGGGAAGTCGGTGATCCCCGACTTGTTCATCGCGTCCTTGGCGACGAGCGCCGTGTCGCCCTTCCACTCCTGCTGGCTGCGGTACGTCTCGGCCCAGTGCTGGCCGCGCTGGCGGTTCGGTCCCGGCGGCGTCCCCCGGAGATAGAACGAGAGCGCCGGAAGAGGTCCCCCGGTTGTGGTTCTGGCGATGCCGAGCAATCCGTCCCCCTCCCTTACTGGACAGGCCCTCCCTCGGGCGGCTGGAAGAGCATCTTGATCTCGGCGGTGGCCAGCGCCGACTCGGCCATGATCTCCTCGTACTCCTCGTAGTCTGCCACGACGGGCTGGCCCTCGGGCCAGTCGCGGGCGTTCAGGAAGGCGACCATCTCCTCCACGTGCTCCCCGACCATGTCGAGGTCCGCGTCCGGTGCGTACCGCTTGGCCACGTCGTGGAGGCGGGCGCCGGTCGCGATATCCTCGCCCCGGCTGCGCACCGCGAACGAGCCGTCGCCGAAGCCGTCGACTGCCAGCAGCACGCGGATCGGGTACTCCGTCCACGAGTACGTGATGACCGTGAACTCCGGGATGCCCGCGGCCACAGCGGGGTCGACTTCGAACCCCTCCTCGCCGGGGTGCGGTATCCAGACGCGGTTCTT
>Ga0315285_10004071_pt1 | contig 15166 bp, 21 predicted proteins | sample YL17G09_36_MG_FD_203698 | JGI IMG/M metagenome (GOLD analysis project Ga0315285, IMG submission 203698) | Sediment microbial communities from Yellowstone Lake, YNP, Wyoming, USA - YL17G09_36 | ecosystem: Environmental > Aquatic > Freshwater > Lake > Sediment | place: USA: Wyoming | collected...
CTCCATTGTCTTCATGGGTCGTTAGACTCGCGCTAGTCTGCTTGAGTCCTGAATGGAGCTTCTGTTTCTTTCTGAGAATGGGTAAGTATATACGTAAGTGGGGTAGTGTAATTCTAAAAGTAAATAGCCCATAAAATGTAGCAATTCTAAGCAACGTTTATATCCGTTGTCCCCTATTATTAATGTGTGGAACAATGCAAAGTACAACCGCCCATAAGAAACAGAAAATGGATATGGTAGATGAATGGGCATCTTCTTCTTACAGAAGGGAAACCCAGCAGAGGGTGGCAGTCAACAGGGTGAGGGAATATTTGGCCTTCACCGGAACCGATCCTGAACAACTCATTAAGGAACAGAGGTCTAGACCAGATGACCGACTAGGGCAGAGGAGGATCCTAGCCTTCTACAGGGGGCTTCAGGAAGAAGGTAAATCTGCAATAAGCGCGTTTAATACCGCCAAATTCATTCGAAGCTTCTACAGCTACTACGGAATATCTCTCCCCTTCAGACCGAATGAACTAGAGTCACCTATGCCTAAAATGAAAGACTACCCCCTGGAACTCCACCACATTCAGGGAATGATCTACGCTGCTAACCTAAGAGGGAAAGCCTTGATGCTTGTTTTGGAAAGTACGGGCCTCAGAGTAGGCGATGTAACTAAGCTTCTCAGGAAAGACATTGAACCTCTGCTGGACAAGGACCCGCCAATAGATCTAGAACTGTGCACAGAGAAGGAGCGCATTCCAGCCCATACCTTTCTCCACAAAGCGGCAGTTGAAGTTCTTAAGGAGTATTTGGCTTCTAAGACCGACAGTTCTCAATGGCTTTTCCCCACGGACAACGGTAGGCATCTTAGCACTCCTGAAACCGACCGCATGGTTAAGACCGCCTTCAAGAAGGCTGGTTTTGAAAGTGGCAGCCTTAGAGTGAGGACCCACTGTCTGAGGAAGTTCACAATAGGCAGACTACAAGATGCGGGTGTTGAAGAAAACCTCTGGAAAATGATAGTCGGTAAAAAGGTTCCTGAAGCCGCCTACAGTTCCAACAAGATTAGAGAAGCATATCTAACTGCCCTTCCCAAATTGGATCCAACTAGTCTAAACAACAATCACGCCAAACTTACTGATCTTGAAACAAAGGTTGGCGGTCTAGAGAAAGAGAATAACCGGTTAAGACTGGAATTGAACGAGTTGAAGACCAAGAAGACCTTAGAATTTCTAATGGACCTATTCAACAAGGAGAAGAAAGAAGTCTTAGATGAGGCGTTCAAGAAGAGCGTGCCCGCATCTGCGGTTAACGGTAAGAGGGTGACTATGGAACCGGTGAAGATTGAAGGCGGAGAACTGTTGGCACTTAAAGCCCTCGCCAGAGCATTTTTGAAGCTTCAGTAAGATAAGAGAATAACTTATTTAGACTATTCTGAGACTCTGGAAAGTTCCCCAAATCGAAAAAGCCAGAATCTTGACTCTATCCTATCTTTTTTCATCACATGGCAAAATCAAATACTCTTCACTTTTGGCCAATAAAACGGCGAATCTAGTTGAAAACAGCAAAAATTTATATGGTAGTTACACGAAACATGCTAATGTTAGTTGTTTTGGGGGTGAGATGAATGTCTATTAAGAAAGAAACTAGTCATATCGAAATAAAATACAATGGAAGAGTTGTAAACACAACTCACCATGACCTGAACGATGCTTGGGCAGATGCTGTAAGCCGCCTAGTACGATCTGGTGACAAAGCAACCATAACGGAAACCATCGAAATAGTGAAAGCCTAGGAATCAGAGCGATTTCTTGCCCTTTTTTCAGATTTCTAAAATAGCTTATTACCTTTTGTCCTAAGATACCCAATGGAACTGAAACGACTAATGCTAGACCTTCAACTATGCTGTGATGGACCTTTCTTGTATGATGTTAGAACTGCTACATGCTGTAGTCTTTAGGTTTCTCTCTTCGCCTATGTGATATAACTCTTATCTTTTCTGAAGAATGGGTATGATAGATTGTAAAAGTGCAATCTATTTGCTCTTCCTCCTCACCTACGTAAGTATCGTAGAAATCTGCTTCAACCTTGAGCGTATCATGGGCTTCAAGCCATCTTTTTTCGCTTACTACTTTCGGCCCTCTAAAATACTTCTTTTTCCATTCATACTCTAGCCCATCAGTTCTGAAGAGCAAGCCTATGTCGTTTATGCTTGTTCCTCTGTCACCCGTGTTTTTTATTTCAAAACCAGTCCAGAAGGTAAGCGTTACCGCTAGACCCTCTGAGAGCGTAAAATCATGTTCGCACTTCAAGACAGACACTTTCAAATGTGGATTCTCTTTTCTGTATGTCCAATAGGAAATGAAAAGGGCGCTGATACCTGTGACTGTTCCAACTATGCCCAAAACTAGGTTTATGTTTGAGAATTCACTCATTCAGTTGCCTCAAATGGTGCTAACCTACAGCAAAAGCGGGTGGAGAATATCCCCAATAAATAGTGTTGATGTTGGCACAGTCTTTGCATTTGTAATCTACTCTTATGTGGTCTTCGTAATCCTTCTCGTTCCTTGTGGCTCTGTCATGACGGTCATCTGGCGGATAAGCTTCAAATGGAGTGCCACATTTCAAGCAACTGAATCTTTTTACAACTTCTTTCTTAACCATGCTTATCACCTTTGACAATTCTGATTAGTTCCTTGGGTTAAGCTATAAGTTCTCCGTACCTCTTGCACTTCATGACCATAAGAGGCCTGTACTTCGGGATCAAGAACTTGGCCTTGGGTTCCGAAGTAGGTTGCTCGGCAATTACTCTCTACACTTCAAATCTCTTCTAGAAACCACAGGTTGAGCATTTCATTCTGAACTTTGCTTCCGAATACATCTGCCTCTATCCTATCGGCGTTTTATCAGTTCCATATGAAGGATTGTCTTTCAGTGAGCTTACTATCTTGAAATTGACAGCTCTGAAGTCCTCCTCCAATCCGAACTTTTGGGTCATTAATGTCTTCTTTCCCTTAAGCTCATCGAGTTTGCTCTCACTAATCTCACCTGCATCAGGATGGACTAGAATCAAATGCTTATCTGGCATAGATCTTCTGATAAAAATCTCTCTTATGACTGGGTCATTGAAAGAATACCCTATTACTACCCAAACAGGTCTCCTTTCTAGTTCTCGATTCAATCGCAATAGCATAGAAATGTAAGGGTCAAAATAGAGCTGTTTTTCTGCTATTGGATACACCATCATCTCTCCCTCGTATGTTCGTCCTAAGTGAGAGTGTCCTTTAGCCATTTCCTGCTCAATAACCTCGCCAGTTTCTTTTTCAATCAACCAATTGATAGACCCATGCAGTTTAAAAAGCCGAATAGGGTTTTCCTCAACTAAGAATGTCCTAGGCTGGAGTCGATTTACACTTCTTGTCGTATCATACTGGAAACCAGTCTCAATGCCAATTCTAGCCGCCTCTCGCCAATAATATTCGAGGCATAAGTCATAGTTTGTTGTGAAGATTGTCCACTTCTGGTCCCAAGCATAAGTTCCTCCTCTAACCTCATAGCCGCTCGGTTTCAACTCAAGTACGAATCTGTTGAAGAGATCGTGATAGACCTCTTTTATCCTGTCAAATGATCCATCGGGTATGACACACTGTTCACTAACAAAGGTTTGGAATTTCTCTTTTAACGAACTGCATGTTTGCATGTCTGAATCGCTAATAATCTTGAATCCTGTTGTTAGATAGGTCGCAAACAAACCCAGTTTTTCCGGTATGTTGTTCAATATTCCATCTATCACCGTGAAAATTGCCTCAAGATCTACTGGTCTGCGGAGTTGTCGTTCAAGGGTTTCCTTTATACCTACATATATTGATTTTTCACTCTCATTTCCGGTTTGATTAAGTGACTTCTCAAAATCAGTCACAAATTGCTTCATTGTAGGTATTCCAAAAGGCGCAGATGCGCCAGCCCCAAAGAAGAAAGTGACATCTGATGTTCTAGGAGTTACCAATATTGTTCATCTCAGATCTTCAGTATGCCTGCTGCCAATAGTGCGGCGATTGTTGTGGAAGCAACTGCTATCATTGCAAGAGTTATGTCTAGTATCATTCTTTTGGACCAGAACCTTATTGCCTTCATGTCTTCAATTCTCTTGTCTAAAGCTTTCAATCCTGTGTCTATTTTTTCATCCAATCTTTTTATATGGGCATCAAACTCGCCCTTGGGCACATGCTCTCCCTTCAATCTATCAACATCTGAAACAAGTAGTCTCCAATCTTGAACCTCTTTTGTGATGCCAATAAATCTTCTTACTTTTCCTATTTCCTCATCAACCCTTCTAATCTCTTGTAATGCTCCATTAATCTTTGTTGTCGTAGTCAGCAGTTCTTCTCTGATGTCTTCCTCAGGAATCTTGGCTATACTTTTCCTTAATCCATCAGTATTTTGCTCTATTGTATTTACTTGGGCCTCTTTCAAGGTCCCGTATGCTTCCTTAAGGAAAAACTCTCCTAGTTGACGCGAGGATTCTGGTCTCTCAAGTATATTTATACCCATTTTTGAAAGTACGGTTAAGAGGTTTCCAGTCTTTGAATGTAGGGTAGCCCCCTGTGCAAGTAGAAGCCAATCCTGACTATACCCATACTTTTTTGCAAATTCACTCTCATTGACATTTTCGATATTTTTTCGAATGTTAAGAGACATATCTGGCAGGTTCTTATCATGTGCTAGCAAAAGGACAGTTGAACCTCTTGTCCTGAATTCTAGAACTTCAATCTGGAATGGTTCAAACGGCAATCTGTCAAAAGAATTCTCCCTTAGTAGTTTCTGACCTGTGATGCTTATTAACGTCTCAAGTCCGTGTCTGAAGACCTTGACTGCTTCGGTCAAGTACTCTTCCCAGTCTATTGAACCCATATGATCTCCAATCTAGTCTGCGAACAGAATGCTTAAAGGACTTGCCCTAACTGAAATCAGGCACAATCCTAGTAGTCATTTGCCGTACTTCTTTTTGAAGTCGTAGATAGTGGCTTGACAGTTCCACTCTGACTGAAGTTATGAATGCTCCAATTCATGCATGAACATATCAATGCGGTGTACCGCCATCAGTAATCTGTTTACCAGATCCTCTTTTTCTTTATTGGTGAGTTTCTTGTCTTCTTTGATCATCGTGGCTACGTGAGTTATCTCTCGAGTGAACATTCGTGTACGACCCCAGATTTCTGACTCTAATTCTCTATTTCTTCGCATGCACATGTTAAAATAGTCAGGCGGGAGTAGCGATTCTGGATTGCCGACCTTTTTCTCTATTCCTATGATTACAGAGCGTAGTTCAGATAGTGCACCAACAACATCAGCGAGCGAACGTTGTTCAGGGTTTTCACTCTCCCTTAGAATCTTGAGATCCAAAGCAACAGAAATAGGAGTATCTGCCTCAGCTTTTCCTCTTTCTATAGATTCGACTTGTTTCATAAGTTCCTTCTTTGCTTGGTCAACACTATCAAGGTCATTAACATCAATACTGATTGTCCTTGTACCAGCCACATCAAACGGTATTTGTTCACCAGTTTTTATGAGTTGAACCAGAGGCTTTCTTATAGCATGGCGAATGGCCAACTCGTAGAAGACATTTGGATTACGACCTGTTAAGTCAGCAACCACAAGTGGGGAGTCAACCACATGTTGTATGATTTGACTAGTGATTATTCCAGGCTCTGAAATCTGGTCCGCTCTTACTGGATGATAACCCATAGGTTCGACAACGGTGCTTATTACGTGCTTGAAAACCTGATCAGATCTTTTTCTAATTTCTGAGTCTGGTTTGTCAATAGGTGCTATAACAAAGCAAATCTTTCCGTTCTTCTTCTCTTCCTTCTTCATGGCCCCTGATTTTTCTTCTTTCACTTCTTTTTTCTTGTTTCGCTCCGTCATCTTCTCAACTCTAGGTAGTCTTTAAGCACAACGGTTTGGTTAACTATGTATTTGAAGTTCTCAACTTAAAGGTTTCTGAAATAGTTGAATCGCCAAAAAAGAGCGTTACTTCTCCAGCAATTGATACAACAGAAGAAAGAGGAATTATGGTTTCAAGAACAGTTCAGGGTCTTCAATCCGATTATTCTAACTGATATGCTCAAAGTCAATTCTCCCTATTTGTCTTTACGCGATTTTCAGCAATGCACACGCAAATCAGTTGAACCCTCAAAACAAGCTTTAATAAGCACGGGGCGCTTTAATAAAGTAAGAGTCTCTTAAGACCAGACAGCCTCTTTGTGCTTGTGGGTGCCCTAATCATCCTCAAGCCTCTTCTGGTCCGGCAATAGGGTGCTGAGAGGAATTGAAGAACAGTTCATTAAGTCAGTTAGACAATAATGCCGAAATAGAACAACCTATTAGGTCTAATGCTCTTCTGTACGCCTGCAAAGTTTTACGGGAAAGGGATGCCAAGGGGTATGGATTTGAGTGCTACATCCACAACCTTCTTCTCCACCACGGTTTTCCCGCTGAAAGTAACCCCTTGAAGGATCCTAAAACTTGGAAGAAAAGCATAGGATCTGGACCAGACTTTAAACTTCGAAGTTTTAACGTAGAGATTGAAGCTAAAAATGTCTACACCCGGGTATGGAGAGGTTCAATCCTTCCTCATTATATTTCTCGTTTCTCTGGAAAGGGGCATTCCATCGTCTGCATAAGTGATTTGACTAGACTTCCTTCCCCTGCAATTGAAGACCTTAAGAAGGCCAAGATCAAAGTGACTAATCCCATCATGCTCATCCAACATCTCTATAGTCTGCTTTGGAAGCTAAGAAGACCCCATCACCATTTTGATCCTAAGGCTAATAGCATTACTTCATCTAATACCAACTCACCTCCCTTTCCAGCCCACTTTTTCCCCAAAAGAGTCTATTCTCAAAATCCTACAGGCCCTCCAAGGCAAAAATCACCCAATCTTTCTAAACATTCTAAGTGGAAACTGGGCGGGCATTTAAATGGCCAGGCACGGAATGAGAGCAGTTCAACACCAAGCCACTTACGTCTTGGATCTTCCCGAAAATCTATCTAACTTTTCCTGCTGCCTCAATCTGAATCCGTACACCATAAAAGAAATCAGTCGCAAAAGGCAGACTCAAATCGATACCAATTGCCCCTAGAACTCATCTGGATTACCCGACTGTATCAGGCGCGCAAGCAAACTGTGCAATGTTATGTCTTGGATCCAACCCGCCGGTATAAGACAAGTCGATGGTTTGATCCGGGTTATTGGGTTTGTAAGACCGACAAGGACGGCAAGCCCCAGGTCTTTGAACTCGAATATGTCGAACCAAGTGAATTAAGCTTCCAAGTCACTATGGCCCTTGAAACTGCAGGAAAATGGAAGAACCCGGTTAATGTGCGCGTTGAAGATGGTCGAATACTCGCAGTGGGCCAGAGATTTAGGACAGACAAACAGCAAATAATCATCAAGACCAAAGGCGGTAGGGTAGTCTTCGATTCCGAGGCACAACCTGATTCCATGGGCGAGAGTAGAGCGAGGAAGTTGGGGAACGACCCCAAGCCAAGAACCACTAAAAGGCCAAAACCAGTAGAGATTCTTCCTGAACGAGGTCAAGCCACTCTACCTTCCTTTATCTACCCTGAGCAAAGAATTTCTATCAAAAAGAAACGGGAACTGGATTTAGACCGTAGGTTGAGAGTATCACAGCGAGACTCTCCAAACGCCTGAACAGAAGACCATATTAGCACGCCGGTAAAAACGAGGTACTTTATAGAAGGATTAGAACGGCATCATGGTAAAAGCTAGAGGCCTGTACAGAAAGACTAAAGTGGAACTGGCAGACCCATTCTGAGAATTGCTTCGTGCAGGACTTTCAGCGATAGGGCGAATGCTGCTCCCGATTAGACAGCAACCTAAGCCTGCATACAATTCGTTTCTAGGTCATGGGTGGCATTCGCATTCCATCGAGAATCAGGTTAGGAAATAGGCCGATTCCGAAGGCGGTCTAGGTGAAGTGTATGAGGACCTTAGATCCAACATGCTTCCAACATCGAAGGACCTGTATGAGGGTTCTGTACGGCAGACGGACAGACCGGGAATCGTTCGAGGGGCATACAGGAAGACCGAATAGAGCAGAAAGAGGGTCACGGACGGTTAAACGAGCATGAGCATCTATCTCTCTCTAAGCAGTCTTACCGGTCCTTCTCTCTTCGGGTTGAGTCCTTAAACTCTCTTAAAGATGGTTAATTGTCCTTGGATCTAAAATGGTCTTGGAGATGGTTAACTACCAATACCTTGAGGATCCAGACCATACTCAAGTCCAGTCTATGTTATAGTAAGTTACATTCCTCGTGAGGTATAATTTAAATAGAGCGAACAACGTATAGTTAAATGGGGATTGAATGGGCATATTTAAGCAGACTGTTGAAGGTTTCGAAAAAGAAGTCAAGGGGTTAAAAAAGAAAGAAGAAGAATACAGAAAATACGCCGAGTACTTCAACCGACAAATGAGAGAGGCAGGTATAAGTGAAGAACGCTTCCTCAAATCTAAAGGAAAAGAAGAATATTGGAGGATGCGTCAATCCGAGTATAATTTGAAAGTCAAAGATGTAGAGGGGCAAATTGCCCTCATGAAGATCAATGAGCAAAGAAAAGAATACAGGACCGAATTAATCGGCTTCTACAGAGAAACGATTGAATATCTAATCTCCCTGAAAGAGGTCCTAGAAAAGAAAGATATGCCGGCCGCCGGTCAAATAGTCGACGTTCTTGAACAAGTTTACTTGACGGCGGGTTCTCTTGAGAAAGAGGATTTGAAACCAATTAGTGGTTACCTAACCTTTCAGAGCATTAGGATCCGAATAGGTAGGATAGTAGAAGAGATGGGTGAAGAGGCTAAAATCAACGCGACCGTTGGAATTGCGGTTGGAGCCCAAAAGAGGGCCAATGTTTCAGAATGGGTCAAGCAATTAATCGGTCAGATCGACACCCTGATCAAGGCCTTGGAGAAGAGGGTTAATGGACCCACGAAGTAGGTTGGAACACGAGAACCATGTCCTCAAGGAAGGCATCAAGGGTCTAAGTCAATTCTCTAAAGGCCTACTTGCTAGGATCGAGGCCCAAGACGTCGAAATGTTGAGACTTAAAGAACTACTAGACCAGGTCATCAAGGGAATGGGAATATGAAAAGGAAAGAACTAGACCGTATGATCGCTAGATATGCCTTAGAGAAAGGGCATAGCCAAGAAATGGCCTGTAAAATGCTACTCTGGAGGTATATGGAGAAAACTAGGATCCTAATTGAGTTCCTCAAACTTGTGAGGAAGGGAGTGAAAACAATTGATCGTCTAGGCGACATGCTCGACGAGGAACAACTACGAACCCTAAACCGTGTCATTCGACAGGCAGAAGAGGATTCGTGGGAGACACATGAAGAGGGGCACAAGGAGGGTTATGAAGAGGGTCGTGAAGACGGCGTCAGTGACTTCGGGGAGATGGAGAGAAGGAGGGACATACTGAGAAAGAAGGGCCTCTTAGTCGTGGGTGACAAACCGAAGAAGGGTTCTAAGGCGGGAACATGAACCGACTTAAGATGAGTAAGGAACTTAGAGAATCTCTAGAGAAGAATCCTAGACTTCTAAGGAAATTGTTTGGTGGAGTTCCCCCCATTTATGTTGAGGTTTGGAAAGATGGAAGGAAAATTAGGATTATGAGAGATTGGGATGGGCAGTTCATGACATTTAGTAAGGTGAAAGAATGAATCCCAATTATGATTTAGACCTAACTAAGAGTCTTGAAGAGATAGGACAAATCTATGATATCATCTGCGCTGCTGATGGTAAGATCTTAGATGGTTTACATAGAGATAAAATCCTAGGTAAGGAAGGACATAGGAAGGTTCTCGAATGGTGCAAGACCAAGGAAGACAAACTCAAAGTCCGTAGAATCTTGAATATGTCCCGTAGGATCCTACCAGCAACTGAGAAGAAGCAGTACATCAATGATCGAGCCGAGCAACTGGAAAGAGAAGGGGTCAAACCCCTTGACATTCATAAGAGACTGATAGAAGAAGGATTTTCTAAACCCACGGTATACAGGTATCTTCAACTTAGATTCAAACCCCAATCCTTTACAATGGGAGAGTCTCACGGTGAGACTCTTAATCATAACAACAACTCGAATGGTCTTCGTCCTCGAGATGACTATAACTGGCTCGACAAAATCCTCTGGGTCAGGATTAGAAAAGAGGTCAAGAATGAGTCTCACCTTTATGCCCTTCTGGATGCCGTCAAGGATCATTTTCTAACGGTCAAGAACAACTTAGCCCTGAAGAATGCCAATGTCGAAGAATTATCTGACGTCTTACTGGAGAAGTTAGAGGACCCTAAGATTAGATTGTCGAGCGAAATGGTGGCTCGATTAAAGGCGTTGATACCAGAGGAATAATCATGTTGCCTTGGCGAGAAAATGAACGGTTAATCAAGGCTCTCTATGAACGGGTCCAACAATTAGAAGGAGAACTTAACCACTTCCGTGGAGAATTTAACAAATTGGCCTTGATAACGGAACTCAAGAATGAACTTGTCAATCGGGTCTTTACGGATCTAAAACCAATCCTCTCGAAAGAATTATCTGAAAGCATTGCCGATGCCGTCCAGAAGAAGTTGACCAACTCCAGGCAGGGATTAGTCTAATGAATGGGCAGGTTCAAACCCTTTCTATACTATGCCCCACCTGCTACTTTAACCGGGGAGAAGTAAAGGCCCTTCATTCGGTGAAGGTCAGGGGTAACGCGGGCAAGACTACTATAATGATACTCTTCAACTGTAAAAAATCTCCCGCTCCAGTATCTGGAAAAGAGGAATGTGGGTTGTACAAGTTCATTTCCATCACTGGCCGTAAGGTCCAGCTATCCCAATCAGGGATTAGTAAACCGAGAGTTTTCGTCAAGGAATGAGAACATATGTCTGAGAAACCAGAGGTTAAGAAAAGAGAACGGTTCCAGAAGGTCGGAAGTGTCAATTACAAAGAGAATAAAGAACACCTTTTGGGAAGAGCAAGGAAGGGCCTCCTATTAACATTTGAAGCGATGACGACTAAACTCGAGGCCGGTAAACCCCTTAGGGACGAGGAGATCAGGTTCATGAAGAACTTTTCTTCCACCCTGAAAGCAATGGAGGCAAGAGAAGAACTCGAAGAGGAGAAGACGGAAGGGCTAACCTCGGGAAAGTTGAAGGGATTTATAGAATGGTTGGTCAAGTTCACGGATGCCACCGGTTTCATCAATCCCAGGCAGGACGGTCTGCCCGTCATGAAGGAGGCCAACTATACACTCTGCGAATTCTGTAATGAGTTCCATAGGATCCTAGACGTATGCCCATTCAAATCCATCGCTGAGAAGAGGAGGGTACAACTAACCGCGGAGAAGGAAGAGGTAGAAAAGGATCCTAACAGACCTATTGACCTTACCAAATCTGATTAACCGTATATACCGAGGTATTAATGTCGGTTAACCGTTTAACATACCAACGCAAGGTCAAGTTTAAATATTGCCTATACACTTGTATTATTAGGTGAACAGACAGTGAAACCTAAAGCGGTCAGGAAGATAATACCGATACCCATAGACCCAAGATTATGGGAGCAATTCGGTTCCATAGTAGACAAACTCGTAGCAACTGGATTAGCCAACAAACACACGTCAAGATCCTCTATCATCCGGGACCTTATAGAAAATTGGGTTGTGGAGACCAGCGGGTTCATTGCCAGACAGGAGACATCCGATCTAATAGCTAATCACGGCAGACAGGAATTTGAAGCGGGTGGAAATAGATGATCGACTGGAAGATAGAACAACTCATCAGGGGCAAGTACCAGAGGGGAGAATTATACGGCCAAATCCCAGAACGTTGGAATGAGGATGAGGTAGTGGACTACTTCGCCACATACGGCGTCTCATACATCATGTCCAAGGGGAAGGTCAAGGACGAAGTGCCGGAATGGGCGACTAAATTAGCAAGAGCCCTAGACCAAGTCGAAAAGCTCATTCTCCCGGCGATAGAGAGGATGAATAGGGGGAAGAGGGAACGAGCTCAACAGGAAGCAAGATTCTACCGTTCTCTAGAGACAGATGAAGAACGAGACCTGCAATCGAAACGGACGGTTTATCCAGAACCTAAGAAATACCCATTGGAACCAGAGAAGTATCCTAATTCTGAAGAGGGAAAGGCAAAGGCAGATTCTATGCAGCAACCAGAAGACGATTTTGAAAGGATGACTAGGGAGAACAACGAGAACCCTAAGATAAGACACCAAGACGAGGAAGATAAGGAACCAGAACTTGAGGTCGAAAGTGAAGAGGAACAACCATTCCATGATTATACTGGGGATAATATGACTACCGGACCCAAGAATATGACAAGGAAACCTAAGGGTCCTACCGCGGTCGAATTGGCCAGAACAGTCTTTCAGGGGTTAAGCGAGGCCCAGAGGAAGGATCTAGTCCGAGAATTTATGAAGAAAAAATACCACGGAGGGAATGAGGATGAGTGATAAGGACCTGACGATGGGTTCAGGGACAAGACGGAGAAGGGAATTAACGGCAGCGGAAAAGGATCGAGCGGGACCGGTCAGAAGCGGATCTGAAGAATTAAGACGAAGGATGTTCAACCAAGTAACCGGTGCAGAGAAAAGGGAGAATGAAGCCCTAGAAATAGAAAGGAATGCTGAGGCCTTACCGGAGAGAATAACGAATCTTGCCGACCGGTTATCCAAGACGCCTTTCGGGAAATGGACGGCTAAGGACATGATCAATGCGGAAAAGTATTTCACACCCGAGCAGGTGCAACAGATTGCTGAGCTTTCAGAGAGAAGGAACAGGTAATGCCGATAACATTTGCAATCTTTAAGAAATCTTATGCTGATAATCTAAGCGACGAAGACTTCCAGACGGCATTGAAAACTGATTTGGACGCCCTTGACATCACGACCGTCTATTCTATCGAACTTGAACACCTTCAGGGTTTCTGGATATGTGTAACCGTTTATGCCTAAGGATCCTAAACCAAGACCAAACCCCAAGCGAGAAAGTCCAAGACTGGTCATCTCTTAATTGAGAGACATCTGGTTAAGACCGTGGATTATTACCTCCATGCGCGCGCTAGTCGGATGATTACTAGCCAATTCCTCTATTTTCACGATCCTAATTGGCTGTTTTAGTTTGCTCAGATTTTTATTTCATAACCAGTTTCTTTGAGTTCCTTCATTATTTTAAGACGGATTTCTTCAATTGAGTCCTTAAAAGGTATGTAGACTATTCCGTGCATATCAGAAGGCAATTCCACATCTCCTTTGTACAAGCAACAAACTCTGTCTCGACCTAATAGACCCATGAAATAGCCAAATTCAAGAACAACATTCTGCCGAGCACGAGATTTGAGATATTCAGGAGGATTAAGGAGGTCTTTTCTGGTTGCCATGACGAACGTTGCAAGGCTATCTTTATCTTTAATGGGGATTTCATTTTTGGAAATTCCTAAATCATCTGGTGTGAGGATTATGAACGCATACCCTACATCAGAATACTTCTCAAGTTTCTCCACTATTGTTCTGCTTCCACTTGGCTGCTCATGTAGAACTATCGGGTTGAGACCAAATTCGAAAAGCATTGCTTTCAATTCTTTCATAGGTTCGTGATCCCTACCATGAACAATAAACACATTTTTGCTAGAAGCTTCCAAAGGCTGCTTACTCTTGTTATCTTCAGCTTCTTGAGGCGGTTTATGGATCCAGAGTCTAGTGACCTCATTCTTGTGCATGCTGAATACGCTAAGTTGATAGTCATTAGAAGGGAGGTCAGTCGCGAAAATGTGTATTGCTTCGATGTCAACCGCAGACACCCATCTTCCATCGAAAAGGAATTTTTCCCCTGCATTGTAGTGCTCGCTTATGACCCTGACTGCTCCTTCATCCCTATCTTTCTCGTAATGATAGACTTTGCTCCAAAGGATACTTATGTGATAGTAAGTCATCTTGATTCAGTAGTTATTAGTGGTAGTTCAGACAAAAACCTATCGGGCTTGAGTGTGTTTTGTGGAGTCCGCTAACTAGACGTGAATGCCGCGAAAGTCTATCGGTCTTAGCAAGGTTTTAAAGACTTCGAACTTCTTTAACTTCTTCGAATTCTCTATCAGCCTGCTTAGGGGTAATGGGCAACGTTAATAGGAAGGAATCACTGTAGAAAGTACCCAATATCTAAAAGTAAATAAATGAGCTTATGAATAATTATTGAGCCTAAAATCTGGGAGCTGAGCGGAGGAAAACTGTGTGAAGACGACGGCGTTCGCGTTCATTTTGATGATGGTTGCCCTGATGGTTTTTGCCTCTTTTTTGTCTAACATGAAGACCGTTCAAGCGCAATCGGGTTATACTATAGAACATGTGAATCATGAGATAACAGTCTTGTACAACGGTTATGTTTTGATAAATGACACGATCACAATAAACGTAATAGAGCAAGCCCCTACTAGTTTCCTCATAGGGTTCCCATACAAGTACGGTCAACACCTCCTTCGAAGCGTTGCCCACAACGCGTCTGACTTTTTCGTGGTAACTCTTAACGTACCCTTAGGAGACCGCGTTGGATTCTATGCTGTGAAGACAAGCTTTCCTCAGGGCGCTCCACAGGTTTTCAGTGTTGAATTTGTGCTTTCAAACCGCCTTCTTGTGCAAGACTCGCAAGATGCCACCCAGTTTACATTGGACTTTCCGGCATACCCAAGTCTGGTGAAGCCGGCAGCCGTCTGCAATGGGTCAATTATATTGCCTAAGGATGCCGTCTTTGTTCATGGTGCTCCAGGAGGTCAAACGTATGGAAAAGAGAATTTGCCAGAATTCATCGATTCAGTTGGACAGGCAGTCTTCACGTCGAGCGTTGACAACGTGCGAGTGATGGACATAGAGGAGTTTTCGAGTGAGATAAGAATAACTGAGCTTGGCGAAATAGACTGCACAGACACTTACTACCTGACAAACAAGGCAACCGAAGCACTGAACTTCACAGACATAGTCTTGCCCTCTAACGCTTTCAGTGTGACCTCGCAGAACCAGCTCGGAAGAAAGATGGCAGGACCCACACAGATTGACCAACTGACGAACCGTTACAGGGTTACTTTCGAATCGCCTGTGGAAACTAAC
>Ga0315285_10004072_pt1 | contig 15163 bp, 17 predicted proteins | sample YL17G09_36_MG_FD_203698 | JGI IMG/M metagenome (GOLD analysis project Ga0315285, IMG submission 203698) | Sediment microbial communities from Yellowstone Lake, YNP, Wyoming, USA - YL17G09_36 | ecosystem: Environmental > Aquatic > Freshwater > Lake > Sediment | place: USA: Wyoming | collected...
TTCCAGGGCTGATTCCGGTTCCGGGACTGTTGCGTTTTTGGTACCTGCACTCATCAGATGCCTGATTATCGGGGAACATCTCTTTTGGGTTATTCAACGACACCGGAATCTCCGGAAAGATGCTCGTTATCATAATGAACATACCATCGAAAATGTTAACCCCTGGCCCTCCCTGGTCAGATAATTGGCGGGCCGGTGCTTTGGGTTAGTGAACCCTGACCGCAGGTAAGGGTGAACTTTTGGAAGAATACGCAGGGGGTCTTCCGGTTAGTGAACCCTGACCGCAGGTAAGGGTGAACTCCGGGAAGAACACGCAAGGATCCTTCGAAAGAGAGTTTTTAACGGTACGGCCGTTTTTGAGATGTCGGAAAAAAGAGGAGGGTCGATATTTCCCCATCATGCTGTAACGTAATTCATATCGTTTCTTATAAAAAAAATTAAATTTTTTTAGGAGTTAAGCAGGATGTTAATAGATCGTTTGTCATGAGGATATGCCGGTCACAACATGCTAAGAGATGCTTGGATTTTCCATATTCAAAATGAGCGTATTCAACATGTTTTCCGAGATCTTTTACGGCATTTACCGCTTCTGAAAAATCACCATCGCTACTGATCAGAATTGCGACATCATACGAATTATTGTATGCGTATTTTAACATATCTACGGCTAGAAAGATATCGACCCCTTTCTCAATAACCGACTCATTTCTATGTTCTAATCGTCCCAACTTTTTTGTCAGATATGGCGTATTGTCAAGACTTGCAAAAAAGCGTTGTTGATGTTTGTACATTTCCTCATCATCGTCTTTATTCACAGGAGCATTATAATAATAAGTTCGAATCAACATTCTCTGCGATCCACACAACAAAAGACTAAGTTTATAGAAATCAATATGGGTATTCCCAAGTTGTTTTTTTAATCCATGATAGAAATTGCTGCCATCAATAAAAACACAAACTTTCTGAGTCATAAACTCCCCGAAATAACATAGAATAGTAAAGTTCGGAGGGTTATAACAATAACCCTCCGGAGTTAATATGCCCACATTGCAGAGCAAGGTGGGGAATTAATACAGATACCTATTGATTATCTCGGTATATAAATTTTATAGTGGTTTCAAGTCGTTTTTATGGTAAATTCTTGTCAATTTGATAGATACTTCATATTCTTTTCCTCACTTTCCACCGGACACACGAGCCCCTCCGTAGTGACCTCCGTCGTATGTGGTGCCCCCCCCTTGGCCATACAATAGCCGGGTCTCGCCGGCCCCAAAAACCCGCACAGGACAAGCCTTTATCCCCCGTCATCCCAATGTCCCATGATCTGTATGGGAATGTACCGTGGCTCCGGCGACGGGATCTCCGTCGCCGCATATACCGGGGACCGGGCCGTGCTCCTTGCGTTTGACCTCGCGGCGGACCGGGTGGATGGCCTTGCCGGCTTTGCGATCGCATGCACCCCGCCGGATACGCCCCGCCGTGCCGGCCCTTCGGGGCGTGCAAAGGACGAGTACTTTTTGCAGAACCGGCTGAACTTCTCGCAGGGTGTGTCTGCGGGGACGCCATTTTCCTCGGAGCAGTGGACGCCTTCCAACAAGGCCCCGTTCCAGACTTTTCGCTGGGGGACATCGGTCCCTGTCTCAATATGTGACAGGATCTGAAGTGAAAAATACCAAAAAGGCTATTGGTGTGCCATGACAGAGATCATGATGCTGCGATGCCCAAAAAAAACAAGGCACAATCCATGAGAGGGGCCAAATCCGGTTCTGTGAATTACGTTCGCATTTCTCAATCCGAATCACCATCCGGCGTCCATGAATCCTCGATCGGGGGAGCAGGTGGCCGGAGAATCGAGACGCTTCTTTCTGATATTGTCAGCCGGCTTGACCGCATTGAAGAGAAGATCGATGAAAATGTCTATCCACCCGAGTCTGCCATCAAACCCGAATATATCCGGAAAGTGAAAAGGATCCAGGCCAAACTTTCCAAAGGCAAGGAAAAAACGTACCGATCGATGGACGAATTTATCCAGTCACTGACCCAATGACCTTTTTTTGTAGTTCCGGATCCGGCTGTTGAGGTCACGCTACGGAAGCTGGCGAAGAAAGATCCGGTCAGGTTTGAACAGGTAGCAAAGAAACTAAAAGAGCTTGCCGTGAATCCGGAGATAGGCAAACCGCTCCGGAACAAGCTGAAGGGCAACCGTCGCCTTCACATTGGCCATTATATCCTGATGTATACCGTTGATAAGAAAAAGCAGGTGATTACTCTCATCGATTACACGCATCACGATGGGGCGTATCATTAACAAATTGCGCTCTCACGCCCCCTTCTTCTTCCCCGCCGCGCCCTTCTTTTTGGCCCCGGCGACCTTCTCCGTCTCGCAGGGGACGCACTTCTCCACCTTCTCATCGAAAATACGGTAGGCATTGGCCAGCACGGATGAGTTGGAGATCATGCCCGCGATCAGGATCACCTCGAGGATCTCCTCCCGTGTCGCCCCCATCCGGGTCGCGGCCTGCATGTGGTAGCCGGTGCAGTGCGGGCACTTGAGGGCTGCCCCGACTGCCATGCTGATCAGCTCCACGTACTTGGGGTCGAGCGGGCTTGTCTGTGCGACGGTCCCCTTGTAGAGCAGGTGGGAGATGAGGACTTCCGGGCGCTCCCCCATCCGCTTGAAGATCAGGGGCACCCGCCCGTAGTCCTCCTCGATGACCTTCATCCATTCGTCGGCAGTGACGTCTGCGCCCTGCTCGACGATCTTTGCCAGCTTCTCTTCGAATTCTTCCCTTGTTGTCTTTGCCATCATACCACCACCATCATACCACCACGTTGGTCTCGGAGAACGGGCGGATCTTGAGCAGGATATAGTCCCGCATCCGCGACGGGGTCAGTTCGCAGATATCCCCGATCTTGATCCCGTCCTCAATCCCGATGCTGCGGATCTCGTTTGCGAACGGGTCATACGGGAGCTTCACCCGCAGCCCGTCCATCTGGACGGTGAGCGGCGTGGGCGACGTCACGTCGTGGATCCGGGGCACATGCTCCTTGATTAAGTCCATTAAGCGCGCCGGGGAGACCGAGATCGGGTCTTTGGCGATTGCGATCCGCTTCTTTTCGAGCACCCGGGTCGTTTCCGCGATGATCTCGTCGAGCTTGCCCAGTTCCTCGGACTCTTTGGTGCGGTGCATGAACCTGCCCACGTTGCCCACGTAGCCGTCCAGGGGCGGGTCGGTGATCCGCTGGAGCGCCTCCTTGTCCGGCCCGCCGCACAGCACGATCGGGACGTTGATCCCCCGGCGCAGGACGGGCATCTTCTTTTCAATGCAGTTCTCGAAATTCCCCAGCAGGTAGATCGCGGCGTCGTGCTCGTTGATCACGTCGCGTTCCTCATCGTTGAGGGCGGCGATCCGCTTCCCCGGGCCCCGGGCGAGGCTGACCATGTTGGTCTTTCCGCCGAGCCGCCGGATGTACTCGGCGATGTCGCAGGAGGGGTGCGGGAGGTGGTGGATCTCAAGGCTCATCGAGACGACGGCGATCTCGGTCCCGACAAGCGGGGAATCGATCACCTCGCCCCCGAGTGGTTTTGCTGCCGCCCGCAGGACCTCCACGTCGTCTTTTGGCATGAAGCACAGGAGCACGACATCCGATGCGATCACGTGCTTCTGGACGATGTACCCGCCGACGTCGTCGATTAAGTCCATGATCTCGTTGTGCCGGTACACCCCGCCCCTGTAGGTCACCGGGACAAGCATCATGGCAGTGCCTCCCCCATCACATCAAACTTCGAGCGCACGAGCGCATCCACGTCAGCGGCAAGCGTGTCCTCGCTTGCCACAAAGTAGAATTTCCCTTTCTCCTTCGAATACAGTTCGCGCCGGACCCGGAACCCCTCCGGGGCGATGCACTTGAGCGCGTAGATGAGGTCTTTAAAGACCGACTCGCTGGGGTCGGCAACGACGATGTCCTCGACCTCCTTTGGGTCAACGGCCACGTCGCGCAGGACCACCGTGAACCGGTCAGCCTGTTCGACATGTTCCTGCCCGAACCGGGAGAGGAAGATCTTCAGCATCGGGGCGAGGTACGTCTCGCTGGCAAGGGAGAGGGTGATCTTGCCCATGAGAGGGTTCACCGCGGCAAAGTCCCGCACCCGCACAACGGACGTGATCTTATGGAGGACGCCGACGGCGACAAAGATCGGGACGCCGGGGTCGACGTAGATGTGGAGCTTGTGGATCACCCGCAGGAGGTTGTGGTCGAGCAGGACGTCATTTGCTATCTGCTTGTAATACTCCCCACCCAGCGGTTCCGGGCACTCTACCTCGAAGTACTCAACCGCGTACATCTAATCGTCCCTGATAAAGCCGCTTGCCAGCAGTGCCGAACCCACGGCGCCGATGTACTGCGAGTACTTCGGCACCATGATCTGTGTCTGGAGCAGTTCCCCCATCGCGTGGACAAGCCCTTCGATGAGCGAGGTGCCCCCGACCATGATCACCGGCTCCTTGATGTCCACTTCCTGCAGCTGCTGCTCAAAGACCTGTTCTGCCACGGAATGGCAGGCGGCAGCGGCGACGTCCTCGCGGGTGCTCCCCGCGGCAAGGGCATTGACCAGGCTCTGGGTGCCAAACACGATACAGTAGCTGTTCATCGGGACGCGGTCTGCAAAGCCCTTCATGGCAAGGGGCCCCAGTTCGGTGATGTCGACACCGAGGCGCTTTGCCGTCATCTCCAGGAACCGCCCGCTCGCCCCGGCGCAGATGCCACCCATGGTGAACATGCCGGGGATGCCGTCCTGCACGGTGATCGCCTTGTTGTCCATGCCGCCGATATCGATCACCGTCGCCGGGCCGTGCTGCCGGTCGGCGAGGTAGACCGCCCCCTTCGAGTTCACGGTCAGCTCTTCTTGGATCAGGTCCGCCCTGATATCCCTGCCGACAAGGAACCTGCCGTACCCCGTCGTGCCGACCGCTTCTATCTCGTCCCGCTTCACACCCGCTTCAGACAGAGCGTGTGCGATCACGTCCCGTGCGCTGCTGAGCACCTCGGTTGTCGGCAGCCACCCGGTGCCGATGATTCTGTTGTCCCTCATCACGATTGCCTTCGTGGTTGATGAACCGGAGTCCACCCCCATCGTGAGCCCCTGCTGGGTTTCGCGGGCGAGAAGCGCCCGCCGGCGGGCGATCGTGGTCAGGGCTTCCATGCGGGTGAGCAGGGTCCCTGCCGTTGTCCGTTCCGTGAACGAGTAGGACACGACCGGGAGTTTCGAGTTGTCGTGGATGTAGCGGCGCAGTTCGTTCCGGACGATCGCCGCTTCGGCACACCGGAAGCAGGTCGCGATGAACACGGCATCTGCGTCGATGCGCCCGTCAACCAGCGCCTTTGCCCGGGCGATCGCGAGCTTGAGGTCAGGGCTCCGCACGTCGAGCCCGAACTCCTTGAAGTCCCGGATGATGTCTTTTAACGCAATATCGGGGAAGAAGATCTCGCCGTTCACGGCCTTTGCCGCCTCGTTGATCTCCTGCTGGACGCCGCTGTACTCCGGGCCGCAGGAGAGCTGGGCGATCCGCACCGGCGCCGTCATAGATTGCCTCCCAGCCCGTCGAGGAACCGCCGGATCGCCGCCACGAACCGCACGCCCTCCTCTTCGGACTTCGGGTACATCAGGTCGAGCCGGGGGACGTTCTTTTCCCGGATGAGGTACTTGACCAGCTCGTTGGTGCGGGCACAGCCCATGCACCCGAAGGCAAGGTCGGCATCGTCAATCACGATCGCCGCATCGCACGCCTCGATCATCGGGCCGTAGAGTGCCATCCTGCCCCGCACGCCGCTGGGGACCTCGACGGCGGCCCAGCGGAGCCCCTTTTTGGGCTCCTCCGGGGAGATCTGGAGGGGCACCGATTCAATGCCCGCGGTCTGGATGCGCTCGCGGATGGCGGTCGCGGACGAAAGCGGGGTGTGCCCGTAGCGGGCAACAAGGTCAGAGAGGATCAGGCTCGTTGCGGGATAGATGAAAACCTTTGCCATGTCAGGGCTCCTGGGCTTCGATGAGCTTTTTTAAGGTATAGATGTCCAGTTTCTTCTCCTCGGCCGGGCCTGCCGGGGGAGGGACGCTGCCGGCATCGCGGGAATGAAGTTCTTCAAGCCCGTGCGAGACGTAGGGCAGCACCGTGGTCTCGAACTCGATCCCGTGGAAGCCCGGCCGTGCACCGCCAAGGCTGGAGCGGCAGCGGCGGGGATCGCCGGGCACAAACCCGCGGTCCTTGACAAAGATATGGTCCGGGTCAACTGCCCGCAGTTTTTCAACCAGTCGCTCCACCTCGTCCTCCTGCCCGTTGATCGCCAGGCCGAAACAGGTCTCCTTGATCATCACGCCCTGCGAGATCTCGTAGGCATGGATCGCCAGCTCCGACGGGGTCACCGTGGGTGACTCGACGACAATATACTTGGTTTTTGTCCCGGCATGCTGCGGGGTATAGTCAGTCACTGCGCCACCTCCCTGATATACACCATCTCCTTCTCACGGAAATTCTTCAGCTTGGCCGTATCGATCACCCGCCCGATGATATTGGTGCCCTCGAAGGGTTCGGACGTCGGGCCGAATTCCCGGTTTGGTGAGAGCCGCACCCCGACCATCCCCGATCCCTTCCGGGCATCGTTCGTGATCGCAAGGGATGATGCGGCGACTTCGGCTGCCGGCGTGTTCTCGGGAACGATATTCACGCCGACCGGCACCTCCGGCTTGAACAGGAATACATCATCAAATGTGAAAAAGAGCGGCATCATCCCCGCATCGTGGTACTCGAGCCCGGTAAGGTGGCGGAATATGGCGCAGCTGGCAGGTGCCGCCTCGTCGTCCAGCACGATGTCGACCACCCTCTGTTCCGGGGCGGTGGCAACCGTTGCCGCCTTCTCGAGGAGCACATCCAGTGTCGTCGCCGGTTCCTGTGAAACAACGATCCGTGCCCCTTCCGTGCTGTCCACGTTCAGGGCAAACCCCCTTGCGTTCGCAATCTCCTGCGCCTTTTTGAGCGGGAGCCCCAGCAGGTCGATCCGTTCCGGCCGGACGGTGATCGCAAACGTGTCACCGGCCCGTGCAAGCCGGACGAGCTCGATCCCGTGCACCACCTGCCCGACAACGCTGTGGGCAGGGCTGCTCTGGACATCGGTGCGGTACAGGTAGATACCGCCGCTTCCCGGCCCGGCGCAGCGCACCGTGACGGTCCCCTCGCGCCGGGCATGCCGGTGCTGTGCAGGCACATCGGACCCCGTGAAGCGTGAGTCCAGGATGTGGGTGCTCGTGGCACGGCTGACAAAAAACCGTCCGTTTTCTGCGGCAAAGAGCAGGTGTTCGACACTCCCTGCGGCCTCCGTCGTGATCCGGTCCGGGTGGTATCCCTGTGCAACGACCGCGACGCCGGTTACGACCTGCATGCCGTCCTCGAGCGGCAGGTCAAAATCCGTGGTCGTAAAGGAGCGGCTCGTGTCCGCCCACGTGATCACCGGTTCGAGCTTTTTGATCCGGTCGCCGGTTGACCAGCGGTCGAGGATGGCCCGCCCGGAGACAACGCCCCCGATCACGCCGCCGCTGCTGTCAGCCCCGTGGTCGGCGGAATGCCGTACCTTGGAAAAGATCAGGTACGAACGGGCCGGGTCGTACCCGCCGCACCCAAGGATGACATCCCCGCGCTCGTACAGACCGGGTTTCCTGTCGGGGCGGATCGTTGAGGGAAACGGGCCGAACGCGGCGGAATACCGGTCATGCCAGTGGAGGGTGAGGCGATCTTTTACGTCTTCTGAAAGGAGGAATGCTGCGTTCTTTTCGCCGGCCTCGATCGTCACCTCGCCGGCCGTGGAGCTGATCGCAAGGCTGCTCGTCGCTGTCTGTTCCTGTGCTGCGGGAAGGATGACGGCGACACAGCACCCCGGGGGGACCGGAGGGAGGATCGTCTTTAATGTGCTCCCGTCACCGATGTCCAGCCTCTCCCCGTCGAGGTGGATGGTGACCATCGCCCACCTCAGGCCGCGGGTTTGCTCATGACCTGCCGCTCTTCCTCGGTGAGACTGGCGAGCACATCTGCGGTCTTGCCGATCTTGGCGATCTTGCCCCCCCGCATGAGCGCGAGCCGGTCACAGATGTCCCGTACAAACTCCATGTCATGGGAGACCACGATAAAGGTCTCTTCCATCTCTTCCCTCGCGTGCATGATGGAATGCTTGATATCGACTTTCGTGATCGGGTCCATCGTGCCGGTCGGTTCGTCGAGGATCACGATGCGGGGCTCACGGATCAGCACCTGCGCGAGCGCGACGCGGTGGCGCTCGCCCTCGCTGAGCTGGGATGGCATGCGCTCGAGGATCTCGAGGCTCTTTTCCTCGGAGAACCCCGACATCCGCAGCGTCACGATCGCCTTGCGCATCGCAAGCTCCTTGGGAAACTCCAGCCCGATGGCATCAGTGAGGTTGTCGAGCACGGTCCGGTGCGGGTAGAGGTCGTACTCCTGGTGCAGGAGCCCGATGTACTCTTTGGCGCGCCCCCGCTGGTCGATGCCGGGCTTGGTCATGTCCACCCAGTCCTCCCCGATCCGCACGTTGATTTCACCGCTCGTGGGCTCGATGATGCCGGAGATGATGCGCGAGAGCGTGGTCTTTCCCGCCCCGCTCTTGCCGATGATCCCGAAAATCTCTTTTGTGAAAACTTCAAAATTGACGCTGTTGACGGCCCTGACGACCCCGCGGTCGACTGAGATATAGCGCTTGATGAGGTCACGGGCGACGACCACCTTCTCCCCGAGTTCGGTGGCCCCGAACGTTTCGGTGTCCTCATGCCCCTTCATGAACTCGGCGATGACAGGTTTGGGCGGCCCGATCTTTGCGATCTTCCCGTCAATGAGGAGGATGGCCCTTGTCGCCACATCCTCGATCACCTGCGAAAAGTGGGAGGTCACGACCATACCCATGTTATTGGCCACAGCTGCCGTCTTGAGCATCTCATGAACGAGGCGGGCGGTATTGGGGTCAAGCGTACCGGTGGGTTCGTCGGCAAAGAGCAAAAACGGCGCCTTTGCCAGCTGCCGGGCGAGCACGACCCGCTGTTTTTCGCCTCCGGAGAGGTCCCGGGCGATATGCATCATCCGGTGCGAGAGGCTGACCTGGTCGATGAGGTCGGCGGCACGGGTGATCTTTTTGTCTTCTGCATAGTCCACGTCGTCCAGCGCGTGGAGGACGTTCTCGATGACACGGTCGTTCCCGTAGAGAGCAAAGGTACGCTGGAACATGATCGCGGTGCGGACCATAAGGCGGCGGCGGAGGGAATCGTCCTTTTCGCCCCACAGGTCGATATCCCGGGGGCTGAGGGCGCCCCCGCACCGCGGGCACGGCTTTCCCACCGAACTCCGCACGTCGAGAAATTCGCAGCCGTCGCAGACCGCCACGTGGTACACGACCCTCCCGCCGGTCGGGGGCTGCTCTACCCCCCGCATCAGGTGCATCAGCACGGTCTTGCCGGCGCCGCTCCTGCCGATGATCCCCAGGACTTCGCCTTCGGCAAACTCAAAACTGATATTGTTCAACACCTTCGTGCCGTTAAACTCCATGCACAGGTTGTCGACCGTGAGAATCGGCGCTCTCATAGTACCCTTATACCTAATGTGATACAGGTATATTATTACCTTTTATATGATACAGCACGGCGCCCCGCCCTTCATCTTCCTGTTTCGTCAGGCTCGTTCTGCAGCTTTTTGACGATGGGGACCACCTCGTCAACATGCCGGATGACCTGGTGGGCGGTCTCGTAGAGTTCGGCCGGGCGGGTGCCCGGCTGCTGTTCTGTGAGGATGGCGTAATCGGCGGCCTGCATCGCACAGAGGTCGTTGATCCCGTCACCGACCATCACGACACGGTCATACTCCTGCTGTAAGTCTGCGATGATCTGTGCCTTGACCGCGGGGGTTGCCACGCCGTAGACACGGTCCCGGGGGATGCCGAGGTGGTCTGCCATCCGCTCGAGCTTCTCCGACCGGTCCCCTGACGCAATGAACACCGGCACCCCAATCCGGTGCAGCGCCGTGATCGCCTCCTTTGCACCCGGAAACGGTGACCCGCCGGTGGTGATCGCGAACTCGATGCCTTTCTGTGCCATGTTCACGATCGCACCCGAGTTGAGGGTCAGGATCGATTCCCGCTTGCAGACGTGCCAGACATTTTTTATGCACTCCTGCACGTCGGAGACGAGGGCATGGCTGTCCGTGTAGAGCACGTCGCCGATCTCTTCTGATGTCGTGACCTTGCGGGTGCAGCTGATCCCAAAGCCGATGTCATTGTCGACGAGGTACGTCGACAGGAGCATACCGGGCGGTGCCCCGATGATCAGTTTCGAGTGGACCGGGAGCACGACGAGCACGCGGTCGTCCGATGCGAAGGTGAGGGTTGTTGTCTCGACGCCGGGCATCATCTGTTTATGGAGGATATCCTTTGCGACACGGTAGGTGGAGAGCAGGGTTCCGGCACTGTCAAAAACCACGGCAATCTGCACAGGCATCCCTCATTGATAAACTCTATGTAGTCCGTAACTCATTGAATCTTTGAAGCTGATGTTGGTTACTGAAACTGCAGACAAGATAAAGCGCATGGAAATCCGCGGGGCGGGCAGGATTGCACGGGTGGCGGCAGAGGCGCTGCGCGACCACGCGCAGGCACTCACCGCGAACGACCCCGGCACGTTCAGGAGCGGGATGCAGGCTGCCGCCGGCCTGCTCGTCGCAACCCGCCCGACCGCAGTCTCCCTCCCCAACGCCGTCCACATCGTCATGGCCGGGCTGGAACATGCCGGGACCGTGGAGTCCGCCCGCGAGGGGGTGATCCGGCGTGCGGAGGCGTTCATCGAATCGTCCCTTCATGCCGTCGGGCAGATCGGGCGCATCGGCTCCCGGCACATCGCCGACGGGGATGTGATCCTGACGCACTGCAACTCCGAGGCAGCGCTCGCCTGCATCATCCAGGCGCACCGCGACGGGAAGAGGATCGAGGTGTTTGCCACGGAAGTGCGCCCCCGCAACCAGGGGCTGCTCACGATCCGGGCGCTCAACGATGCCGGGATACCAACAAACTTCATCGTGGACTCTGCGGTGCGCTCGTTCATCAGTGACATCGACCTTGTCATCGTCGGCGCGGATGCGGTCACGGTCAACGGGGCTGTCGTGAACAAGATCGGCACGTCGCAGGTCGCCCACTCCGCAGCAGAGGCGCGGGTGAACGTCCTTGTGGCTGCCGAGACCTACAAGTTTGCGCCCCGGACGATCACCGGCGAGCTGATCGAGATCGAGGAGCGCCCGGCGCAGGAGGTACTGCCGGACGAGGTCGCACGTACGCTCCCGCACGTGACCGTCCGGAACCCCGCGTTCGATGTCACGCCGGCGGACTTTATCGACCTGATCGTGACAGAGGCAGGCGCAATCCCCCCGCAGATGGCGTACGTGATCATCAGGGAATACCTTGGCTGGGGCATTGAGGAATTCCAGAAAGCGTTTGCGATCAATACGGGGAACGGGGACTAAACAGCATGGTGATGCAAGGGAAAATGGCAGGCAGCCGGTGCACCGGTGGACGGGACCGGCCCAGAAGAACCGGCACAACAATCATGATGAGTGCGGACGTGCACGTACATTCAACAGGGCACGGCCTGAAAGGTGGGAACTGGTATGGAAATAGTGTTTACCAAAATGCACGGGAACGGCAACGACTTCATCCTCATCGACGAATTTGAAAAAGCTGTCATCCCTGATGAGATGAAGGGGCAGTTTGCAGCACTGTACTGCGACCGCAGGTTTGGCATCGGCGCCGATGGCGTCATCTGCCTGTCAAAATCGGCAAAGAGCAGCGCAAAGATGCGCCTGTTCCAGCCGGACGAAAGCGAAGCGGAGATGTGCGGGAACGGCATCCGCTGCCTCGCAAAATACGCGTTCGACGCGGGGTACGTGAAGGAGTCCTGCACGGTGGAGACACCGGCAGGGGAGATGGTGGTGACGATGGGGTACCGTGAGGATGAATTCTATGCGACGATCGCGATGGGAACCCCCGCGTTTGACCGGAAGGACATTCCGGCGACCGGCGAGGGCGACTATCAGGAGACAATCGGTCTGCACGAGGTCTACGCGGTAAACACCGGCGTCCCGCATGCGGTCGTCTTCGTCGATGAACTGGACAGTATCGATATCGCTTCACACTCCCCGCAGATCCGGTTCCATGCTACGTTCCCGAAGGGGGCGAATGTCAACTTCGTGCAGGTGACCGGGCCCGACGCGATCAGCATCCGCACCTTTGAGCGCGGCGTCGAGGCAGAGACGCTCTCCTGCGGCACCGGCGCAACAGCGTCTGCCGCTGTGGCGCACAATCTTGGGAAGGTCGGCACCACCGTGCAGGTTGAGACAAAGGGAGGCCCACTTACGATCACGCTCGACGGGGTCGCGAAGATGGAAGGGCCGGCCGTCACGGTATTTTCCGGCATCATCCCGTTCTGATTCCCCGCCATATCCCCACCATCCCTTTCCGCGACGGGGCACGACAGGTCTGTCTGGATGGAATGGAATGAAATTTAATTCAGCGATGGGGCTTTTTTTATCCTTGCGCCAGGTGCACCGGTCTCCCGGATCTCTCCTGGCCCCTTGTGCAATGCCGCTTCTGCCCGTTTCAGCCCGGTACAGTCCCGCGAGATCTCAAGGACGGCAGCCGGCCTGCCCTGTTCGTCCCGGAGTGCGACATTTGCGGTGCAGTCAAAGAACCGCGTCGTCCCTCCCCGGTCGATCACGGTGGTCTCGTGCCGGTGCATCTTCCCGTCCGCAAACGCCCGGAGCGTCAGGCACGGGGACGGTTCGCAGGGGGAAAGCCGCTGGTGGAATGCCTCGTAGCATTTCATGCCCACGATACCGGCGCCGAAGCACCGTTGTGCCGCATCATTCGCCCAGATGATGGTGAGGCTCTCGTCCATCATGGTCATGGGGTCGGTGATGGACTGCAGCATCGCGTGGAGTTTTCCCTCACTCTGCCGGAGCGCTTCTTCTGCATGTTTGCGCTCGGTGATGTCCCGTATCGCCACCTGTACTGCAGGGGCACCATCGATCAATGTCCGGACGCCTCTGCCTTCAACGATCACCGGTGTCCCGTCAACCCGGAGCATGTGCAATTCCATCGGGGGAGTTCTGTCCCCCCGGAGATCTTTTTCAATATTTATCCTGACGCCTTCGCGGAAACCGGGCTGGATAAAATCAAGGACATTTTTACCGACGATTTCGTTGGAATGCGAAGCGCCAAGGATGGTGAGCGCTGCAGGATTCACATACAAAATCTTTCCGTCAGAATGAAGGATAATGGCATCAGGAGATATTTCCACGAGTTTGCGGTACCGGTCCTCGCTCTCGCGGAGCGCCTCCTCAGTCTGTATCCGGTCCGTGATGTCACGGGCAATGACTGCCACCTTTTTTACCTCACCGGTTTCGTCAATGACCGGGTACGCGACCGTGTCAAACCATATCCCTTTGCGCTCATCCTCGAACCGGACTGCGGCCTTCTGTTCGACCACACGGGAGATAATCGGGCGCCGTGCCCGTGCAATATCCTTTGGAAGGACATCATCGATGAGGGCACCGATCAGTTCATCCTGCCGCCGCCCCATGCGGACGGCAGCGGTCTCGTTTATGGCAAGGATGATCCCCTGTGGATCAAGCAGGAGGACAGAATCCGTCGGTGCATTGATCAGCGCCCGGGCCGTTGCCTCGCTCTCCTTTGTTGCCTGCTCTGCCTGCTTGCGCTCCGTGATGTTCTCGAGCAGGACAGATACCCCCCGCTGCCCCTCCTCAAAGACCGCAGGCGCGATCCTGCACGCAAATACCACCCCTTTTTGCTTCAGGGGCAGTTCACCATACCATTCCTTCCCGGCAATGCCGGCCCGGACCTGTTTTTTCACGCTGTCAAACGCATCATCAAAGACGGTGGCGACCGGGGTATACTCGATGTTTTTGCCGTAGAGGTCCTTCTGGGTAGTACCACAGAACTGCAACAGCGGGTCGTTGGCATAGACCACCCGCATGCCGCTGTCCAGCAGCATGATCAGGTCCGAGGAGATCGAGAGCATGGCAGAGAGGGGGACGCGCCGGGCAAGCCGGTAGATCTTTGCCATCCCGAACCGGCGCATTTCGACCTGTCCGGAGACCATGAGGTTCTCGAGGTATCTCCCGGCAGTGTTCCGGTTGATGTTGATACCGCGGACAATCGCGGTGATGTTGAGCCCCTGCGGGTTCTGCTTCAGCAGGTCCCGGATCTTCGATGTGATCTCCTTTCTCAGAACCATTGCAAGAATAATATCAATTGAAGCACGATATAAAAGTTCAGATGATGTGTGCGACCGCGTGGTCCCGTCAGGGCAGGGTGCGGATGCCGCGCACTGCCATCTCGAAATCGAACGCCCCGCCTTCGGGGAGGGAGCGGTGTTTTGCGAGGCATGCCCGCCGTTCGCCCATGCCTCCCCGCTTTTTCAGCCGCACGATCGCTTTCGAAAGGTGGTGAAGCGCGGTGCCGCCAAGCCCGGTATAGGAGTTCGTGTTGGTGTCCACGTACACCTGGTTGGTGACGAGCACCGGGATATCGTACCGTTTTGCATAGCCCAGCAGCATCAGCATCTGCCGGGTCAGCGCCTGCATCGCATCCCTGCCGCGGTCGAGCTCGGTGCGGTAGAGGGCGGTCGCCGAGTCCAGCACAACGAGGGCGGCCTTGTGCGCCCTGATCACCTTGTCTGCTTCGAGGATCATGGAGCCCTGCTGGTGGAAGTCCGTTGGTTCGTAGAGGATGAAACGGTCGGCAAGCGTTTCTGCGTCCTCCCCGGCAACCTGCCGGAACCGTTCGACAGAGAACCCCTCGGAATCGATCCAGATGACGGTGTGCCCGCTGCGGAGAAACCCGACCGCGGCGATGAGGCAGAGCGTGGTCTTGCCGCTTGCCGGTTCGCCCACGAACTGGGTGATCGTCCTCTTCTCGATCCCGCCACCCAGCATGCTGTCGAGCGAAGGAATACCGGTGCTCAGGCGGTCATTTTTCATGTGGTCCGTCCCCGCTGCACGATCTGGGCCCATGCAGCGCCGGTCACTGCCTGCAGCACATCCCGCACCGGGAT
>Ga0315285_10004073_pt1 | contig 15163 bp, 14 predicted proteins | sample YL17G09_36_MG_FD_203698 | JGI IMG/M metagenome (GOLD analysis project Ga0315285, IMG submission 203698) | Sediment microbial communities from Yellowstone Lake, YNP, Wyoming, USA - YL17G09_36 | ecosystem: Environmental > Aquatic > Freshwater > Lake > Sediment | place: USA: Wyoming | collected...
TTTATCCCACTGCTCTAAGGATGAGTAGGAATCGCCTAATCCCTCATAACACGCGTAAATGTCATCTTCGTTATTTGCCTCAAGAGCAATTTTGAGGCAGTCTTCATAGAATTTCATGGCTTCTTTCCAGTTTTCTACAGAGGAGTAAGTTTCCGCTATTCCTATTAAGCAAATGCATACTCCCTTTTGATCATTCTCTTTCTGAAAGAGTTTCATCGCTGTTTTGAATTTTTTACGAGCCGTATCCCAATCGTCTTTATCGAATGCTTCATCGGCTTCATCCAGTAAATTTTCCGGGTCTACTGCCATCTAATTTCAACTCCGTTGTGAATTTAATTATTAAATATCCGTTTTTTTTAGAGCTTATAAAACATTTCCTTGCAAAAGGGATTGTCATTTTAAGGAAATGCCCTGGTTTTTAACAAATTATCTGAATTTACTCTCTTGTGAAAACTGATTTTAAACTTATTGGGTCCGCTTTTAAAGCGAATGATCACAATTGGGGCAATCGACGGGATATCCTTTTATTTTAAGTTTTAAGGTCCTTTCGGTCAGTTTTTTATAGCAATAAGGACACCGATTTTCCTCGATATGAAGTAATCCAGTTTTAATGGTGGGGAGTGGAGCTCCAATCTCTTCTCCAATTAAGCTGGCTTTGCCCGAGATGGAGGGATTTTCTTTATTAAACCGGTCAGTTATCCAGGCTTTCATTTTCTCAGCAAAGTTCATTCTGATTTTTTGATCCGCCTTCTCCAAAATGTGAAAACACAGGATGGAAAAAATGCAATAGGCAATATCAGGGAGTTCATTTAAGGAGAATTTTGGGTTTTGGTACCGTTTCACCTGTTCTTGAGCAAAATTATAGATGAAATTTGAAAAAATAACCAAATCTTTCGTGCGAAGAAATTCATCGAATTTTTTAAAGGGTTCTTTTAAGTTTTTAACATCATTTAAGATTAGAAGAAAGGGATCCTTATAGGCGCACTTGATTTCACATAAATCACACTCATACTTTTTGGTATATTTGGCATCCAGAATTTTTATTAGAGCCGGGTCGGACTGCGAGGGTTCTTCCGAAAGCAAATCAAGGGCACTCCCAGTGATTTGCGCTGAGATAGTAGGTGCTTCTTCTGATTCTTTTGGAGGGGGGTTTGGTAGTGCCGGACCCGTTTGCGGTTTGGCTACCTCAGGAGCCTTTTGAGGGACTTTGGGTAATGCCTGACGCTCCTGTGGTTTGGCTACCTCAGGAGCCTTTTGAGGGACTTTGGGTAATGCCGGACTCTCCTGTGGTTGTTTTGCCTCGGGAAACCTCCGAGGAACTCTTGGTAATGCCGGGCTCTCTTGTGGTCTGGCGATCTCGGGGGTTTTTGGAAGGGTGATGGGGTATTCAGGAGGCTCCTGAGGTTTAAACAATTCAGGAGGCTCTTGTGGAACTTTTATTGGTTGAAGGGATTCTCCTGAAATTCGAGTTCCGCAACTTTTACAAAATTGTGCGTCTATATCGTTAATCTTTTGACATTTATTGCATAATTTCCCTTTTTCTAGCACTTTTGCTTTCTCTTTAATTTTTAGATCATTTATGATGTGAAAGAGGACATCTTCCAGTAAGATATCGATCTTCTTAGGCATGCGAGAAACGACTTCTCCCCGGGAGAGGGGCCCGGTCGAATTGATTTCTAAAATCATTTTCGTGGTATCATTAACCTCAGGAGTAAGAGTGATGGAAATCCTACTTTGATTAGCATTAGATCCAACTAGGAATTCCGTGAACAAATTCAAGTCTTTCTTCTTGAAGAGGATTTCTTCGCCTTTATAGTTTTTTAAAGGGGGCTCAATCAGTTTTTTAGCCAATTCCAGAGAATTTTCCAGTTTTAATTCAATTTTTTTTACAAAACTTAAAGGCGTTTCCTCCATTTGTCTCACGTTCCTAACTGAGCTTTGTTACACGTTCGTTATTGAGCTTTGTTCTATAAAGTATCTTTTATCTGTTTCACTTTATTAATTGAGATATAAAATTGCATCCCTTCAAAATTCTTCTCGACGATAAAAATCTATTTCTAAGCAATACGGACAGACATTCCGATAGGTTTCAACCTTCTTTCCATAGCGTGGGTAGATTCACACAGAAGTTCCTTTTCGAAATGGAGCTTCCAAAGGATTCCCCCCCGTGTCTATTTGAATTTCTAAAGTAGTTAAGGACTCTGGGAGCGCCGTGAGCCGATTATTACCTAAATCTAAGTGTTTTAGAAATTTTAAGCCCCCTAAGGACTCGGGAAGCGCCGTGAGATCATTATGACTCAAATCTAGTTCTTGGAGGGATTCTAGATTTCCAAAGGATTCCTGGAGCGCTGTGAGCTTATTATTATTGAGATACAAATAATAAAGGGATGTAAGTTTTCCAAAGGACTCTGGGAGCGCCGTGAGCTGATTCACACTCAGATCTAGTTTCTGGAGGGATCGGAGTTGCCCGAAGGAGGCTGAGAGCGCTGTGAGCTGATTACTATTCAGAAATATTTTTTTGAGCGATATTAATTGCCCAAAGGACTCTGGGAGCGCTGTAAGCCGATTACCATTCAAAATTAATATTTTGAGCGATTTCAGCTGCCCAAAGGACTCTGGGAGCGCCGTGAGCTGATTCACACTTAGATCTAGTTTCTGGAGGGATCGGAGTTGCCCGAAGGAGGCTGAGAGCGCTGTGAGCTGATTACTATTCAAAAACACTTTTCTGAGCGATTTCAGTTGTCCAAAGGACTCTGGGAGCGCCGTGAGCTGATTACCATTCAAAATTAATATTTGGAGCGATTTCAGCTGCCCAATGGGCTCCGGGAGCGCCGTGAGCTGATTCACACTTAGATCTAGTTTCTGGAGGGATCGGAGTTGCCCGAAGGAGGCTGGGAGCGCTGTGAGCTGATTATTATTCAAAAATATTTTTTTGAGCGATTTCAGTTGCCCGAAGGACTCTGGGAGCGCCGTGAGCTGGTTACCATTCAAAATTAATATTTTGAGCGATTTCAGCTGCCCAAAGGACTCCGGGAGAGTTTTAAAATCACAATTATGTAAATCTAGAAATACTACCTTATTCTCCGAAGTTTTCGCCCCAAAATTATCTCTATAGATTCCTTTTTCTAGTCTTATTGGCATAATTTCTATCGGAATAGATCTCTCTAATCTACCTTCTAGATCCACTAGGGCTTGAGCCTCTTCTGGAGCTAATTCAATTTTCATCCATTCACTCCCTTATTTTCAATACTATGTGTTTTTTCTGTTTATTTAATATTACTAAAGGTGTTTCCTCCATTTGTTTCACGTTCTTAATTGAGCTTTGTTCTATAATTTATCCTTTAACCTATTAAACAAATCGCCGAGGGGATCGGCGTCAATCAGAACACACTCCCTAAATACCTGAATCTGATCGAGAATAAACTCATCAAACTCCAAATGTCCGGTTCGACCAAACTCTACTACCTCAGCGAGGAGGGGCGCGCTCAGGCCGCCAAACTGCTCACACACCAAGAATAAAGTGAAGTATAATTGATTGTAGAATGGAGAAATATACCATTTGGAAACGCCGACACGATCATACGACTATTTATGTGGGGAAAGAAAATGGATGAATTAAACGCTTGGCAATGAATTTGATTCAATATGGCTTACGGTTCTCCCTAATTCCAGAAGAGGACGAAATAATGGAAGAATATAAAAAAACTTGGCACCTTGACCTTCAATTTGAACGGCACCCTCAAATCAAACAACACAAGGGGATAAATCTAAAGACGCGACTGGAGGACTCTCGGACCATCCGAAATGCCATTGTCCATGAGGAGGGAAAATTCAATGGGGGTCCCAATCGTTTTGACCGAGGACTGGTCTTTCCACGGCATCGGGATGTACTCGTCCAAGAAGGGACAGCTGAGCGGCTTCTCGTGGGTCTTCGTGATGATCGTGCATTGGCGCTTGCAGTAGTCCCAGATGAACAGCTCGTATGTTGCCTCGACCTTGCGAAACCCGTCCTGTTCCACAACTTCAGTTTGGCTTTTCATTTCTTTTTCACCTTCAAATATAAAAAATGGGGGAAAATTAGCTGAGCGGTGCGTTCTCCCGTAGCCCTAGCTCAGCCGCTGCCTCCAGCTCCGTCAAAACTGATTTCCAAAATTATTTATATCTCAATTTATATAATTGATTATCATCCAATTCAATAAATTGAATGTGTGAGAGGGCGACGGGCGGGCAGTGCGGGTCCAATAGTGTTACTCCCCGTCTTTTAAATCTTACATTTATTTTATTTCATTCGCCTCTAGCTCTAAATTTAATCGGATTATCTTCAGAAAAATTGTAAGCAATGGGATAAATCTATAAATTATAATACAAGTTTTTTGGAATACTGAGAGCTTCAGGTAGGTAACTTCCTCAGAATAGAATAAGTCCTCCTTTTTTGATCCCTATTCATTATTTTAATTAATCATATCACTTACAAGGAAGTTTAGATCCTAATTTGCTTGCCTCAGGATAATTTCTTTTATAAGGGGGTATTAAAAACAAAACGATGGAAACTAGTTTTGATTTTGAATTCTAGGTAATTTTTTATTGCACGAATTTTTTTAGTAGTAAAACACTGACAAATCGAAGATGCTGAAGTATGAAAAAGTTAAAAGCCGCAATCCTTGGCGCCACCGGAATGGCGGGGCAGCAATTTATCGAGGCATTGGAAAATCATCCCTGGTTTGAAATTGAAGCGCTGTACGCGTCAGAGAAATCTGCTAATCAAAAATATCGGGAAAGAGTGACGAATTGGCTTACGATGAATCCGCCCTCTGAAGAAATATGGGAGAAAGTGATCGGGCTGGTTGATAAGGTCAATTACGAAGAAGTGGATGTCATTTTTTCCGCGTTACCCAGTGAAGTTGCAAGAGCGAATGAGGAGAAGTATGCGCAATACAAACCGGTCATAAGCACGGCCTCAGCGTTTAGATATGAGCCGGATGTACCGATTCTAATTCCAGAAATCAATAAAGATCACTCTGACTTGATAAATATCCAAAAGGAAAGACGAGGGTGGAATGGGTTCGTTGTTCCAGGACCTAATTGCACGACGGTTGGGCTCGTCATGTCGTTAAAACCCATTTATGAAGCTTTTGGAATTGAATGGGTGATTATGGTCTCCATGCAGGCGGTTTCTGGCGCGGGGTATCCCGGCGTCCCGTCCTATGATATCACGGCGAATGTGATCCCCTATATAAAGAACGAAGAGGGAAAAATCAAGAAGGAAACGCTGAAAATTCTTGGGAAACTGGAGAACGATAAGATCGTAAATGCCCCCTTTAAGGTGGACTGTAAATGTAATCGGGTAACATCAATAGATGGGCACATGGAAAGTGTCTTCATAAAAACAAAAGACGCCTGTGAGGTCGATGATATCAAAGCTGCATTACGAGATTGGCCTGGCCTTGACCCAGAGGATTACCCCACCGCGATTAAGACCCCCATTATTCTTACGGATGATCCCTTCAGACCACAACCCAGACTCGATGCTGAACGCTACGGGGGAATGGCAGCAATTGTGGGCGGGATAGAAAAAACAGAATTCGGCGGCTTCAAATATACGGTTCTATCGCACAATACCAAACGAGGCGCCGCCAAAGGCGAAGTCCTAGTGGCAGAATATCTGTACAAAAATGGATTTTTTTAGATAAACCTAATTTTTTATTCAATTTTTTATCTAAGGGAAGGTCTTTCGTCTTTTTAAAGCGAATATAGGATTTTAAACCCTATTTCAATTTCCAATTTATAGGATTTGCAATTGTTTTTTCCATCGCCTTAAATCTTTTTTAGCATATCGATGATGAGTTTCCCAGAAAACGAGCAGTTGATAGTATTCTCTCTTAGATAATAATTCGGTTTTTACAAGATCCAAACAAAAAACTGGTAAACTCATCGCGCGAATGCCGATAGTAATACATTCTATCAACAGATCTCCATCATCTGTGAGAACTATGCCATTTTCCTGGATTGCCGCTGTAATAAGAGATTGATCGGCGCGGTCGAAATGAGATAAGGTCGGATAGCGATTGAATGTATTCGCAATTTCATTAGCATTTACAGGGATGATATAAGCATCGATCTTAGGAAAAAAATCGAATATATTGTAATGATCTAATTCCTTTTCAATGTCTGGTGTTATCCCCCAACGAAATTGCGACCATAACCCACGAAAATCGTATATTTGAGCTTCCGTTATATCTTGCATATGGCTTAAAAAACAGGTATCTGCAAACAGGATCACGGTATATCACAGGATAGGTAATTGATTATCAGATTAATGGTTATCGAGTCACTAATTCGGGGGATTTGTCTGATTTATTTTTGAGAAAGGGCTTTAAATCGATGGTTAGTGCAGTTTCGAGTTCTTTTGCGCGGATAGCTTCGGGAATGATCTCTTCCGCATTTCGTTTTTCCCATTCCAACATAAACTCGTGATAAGTGAGACCAGATAGTAACCATGCTCGTTTGCGAGTAATTTTACCTTCAGTTAGCAATTGAAAGGCTAAATCTAATCTAATAGAGCCTATTTCTTTTAATACTACATGTTTCACAAATTCAGTTACAGATGTGCCCTTAAGTTCGGCTAGGACCTTTAATAGTTGCTTTTCATCTGCACTGACTCTGAAATTGATTTGTTCCATAATCATTTCTGATCAATTACTGGAATTTAAATATTGCTATAAAAAATAGCATAAATACTTGTTATTAAATTTATCACATCCCTTTTATTCATAATTTTCATAAGAGGGTGAAATCAGGTGGAAGGACATTAGAATACCGTTCCGTTAAGATTTTCCAGGCATCGCCGGTAATTTTAAGGAGTTGGGGCAATTTTCCAACGATTCCGGCGAATTTTCCGCGGATTATCAACGCACCGCGAACGCCATCCAGAGTTTCCGCCTTTTCTAATCCATTCTGAACAGATTTTTCAAAATCGAGCCCTTTGACTTCATTACAAACCGCCGTGGCAGCTGCATCACCTAGTGCGGCAGTATCAGCTATTAAAGTGGCAGCATCCGCTTCTCCAAAACTTAGCGCGTGACCGACAGTGCCTGAACTTGTGCCAATACCAATAGGAAAATCATCTTTTTCGAGCCGAAACCCGATCTTCCCTGATAACGGAGAATATCCCGCAAAAATTCCCACATTTATAGGGATGCTGGATATCCCTGCGATTTCACCGCCATCCTCGATAATAGCTACTTTCGTGCCCAACTTCACCATTTCTTTGACGCCTAAATCAGCAAGCGCACCTGCAACTGCAGCCATCGGTCCTACATCCGCAATCTCAGCGGCTTCTGCCATCACTTTGACTATCGCGGGCGCAGTTTCTTCTATTTTTATCGGAATAAGCGTTTTTAAAAAGTCGGGATGCCTTGCAATATAGTCTTCCAAGTTTTTCCGATGATATTTAATAATCAAAATAGCAATACGGATTGCTTTCGCTTTATCCGTTTTAATAAAGATATCAGATTCTTTGATTACTTCCCGATGTTCGAATAATGCCAAACTCTCAGCTTCTTTGATTATTTTGAATGTTCTATGAACGATAAATTTTCTTACATTTCAATGGCTTTCAGATTCTTGATCCTTTTCTTTGCTTTTAAAGATTGTAAAACTTTTTATGATCAAATTTCTTTAAAGAACTTATGCATAAATCCCGACTTCTTCTGTTATTACTGCTAATGCCGCTCGTTATGTTCGCATTTTCGCAGGATGGAAAGGCTCAAGGTCCCTCGAATGTATTGTACGTATCCTTAAACAATGATATCGGACTCGCAGAGGAAATGATGTTTGATGATGTGATAACGGTAGCCCAAAATATGGATGCAGATTTAATTCTGGTAGAACTCAATACCCCCGGAGGGACCGTGGAATCGGTGAAGAATATAATGGCGAAATTTGGCAATTCGCCCATTCCAATATGTATCTTAATTCCGCTAGGGGCTGTTGCATGGTCGGGAGGGACCTATCTCTTAATGGCTTCTGACATCGCAGCCATGGCATCCGGCGCTACAATTGGGAGCTGCCAACCCAGAGATGAAAATGGACCGATAACGGAAAGTAAATATTTGAACGCTTTGATTGGGCTCATGGTGAATCATGCAGAGCTCCACAATCGAAACAAGACATTAGCGGAACAGTTCATTACACTGAACATAAATATTGGTCCATCAGCGGCATTAAGTAGGAAGGTGATTGAATTTGTCGCAGACAGCCCAGCATACTTATTGACACAATTGAACGAGTATATGCTCGTGAGGAATGATACTGGGAGTGTCAATTATACCACCGTGATTCCTACGTTTAGCGGGGGCTATATATATGACGAGGTTATTTCGAATTTTACAGCCCTTAGTATCGGATCGGCTGAACTCACTACTTACTCTCCAAGCATTTCAACTTACTTTATTCGCTTCATTACGAATCCAATAGTGGTCTCGGTCTTTTTGACGGTCGGTTCTTTCGGTCTGATTATTGGTTTAACCACCACAAACACGCACCTCGATGAAATTGTGGGCGCAATCGCGCTCATCATTGGACTAATTGGCGTTGGCATTATTGGAATTGCCGTAGGCGCGGTAATTTTATTCGTTATCGGATTGGTGTTCTTCATAGCAGAGATCAAGTTTGATGTGGGGTTCAATGGATCGCTCGCTATCGGGGGAGGTATTTGCATCGCCATAGCAAGTCTCTTCATTATTCCTTCCGGCAACTATTTAACGATCCCGGACTTTTTACTCTCAGCAAAATGGCTCTCGTTCGGCATTAGCGTGGCGTTCATCGCGTTCTTTTCAGCAATTGCCATTAAAGTGATGCAGACCAAACGATTGAAATCCGATTTAGAGGTGTCCAACATAGTAGGGCAGCGAGGCTATGTGAAGAAGGACTTAACCCCGGAGGGCCAGGTCCACGTAAAAGCAGAAGAGTGGAGCGCTATTGCAGTTGATGGCACATGGCCCATTCTTCAAGGCGAAGAAATCGAGGTGGTAAAAGTGGATGGCCTGCGACTCGTGGTGAAACCCATCCGCAATTAATTTTTTTTTAAATTTTATACTAGGGTCCTTTGAGGGTTCTTGGGGGCAATATTCACGTTAAAGTAATCGTGCTGCTCGCCTATCCGCAGCTGACCATAAGTACCATCATAGCCAAAAGGCTCGAACGTGAAATTACCTTTTTTGACTTCAAGAATCGCCTGAAGTAATTCATCTTCAATTACGCTGCTCAATTTGGTCTCGATGGTCTTTGCTTCCATGAACCACATTTCGCATTCATTCTCCAGCAAGGATACAATTGTTTGATAGTCACTAAGGGTTTTTTTAGAGGTCGTGGCTTTAACGCCGTGTGAATGGGCGATGATTTCGACTAAGGGAACCATATGGACGAAGGGACGTGATTTCGCAGGCAAAAATCCCAATTCGCGATTACCGCCTTGTGCAATAGTTAATTCAAAGGTGCGTTCAAGCACGCCGATTGTCAATTTCTTGCCACATATGGGACACATTTTATTTTTAGGGGTGTATTGGGGTGAAAACACGCAAAATTTTTTATCGTGCCCCTTTTTATCAGCCCGATGGCCTGTTAAGAAGTAGCGCCCCTCAGCAGGATTAAACTCACAGGTCCGGATAATATGATTGGTGCGGATTGCCGTGATGATGGAAGGATAGGTCAATTCTTTAATGTCTAAGGTGGTGAATTCGCGCCCTAAACGTTCAAGGTGATGCGAATGGGCATCACTATTTGAAATTAAGGTGCGTTTATCAAGTTCGGGAATCATTCCCAGGATAATGGGGTCGGCACTTAATCCAGTTTCAACGGCATAAATCAAGTCTTCAGCATCCCCGAAAAAAGTCTGGAGCTGATCAATGGGGTTATCAGACCCGAACACGCCCAGTGGCGTCATCACATGGGCGGGAATGATTTCAATGAAGTCATCTATTTTTTTCAATTGATGTAACTTTTGAGCGACATCATCTTTATCCTCACATTTCACGAAGGGTCGCCCAATAGTATTCTTAACCGCCCAGTGGTCTAACAGCGGGATAATTTTGTCAAGTACTTCGAATGATGGAAACAAAAATACAATATGCACGGATTTCCGTCCAGTTTCCACATCACAGGTGAAAATTAATTCGGTCTGCAGGATGAATTTGATTCTATCACTAAAATTAGGTGTAAAAATGCCCTCCGAGGACTCGGATAAGATTTGATTAAGCTTAGCCCGCCATTCCGGATGAAGGCAATCCCCCGTGCCTATTAAATCAATGCCTTTTAAGGGCATGGTTTCGGCGACTTTCTCGATATTAAGAGCACCTACACCCCCAGAAGCCCCGGAATGACAATGTAAATCCACATTTAGTTTCATGGAATTTTGTCCTTCACAAAATTTTTAAACTTCGGATTTTTTTTACATACTAAATCAATTTATCCAATTGATTCATTTAGTGCCTTATTAAAGTAAGGTTTAAATAGATTGTATTTGTTATTGTCTTGCTAATTTGCCAATTTTGGTTACTTCTTTGTCAAATTGGTGAGTTTAAGATAGCAATAAGGCATCTAGATCAGTAGATTCATTCAAGTAGAGTAAAGGTTGTTGAAATAATGGGTCACCGAAAACAATCAGCCCCGCGCCATGGAAGTACTGCATTTCATCCACGAAAAAGAGCGCGCTACGTCACCGGACGATTCCGCACTTGGGGAAACGAACTTACTTATAAGGCCCCAACGGTCCTTGGATTCGCCGGTTACAAAGCAGGTATGACTCATGTCGTTCTAACGGAGGATAGAAATAGTAGCCCTTATTTTGGTCATGAACTAGTCAAAGCAGCTACCATACTGGATACGCCTCCCGCTATTGTTTGTGCCATTCGCGCGTATAGAACCGTTGAAAACGAATTGAAGGCGATGGACGAAGTATGGGCGGGTGAATTGAGCGAAGATCTAAGACGGCGCTTCCCGACACCCAAAGAATATAGCATGGATAAAAAACTGTTAGAGTTAGAACAGAAGATTGAAGAGGCAAGCGAATTCAGGCTCATTCTGCATACCCAACCCCGGCTCACCTCACTACCGAAGAAAAAGCCGGATATCTTTGAGAGCAAAATTGTCGGAGGCTCGATTAAAGACCAGTGGAAATTTGCCAAAGACTTATTGGGCAACGAACTGAAGGTAGGCAATTATCTTAGAGAAGGGGATTTTATAGACACCGCCTCGGTGACCAAAGGGAAAGGCTTTCAAGGTCCCGTGAAGAAGTTCCACGTGAAAAAACTGCAACGGAAATCCAGAAAAACGGTTCGGGGGATTGGAACCTTGGGTCCGTGGAGACCAGCTCGTGTAATGTGGCTTATCGCGCATGCAGGGCAAATGGGATTCCATCAACGGGTGGAACTCAACAAACGTGTTCTTAAGGTCGGGATTGACCCGAAAGAAATTATTCCGAAGGGCGGATTCTTGAATTATGGCTTAATCCGCGGCGATTATGTGGTCGTCTTAGGAACTGTTGCTGGCACCCGAAAGCGAATGATTCGATTCCGGAAATCAGTCCGTCGCCCGAGAAATATACCTGAAAAAGCGCCTGATATTGTTTATATTTCATTAGAAAGTAAGCAGGGAAGTTAATTTCTGGGGTATAAACCATGGAACAAAAAGTAAATGTGTTATCGCTGGAGGGGAAACCGGTCAAGACCATTCCGCTCCCCGCCATTTTTCGAACCCCGTTTCGTCCAGATATCATTAATCGCGTCTTTGTGGCCGCTATTACTCATAGCAAACAGCCCCAAGGAGTCAATGAGAAAGCAGGCCAACGAAATAACGCGGAATCAAGTGGGGTAGGGCGTGGTGTCTCGCGTGTCCCGCGAATTCGAGGCGCGGGCACAGGTGCCGCTAACCAAGGGAATTTTGTACCTCAAGCACGTGGAGGACGACAAGCTTTTCCCCCCAAAGTAGAAAAGATCATTAGAAAGGAAATAAATAAAAAGGAACGCCTTCTGGCAATTCGATCTGCCATCGCAGCCACTGCCAATAAGGCAAAGATAATCGAACGAGGGCATAAATTCGACGAGAACCTAGAAGTTCCCACAGTCCTGGTGGATGATTTCGAAAAGCTACAAAAAACGAAGGAAGTCCGGGATGTCCTGCAAGCCATTGGGTTAACAAACGATCTCGAGCGCGCCTCGATCAAGAAGATCCGCGCTGGTAAGGGTAAGATGCGCGGACGCAAATATAAACGGAGAAAAAGCGCGTTACTCGTCGTTGCAAAAAATGATGGCATATTCCGAGCAGCCCGTAATATTCCGGGCATCGACATTGTCGAGGTCAAACACCTTAGCACCGAATTACTAGCCCCTGGCGGTCGTTGTGGGCGCCTTCTCATCTGGTCCGAATCCGCCATCAATCAAGTAAATTCTCTTTTTCTCTCGTAATTCTCTCTCTTTTTATTTAAAATCGCTCAATTTTTCGCAATTCAAACTATCCTAATTTTAATATCCACTTATAATAAGAGGATTTTTTAGGTAAAAAAAGTGTGTTATGTGATAAAGGTTGTGTTAAACGCCAAAATTTAGGATTTTACTTAATTTTCTATGGATTTTAAAATACCACGGTGAAGACCTACACTAGGATCTAAAAGTGTAAATTATGCGAGAAACTCCAATAAAGTTTTGATGACTTTTTCGGGTTCCTGTGAAAAAAGAGCGTGAGCGCTGTTGTCGAATAGCGTAAGTTTTGGATAAGGGATAAGTTCGGCTAGTTGTAGACTCGCCTTATACGTAATAAGAGAATCCTGCTTGCCGTGCATTATTAAAACGGATTTATTGATGGTCTTCAATCTTTTCCGGCTATCAAATTTGATAATTGCTTCTAATTGACGTTTAAACTCATCAAAAGATGGTGTGACCCTGAAGGCTTTTTGTTTTGCTTCTTCTATCTTATCCAGATTCTCCTTAATGAAGTCCTTTGTAAAAAGTGTGGAAATCAGCATCTCCCTAGTCTTCTCAGGAGTCTTCATTCTACCTTTATAGAGCCCCTTTAGTAGGCTAGCTAGAATTTTTACAATCCCCGTCATACTGGCGAAGGTTGAACAAAGCACGAGTTTTTCGACTCGCTCGGGGTGGTTGAGAACCAGTTCTTGAGCAATCATGCCGCCCATCGAAATCCCAAGCACATGGGCACGTTCAATTTTCAACTCGTTCATTAAACCGACCGTATCATCAGCGAACATCTTAATTGAGTATTTCATGTCCGGCTTATCCGTCTGCCCAATGCCCCTATTATCGAAGATAATGGTCCTATAATGCTTTGAGATCTCCTCAATCAATGGCGGTCCCCACCACTCAAGCGAACCACCTAATCCCATGATCATCACGAGTGGGAATCCCTCACCATTGCTCTCATATTCCATGCTTATGTCATTTACTTTAATTCGTGGCATTCAAATCTAATCCTCCAATTGTTCCGTTAGTCTATGGATTATCGATCGAACTGGATTTTTAAAGATGTGTGTAATCATAAATATGTGTTTTAATATAAATATAGATTTGATTAAAGACCGAGGTATTTTAAAATACTAACCAAATGAAAAACTGGATATAAATCTCGGTATTTACTTTCCTATTTCTCGTTTTTTCGGTCGAAGGTTTCTGGTGCGGCATTTTCGACATTTGGTGGCGCTTAACGCGTTTCGAGCACCGCAGGTCCGACATATTTTCATGAAAAGTAAGCTCTGCACGGCAATTTGCTTCTTGATGGCATCTGTAATTGGCATGCGATTTCATCTCACTCGTATTGGAATCTCGGTGATGATTTTATTAATATACTAATCTTCTTAAAGTTTTGGGATTCTTGCTTTGCTTCTCATTATTCCAATAAGATAAGCCCGAAATGCCTCATTTTTTCAAGATTACTTTCGTTGATGACTTCCAATTCGAGACCTACATTGCGGACGGTCGCAAAAACGTCAATCCCCGTAGCTTCCAGAGAAGGTCTTGCTTTATTCTTATGCCGACAATAGCGCCGTGCGACCTCAGCAGGGATTCCTTTCATAGACTCCTCGTGAATAATGCATTTCTTACAGAATAAGCAGGTCCCCGTGGCGAAGCCGATTGTTTTCACGAACCCCTTCATGAAGGCGGCTTTCTCCAAGGTATAGATGGTTTTATTCATGTTTTTGTGATGCTCCAACATGTTTTCGGTTGTGCCGTGAAACCCGATCAGTAAGCCGTGGCTGTACTGCTTAATTACCTTAGCGGTTATGTCAGGTGAGGGAATGAAAGGCGGACAGCACAGAGAATTCCCGTAATTGGGGCAGCCAAAGGTGCATTTCCACCGGGGCCATGACCCAGCGACCTCAATCTGATTAGTTCTAATATAGGTGATTAGTTCTTTCGCAGCGCCCTCTTGCACCGCAAGTGCTGTGAGTTCGTTAAGTATGGAATTTAAATGTTCTGGAACCATGCCATTTCCCTTCTTTTAAAATTCAATGCCGAAGCGGGCCCCGATGCCCTGCGTCGCAAAGTAGTGTTTTACCTGTTTCATCTGGGTCACCAAATCCGCCGCTTCTAAAATTTTCGGATGGACTTGCCGCCCCGTAATAATGAGTTCCACGTGTTCCGGCTTGTTTTTAATGAGTTCTAAGACCTTTTCTACAGGGATCAGTTTCATATCGACTGCCACGCCGACCTCATCGAGAATCACGATATCGTACTCATCACTCATCAATATTTCCTTGGCGAATTCAAGCCCTTTTTGGGCTTCCTCAATGTCAATGGGCTCGGGCTCTGCAATCAAATCAGGCCGTCCGAATTGTCGGATTTGAAAATTTTGCGTGTTTTTCGCGGACGTGATTTCGCCGTACTTCACATTCCCCTTCATGAACTGAATCATGTAAACCTTGAACCCATGCCCGAGTGCCCGAAAGGCTTGACCCAAGGCGCAGGTCGTTTTTCCTTTCCCAGAGCCAAAGTAGACTTGCACCAAGCCCTGTTTCAGGCGTTTGCGCTCTACACTCACTTTTTTTCGCTTCCTTTCTGGTGGGAGAGAAAGGTCTCATAAATAGTCCCTGCAATCCCATAAACAGTATATTTATTCTCGGTTATTTGATCCATGACGGAAGATTCGATTTTCGGGT
>Ga0315285_10004075_pt1 | contig 15158 bp, 9 predicted proteins | sample YL17G09_36_MG_FD_203698 | JGI IMG/M metagenome (GOLD analysis project Ga0315285, IMG submission 203698) | Sediment microbial communities from Yellowstone Lake, YNP, Wyoming, USA - YL17G09_36 | ecosystem: Environmental > Aquatic > Freshwater > Lake > Sediment | place: USA: Wyoming | collected...
CATTGCCCGGCGCGGCCTGGTCGCGGCCCGCGGAGTTTATTGTAACTCACCGGCCCTGGCAGACAGGTGGAACAATGTGGTATATTGAAATTGCCGGACGATAACGTCGTTATGCATATATAGACTCGGCAATGTTGCCGGCGGTTTAGTCAGGAGCGCGGCCATGAAGATAATCCGTCAGATAGCGACCAGGATGGCGGCACTTGCGGTGTTGGCTTTGCCTGTATGCGCGATGGCGCAGCCCGCGGTCGGCGGCCTTGCCGGCCTGGAGGTGGACGAGCTTACAAAGTGCGTCAATGCGATAGAGTCGGCCACTTTGCCCGACACCGCGGCAAGCGCGTACGCCAAGGGCTGCACGATCAATCGCCGCAGTTCGAAGCTTCAGTTGGCGTACCTCCGCAAGATGCTCCGGTTGGGCCGGCCCGACATCGGGCAGTTCGCGGCCGGGGAACTCTCGGTGATCGATCCGAAATCCGGCTTGGCGTGGGGAACGCTGGCCTACATGCAGACCAAGAAAGCCCAATACCTTGCGGCCCTGACGCCCGCCGTGAAGGCGGCTGAGCTCGAGCCGAAGAACGAGCCGATCTGCCAGAACGCCGCGCAGCTCGTGGCGTGGTACGAGGCCGGCAAACGCGGCAGCGTGGACGCCGAGATCGCCAGGACCATGAAGGACCTTCCCTCGGCCGGCAAGGAATTCGCCGCCGCCTACAAGCGAGCCAAAGAGGCATTCAAGAAACTTGCCGACGCCAAGGCCGACAAGGACAAGCAGGCCAGCCTGGCCGAGGCGGTAGCCAAGAAGGCTGAGGACGAGTACAAGAAATACTCCGACCAGCTCAAGAGCGCCGGGCGGACCTACGACCAGACGGTCAGGCAGCTTCAGGACGCTCAGCAAGAACTCGACCGGACCAATATCAATACCAATATCAACAACCCCCACAGGGGCGGCTACATCCCGCAGCAAAACAACCAGCAGCATCGCGACAATATCCAGCGCCGGATTAACGACATCCAGGGGAACCTCCGGCGGCAGGAGGACGAGGGCAGGAAAATACGCAACGAGGTGGACAAGGCGAAGAGGGAAGCCCTATCCAAACGCGAAATCGCCGCCAAGCTCACTCGCGAGGCCAAGAAGCTGGCCGAGAGCATGCCGGACAACTTCGGCTGGCTCCCGCCGGCAGTTGACGGCGTGGCGACGCCGGACGCGACGGTCGCCAAGCCCGCCCCCACCGGCCGAAAACCCGCCGAGCCCGCGTCGTCCTACCTCGTGCCCGACCCGGCAACCAAGCCGGCCGGAGCACCGCAGGCGCCGCTGGAGCAGCGCCTGGCCGAGGCCCAGGCGGCCGAAAAGCTCGATATGGCCAAACTCTGCATGGCCAGCGACGACGCCGCCATGAAAGCCCGCGCCCGCGAACTGCTCGACGAAATCGTGACCAAGTTCGCCTCTACCCCCTCGGCCGCCGTGGCAAAGGAGCTTCTGGCGAAGCTTAAGTGACGGTGGTCGGTAGCCGGCGCAGCCCTGCGTAGCCTCTGGCGAAGCAGGGTAGCCGGTAGCCGAGGCTGTCCGATAGTTCTGTGCAATGGGTGCCGTGGTTTGTGGAGTCCCGTAAGGGACGTGGCAACCACGTCTTGCCGCCCGACAGTTCCCTGGCCGAAAGACGTGGTTGCTACGGCCCCGCGGGCCGGCGCAAACCACGGCACATGCTCGCTGAAGCGAGCGTGCCTCGGGATGCAAACCATGCGTTCCAGGTTCCGGATTCCTGGTTCCTGGTTCCGCTGTTTCGCTTTTCCCGGCTACCGGCTACCATCTTGACCGCCGGGCGGCTGGGTATGAAAATGCGCAGTCAAGCCCTCTTTTTTGCCAAAGAGCGAAGGAGCGGCGAAACGGCAGCCTGATGGGAGAGCAGCCGACATGGCCCAACTTGGCGTCAACATAGATCACGTCGCCACGGTCCGCCAGGCCCGGCGGACGGTCGAGCCGGACCCCGTCTGGGCCGCGGTCGAGGCCCAACTCGGCGGGGCCTCGTGCATCACCTTCCACCTGCGGAAGGACCGCCGGCACATCCAGGACCGCGACGCCGAACTGCTCAAGCAGACCGTCCAGTGCAAGCTGAACATGGAGATGTCGCTCGATGAGGAGATAGTGGAAATCGCCCTGCGCCTAAGGCCCGACCAGGTCAGCCTGGTGCCCGAGAGCCGGCAGGAGATCACCACCGAGGGCGGCCTGGACGTTCTGGCCCACTCCGAGCGGACCGCCGAGGTCGCCAGGCGCCTCACCCAGGCCGGCGTGGTGGTAAGCGCGTTCATCGACCCGGCGGCTGATCAGATCGCCGCCGCCGTCGCGGCCGGGTGCCAGGCGATCGAACTGCACACCGGCGCGTACGCCAACGCCTGCCTGGCCGGCAACTCGACGCAAGACCAGCGGAAGCAGGCGGACCTTCTGGCCGAGCTACGCCAGGGCCTGGAGTCGGGCCTGGCCGCCGGGCTGGTCGTCCATGCCGGCCACGGGCTGACTTACATAAATGTCGCGCCGGTCGCGGCCATGGAAGGCTTCACGGAGTTCAACATCGGCCACGCGATCATATCCCGCGCCGTCTTCGTCGGCCTGCGGCAGGCGGTGGCGGAAATGAAGAACCTGCTGTGAAAAGAAGGTCTTAGGTCTTAGGTCCTAGCTCCTAGGGTGGCAGAGCCCGTCGGCACGCAGGCTTTGATCCAACTCTTGTCATTAGCTCGGCTCATTTGCCGCGGCGCCCTAAGACCTGAGAGCTATGACCTATGACCTTCTTTTGATGTTTACGGCGTGCGGGTTCATGCATTAGTATTGAGGCGAATCAGGCGGCCTCCTTCGAAAGGCTATTGACTCATGGCTTCGCGCATGGAAATATCGGGCTGCTTCGTGGCGCTGGTCACGCCGTTTGCCGGCGGCGAGGTGGACTATGACGCGATGGACAGGCTCATCGAGTTTCAGATCGAGTCGGGCACGCAGGGGCTTGTGCCCTGCGGCACCACCGGCGAAAGCCCCACGCTGACGCACGAGGAGCAGGACAGGGTGACTGCCTTCACCATCGAGCGCGCCGCGGGGCGGATTCCCGTCATCGCCGGAACCGGCAGCAACGCCACGGCCGAGGCCATTCAGTTGACCAGGCACGCCAAGGACTGCGGCGCCGACGCCTGCCTGGTGGTCAACCCGTATTACAACAAGCCCACGCAGCAGGGCATGTACGAACACATCGCCCGCATCGCCGAACTCGGCTTGCCGATAGTGCTGTACAACATCCCCAGCCGCTGCTCGGTCGAGCTGTCCGTCGAGACCATCGTCCGCATGTACGAGGACATCGAGCAGGTCGTCGCCGTCAAGGAAGCCACCGGCAAGCTCGACGTGGCGAGCGCCATTGCCGCCTCGTGCGACATCACGATCCTCTCCGGCGACGACTCGCTGACGCTGCCGATCTGCGCGGTCGGCGGATCGGGCGTCATCAGCGTCCTGGCGAACATCCTGCCGCGGGAGATCCGCAAGCTCTGCGACGACATCGGCGCCGGCGACACCGAGGCCGCCCGCATGCAGCACCTGCGGCTGCTGCCGGTCTGCAAGGCGATGTCCTGCGAGACCAACCCCATCCCCATCAAGGCCGCCCTGGCCATGGCGGGCATGATCACCGAAGAGCTGCGCCTGCCCATGACGGTACTTTCCGACCACCACCGCGGGCCGCTGGCCAAGCTCCTGGCGGAGTTCGGCGTAAGCATACAGGCGTGACAACAGCGACAGCCGGATGGCACCGTTGCGACGCCGGTCCGGCTGTCAGGGAAAAGGAATCGTTGTCAGGCTTCAGGCTTCAGACTTCAGGCTCCGGGCTCCAGGGTTCAGGTAACCGACACACCTGCTCGCTGAAGCGAGCAGGCCTCAAAGGCAAAAACCACCAATTCCCAATTCCGTGTTCCTGGTTCCAGGTTCCAGTTTCCGCCTTTGCTTTTCCGGGTTCCCGGTTCCGCTTTTACGATGTTCCCGGTTCCGGGTTCCCGGTTCCGCTTTTACGCTGTTCCCGGTTCCGGGCTCCCGGTTCCGCCTTTGACGCTGTTCTTAATACCGGGTTCCCGGTTCCGCTTTTACGCTGTTCCGGGTTCCGGGCTCCCGGTTCCGCTTTTACGCTGTTCCCGGGTTCCGGGTTCCCGGTTCCGCCGTTTTGCGTTTCCCGGCTACCGGCTACCCGCCTTCGCTAAAGCTACGGCGGGCTGCGCCGGCTACCGAATGAAGAGCATCTCCCGGTACGTCGGCAGTGGCCAGTCGCTGTCATCGACAATCAACTCGAGCCTGTCGCCCAGGACCCGCAGCTCGGCCATGGCTGGCAGAACCTTGTCGTGCATGTGCCTGGCGTGGCCCAAGGCCCCGCCGCCGTGGTGGTCGGCCACCGCCCTGTCCAGCGCAATAGCCGCCTTTCGGAAGCTGCCGTTGAGCTTGACGATCTCCTTCAGCATTGCCGCCAGGGCGGCATCGGACGCCCCGGCCTGCTTGGCGGCATTGACGGACTTGGCCACGGCGGACTGGTACTTCAGCCCGGCCGGCAGGATCATCGTGTGCGCCATCGCCGACGCGGTCAGCGCCTCGATCATCACCGTGCGGGTGTAGTTCTCCAGCAGGATCTCCTGGCGGCTGTGCAGCTCTCGCTCGCTGTACACGCCGTACTTCGTGAACAGCGCGATCGACTCCTTGCTGGTGGCCAGCGGGACGCAGTCGACGGTGCTGACGAGGTTGGGAAGCCCGCGCTTCTTGGCCTCGGCCTTCCAGGCGTCGCAGTAGTTGTCGCCGTCGAAGAGGATCGGCTTGAAATCCTTGATGGCCTTGGCAAGGAGCTTCTGGATGGCCGAGTTGAGGTCCTCGCCGGCGGCGACGGCCTTTTCCAGTTGCGTGGCAAAGAAGTCCAGCGACTCAGCCACGATGGCGTTGAGCACCGTGTTGGGCCCGGCCACAGACTGGCTCGATCCGACCGCGCGGAACTCGAACTTGTTGCCAGTGAACGCGAACGGGCTCGTGCGGTTGCGGTCGCCGGCGTCGCGCGGAAGCTTCGGCAACATCGAGACGCCGATCTCGATGTTCGCGGCCGACTTGGAGTTTTTCGCGCCGCCCTTGGTCAACTGGTCGAAGACGTCCGAAAGCTGCTGGCCAAGGAACACGCTGATGATCGCCGGCGGGGCCTCGTTGGCGCCCAGGCGGTGGTCGTTGCCGGCCCCGCAGACGCTCAGCCGAAGCAGGCCGGCATACTTGTGAACCGCGCGCACCGCCGCGGCGCAGAAGACCAGGAACTGGGCGTTGGCGTGAGGCGTCGCGCCCGGCTCGAGAAGGTTCTCGCCGTCGTCGGTCACCATCGACCAGTTGTTGTGTTTGCCGGAGCCGTTGATGCCCGCGAAGGGCTTTTCATGAAGCAGAAGCGCGAAGCCGTGCCTGGCGGCGACCTTCCGCATAATCTCCATCGTCAGCATCTGGTGGTCCGTGGCGAGGTTGGCCGTCTCGAACGTCGGGGCAAGCTCGAACTGGCCCGGGGCCACCTCGTTGTGGCGGGTCTTGATCGGAACGCCAAGCCGCAGAAGCTCGTACTCCGTCTCGGCCATGAAGCTCAGCACGCGCTCGTTGATCGCGCCGAAGTAGTTGTCCTCCAGCTCCTGGCCCTTGGGGGGCTTGGCGCCGAAGAGCGTCCTGCCTGTGGTGATGAGGTCCGGGCGATGCAGGTAGAAGTTGCGGTCGACCAGGAAATACTCCTGCTCGGCCCCTACCGTGGTGAACACCCGCTTGACGGCCTTGTTGCCGAAGAGCCTCAGCATGCGCAGGGCCTGCTTGCTGAGGGCATCCGCCGAACGAAGCAGCGGGGTCTTCTTGTCCAGGGCCTCGCCGGTCCAACTGACGAACATGGTCGGGATGACCAGGGTCGCGCCGTTGGGGTTGTCCAGCATGAACGCCGGACTCGACGGGTCCCACGCGGTGTAGCCGCGAGCCTCGAACGTCGCGCGGAGGCCGCCGGAGGGGAAGCTGCTGGCGTCCGGCTCGCCGCGGACCAGGTCCTTGCCGCTGAACTGCGCCAGGACCTCGCCGTCGGCCGTCGGGGTGATGAAGCTGTCGTGCTTCTCAGCCGTCAGGCCCGTCATCGGCTGGAACCAGTGCGTGTAGTGCGACGCGCCGTGCTCGATGGCCCAGTCCCGCATCGCAAGAGCAACCGAGTCGGCGATCGACGGGGCAAGCTCCGCGCCGGCCTTGATGGTCTTCTGGAGCTGCCTGTAAACGGCCTTGGGCAGCCGCTGACGCCGCACGGCCTCGTTGAATACGTGCTCGCAGTAAACCTCGCGGGCATCCTGCACCCGGTAGTCCACAATCCCGCCAATTACCTTGGCCCTGCCGATGGCTGAGATGGCGGCCTGCCTTATGTTCATCTCGTTCATAGTGATTCCTTGATTCTCTTGCCTTGTTCCTTTTCCTGATCCTTTTCCCACCCCCTCCGGGCTCGCGGGGAACATGGAGCCCAACCAGGGGGATACGGTAAGCTTCTAGTGCACTTGGCGTGCCACGTTCACGCAAAGCACACATCTAGTATATTGCCAAGCACTTAAAATATGGCGAGTCCTGAACGGCATGCCCGCCGATGTTACGTTTTTGTAGTTTAGGCCGCCATTTCGACACAAAAGTGTCGCCGGCTCGGCCGGGGTGATCGCCACCAGCCCAGCCGAGACGGCGCTGCCGACGTCGACACCCCGCAGACTCTTGTGCCCCGCAAAGGGCGGCAAGGGAAACATGGGCAGATGTGCCAAGAGCCAAGGGCAAAACGCCGGGCACGTCAGTTATCGAAGACGTTGCGGCGGAACATCCTCTTTGCCCGCCAGGCAAGCCACAATGCCGCCAGGCCGTAGCCGAGCGTGTTAGCGAGCATGATCCCCGTCGTGCCGAGCCAGCCGTAGTGAGTTGCCGGCCAGTCGTATCGCAGCGAGCCGTCCTCGTAGCGGATCGAGCGACCGTAGCCGGCGTCGCCGGCGCCATCGTACCGTGTGGCGCCTTTGACCACCACCCACGCCTGTACTATGGGGTTGGCGGCCTGGATATTGGCTGCTGTCTCGCTGTCGCCAAAGACCTCGCCCAGCAGGTTGGCGCCCACCGGCAGCAGCACCCACAGCAGGCCCGCCAGGCCGAGGTTCATCAGCAGCGCCGTCGTCACGCTTCTGTACTTCGTCGAGAAGTACACGCCCGTGCAGGTGAGAAACACGCTGCTCCAGGCCGCAAGCAAGCCCACGTGGATCAGCGCAATGGGGTGCAGGAAGCCCAGCAGCGTGAACAGCACCACGTGAGCGGCCAGGAAAATCCACACCGACAGGCAGCGAAACGCCGTGCCCCCCGCCTTGCCCAACAGGATGTGCCAGTCGCTGACGGGCGTACACAGCAGTGCCGGCCAGGTGCGGGCCTGCTTTTCCGGGGCGATGCACGTGGCGGAGTCCAGGGCCGTGCAGAGCATCCCCGCCAGCAGGAACATGCAGATGAAGAACGCCTGCGTTTCGCCGTGGCGCATGGCCCCGGAGGCCCCGAGGATCGCGTAGGTGTATATCAGGTAGAAGATCACCGCGCACATGGCGACGATCTGGACGATCCGGTCGCGGAGCAGCGGCTTGCGAAGCTCGCGCCAGACAATCGGCGAGTTGCCGATCATCCGCTGGATATTCCAGCCGCGGGCCTTCCACCACCGCCTGCGGTGCGGCGACTCGAAAACCTGGGCGACCGGCGAGCCGTCGGCGGGCATCAGCACGGGCGCCGCGTGCATGGCCCGCACCGTCACGGCTGAAACGTCGGCAATGGCTGTCGCGGCCCCCACCGCCTTGCGCAGGGCGGTTTTTCGCACGACGATCTCGGCAATCTTCAGCACCCCGGCCGTCATAGCCAGCATGATCGCGCAGTGTATAGGCCAGAAGAACCACGACACCTTGCTGGATGGGTCATTCAGGTGAACGGTCTCGTAGGTCATCGCCGCGACGGGGTTCCCGTAGAGCACCAGGCAGAACCCGTTGCTGCCAAATATCGCCGAGGCGATGCCCGAGACCATCAGCAGCACCAGTCCCACAACCACATAGAGCGACGCCACCATGCCCAGCGAGGCCAGGATGGCCAGGTATGGCCTGCGATTTACGGCGGAAAACAGCAGCGCCACCGACCCCGTGAACATTGAGGCCGTCACCGTGATGCACACCCCGGCCAGCAGGTATCCCCACGGCACGCCGCCAAGCACGCGGACTATGCCCAACAGCGGCAGGCTTATCGCCAGCAGCAGGCCCACGTGCAGCAGCTTGCCCAGGAACTTGCCCAGCACGATCTGCCAGTAGCCGATCGGCGTGGTGAGGATCGGCACGAGCGTCCGCTGGTATATCTCCTCGTTGATGGCGGAGCTCAGAAGGATGATCGCCACGAACTGGGCTATGCCGAACTGGAAACACATGATGGAACTGACGATCCCCTTGCCCATCTCGGACATGTGCGCGATGCGGTAGGCGGCATCGGCGCCGCGGGCCGACTCTATGAACGCCAGCCAGACCAGCGACACGAACAGCCCCAGCACGGCCGCGTAGGCGAAGCGGAGCATGTAGTACTTCGCCCGCCTGCTGGTGACCAGCAGTTCCTTGGTAAACAGCGGCCCGACCGCCGTTGACAACCTCTGCAATGCGGAATTGCCCATGCCCACACCCTTGTCTGGCGCCCGCGCCGTGCGCCGAAGTCCCGTGAATCGCAGCCACAAGTGTACCCCGGTGCCGCGTAAAGGAACACCCAAAAGCGGGCACGCTCACGTGCCATGCGCCCGTGCTGCTTAACATGCCTGTGCCAGGGATTGCTTCTGTCCCTGCTCCCAGGGATTGCCCGCTCCCAGGGATTGCCCGCTCCCAGGGATTGCTATCCCTGGGCTTCAGAGAGCGACTCTTCGGACAAGGAGCATCAACCCTGGGAAGGAATCCGTGGGACGAAGCCCAGGGACCTGCCTACCAGCGTGCCGTCAACATCTAATGCCAACAACTTGAATCGCGTCATGGTCAAAACCAGGAACCCAAAAAAATCCTGACAATTGGCGGATCGGCCCGGCAATGTTATCATACCGCGTATGCGGATTCGACTGGGTTACTGCCCTGCCCCGGATGGCGGGTTCATTATTTACGGCCTGGCGGCCGGGAAGGTCGGCAGCGGAGACCTGGAGATCGAGTTGATCTCCGCCAAGCTGCCCGCCCTGAACGACTGCGCCACGCGCGGCGAGCTCGAAGCCACGATGATCAGCGTGGCCGCCTATCCGTATCTGCGGCAGCGCTACGTCCTGGCACGCTGCGGAGTGAGCTTCGTCGCCTCCGGCCGGGGACCCGTCCTGGCGGCCCGCGAGCCGCTCAGCGAGCAGGACCTTGAGACCGCATCCGTGGCCGTGCCGGACTCCACCAGCAGCGCCATCCTCGCTCTTCAAATCCACCGGCCGGGCATTCGGACAAGGCTTCTCCCGGCCGACAAGGTCGCCCAGGCCGCCAAGATGGGCCTGGCCGACTGTGCCCTGCTGCCGAGCGGCGACACGGCCATGTGCCGCCAGTCCGGTCTTTACTGCGTGGCGGACCTGGCCGCCGGGTGGGCCAAGCAGAGCGGCCAGATGCCGCTGCCCATGACGTGCTTCGCCATCCGCAGCGACCTGCCCGACGAGGTGCGACTCGGCATAGAAACAGCCCTGCGCGACTCGATCCGCTACTCACTGGCCCACCGGGCCGAGGCATCCGCATTCGCGGCCCAGTGCGCCCGCGGCACGGCATGCTGGGAGGCCGACCCGGCCGCCCTGGGCACGTACGTCAGCGAGCGCAGCCTGGACGTGGACGACCCGCAGCGCCTCGCGGTCGAGGAGTTCCTCCGCCGCGGCCACGACGCCCAAATCGTGCCCAACGCCCTGCCGATCAGGTTCGTGGGATCGTGAGTGCGGGCTTTGCCCGCGATTCAATTGCGGATTGCGGATTGCGGATTGTCCCAACCAAGGTCGAGGGGGATCTCCAAGAGTGATTGCCCAGTCCCGGAGATTCCTGAAGCCCAGGGATAGCAATCCCTGGGTGCGGCGGGCAATGCCCGCACCGCGTTAAGCCTGGGTTGTGCCACCCTCCGCCGCCGGCGCCACGGGGGTGAACTTGCACAGGCAGTCGTAGAGCCCGCCGCCGGCGCGTTTGGCGACCATCGCATCCTTGAGGATCGCCAGTCGGATGCAGTCGACGCTGAACTTCGCGTCGTGGTTGCTTTCCACGGCCCGGCCCATTCCTTCGAGGATGACGCAGTCGGCGTCTTCGGTGGCGGCGTTGAGTTCGTCGGAGACTTCCGACAGGTCGATCAGGGGAATGCCGCTGCCGGTGGAGACGACCTCGAACATTTTGCCCTCGATCATCGCCGCCAGGTCGCCGTCCATGGTTGCCAGGCGTTCCACGACGTCGATCACTTCATCGACCGTGATGTCATTCAGCGACGGCGTCTCGTTGGCGGCCAGGACTATCTGCGTGCCGCCCAGGGCCATCTCGCGGACCAGCGGCATCACACCCAGGATGAAGTCGCTGCCGGCGTTGTCGACGAACACGACGGCCTTTGCCCACGGCATGGGCGGGGCCGGGATCAATTGGGCGCCCAGGGCGTCGAAGTCGTCCACCAGCCATGGCCTGGGTTTGATCCGCTCGGCGAGTTGGACGAACGACGCGCTCTCGTCGGCAAGGTCCATGGTCTCCATGGCGCCGAGGTCGAATATGTTGCCCGCAAAGACGCACTCGATGAGGTGCAGCCATTTCTGATCGCCTTCCATCAGGTGCAGATCGCGGACGGTTTCGGGGTAAATCGCCATTGCGGCGTCGTTTTCGCGCGCCTTGACGGCCGCGAAGGGGTCCTCTATGCCGTGCTTGCGAAGCGCCTGCCCGCGGAGACGGTCGAGCTGGATGATGTCGAGCTTGCCGCCGGGCAGCGAATCGGGCTTGGCCCGCAGCTTGTCGATGGCGGCCTGGAACTCCTCGCCGGCGGCGCCGATGCGCCTGCTGGCCGGCCGGCCGTACCAACTCTGCGCGTGCTCAAGCGTCCGCCGAAAATGCTCCTCGAAATGATCCAGCCAGTGGACACGGGCCCGATCGTCTTTCAGCAGGTCCCAGTCGATGGCGACGTAGTTTTCCGGGTCACTGAGCAGGCGGAAGTGACTCATAAGCTTCTTTCGTCTCCTGGCATGCCACGGACGCGCCGCACCCGGGCAGAAATAGTTCACAGGCCGCTACGCAGCGAATCTTAACGCCTATAAAACCCTTATTACAACTAAAGTCAAGTCATCAAGACGGGTCTGAAGACCCGTAAACTGCCTCATCCGCCACAAGACGTGCCGGCAGATGCCCGCGGCGGTCTGCTCCGGACGGGCCGCCTCGATGCCGGCGGCTTCCACCCTGGCCATGCCGAATGCCTCATCCTGAAAGTTCATCGCCTCGTTAAGCCCGTCCGTGAAGATCAGCAGCACGTCGCCGGACCTCAGAATCATGCTGTCGTGCCGCCAGGTGAATGTCGGGTCTATGCCCAGAACCCCGCCGCCCGTGGCGAGCTGGCGGCATTTGCCGTCGCGGACGACCAGCGGCGGAGTGTGCCCGCAACTGGCGTAGGTGAACCGGCGATTGCGGGTGTCGATCACGCCGTAGAACAGCGTGGCGAAATCGCTTATCGCCGTGTCCGCGCAAAGGTCCCGGTTGACACGCGAGATCACCTCCGACAATTCGTAAATGTTGGCCGCGTGGGCACGCAGCGACGCCCGGATAGACGCCATCAGCAGCGACGCACGCACGCCTTTGCCGACGACGTCGCAGACCGCCACCCCCAGGTTGCCGCCCTGGAAATCGTGGAAGTCGTAGAAGTCCCCGCCAAGGGCCAAACTGGCGATGTACGTCGCGTGAATGTCCAGGCCCGGCGCCTTGGGCGCCTCGGCCGGGAACATCCGCCGCTGGACCTCCGCCGCCATGCTCATCGCCCGCTGAAGCTCGGCGCCCCGCTCGGCCTCCTCGTCCAGGCGGGCGTTCTCGATAGCCGCGGCGGCCTGGGCCGCGACGGCCTGGAGCATCGACCGCTCGTACCAGTCGAAGTCGTACAACTCGCCCATGTACACTCGAAGCACGCCGACGCACCTGCCCCTGTAATTCATCGGAGCACAGATGCCGCTGACGATTCCTTCCCTCTGGGCCTCGGCCGGGTATAGCACCCGCGGGTCGTCGCGCATGTTGGCGATATAAACCGTCTTGCCTTCGAGCACGACCTCGCGGTCTATCTTGCTCTCCGAAATAAGGATGGGCCCTTTTCGCAAATACTCGTCCGAGAGGTTCGAGACCGCCTTGACCACCAGTTCCCGCTGGTCATCGCTCAGCAGGCGGATCGCGCAGGCCTTGGCCTTGAGCAGGTCCCGCACCGTCCGGGCGACGAGGTTCAGCACGGTCTGAAGGTCGCGCCGCCCGGCAAACTCCGCCGTCAGGCGGTACATCGTCGCAAGCTCCGCGATCCGCGTCCGCAGGATCTTCTGGCGATTCCACCGCCTGGCTATGACGTTGGCCATCAACTGGAGCAGCCGCGTCGCGTGGCGCGAGGTCGGCGTCTCGGCCGGAACGTCGTCGCGAGGGCCCACGACGAGCCGGCCTAGCGTCTCGCCCTCCAGCTCGATGGGCAGGTCGGCGTGGTGAACCCGCGCGCAAGGCTCGTCGAGAACATCCGCGGCCTCGTCCGCCTTGTCCGACCAGGCGGCCGAGGGGCGAGTCAGCGGCTCGCCGTCGACCGCGCAGATGCGGATGGGCATGCGCAGGACCGAAACGAATTCGTCCTGAAGACGTTGCAGCGATTCCTGCGCCAGGTAGTCAGTAAGTAAAGCCACTGTTCTGAACAACAGGTCCTAGGTCATAGCTCTTAGGTCATAGGGGGCAGAGCCCCGAAACCGCACACAATTGCGTGCCCGCGACTTGAGAACTGAGACTCAGGACCGTCCTTTCACATTCACTGTTTGTCCGCATGACAACCAACCAATGCGGCTTCGGCCCTCGACATTCTTTGCGGCCTGATGCAACAAAGGACATTGTAATGCCGCCGGGCCGATGGGCAATAGCCAGTATGCCGAAGTGGTGCGATTGCCTCGAACCGCCTCGGCAGTTGATGTCCGCCGCGGCGGTTCCGGCCCGGTTCCCTAAGACCTAGGAGCTAGGACCTAAGACCTTCTTTTGGGCGCTGAGGATTGACCCGCCGCCGCGCGAAGCGTAGATTCTAACTCGTGACGGACCAAGTCATCGTCATAGACGGATCGCAGGGCGAGGGCGGCGGGCAGATTCTTCGCACCTGCGTGGGGCTCTCAGCCGCGATGGGAATCCCCGTCCGCATAACGGCCATTCGAGCAGGGCGGGACCGCCCCGGGCTTCGCCCCCAACACCTGGCCGCCGTCCGCGCCGCCGCGGCCGTCTGCGCCGGACAAGTCACCGGCGCCGAACTCGGCTCGCAGGAGCTCACGTTCATTCCGGAGCAGCCCCAGGCCGGGCAGTTCCGCTTCGACATCGGCACGGCCGGGTCCGGCACGCTGGTGCTCCAGACGATAATCCCGGCCCTTCTGATGGCCCGCGGCGACTCGGACGTGACCGTTACGGGCGGCACGCACAATCCCCTGGCCCCGTGTTTCGAGTACCTGCGCGACGTCTACGCCGTCCTTGCCAGCGCCGCCAACGCGCAGATTTACCTGGAGATGGCTCGCGCCGGCTTCTACCCAAGCGGCGGCGGGGAGATCCGAATGCAGGTCCGGGGCCTCGGCGACCCGGACGGCCTGGGACCCTTCCGCTTGACCGACCGCGGGCAGTTGAGCCACATCGAGGGCATCTCGGCCGCAAGCTACTCCCTGGCCCCACATATCATCGACCGCCAGACCCAGCAGGCACTGGGCCGGCTGGCAAAGGCCGATCACCGCGCCACCATCGAGCAGGCAGTCTGGGAGACCTTCTCGCCGGGAACGGTGGTCTTCCTCCGCGCCGTATTCGCCAAGGCCGTCGCCGGTTTCTTCGCGCTGGGCTCCCGCGCAAAGTCCGCCGAGCAGGTCGCCGATGAATCCGTCGAGGGCCTGCTGGCATTCATGGACTCACCCTGCGCCGTCGACGCCCACGCAGCCGACCAACTGCTGACCATCGCCGCCCTGTGCCCCGACGAGAGCCGATACCTCGCCGAACGCCCGACCGACCACCTCCGCACCAACGCCCAGGTGATCCGCGAACTCACCGGCCGGCAGATAGACATCAACCCCGCCGAAGGCCAATCAGCCCTCGTAACCGTCCACGAATGGCCGGAGTAAAGGGCTTCGCCCGATTGCGGAATGCGGATTGCGGATTGCGGATTTCCGTGATCTGTGCCCGGCCGGACCTATGGAAGGTTTATATACGCAAGAGAAGAGAGGCTGCTTCTTCGGATAGCGGATGGCCTTCTTGCTGACGAAAAGAGAAAGCAGCCTGCCTCTCCTCGGCGCACGGAACACCTGTGGAAATCCGCAATCCGCAATCCGCAATCGGCGGGCTTCAGCCCGCGTTAAGCGCTTTCCTTCTGGCTCTTGCGGGCGGCGAAGAGGCTTGGGGCGGATGTGCCTTCGACCATTTCCTCGGTTATCTGGAAGATGCCCTTTTCCGCCTGCTCGGGCAGCTCGTACATGAGGTTCAGCATGAGCTCCTCGACGATGCCTCGCAGTGCCCTCGCGCCAGTGTCGCGCTTCATCGCCCGGCGGGCGATCGCTTGCAGCGCGCTGCCGGTGAACTCCAGGCTCGACTGCTCCATCTCGAAGAACCGCTGGAACTGCCGCACAAGGGAGTTCTTAGGCTCGGTCAGGATGCGGATCATCGCATCCTCATCCAGCGCCGACAGCGTCGTCACGCAAGGCAGCCGGCCCACAAGCTCGGGGATCATCCCGAAGTGAACCAGGTCCTCCGGCTGGACCCGGTTAAGGATGTTGTGCTGCTGGACGATGGTCTCGGCCGGCTGGTCCTCGCTGCCGAAGCCGATGAGCTTCTTGCCCAGCCGCCGCTTGATGATGTCTTCGAGGCCCACGAACGTCCCGCCGACGATGAACAGGATGTGCGTTGTGTCCATCTGGATGTACTGCTGCTCGGGGTGCTTGCGCCCG
>Ga0315285_10004076_pt1 | contig 15158 bp, 12 predicted proteins | sample YL17G09_36_MG_FD_203698 | JGI IMG/M metagenome (GOLD analysis project Ga0315285, IMG submission 203698) | Sediment microbial communities from Yellowstone Lake, YNP, Wyoming, USA - YL17G09_36 | ecosystem: Environmental > Aquatic > Freshwater > Lake > Sediment | place: USA: Wyoming | collected...
AACGGCCACGATTCCTGTCCCACGCGCTCGCTTTCGGCGGGCGAGATCGAGCACACGGTCGTCGATCAGCTGCGGGCGATCCTCCGCGCGCCGGAGTTCCTGGCGAAGACCTACCGGAGCGCGCGAGCGCAGGCAGAGGAGCAGGGGATTGAGGGCGTAACCTTCTCAGAACAGGACGTGGTGAACGCGCTCTGCTCCCTCGACCCCATCTGGGATCAGCTCTTCCCCGACGAGCGGACACGCATCGTGCAGCTGCTGGTGAAGCAGGTGGATGTGTACCCCGACCGCGCGCAGGTGCACATCCGTGCCGAGGGCCTGACCTCCCTGGTGGCGGAGCTTCGCGACGAGAGCGAGCAGGAGACAGCCGTATGAGCGAGGTGGCACGAGCGACACTGACCGTGGAGGGCGACTGCCTGGTAGTCCAGGTGCCGCTGATGATCAAGCGCCGCCGCGGCCGGGAAGAGGTCATCGCACCCGTTGGCTTTGGTACCGATGATCGGCCGCCGGCGCGGACGAACGAATCCCTAGCGACGACCATCGCCCGCGCCCACCGGTGGAGGGAGGTGCTGGAGGCGGGCCGGTATGCCACTGTCCGCGAGCTCGCCCATGACCTGGGCATGGATCACTCCTACGTGGCCCGCATTCTGCGGCTGACTTCGCTGGCCCCCGACATCGTCGAGGCGATCGTGGACGGCACCGAGCCGGATGGGCTGTCCCTGGAGAAGCTCTACCGGGCGCCGATGGTGTGGGAGGAGCAGCGGCAATGCCTGGGGTCCAGATAGACGTCCGGCGTCCCTGAGCACTGAGCCGGCCGCCCTGCCACAGGGCATCTGTGCCCGCTCACGGGAAATCATTGACAAGACAACATCCGTTTGAGTACACTTCTGGCCTCCTTGCCTTAGGGCGGGGAGGTCTCTTGTTTGGCCACGAGGGGGACTGCAGAGATCCCCTGGGCGCTGAGCGTCATTGGCGGCGTTCACTTCTGGTCGGTACAGGCGCATCTGCCAGAGCTGCGCTTCGCGCTCGGCGAGCCCGAGACCGACACAACCACCGTGGACAACGCCGCGGTCGCGCTCCAGAAACGTGGATTCTATCTGCGAAGGGCGGGGTCGGACGGATTCCGGTTCGGGCTGAAGCCAACGTTGCGCAAGGTCATGAACGACCGGCGCGCGTCGCTGGACGCAAGCAGGGGCGGCCAGGTAGGCCGCGAGATGGACGCTCTCATCAAGATCGAGTTCCAGAAGGGCGCGGTCCTGCCTGTGGAGATCTTCAAGGACGGCGCATCCCTTCCCGACACCCCTAGGCTGACGCTCGTCGTCTTGCCTCCTGATGTGGAGTGGGAGGGCAATGGTGCTCTGAGAGACCAGTTACTCTCCTGGACGCGACGGAAGGGCGAGTCGGACAGGCTTTACCCGGGAGCACTGGTCTGGTGTGTACGCCGAGGTGGACGCGGGCTGCAAGACAAGGTCGAGGAGTGGTTGGCCTGGACCCAGGTCAAGAAGGACATAGACGACGGCACGCTGGCCGGGGAGTTCGAGCCGTCAGAGCGCTCCAGCGTCTCTGGGCAGGTGAGCACGGCGAGGGACGAGGCGCAGGACGAGATCTGGGCCGACTACCGGTTCGTCGTGGTCGCCGATCCCCACGAGGAATCTGGGCTTCGTGTCATTGACCTGGGTGCGGGTCATGCGAGCGCCGGTGAGTCCCTCACGGGGAGGATCGTGAGCGCGCTCAAGTCCGAAGGTATGATGAACGACTCTATTGGCGCGGGCTACCTTGACCGGAACTGGCCTCCGGCGCTCAGGGAGAGCGGGGCATGGGACCTCCAGGGGTTGCGGAAGAGCTTCGTGAACGGCGTGCTCACCCGGCTGCGGGATCCTGACTCGGTTCTGCGAACGCAGATCCCCAAGTTCGTGGCGAGCGGGGACTACGGCCTGGCCTATGGGCAGAGGTCGGACGGTACGTTCGAGCGCGTCTGGTTCCGGGAGGCTGTCGGGGAAGAGGAGATTTCCTTTGAGCCAGGGGTCTTCCTGCTCCGCAAGGAGCGCGCGGCCGCGCTGAAATCGCCCGTGCCGGCGGAGCCGGGTCCGCCGCCAGGGCCTCCGCCTGGACCGCCAGAGCCCGGGCCGGCTCCTGGACCAGTTCCAGGTGCCGAGCCGACCGCAGTCACTCGGATTCGGCTGCGCGGTCAGGTGCCGCCGGAGATCTGGAACCGCCTGGGTCATCGGTTGATTCCCAAGCTGCGAGTTGGCGAGAACCTGGCGCTCACCGTCGAGGCGGTCTTCGACATTCCCGCTGAGAGCGCCGCAGCCGCCAAGCGGGAGATCGAGCAGGCGCTGAGCGATCTGGCGATCGGCGGCCTTGTACGCCTCGACGTGGAGTAGTTCACCTTCGTAGCACTGAGGTCATAGGGATGGCCGGCATCTACTGCGTGCGGGCAGAAGGCGGGAAGTACGCGGAGGCGTTCAGGAGCGGCGGGTACGCGGCGTATGCTTGGGAGAAAAGCGCCGACCTCTCGCGGTGCACGACGAAGGAGCAGATCCAGGCGCGATACGTGGACCTGCATCCCCATCAGGCGAACCCCCATGTGGCCGGTCAGCACGTTGGGAACATGGTGCGCCTCCTCCTTGACATGCGCTCGGGCGATTTCGTCTTTACGCCGACGCTCAACTCAGACCAGCTTATCCAGGGCGTACTTCGTGATGCGCCTTACCAATACGTGGAAGGTGACCCGGCTTGCCCGCTCCAGCATAGACGTCCCGTTGAGTGGTCTCAAAGGGTCCTCCAGCGGAGTGAGTTGTCCATTCCGTTCCAATACGCGCTGCGAGCATGGCAGACCGTATTCTCGATCAGCGATGCCGACCAGCGGAACTCGTTCCTCCAGGTGATCGGTCATAAGCCGACCGATGAGCCGACGCGAGATGTCTCACTGCCATACCATCGTGCAGTGCTGAAGCGAGTTCTCGAGCTCGATGCGCACGACTTCGAGTTGCTAATCACCAACCTCCTGAGAGCGGCCGGCTTCGAGGCCGAGCACGAGGGCAGGCCCGGCGACGGCGGCGTGGACGCGCAGGGCGAGATGGACATATACGGGATGGCGAGGGTTAAGGTTCACGCGCAAGCGAAGCGGTACCAGCTTGGCGCGAAAGTCGGCGCCTCCGAAGTGAAGGCGCTCCGTGCGAGCATACCGCAAGGTGCCCAGGGCGTGTTCATCACCACCGGCGAGTTCCACCGAAGGGCGCGCGAGATCGCCCTCGAACCTGGTTTCCCTCGTATAGGCACCATCGACGGAGAGCAACTGGTAGAGCTGCTGACGGTGCACTGGGGCGAGATTGACGAACAGCTGCGCCAGAAGCTACGGCTGCGTCCGGGGCTGCTGCCGGAGTGAAGATCACACTGCAACCGGCTGGGAGGGATCGCTAGAGTCGGTGTGCCCCGCCGGCAACGATGTGGACCATGGATCTCGAGCGCAATATACTAGAGTTCCTGCACGGAGACACAGACCGCGGAGTCCCTGGCCGTGGGCCTCGCGACCGCTATGCATCGTTCGACTACTGCTTCAACTACTTTCAGTCGTTCCGGGAGGCCGACGCGACAGAAGCCCTGGTTGCTCCGGAGCACATGGAGACAAGCTGCCTGCAACTGGGGTTCTATCTGGCCAGTTGGGGTATGTTGCGTGGGTCCTCCTTCCTCCTCCAGCGAAGCCTCGCGATCTATCAACCCGTGATCAAGGCTGTCGTCGGAATGGGCCGAGCGGTGTGGGAGATAGACGCGCACTGCTACACTGAGGACAACCTTGACATCCTGCTTGACGCCAGTAAGAGCATCAGGGCTGCATTCGACAGCGGGAAGCGCCCGTCGGACGCACTGGTGACCAAGACGATGCTCGGCGTCTTCGGGAATGTCCCCGCTTTCGACTCGTTTGTCAGCAATGCGCTGGGCCAGTTGCTAGGAGTGCGGTCGTTCGGGAGGCGATCATTGCGAGCGCTGGCCGGCTTCTACGAGACCCACCGAGAGGTGATCGACAGGTATCGCGTCCCGACACTTGACTTCGCAACAGGCCGAGACACCTCTCGACACTATCCAAGGGCCAAGGTGCTGGACATGGCGTTTTGGGTCGAGGGCCAGCGGCTGGGGACACCGTCCTAGCGCAGGGCACCCGGAGTCTCGACAGAACTGGTGTTACGCGGCTACGGATAGAACCAGGGTCATGTGCCAGGCGCGCTTCGCCTCGGCGGAAGGCCGTCAGGAGAGGGGAGCGCCTCCGGGGAGACGAAGGAGTTGCCTGCTGGAACAGAGACCACCCACCTCGGAAGATCAACTCCCATGAGCCTGAAGTCCATCTTGGTGCTGATCATCTGGATCGCGGTATCGTTTTGTGCCGGGTTGATAGGGTCCCGGTTCACTGGGCCGGCAGTGGCCACGTGGTACGGCAGCATCAACAAGCCTGCCTGGACCCCTCCCGATGTCGTGTTCGGCCCGGTGTGGTCGGCGCTCTACCTGATGATGGGCGTGGCTGCCTGGTTGGTCTGGCGAAAGGCCGGGTTCTCTGGCGCGTCTGCCGCGATGGTGCTCTTCGGGCTTCAGCTCATCGCCAACGCGGCCTGGTCGGGGATCTTCTTCGGCATGCGTCGCTTCGACCTCGCTTTCTTCGAGATCGCTATCCTCTGGGTGCTGATTCTGGCGACACTGATCGCCTTCTGGCGGCACGACACCACGGCCGGCCTGCTGCTGCTGCCCTACCTCGCCTGGGTGAGCTATGCCAGCGCTCTCAACTTCGCAATCTGGCGCCTGAATCCCGTTCTGCTTTGAACGGTGCCTCCCATTGTGGAGCTAGAGCGGGTTCAACTGGCCGATGAGCGGCCGTACCGATCGGAACGCCATGTCCCTTGGCGGCTCGAAGCGGGAGCAGGAGAATCCTCGGCAAGCGCTTACCAGTTCTCCCCCAGCAGTTCAAAGTGAGCCTGTGGATGGGCACAAGCCGGGCACACCTTGGGCGCCTCTGTTCCCTCGTGCACGTATCCGCAGTTGCGGCAGCGCCACTTGACCGACTGCTCCCGCTTGAACACGCGGCCGGCTTCCACGTTGGCGGCCAGGTCGGAGTACCGCTTGCCGTGCTGCTTCTCGGCGACGGCGATCGCCTCGAACAGCTTGGCGATTGCCTCGAAGCCTTCCTGTCTCGCGGTAGCGGCGAAGCTCGGATAGAGCGTTCCCCATTCGTGCCCCTCCCCGGCAGCCGCGGCCCTCAGATTCTCCAGAGTGGTACCAACGGTGCCGGCGGGGAAGGCAGCGGCAATCTCGACGTCGCCGCCTCGGAGCGTGGTGAAGAAGCGCTTGGCGTGCTCTTTCTCCTGGTCCGCGGTCTCCATGAAGATGGCCGCGATCTGCTCGAAGCCGTCTCTCCTGGCCTGACTGGCGAAGTAGGTGTAGCGATTCCGCGCCTGCGACTCTCCGGCAAATGCGGCGAGGAGGTTCTTCTCGGTGTTCGTTCCCTTCAGATTTGGCATGGATTCCTCCGTCTGGTAAGCTGGGGTGGTTAGGTTCTGGCTCGCAGTGCGTGGTCCTGCGCCGCATTTCGACTGATCGCCCTTGCCAATCGGCCGTGAAGGCGGCCCGGGCACCCCCGACTCCGGCTACCCTTGGGCTGGGAGTCACTGGACGGGGTTCCGTGCGTAGGACGGCGGTCTCGCCACCGTCCATCGCGGGCGTCCTCATCCCCCCGATGCCCGCGCCCGGCATCTCCGTTATTCCGGAGGCTTGGCGACGGGGAGGACGCCGCAGTGACGCCTGGAAGTTGGACTCGGGGCCCTTCAGGAACTGAGGTTGCTGGGTGGCTGGATGCCCCTGGGTGGTCACCGGGCGGGCGATCCCGATCCGGAGCCCGAGGTGAGGTGAGACCGTGGCGCGACTGCCGGCGAACGCGTTCTTCTTCCTCTTCGGCTACGACCCGCGGTACTGGCGGGGCCTGCGCGAGCACTGTCTGATCGACCAGCACGCGGGGGTGAGGCTGATCCAGTGCCTCTACACCCCACGCTTCCGCTGCTTCAACCAGTTCGCCGCGCCAGGGAGCCTGCTCCACCAGGAGGTGTGGGAGGCGCGGCGGCCGCTGCTGATCGACCGCGGCTGCGGCGGGATCGCCTATGAGAGCTATCCCTTTGACACCGGCCTGCTCGATCGCTACGCGCGGCGACTCGGTGACCGCTTCCTGGGAGTGCAGTTCCACGAGTGGGCCTCAAACACTGGCACTGACTGGCGACGCATCAGCCGGGCTGTTCCCCAGGGCGAGCGAGTGACCTTGCCTGCTCTCCAGGAGCACTTCGATGGCCGCAGCGTGGATGGCTCCCTGGAAGCCGGTGACCCCCGCGACTATGTGGGCCGGCGGTTCCCGGAGACGCCCAGGGAGTTCGCCCGGGAGTGCCAGCGCTACCAGCAGCGCAAGCTCGCCGACTTCGGCGGCTACCTCACCTGCGTGCCGAGCATGGGGATGGCCTACGCAGAGGCACTGCGGTGGGGAGCGCGAGTGGTCATGCCCGAGCATGGCCATCACATTCCCATGGGGAGGGTGCACACCGCGGCCGCCCGGGGCGCGGTGCGCCAGGCCGGCCATGGCCAGTTCGGCTCCTACTACGCGCCCTGGGGCAATCGCCCGGACAGCGTCACCTGCTACCTGCCCTTCACCCTGTGGTACACCCCGCCCGAGCTGCTCTGCGGCGACGCCTTCAAGCACGGGGGGAACGGCGGATCGAGCCGCGCCTTTCAGCGCCGCCTCTTCTGGTGGGCCTACCTCACCGGCGCGCGCTACCTCACCGAGGAGTGGGGGCCGGAGAACACCTTCAATGACTGGGAGAGCTTCGACCTTACGCCGTACGGGGAGGTGGTGCGCGACTTCCTGCGTTTCGTGAAGCAGACCGGCCGGGGGGAGACTGTCACCCCGGCCGCGGTCGTGACAGACAACGACTGGTTCGGCCTGGACGCGTACCTGCTCGCGGGAGCGGAACGCCGCCTGTACTTCTACGAGCCCACACCTCACGAACTCGCGGTTGCCGCCTTCTTCCGCGCGCTCACAGGCCACCGACCTTCGCCGCCCAACGACAGCGCGTGTGTGCTCTCTGCCTCGGCCATGCCCGACGCCTTCGACGTCCTCACCGACGCGGCCACCTCAGACCTCCTCCGCCAGTACCGCGTACTGTGCTACGTCGGGGAGCATCCCGGTCGCCTGAAGCGCGGCCTGGGGGGCTACGCCGGCAAGCTCATCCTCATGGGTGATCCCGTGGCGGCGGCACAGTCACTGACCGAGGCCACACGCGAGGAGATGCCGGTGAGAGTGGAAGGGAACATGCACTGGCTGCTGAACCGCAAGCGTGATCGCTGGCAGCTTGCGGCCTTCAACCCCCACGGAGTCACCCTCGACTTTGTGGAGGGTGAACGCTCCGATCCAACCGCGGCCGCGCCGGTGACTATCTCCGCCACAGGCGTGGGCAAAGCGCGCTCCGTGTCCTGGTGGCCGGAATCCACACGCGTCGATCGACGCCGTGCCAGCCAACTCGACGCCACGATCGGCCCGGGGGGGCTCATCGTGTTGGAGTGGTGACGGGGCGAGGGCACCCTCAGCGTGGAGTCAGTGACCGGGGTTTCGTTGCGGATGTGCCATCGAGCGCGAGCCCTTCCCGAGGCCCGACAGCTACCAGCAAGGGGGTGTCAGCGGTCGCAGGGAATACCAGGGTGCAGGTTGCCAGCGCGTCGTTGGTTGCACCTGAGTTCCTGGACGCGCGAGGCTGGGCCCTGCTGGTGAGGAGAACGCTATGTTCGCTCTCGAGAACGACCGCATTCGTCTGCAGATGTCCGACGACTACTCCTCCGTCTCGCTGTGCGACCGCCGCCGGGGAACCACCTGGCGCTTGGACGCCGCCAGCCTCGGGTACCGGAAGGAGATGACGGGGTCGCCTGAGTCTTTGCGCAATGGCCGGGTCACCCGAGAAGCCGACGCGCTCCTGGCAGCATTCGACCTCCCCGAGGGCGCCATCGAGTACCGCTGGAGGCTGACAGACACCTATGTCGAGGTTGAGCTGACGGCCGGCACGCCTGCCATCGAGTGTGTCGCCCTGCCGGGAGCGTTCGGCCCCGCCGGCGAAGCTTGCGAGCTGGCGCTGCCCCTCTACCAGGGCGTATTGGTTCGCGGTGAGACAGGGACCTGGGAGGGCCGCGCTACGTCCGGTGGACACGGTGGATTCAGCATGGCGATGGGAGGCCTGATCGCGGAGCGCGGGGCCCTGCTGGTGGCCCAAGGGAGCCTCGCAAGCTGGACAGGCGTCTACGGGGCTGATGAGGGGAGGTTGCACTTCTCCTTCGAGCAGTCGCGGTGTCCTGTCGACGGATGGACGCCGCATACGGTGCGGCTATACCCCACCGATTCGACGGTGACCGCGGTGTGCAAGCAGTACCGGGCGTATCTGGAGGAACGAGGAGCGATCGTCACCTGGGAGGAGAAGATCGCGCGGAAGCCCGTCCTGAAGCAGCTCTTCGGGGCGCTGATGGCATTCACCGGGTACAACCGCTGGCCCGAAGGGGACTACGCGTCGTGCGTGCGCCGGCTGAAGGACTACGGCTTCGGCTCCGTTCTCCTCTATCCCGTGCGCATGTGCCACTACTCGCTGGACTTCAAGATGGGGGGCGATGACCCGGTGTGGTTGACGGACGAGCAGATCGCCGAGGTCAAGTCGATCCCCGGCGCCCTTGTGGCTCCCTGGGGCTGGATCTTCGAGGGGCTGGATGATGGCAGTGCAGCCCAGAGGGCGCTCTTTCGCCGGGATCGCGATGGGAGCCTGATGCCGAACTGGCAGATCGATGACTACAAGTGGTACCTGGTCTGCACGCCCTATCAGCGCGAGCACATCAGACAGCGTTTCGCCTCCGATATGGCGGCGATGGACTGGATACACTTCGACGTCAACGCCACCTGGCCGCCCACTCCATGCCTCAGCGAGGAGCACGCCCTGCATGGCAATAGGCCGATGGGGAGGCTGGCGGATGTGGACTCTGTGCAGCAGTTGCTGAGTCCCGACACCGTCGGCAACCGCATCGTTTCCAGCGAGGGGTTCGCCGGGCACTGCACGCCGCAATACGACATCGGCAGCACCAAGCTGATGCCGGGGCCGAGCATCGCCACCAAGACGCCGGTGCCAATGACGATGCTGGTCTTCCACGACTCCTGCGTCCACGATTGGTGGGAGCTGCACAACTACAACGGCCTGCCCGGCTGGCAGATCACTGACGGGCGCCATGGCTTCGGCCTGGTGGGGAATGGTCTGCCCAGACTCAAGGCCGCCATGGACGCGCTCTACGGCTGCCCGCCGAACGTCTTCCCCTTCGGCAAGCAGTATGCGTGGGGCAACTTCGAGCGAAAAGAGACGTTCTCTTTCGAGGTGGGACTCGATGACCCGCCGGTGCAAGAGGCCTTGCGCGAGGCGCTGCCCGTGTCCAGGCTCCACCAGCAGATCGGTATGTGCGTGATGGCGGACTTTCGGTTCGTGAGCGAGGACCGCAGTGTCCAGACAACGCGCTTCTCCGACGGCACGGAGATCGTGGCGAATATCGGGCAGGAGGCCCGCGAAGCCGAGGGCTACGGGCTTGTTCCGGGGCAGAGCTGGCGCAGGGGCCAAGGGGGTTGAGAAGCGGGAGCGTGAGCTGAGATTCGCGGCGATCGGGGTGCGCGCTGTCGCTCTGAGCCACCCCTGAAGCCGGCCTGAGGCCGCCCTCGACTCCGGCTGCCCCCTCGGCTGGGAGTCGATGGGCGGGGTTCCGTCGCGTATGGGGACAGCAGCCGCGCCACTGTGGCGATCACCGGCAGGCCCGTCCAATCGGATCCTCTGTCGCTGCCCTTCTGCATCCTCTACGCATCCCAGAACAGGGGTATGCACGAAGGGAGAGAATAGCACGAGACGGGCGCCACGCGGAGCCTGGGCCCCAGATGAGTTTCTGAACAGCACGGGATGCGAGATGAACCGCAGTACGATCCGGTTTGCCGAATCCCAGTACTTCCGCCAGTGGTGGCTCTGGCTGGGTCTAGTCGGAACCACGGTGCTCACGGTGGGCCTATTCGGGTACGGCGGCTTCGTCCAGCTCATCCTGGGGAGGCCATGGGGGGATAGGCCCATGTCGGACACTGGGCTTCTCGTGACAGCGCTCCTGGTCTCTCTCGTCGATGTTGCGCTGGTCGCGCTGTTCATGGCGGGACACCTGAGGACCGAGGCGCGGGCGGACGGCCTGTATATCCGTTTCTTCCCCTTCCATCGTCTGCCCCTGGCGGAGGTCAGAGAGATCGAAGCTGTGACCTACCGACCGATCATGGACTACGGCGGCTGGGGTATCCGGTACGGCGCCAAAGGGAAGGCCTACAACGTTTCCGGGAACCGCGGCGTCAGGCTAACGTATCACTCCGGCCGGCACTTGCTCATTGGGTCTCAGGAGCCTGACGCACTCGCGGAGGCGGTGCGGTCGCTGCACGCGTCGGGCGCGGGCAGGTGAGGGTGGGAGGCAAGCTCCAGCCTGTCCGTGTCAGCCGCCCGTAAAGGGGGCCTAAGGCACCCCCGACTCTGGCTACCCCCTCGGATGGAGTCAGTGTCCGGGGTTCCGTCGCGCCGGTCTACGAGTTCGCCTGCCGAACAGGTGCAAACCGTGCTGCCCAGAGCAAGTGCCTGCTGCTCTTCCGGCAGCCTACTCTCCTCTAGGGCTGGTGCCATGGGAGAGACTCCGACCGCGGGGCCCCAACTATGTGGCGGGCAGCTTCTCTTTCCGCTCGAGGGTGACCTGCTTGCCCTCGCGCAGCACTACCGAGGTCACGGGCTCGCCGCGCTCCTGCAGTCCCTTGATGGCCTCGGCCAGGCGCCTGCCCATCTGCTGCTGCGCTCCATTGCAGGACAGGATAACGTCCCCTTGCTGCACCCCAATCGTCTCTAAGGGTGACTCGGGTGTGGTCGCCGTGAAGGCGGTGACGAGCAGTCCCCGCGGGCTAGTGTCGCTCGGCCGGCCGGTGATGCCCAACTGGCTGAGGTCCTGCACACCACTGCCTCCCGCGGGTGCGCCGGAGCCCCCAGACGCGGGCGCTGCCGATGGACCAGAGGGCGCAGCCGGCGTCGGCCCACCAGAGGAACCCCCGCCGCACCCCGCGACCAGTGCCGCCAAGACCGCGATGACCGCAACCAGCGCGACACAACGAACGCTTTCGAACATCGGCCACCTCCCGTGGGCCGGGGGCATCGCGGCTGCCCGGTTGCCATGTCTTTCGACCGGAGCCGGCGGGAGCCTGCCGCACACTCCATGCTGTGCAAGTGAGGCGCTCCTGAAGCCGGCCCAAGGGCACCCCCGCCTTCGGCTACCCCCTCGGCTGGAGCTACGGCCCGAGGTCTTGTCGGGTATGGGGCCCGACGGCACTGCGACATGCATCCGGCAGCAAGCAGGAAGCCCGAAACGGCACTCATCAGGCAAGGACAGCCCCGACTCAGCGGGGAAGGAAACCGCCCAGGAGTGCCCGGATAGGGTCTCTGGGGAGCACAACGCCTCCCATCTCTGCTCCAGCACGGAGGAGCACGCGGCGGAGGTGAACTGGCCGGGGCCGGTGCTGTTCGTCGAGCACAGACCGTGAGCGGGAGAGGAGTACGGGTATGGAGATGATCGAGAGGCTGACCGCAGCCGGGCTCGTCCTGGTGATCCTCGGACTGAGCGCCTTGCCGGCCTATGCCGCGGCTTGGGGGAGCATCACCATCACCCCCGACCCTCTGGGCGGGATGCAGGTGGTGCTGGAGAACAGCAAGCTCCGCTGCCGCTACGCGGTGACAGAGATGCAGGGAAGCGGGCGCGAGGCCTTCATCAAGGAGCTGGTCCTCAAGGCAGTGGAGGAGAACCAGGCCGGGGCGATGCTGGATGAGTTGGGGCTCAGCGCGGACGAGGGGAGAGGGCCGATCACCAAGGCCGAGATCACCTACGTCGGCCCCGACCGGATGACGGTGCGGATGGAGTCGCCGGCGAAGACCAAGGCGACGGCCTACCACGGGGACCAGGCCGTAGAGGAAGTGACCATCTATCCCGATAGCCCGATCCTGAAGCTGGACTACGTCGAGTACGGGGTGAACGTTGTCGACTGGGCTTCCCCCGGTGGCACCACCACGGGCAAGGTGGTCGTGTACGGGGCCGAGAAGTGGGTGCGGGGTCATGTCCTCTACCCCGACCAGTACTACAGCGTGCTGGCGGAGGAGAAGGGGGACCCGGAGGACGCGGGGTCGCTGAACTACCATGGATCGATCATCGCCGGCGTCTACAACCCGGCCAACGGGCGGGGCGTGGGGAGGGTGATGCCGGTGGCCGACACCAGCGTCATGAAGCACATGGGCGAGTACCGCGGGATCGAGTGGTTCCCGCATGTCGAGTGGCGTCCTCCTTATGCGAGCAAAGGCCACCGGCGGCCGTTCACCGGCTACCTCTACCTGGTGACCGGGGGGCCGGAGGAGATCCTGGCGGTCGGCAAGCAGCTTGCGGACGGGAAGCTGCCGGCGGCGACGGCCGCGAAGTGACGGGTACGTGCCTCGCGCTCTTGGTGCTGACTGGCGAGGCCTGAGGAGAACCATGAAGTTGCCGATTGCTCTCATTGTGCTGGTGGGCGCGGCCGTCTCGATGGGCCTTCCGCAGGGCCCCGCGGCCGCCAAGGAGAAGTCCATGAACGGACGCTGGGAACTGACGATCCTGGATGCTGACCCGGACCAGGCGAGGAGCCTGGGGAGCCTGGCCGCAGGCGACCTGGACAGCGATGGCCGCCAGGAGATAGTCACCGGCGGGAACGGATCGCTCCTGTGGTACCGCCCGGCCACCGGCGAGCGCGGCCTCATCGCCACCGGCGCTTTCGGCGTCGGCTTGGCGCTGGAGGACGTGGACGGCGATGGCCGTCCGGAGGTGGTGACGGCCGAGGAGACCGGCGGTCCGCAGCGGATCGTCTGGTTTCGGCCTGATGGTGATCTGCACGGCGCCTGGCAGCGCCATGTCATCGACGACGCCTGCGATGGGTCCGCCCATGATATCCTGTTTGCCGACATGGATGGTGACGGGAAGCGCGAGCTCATCGCGAATGCCGCTTACTGCCCGCACCCCGGCCTCTTCATCCACCGGCCCGGAGCCGACATTACCGCACCCTGGCGCAGGCACGCCGTCGATCAGGGCGTCTTCGCCGAGGGCGTCTCCATCGGCGACCTCAATGGCGACGGCCGGCTGGACCTCGTGCACGGGCCATACGCCTACCTCCAGCCGAAGGCCGGCCCCTACGCGGGCCCCTGGCCGCGCACCGTCTTCAGTCCCAACTTCCGCGAGATGTGTCGCACCGCGTTGGTCGACATCACCGGGCGCGGCCGCCCCGATATCGTCATCGCCGAGTCCGAGTACATGGACGGCCGCTTCTCCTGGTTCGAGAACCGCCTCCGAGAGGCGCCGCAGCACCCATGGGTCGAGCACGAGATCGACCGCGGGTGGATCTACGCGCACTCCCTGGAGGCCTGGAACGAGGGCAAGCGGGCCCACATCTTTATCGCCGAGATGGCGGCTGGCGGCTGGAGTGCGCCGCGCAACTGGGACGCGCGGGTGATGGAACTCGTGACCCCCGACCACGGCGCAACCTGGCAGCGCGATCTGATCTCGAAGGGGCAGGGCACGCACCAGGCCGTCATGCGTGACATCGATGGCGACGGCGCCCGCGAGGTGATCGGGAAGCAGTGGCAGATTCCGGCGGTGCACATCTGGGATCAGGTGAGCACACCCTCGCTGCCGGTGCGCTTCGAGCACCGCCTGCTGGACCGGGACAAGCCCTACACCGCCATCGACATCCTGGCGGCCGATGTGGACGGCGACGGCAGGGATGATGTCCTGTGCGGATCGTGGTGGTACCGGAATGGCGGCTGGGAACGACACGGCATCCCCGGCATCCACCAAGTCATCAACGCGTATGACCTCGACGGTGACAGGCGCAAGGAGATCATCGCCACCAAGCAGCGCGCCGGCGCCTCCTCCGGCTACGACGGGCTCACCAGCGAACTGGTCTGGCTCAAGCCCATCGATCCGCTCCAGGGCAAGTGGGAGGAGCATGCCATCGGTACGGGGAGCGGCGACTGGCCCCACGGAAGCCTAGTTGCGCCGCTGCTGCCCGGCGGCAAGCTTGCCCTCGTGCTCGGCTACCACGACGCGACCGACGGCGGCGCAGGCCCCGAGCTGTTCGAGGCTCCCGACGACCTCACGAAGCCGTGGGCTAGACGCGCGCTGGCGAAGATCCCCTATGGCGAGGAGTTGGTGGCTCACGATCTTACCGGCGACGGCGCCCTCGACATCGTGGCCGGACGCTGGTGGCTGGAGAACAAGGGAGATGGGAGCTTCGAGCCCCACGTGATCTGCGAGGAGCCCCGTGACATTGCGCGGGTGCGCGTCGCCGACGTGAATGGCGACGGCAAGCTCGAGGTGGTGTTCGTCGAGGAGAAGGTGGACTATGGCATCCGCACCGCCTTCTTTGCCCCCGTCGCCTACTTCTCGCAGCCGGCAGATATCCGGGGGCCCTGGCCCATGCATGTGATAGACAAGGTGCGCAGCCCACACTCGCTCGACATTGCTGACCTCGACGGCGACGGCCGACCCGAGATCATCGTCGGGGAGCACGACCCCTTCTGGCCCTACCGGACCCGCTCCCGCCTGCTGGTCTACAAGCCGGCCGACCCGCAGGGCCGCGCCTGGAAGCGCTTCGTCATTGACGATCGCTTCGAGCACCACGATGGCACCAAGACCATCCGCCTCGGCGGCGGCAGGCTCGGCATTGTTAGCCATGGCTGGACCGACAGCATCTATGTCCATCTGTGGGAGGGAGTGCGATGACCAGGGTGGACTCCCGGCGCCGAGGGAACACGTGAAGCTGTGCGCCTTCGCCATTGCCCTGGCCATTCTAGCTGGCCTGGGCTTGGCGCCATGTGCGACCAGCGTGTCTGGTCCCAGAGAGGATGCCCACGCCATGAGTGGTACACCGAAGATGCGCTTTGAGCATCGGATCATCGACCCCGAGCCGCCGCGCGATCCGCATATCAAGACGGCCGGCGACATCGATGGCGACGGTAACCCCGATGTGGTCGTCGCCAGCAGCGACG
>Ga0315285_10004078_pt1 | contig 15156 bp, 12 predicted proteins | sample YL17G09_36_MG_FD_203698 | JGI IMG/M metagenome (GOLD analysis project Ga0315285, IMG submission 203698) | Sediment microbial communities from Yellowstone Lake, YNP, Wyoming, USA - YL17G09_36 | ecosystem: Environmental > Aquatic > Freshwater > Lake > Sediment | place: USA: Wyoming | collected...
GATCCAAACGAGCAAATTACACCCGTAGACGGCCAGGTCGTCCGCGTGGGCAAACTTATATTTGGTCAGATAAAGGTTATTGAAGGTAAAGCAACAATATGATTCTTCGGAAGCGCTTGTAGCAAGGCATCATTCACGGCCGTTATTTGCTCCGGCTGCGCCTTCGCGGAATAGAGCGGAGATTTTTTTCGGTGCCTGCGAGCCTGGCAAGTCTTTTACTACTCTCAGCGGCGATTAGAGCCTGCAGACCAAGCCTCACCAGGGACGTTTTCTCGCGGATACCCGTTAGTTTGGAGGCCTTGTCGAGTATTTGGTCATCTATGTTTAGCGTGGTTTTCATATATGTATAAGTATGTATGAATTGTACATACATGTCAAGCAAATCTTTGGCGCCGTTGCAAAAAATGTTTATTTAGCGTGGTTTTTTGCTGGCGGTCAGCGTTCGATTCTTCGTTTCTGGCTCCCATTCGCGCATCGCAGTGTGGGATAAACTCCACCGGCAATCAAGTTTAGCCTCGCCGGTACGGCGACGGTATGCGCCGCCCCGACTCAGGCGCTTTTATAACGCGCTACGTAGTAGTCGAGCACTCTTCTAATCATCTTCTGATAAGGGAAATGTCGCTTTCGAGCAGCTTTCTTGAAGAAGCTCACACTGTCTTTGCTCAAAGTGATTGTCACCTTGACACTTTCATCCTTCAGGGCAAGCCTATCGGGCGGCGGAAGAAAGTCATCAATTACCTGAAATTCGATAGGCTCATGACTGTACCTTATGCCTTTTTTCATAAGCCATTTCTCGCTCGCCCCAGTTGTTGACGCTTCAACGTATGCTGACCCGGCAAGTCCATCACGCATTTTAGCTGGAGTAGTTGCCTGTCTCAAGCGATACTTAGCCGAAAATCCGTGCAATCTGTGGAATCTGTGGTTATAATGTGCTGCTATGAAATTGCCAAAACTTGAAAAACCGGATAAATATGTTGGCCTGTACGTTTTTGACTTCGGCGACCATGTGGGCGTAGGCTTTACGGCTGAAGAAGTGGCGGAGCTTTTGGAAAGCGAAAGATACAAAGACTGCAAGGTCTATAAAATATACAGGGCTTATCCCGATGGCAGGCTGGAACTAAAGGGCGTGCCGGCTGAAAGACTCCAGCTCGAAGCAGGCATGTTCTTTTACTCGAACGACCTGGCGACCGCCAGGCGGGATTTCAAACAGCTTTCTAGTTTAGCCGTTAGGTCCAGTCCGCCTTGCCGGGCCAAGCTCCACCTGGCTAAATATGCCGACGACAAATTTGCCGTGGCACTTATTTATCCAGCCGAGTACGACGATGAGGTAAGCTCCTGGCTTCTGGACGGCCAGTATAAAACCAGCGGCGCCGCCGAAGGCGGCGCCGGGGCTGTGCAGAGGTATTATGATTATGGGCCGGAAATCTTGGATAGGCACCAATTATTCGGCAAATCCGAACTGGTAAGCAGGACCGGCGAAGACTTGTTCGCCTCGCTCATGTTGGCGGTGCAAAGATAAGCCGCGATTTGGGAATCACGATGCGAGATGCTATTTATAGCAAAGCAGGCTCGTTTTTCGGTTGCCTGGGTGGGCTGTTTATATCGGTATTCGGCAAGTCCCCGCGCAAGCCGACAGTCGAAGATTTGAAACGAGCCGAGTTCAAAATAAGTACTCAGCGGCTCGGCATCCGATTTACCGAGAAGATTCGTGACGTATTTCGCTTTAGATGGCTCAGGAAAGTTTAGCCTCGAATAGGAGTTGCTATAAAGTAGACCTTATGACCGCACCTCATGCCGTACCACCGCCTGGCAAGGCACCCATTCTTAGCGATAGTGCGATGGCACTTCTGCAAGGTAGATACCTGCTCAAAGATGAGCATGGCAAATGTATCGAGACGCCGGCTCAGCTTTTCAGCAGGGTTGCTTCGGTAGTCGCCGAGGCTGAAGTCAACTATGGGATAGATAAAAACGAGGTCGTGAAGTGGCAGCGAAGATTCTACGATTTGATGGCCTCGCTGGAGTTTCTGCCCAATTCTCCCGCCCTTATGAACGCCGGGCGAGGCGGAACACTATCCGCCTGCTTTGTGCTGCCGATCGAGGATACTACGGAGGATATATTCGAGACCGTTAAGCGAGCGGCGCTTATTCAAAAGGCAGGCGGCGGGACGGGGTTTTCCTTCGATAAATTGAGACCCACCGGAGACCGTATTGCATCCGGCGGCAGCGCATCGGGACCCATAGGGTTTTGGCGTGTTTTTACCGATGCCACAGATGCCCTGCAGCAGGGTATCTTTAATCGCGGCGCAAATATGGGCATGATGAGCCTTGAACACCCCGACCTCTTGAAGTTTCTACACGCCAAACAGGACCTAACAGCCTTTACCAACTTCAACATTTCTGTCAAAATCACCGACGCATGGATGCGAAAGTTGCTTAAATCCCCCCAGGCTTTGCACATCGTAAAAAATCCTCGGACGGGCGAGCAATATCTGCTGCCGCGTCGAATCAACATTGCCAGTTATAAGATTGGTGACCTACACAAACTGACCGGCAGGGGCAAACTGCCCTCCAAAAGCTTCAGCGAGTTCTACACGGTCGGTGACATCTGGAAGATGATTGTCAAATGTGCTCATAAAACCGGAGAGCCTGGTGTGGTTTTTATTGACCGGATCAACCGGGACAACCCGACCCCCTCGCTGGGGCAGATAGAAGCGACCAACCCCTGCGGAGAGCAGCCTTTGCTTGCGTTTGAGGCTTGTACTTTAGGCAGTGTCAACTTGGGTAAGTTTGTTACGGTCGTCGATGGGAAAGCAGATATGGATTGGCCCGGCTTAGCGGAGACCGTCAGACTGGCCGTGCGGTTCCTCGACAACACTATCGACGTGGGCAATTATCCGGTTACAGATACCATGCGTCTGGCTCGCGCAAACCGCAAAATCGGCCTGGGCGTAATGGGCTTCGCGGACTGCCTATTTGCTCTTGGCATACCTTACGACTCCCAGCAGGGCGTCGAATTTGGCGCCGATGTTATGAAGTTTGTCAACGAGGAAGCACGCAAGGCCAGCAGTGAGCTTGCCGATTTGCGTGGGCCGTTTCCAAACTGGAATCAGAGTATATGGCGAACCGAAAGGGGCAGAAAAATCCGTAACGCCTGCATTACGTGCGTGGCTCCGACCGGCGCAATAAGCATCATCGCGGATTGCTCCTGCGGAATCGAGCCGGTCCGTGCGCTGGCATTTCTGCGCGACCTGCCGGATGGCAAAAAAACACCACAAATAAACCCGGTTTTCAGGCAAGTAGCTCAAATCAACAGCTTCTGCAGCAGAAAGCTGGAAAATCAGGTGCTCAAAACAGGCAGTATTCAAGAAATAAACGCGGTTCCAGCCAAAATACGGAGGGTTTTCAAATCTGCCTATGACATCAGCCCGTACTGGCATGTTCAAATGCAGGCGGCTTTCCAGCAAAACTGTGACGCAGCCGTCAGCAAAACCGTAAACCTCAGCGAAAATGCATCTGTTGCAGCCGTAGACAAAGTCTATAGATTAGCGTATCATCTTGGCTGTAAAGGAGTTACGGTCTATCGCCGGCACAGCCGAGGCCCCGAACCGATCTGTCTGGCTTAGGCCAGCCCATCCCACCCTGCAAAACAAAAAAATTCGCACACAGAGGAAAAATAGGAAACCTTAACTGTGCGGATAACGTATAATCTTGTGAAAATAGGCAACATCGGTTATCTCTGTTGTCACCATAGTTTAGCTACTGTTGAAAGCAAGAAGATGGGAAAAAGGTTTTTTTCTCCCCTCCGGAAAACATCGGGTAGCGGGACGTTGCTCGATGTTTTCTTATTCGAACGCAGTTTGGTATTTCTTGCACTCCGACCGCAGGGGTGGTATTCTTCAGGCCCCCACCACAGGGGTGGGCAATAATACAAATTCCCACCGCAGGGGTGGGGGCTAAACGCCTTATGCGTTTTTTCCGCAGCACTTTTTGTATTTTTTACCGCTGCCACACGGGCAGGGGTCGTTCCTTCCAACCTTCGGATGCTCCAATCTTATCTGCTTGACTTTCTGCTCGCCCTGCGGAGCCTGAGCGGCGGCTCGCTGCCGCTCGGCCATCGCAAACTGGCCGACCTCGTCATGGCTTGTTTGACTTACACGCCAGACGCTTCTGGCGCGGGCGCCGGTCTCCAGCCGAACCTTGAAAATGATATCCGTGACCCGGTCCTCGATAGCTTCGAGCATCTCTCGGAACATTCGATGTCCTTCTCGCTTAAACTCGATCTTCGGGTCCTTCTCCGCCATCGAGCGCATCCAGATGCTGTCTTTGAGATGGTCCATGGAGTAGAGGTGGTCCTTCCACGTGGTATCGTACACCTGCACAAGAACGTATCTTTCCAGGTCACTTAGCTCTTTACGCAGAAATTCCTTGCCCAACTCAGTTAATCTATTTTTGAGCTCGGGGCCGTCGCCAAGCTCGTCTTCAGTCACAGAGGCCTCGAATCTATCGTTGGCCCATTTTACTAATTCACTGACGTTCAGATTGGCAATTTTTTCTGCCAGCTCCCTATCCAACTGGCCATCGTTGAAGCTTCTGCTGAATTCGAGCAGTTTTTGGTACAGCAGCTTAGGTTTGGTGTTCTGTACCTGCTCTGCCGAAAGCCCGGCGTTATACTTTTTGTTCGCCCACTCGGCCAGCGCCTCGAACGCATATATATTTGGTCCCTCCGGCCCAAAGACCATGTTCATCGCAAACTCAACCGGATATTCAACCTCCCTTTGCCTGTATTTGGCGGCGGTGTTCTCAAAAAGCAGTTGCTGGATTTCGGCGGTCTTGGCGTCCTTTATCTGCTCGATCTGAAGTTGTACATCAAATTTTGCGCGGGCCCATTCTGCAAGGGTGCGGGCAGAAAAGTCCTGTTTCAGGAATTCGGCAAGTTGCGAGCAGTCTTTTTTCTCGATTTGCTCACAAGCGGCTGCGGTCAGCTCCTCCTGGATGTCTTCGGGCGACTGGCTCTTGATTTTGGCCGGGCTTAAACTCACGCGAAAGGCAGTCATAGCCCACTTGGATAGACCGGCAATGTCCCAGGTCTGACGGTCTTGGTAGTCTTCCAGGTATTCGCCGATGGAAAGCGATATGTTGTTATCTGCGTTGTCTCTTGCCCGGTCTTTTATTAGCCTTTCGATTGCCGCTGCATCGGTCTCAGTAATGTCTGACGGCTCCAGATCGACGGCAAAATTAGTCCTGGCCCACTCGACAATGCACTTAGCCGGATAGTCCTTGCTCAGAATCGTGTCGCAACTTTTTGCAATAGTGTCATTAATCATTTCGTCGATAACGCTCTTGAGTCCTTTTCCGGCGAGGATTTGGCGTCTTCGCGAGTAGAAGATTTTCCGCTGGTAGTCCATTACTTCGTCATATTCAAGCAGGTTTTTACGTATCTCGAAGTTTCTCTCTTCGACTTTCTTTTGAGCCTTTTCGATCCCTTTGCTTATTCTTCGGTGGTATATTGGCTGTCCTTCTTCCCAGCCAATCCAGGAAAGCGCCTTGACCGTCCACTCGGGCGCGAAAATTAGCATCAGGTCGTCGTCGAAGCTCAGGAAGAACTGGCTGGAGCCGGCGTCGCCTTGTCTGCCCGATCGGCCTCGGAGCTGGTTGTCGATTCTTCTAGCCTCGTGTCTTTCAGTGCCCAGAACGTGGAGGCCGCCGATTTCAGCTACGCCGGGCCCCAGTTTGATGTCTGTTCCACGGCCGGCCATATTTGTAGCGATAGTTATATTGCCCAGCATTTGCCCGTCTCGGCCTCTGTGCTGCTGGCCGGCCTTGGCGACAATAATGGCCTCCCTTTCGTGCTGCTTGGCATTGAGAACCTCATGTTCCAGGCCAAATCTCTCGCTAAGGGCGGCAGATAGCGCCTCATTTTTCTCCACGCTAGTCGTACCAACAAGCAAGGGGCGACCGGCGGCACTGATGTCATTTATCTCCTGTACTATTGCGTTGAACTTTTCCCGCATTGTTTTATAGATTACATCTTCCATGTTCTCTCTGATGCAGGGCTCATTTGTTGGTATTACCATCACCTCGAGCTTGTATATCTTCATAAACTCCTCGCCCTCGGTGGCAGCGGTGCCCGTCATCCCTGCTATCTGGTCGTAAAGCTTGAAGAAGTTCTGCAGTGTGATGGTCGCCAGCGTTTGAGTCTCTTCCTTTATAGTGACGGTTTCTTTTGCCTCCACCGCCTGATGAAGTCCGTCTGACCACTGTCGGCCATGCATCAATCGGCCGGTGAATTCGTCCACGATGATGACCTTGCCGTCGATGACCACGTAATCTCTTTCTTTCTCAAAGGTCGCGTGTGCTCGCAAGCTCTGCTCCAACAGATGGGGCCATTCTATATTTGAGCCGGTGAAAAATGAGCCGACGCCCGCTGCCTCCTGGGCGGCAGTGACACCTTCGTGCGTGAGGTGGGCCTGCTTTTTGTCGTATTCAACTTCGTAGTATTGCGTGGCGCCCGGCAGCCTGGACTGCGCAGAGGCAAGCTCAGCTTGCGTTTTTGCAATTACATTCTGAGCTTTTTCCACTCTGCTGCCGTCCCTGGCCTTCTTGGCCTCGGATAATTCACCCTGGGCATTGGCAATGGCCCGCTCGGCGGAATCAATCTGCCTTTTAATGCGGTCGTAATGACCCTGCAGCAAGATCAGCTTTCTGGCCACCTCGTCGGCTTTTTTGTACCTGCTGACATCGTCAAAGGCCGGACCTGAAATAATCAGCGGTGTTCTTGCCTCGTCGATTAGAATTGAGTCGACTTCGTCAACAATGGCGTATTCCAGCGGGCTTTGGACTATCTGGTCAAGTGACAGCTTCATATTGTCGCGTAGGTAGTCGAAGCCAAATTCATTGTTTGTGCCGTAGGTGACATCACAGGCATATTGGCTTTTTCGTTCAGGACCGGACGTATCCATATCCGCCTGGATTGCGCCGACAGTCAGTCCCAAGGCTTTATAGATAGGTCCCATCCATTCGGCGTCGCGTTTAGCCAGGTAATCGTTGACCGTGACTATGTGGACTTTTCGCCCGGTCAGGTGCACAAGATAAACCGCCAGCGTTGCCACGAGCGTTTTGCCTTCGCCGGTAACCATCTCAGCTATTTTGCCTTCGTAAAGGACGTTGCCTCCAATAAGCTGCACGTCGAAATGCCGCATCTGGACGTTTCGTCTTGCTGCTTCACGAACCACTGCGAAGGCTTCGGGCAGAATGTCTTCAGGCTTGGCTCCAGTCTTGAGCTTAGCTTTGAATTCACCGGTCTTTGCCTTTAGCGCCTCATCGTCGAGGCTCATTACTTGCTCTTCAAATAGGCCTGCCTGCTGCGCGGTTGGTGAGTAGACTCTTTTCAGAAGCCGCTCATTGCGAGAGCCAAGAATTTTCAAAAGGATTTTGCTTATCTTTTCAAGCATCCGAATACTCATCCTGTCATCCCTGCGAAAGCAGGGATCAATGCCTATGAGGCTGTGGATTCCCGCTTGCGCGGGAATGACATTGATTGCGCTATTCTTTCACTCTTGTTACATACTGGCCGGACCGCGTATCAACGCGGACGATGTCACCGACTTTGATGAAAGAGGGCACCTGCACGACCACGCCGGTTTCAAGTGTTGCAGGCTTTGGCTGGCTGGTCGCAGTGCCACCCTTAACCTCCGGAGGTGTATCAGCCACCTTGAGGTCCACCGTGTTAGGCAGGCTGACTACCACGGGTCTGCCTTGGTACATACTTACCTGGAGCTGAGCATTTGGCTTAAGATATTTCTGCCCATCGCCGAAGGCGTCGTCATCGAGCGTGAATTCCTCATAGGTTTCCGTATCCATTAGGACATGCTCGCCGCCGGAGGAATACAGGTACTCGTACGTTCGCTTATCGAGCTCGACATCTTCAATGGTTTCGTCCGAACGTATCCGAACATTTTGAATCGACCCGTCCGTCAGACTTTTTAGCTTGGTTTGGTAAACCGCGCCGCCTCTGCCTCCGAGTCTGACGTGTTCAAAATCAAGTATAGTATACAGTTTGCCATCCATCTGAATCGTCTGGCCTTTCTGCATCTGCGATGCTTTCATTTTTTTACTCCAAAGAAATCCGTCTCTCATTGTTCGTGTCTCGTGGGCCGCCTCACAAGCGACAGGCCGCGAGAGAAGTATGGCAAGATTGTCACAATATGTCAATAATACCCTAAATGATTCCCACCCTTGCTGATGTTTCGGACAATGTTGGCTGCGGCCTAATTAGCCGGCAACGATCCAGCCCTGCACGAGCCTCGGGACAATATCGAACTTGTCGATCACGAATGCGTATCGCACGTCGGCCTCAAAGCCGGCGTCTATCAGCTCACGCGCGTGCAGCGATAGGCTGATGATGTCCTGCTTCGAGCAGTTGCCCGCGGCGTTGATGGCTTTCTGTGCGGAAGCATCCACCACGCAGCTTGTTGATAGGATAGTGGACGCGCGAGCGGCGAAGTAGTAGTCCTCCACGGCATAGCTTTGGCAAAGTTCTCCAGCCAGCATTAAAGCAATGTTGCTGTCCGAACGGATTGCCAGGCTCAATGCTCTTTCACATACGGCTGAAAGATTTACTAACGCTCCCAAGAGAGCATAAGATGCCTGGCCCGCTGCGGATAGCGCGTGAGGAAAATTGGTGGAAGTGAATATGATTGTCGAATTCTCAATTTTTTGCTGCTCTAATTCCAGAGGAGAGTTGCCGTACTCAAAGCCTTCGATCTTCTCATTGTGGCGTTCACCGATGAGAATTGCGTCCATCGTGCCGGCAAGTCTGCGGGCCTCGCCCACGTCCGCACTGACCTTGCATCTTTTCGCGCCCATAGAAAACGCCGTAATCAGGTTGGTGCAGGCACGCAAAACATCCACGATTATGGCCACATCACCCTTATCAGCTTGCTGGTTGTCTGCACGCCACCTTACATAGACTCTTGGTTTGCCACCTAAGCTCTTCCTATTCGTTGGGATTATCGTTTTGCCTGTCTGCGTCTTTTCGCCAGCCCCTCTTTCTTTCTGCCCCTTGTAGCTCCGATCAGCGGTTGGGCAGGGAACAGGTTTAGCTGCCGAGCTGGAATGTTCACCGAATCTATGCGTACTTTTACCGATTGACCAAGCCGGACGGTATATCCAGATCGCTCGCCGGTAATGCAGTGTGCTCTTTCGTTGTATTGCCATTGGTCTGGGCCCAGGTCTTCCTTGCGGATAAGGCCTTCGATGCCGAATTTCCGCGACTGCACAAATACGCCAAAGTTCGTAAGACCGGTAACGACACAATCAAGCTCGTCACCGATTCTTTTGCTCAACATCTGCAATATAAGCACCTTTGTCAGATCTTTTTCGGCGTCCTCCGCTCGTTGCTCGGTGAAGGTGATGTGCTCTCCCATTTGGAGCAAATCCTGGCCGGCTGCGATTTGCTTGGCCCGATCCAAGCGATTTTGCAGGTGGCACTGCAAAACCCGATGAACGAGCAAATCTGCGTATCGGCGTATGGGGCTGGTAAAGTGACAATAGTGAGTCGAAGCAAGCGCATAGTGGCCTATATTCAGCGGGGCGTACCGTGCTTTTTCCAGGCTTCGCAGCACCGCTAAATTTATCGCCAGCTCACAGTCAGCCCCTTTAACAGCAGCCAACAGATCCTGTATGGCGGCACGGCCAGGGTTTCGCGGCATGCTAAAGCCGAACCCTCGGACAAGCTGGGCGAGATTTTTCATGCTCAAAGCATCCGGCTCCGGATGAATCCGCCGTATAAAAGGAACATTCAGCCGATCCAGAAGTGACGCCACCGCCTCGTTGGCCTCGACCATAAACATCTCGATTATCGTGTGCGGATAGCTGGTGTCGGCGGGATGGGCGTCCACAACCCTTCCCGACTTGTCGATTACCAGTTCCGTCTCAGGCAAATCCAGATGTATCATTCCATTTTTAATTCGTCGGCTTTCAATCGTCCGGCTCAGCGTCTCCATATTCTTTAGCAGCTTAAGCACCCCAGGTTTGGCATCTTTTGTGTGCCCCTTCAGGATCTTGTCCGCCTGCTGGTAAGTCAGGCGCTGTGTCGAGCACATAATGCTGTTGGCAAACTTGCGGGATAAAACGCTGCCTTTTTGGTCGTAGGTCAAATACACGCTTTTGACAAACCGTCTCTGGGCGGGCTGCAGACTGCAGACGCCGTTGCTTAATACCTCCGGCAGCATAGGCAGGGTTCTGCCGGGCAGATAAATGCTGTTTCCTCGATTTTCTGCTTCTGCGTCCAGCGGGGAATCGGCCGGCACAAAGTGACTCACATCCGCAATGTGGACTCCCAATATCCAGTTACCTCTCGCGTCTCGTTCAAGGCTTATCGCGTCGTCAAAATCCTTCGCATCCGGCGGATCGATCGTGATGATCGCTTTGTCAGTTATATCCCCTCGGCCGTCAAGCTGCTCCGGGTCGAATCCGCCAGCGGCTTCGTGCGCCTGATCGAGACAGTCAGCGTCGAATCCGCTGGGCAAGTGATACCGGCGGATTATCGATTGTGTCTCAGCTTCATACTGTCCGGCTCTTCCAAGCACCTCAATAATAACGCCCCGTGCCAGATATTTTCCGGTAGGGTAGGAGAGTATTTCTATGACCACCTTGTCTTTCTGCCTGGCGTTTTTTGCGCCGACATCGTCGACGGAAATTGGCTTCACGAAGCTGCTGCCGTCCGGCTGAACAATCCATCCGTCAGGCTCTTTCAGCAGGGTGCCGACGAATCTGTTATTCGCCCGTTCAAGGACCTCAATTACCTGGCCTGTGTACCGAGGCAGGCCGGCCCGTTTGCCCTTGCTGACGATTCGGGCAGTAACTGTGTCCCCGGTCATTGCGCCGCCGGCCGCACCTTCGGGCACAAACAGGTCGTCGTGCGAGGTCGGCTCAAGCGGCACCACAAAGCCGAAGCCTTTGGGGTTGGCTCTGAATGTTCCTATGATAAGACCGGATAGCGCCGGCGGCATAATCAGGTTGCCCGCACCTATGACTATGTGACCGGCCCGGCGCAGGTGTTCAAGGGTCTGCTTGAATTGTGGATAATCTTCCGGACTTACGGCTAAAGCCCTGGCCAACTGTCCGGCCTTTAGGGGTCGATAATCAGGATGCTTCAACAGCTCGATAATTCGCTTTTCAAGAGCTTCGGGCATTTGTAATGAGGTGCATCTCGTGCAGCGCGTTTTTATTGTTACCGACCGTTGGCGGTTCACGACGGTTGAGGCTGCTGTGTCGCCTTTGCCTTGAGGCTATTCAGTCTTTTGGCAAAGCGTGATTTCTTTCGGGCAGCGGTTTTCTTATGCATGGTGCTGGTGGCAGCGACTTTGTCCAGCTTCTGGGCTACAAGCCGGTACTGTTCGCTCGCTGCTTCGACGCTTGCGCTGCTCAGCGCCGCCTCAAAACGCTTGATTTGGGTTTTCACCTGACTTTTCCGTGCGCGATTGATCAGCCTTCTTTTCGCGTTTTGTCTGACTCTCTTTTTTGCCGATAACGAATGTGCCACTTTGGTCTCCTACTAAATCGGTATATAGATTTCGGATAAAGGCTACCTAAATCCTCGAGCAATTATGTTAGGGCTTTACCCTTGGCCTCATACCAAACGTACAGATGAAAAAGGGGATTCACAAATCTATACTCACCCTTAACCTCCGCGTCGTCAACAATCCCAAGTTTTTTTATTCTATTAAGAAAATTGTCCAAGTTTTTCTGTTCGTCTGCCGGTATTTCCTTAAGAAGGTCTTGCCGTTTGAAAGGTCCACCTATAGGGAGTTTCTTACCTATTCGCCAGAGAATAGAAGAATACGTCTTACTTCTCAACACTTTAGATATCTGTGGATCGATGTATTTTTTGCCGACAGTCCTCGCGGCCTCCTCTATGCCCTGCTTCGCATCACCGCGATCAATATTGTTATCTGTGTCCTGCCAGAAAACCGCATCACCGACTTCGTGCATGAGCATTGGATACCCGCCTGACAGTTGGACCATAAGAGATAGCGCCTCATTCGCCACAGTAATCGATTCTTCTGCAAAAGTCTTCCTGAAGAATTCTCTGGATTCACTCTCATCCATAAGAGGCAGGTCAATAATATCAAAAATCCTTGCCACTGAGGGCTGATGTTTTATCATCTCATCCCTTCTTTCTGGTAGCCCGACGAGAACCAGAAAAATCGGCAATGGCTTACCCGAAGTTGCTAACTCATCAACAAAACTTTTGAGAAACGGAGAAAACTGTGGAATGTCGGTGAGGCCATTGAGGTCATCTAATATGAGAAGCAATCCTTTCTTTCCACTGTCTTTGACCTCGTCAGTTATCTTTCTTAGAATCGGAATAAAATTGTTTACTAATGTTTGTAACTCCCTTTTATCTTTTGTAAATTCAACTTCCACACCAAAGAGTGTCACTCCTTTTATGTAATTGCTAAATCCCTTTTTTAACTTGTCAAATAAGGATTTATCTGTGCAGTCCTGCAAAAGTCTCTGGAAAATTGCTCCCATCATATCTTCTAAGTTGTTGATCCCACCCAAATGGCAGTGACTTCCGACGAGACTGTATTCCTTCTCTGCAAGGGATCTAACAAATCCCGCAAGAGAACTTTTTCCGATGCCGCGCTGTCCACTGATGAATGTATTCTCATTCCTGCCAGAAATGGTTTGCCTAACGGCTCTTTCTAGGCGTTGTATCTCTTTTGTTCGAGCTACAAAATACTCGGGCTGAACGGGCTTTCCTGGCGTAAAAGGACTTTCTTTTGCAATGATTTCTGCCATTGTCAATCTCTGTTTTGACCCGTCCTCAACCTATCGACTCGCTGGCTGACATCCCTATATGCGAAATCAACTTGAGCGATTTTGCGATAAAGCTCCAGTGCCTTTTCCTTCTGGCCATGCTCTTCGTACGCGCGGGCCAGATTGTATCGCAATTCCTTGGCCACGTCGTCGTCTTTTATCTCATGGGATTCTATCGCCTCGTTGAAAACATCTATTGCATCTGTAAGCCAGCCCTTCAGAAAAAAGCACAGGCCTATCTTATTCATCGCTGAGATCTTGCGTCTTGGATCTTTCTGGGCGTCTTGGAGTAAAGGTATCGCTTCGTTGTATTGCTTGTTCTGCATCAAACGAACGGCGTACTCATACTTGGCCGGCAGGTCGGTAGGATAGTTCTGCACGCTGAGGCGGAAGTGCTCCAGCTCAAAGTGGTTTAGCTGTGCCGACAGCTCTGCCAGAGCGGACTTGGCTTGAGCATCATCCGGGTTAGCCTCGGCGGCAGCTTTGGTCTTCTTTATTTTGCGCTGGAGCTGTTTTATTTTTATCTGGCCGGCACGCTGCTTGAAACTGAAATCCTGCTTGGCTTTATGGGCGTTCTCCAGCAGCTCTATGGCCTCATTCTCTGCCTCGTCGGTTCGCAAAGCCGACAATGCCTGGGCCAAATCGTAGATATTTCGTGACAGATTTGGGTCTTGGGCAGACTCTTTTCTGGCCCGCTCGACAGCCGCCTGGCGATAATCCTCGGTCTGAACGACGCGGTACTGACCTTGAAGACTTTCCTGGGTCTCGCGGTCTTTGATGGAGTTTCTGAAGTCTCCTTCTTTGTCGTATTTACCCTTGGCCATTGTCAGTTCCGCAGAGAGGTTCTTGAACTCGTTGGCTAGATCTGCATCATTAGGCTTGAGTTTGCAGGCCCGTTGACATGCTACCACCGCCTTATCGAATTCTTCCAGCGCTGCGTACGAATCCTTCAGGAGGATATACGTCCCGGCGGACGGTTTCTCCGCAGCATTGTTGGTCTGAAATATAAGATTTGCGATCCAGCTTGCGGTTCTTTTATAGCCGCCTGCGACCGCCGCCCTTAGCATTGCCTCAGCATAGGGCAGATGCTGCGGGTCTTTGGTAAAGAGATATTCAGCGTTAAGCATTTGCTCCAGCGGAGTCTTACCCCTTAGCCGCTTCATTTTCTCCATCACCGAGGGTTTTTTGCCGCCCTTTCCCTGTCGCTGTAGAGCCAGCTCGCAAAGCGGCAGATGTCCCTGTTCAACCGCATCAGGGGCGTAGCGCAGACCTTCAAGGTACAGGTCGACCACATAATCGAGATTACCTGTCTCGGTTATCTCCCGGGCTTTTTCAAAAAAGGCCCGAGCCTTATCTGCTGCCTGAGCGTTATCTTCTTCTGGCATAAGGTCTATCAGATACTTCTTCCATACACTACTTGCGCCGGCTATCGTAATGTTCGGCTTAGGTTTGTCAACGAATAAATCCTTGTAGAAAAAACCGAGCTGTGGTATATACCATACCGCATAAACAAAACGTAACGCAAGGTTTACGGAGAGCTGAAATGGTAACGGCGTTAGAGTTATACGATCCCCAGATTTACGAGCTTATACGACAAGAGGAAACACGTCAGAGCGGTGCAATCAGGCTCATCCCGTCGGAGAATTACGTGTCCAAAGCCGTCATGCAGGCCAGCGGCAGCTGCTTGACTAACAAGTATTCCGAAGGCTACCCCGGTCGCAGATATTATGAGGGGCAGCAGGTAACCGACCTTATCGAGAGAATAGCCCAGGAAAGGGCGAAGAAACTTTTCAAGGCCGACCACGCAAACGTCCAGCCTTATTCGGGTTCTGTCGCCAACCTTGCCGCATACGCGGCCCTGGTGAACCCCGGCGATACCATTATGGGCATGTCCCTTGTTGACGGCGGCCATCTCACGCACGGATGGACGGTTTCTCACACCAGCAGATTCTACAAGTCGGTGCTCTACCCGGTGAACCCTCAGACAGGCAGATTGGACTTTGACCAAATTGAAGCGTTGGCAAAAAAGCATCGTCCAAAGATAATCATCTCTGGCGCAACAGCTTATCCGCGAGAGATTGATTTCGAGATATTCGGCCAAATAGCCAAGGCCGTAGGTGCCTACCACGTTAGTGACATTGCGCACGTTGCGGGCCTGGTCGTCGCCGGCATCCATAAAAGTCCCGTGCCGTACGCCGACATAGTTTCCACCACCACACACAAAACCCTGCGCGGGCCTCGCGGCGGAATGCTGCTGTGCAAAAAGGAGCACGCGGAAAACGTCGATAGATCGGTCTTCCCCGGCTTGCAGGGCGGCCCACACATGCACAC
>Ga0315285_10004080_pt1 | contig 15155 bp, 14 predicted proteins | sample YL17G09_36_MG_FD_203698 | JGI IMG/M metagenome (GOLD analysis project Ga0315285, IMG submission 203698) | Sediment microbial communities from Yellowstone Lake, YNP, Wyoming, USA - YL17G09_36 | ecosystem: Environmental > Aquatic > Freshwater > Lake > Sediment | place: USA: Wyoming | collected...
TGGAGGGGCAAGGCGTTTTCTATTTTCTGGGCAAGGCGAACATAAACAGGGTGTGTTTTCCAGCCCAAACCAAGCAGGAGGAGCTGCCACTGAAACTATATCACCTGAAATTCCAAAACCGCTACAAATGATACGGATGGCGCTGGGGACGGCTCATCATACGTCGCGCCTGTTCGTCGCTGACAACCTCCTGTTTCGCCTGATCCCAGTGAAGCTTGCGACCCAGGATGTAGGAAAGGTTACCCAGGATACAAAGGTTGGCCACGCCAACACTGGCTTCGATGTTCATAATCGTCTTGGCACCTGTCTTGATCCCGTTAAGCCAGTCTTCCTTGTGGCCTGGGCTTTTGTATACATCCTGGGCCCCAGCCGGCGGCTTCCATTCGCGGGCCTTCTTCTCTACCCACGTGCCGCCGTCACCACCCCAGTGCACAAATGTGCCCTTGGTGCCATGATAGACTGCACCATAGTCAGGACGGGTGATCTTGCCCCCAGGTTCCTTCCCTGTCCTTTCTTCTGCTGGCACCGCATTGCCAGTGTGTTGATTCCAGGTCAATACCCAATCAGGGTTCTTGAACGTGTAGGTCACGTCCATAGTTACGGCACTGTCCCACAGGCCCTTGGTCGGCGGAGTACCTGTCGCTTCGATGGTGACCGGCCCGGTGCCATCCGCGCCCATCCACCACATTGCACAACTCATCACGTGGGCACCGCGGTCACGTATCTGACCAGCACCGGATTCCATAATCCAACGGAACGTGCCGTGACAATACCTCTTGTTGTACGGCCGCCAACGCAGGGGACCCAGCCAGAAGTCCCAGTCTAACTCTGGCGGAGGGTCGCTGTCCGGTACCGGATTGCCGTCTTCGGGGCTATTGTAGTGAAAACAGGTTACCTTGTCGATGTGGCCAATGTTACCGTTGACGAGGTAGCGATGCGCAAGATATGCTTCCGGCTGAGAACGTCCCTGCGAACCCACCTGAATTGATACCTTGTTCTGCTTAGCCGCAGCAATCATCGCCTTACCCTCCTCGATGGTGCAGCAGGCGGGTTTTTCGACATAGACGTGCTTGCCGCATTCGGCTGCATGAACTGTCTGAACCGCGTGCCAGTGGTCAGGTGTGCTGATAACAACCGCATCGATGTCTTTGCGTTCGAGAATGTAACGGTAATCACGATAGGGCTGTACAGCCGCGCCGGCCTCTTTCACCGCCCCAGCTAATCGGTTCTCGTCTATGTCACAGACCGCTGCGATATTTACAACCCCGGCTTCTCGGAACCCTTTCATGTCACTCAGGTGGTATCCACCCATCCCGCCGACGCCGATAAAGCCTATTGTTATACGTTCGTTCGCCCCCGTTCTGCCCAGCGCTGCCAACACGTTTGGCCGAATCAAATACGGGACGCCTACGGCTGCCCCCGCCGCAGCGAGGAATTCACGCCTGTCAAGCTGCTTTGTTCGTTTCATTGTCCTATCGCCTTTCAGACCTGATATCACACTATCGAATTGCTCCACGCTCCCGCAGAAAACCCCGCAATACATTGCGGGGCTAACCGGTTAACCCCGCCATCACTATGGCGGGGTCTGATTCCAATCCTCATCGTTCGCAGTCTGACCCTATTGCAGAGGTTTGACATCTGTCTTTTTCGTAGGCACTAGCTTCACACACGCAAGGCCGCGGACCTTTGCTCCGCGCTGCCGCAACGACTGGGCGATGTTGAGTTTAAAGTCTTCGGGTGCCGCTTTCAGTCCGGCTTTGAGTGCGGCAACAGACTTCCTGCCCGGAATACGTTGCAACACCATCCGTGTGTCCTCCTGCAGCTCTTTGTTCGACAGCAGTGCCGCAATCGGCTTGATAGATTCCTCTCCGCCGATCTCGGAAAGCATCCACAGCACCTCGCGTCGGACAGGCGTCGGCTGATCGTTGCCCAAAAGCCCCATCAACTCGGCAACCACCGCTTTCTTCTCGTCATCAGCGCCCGGACGACCGGAGTGGCGGACAATCTTCCACAGTCCGTGCTTCGCCGCACGTGCGACTTCGAGCTCCTCATCCGTCATCACTCTCGCCAATGGCTTAACCGCGGGGGCTCCGACTTTGCCGGCGCCAAGCCAAGCCTCGGTTCGCACCTTGTCATTAGTGTCCTTAATCTTGGCGATCAATGCGTCCACAGCGTTTTCGTGTACTGCACGAGATATTCCAGCGGTCCCAGTCGCAGCCGCTAATGACGCCTTCTGGAGATTGTTGACAGACATATTTGAAACCCTCTATCGTTACTTGCTTTTCTCAGATTACTTTTGAATCACGAGGCATTGTACCTCATCTGCCTATTATGTCAATGATTTGTTTTGGCGATTCCCGGCAGATTAATCAGACACATAACAGCGAATGCAGATGATAATTTGCTTTTTGATGCGGCCTCTCTGGTTTCGGATGGCTGCTTTTGGATAGGAGGTGATGAAGATGGAAGCAGAAAATGCCGAACAAGATGAGGTTTCAGAAGACTTCAAACGTAAGGTCACCCAGTGGGAGGCAACAGGTGTGTTCGACAGGATCGTGGCGAAGATTGACCAAATCCTCTAACAGCGAGACACATGAGGGTACAACTGACTGAGGCGGCCCTTGACGAGGGACGGGTTGACGGAGCCATGCGCCAGCCAGCGGATGAGCGTGGGTACCATACCGTTTCCCGAGCCAGAATAAGCGCTTGCAATCCCTCCAAAGAAGCATCATAATAACGTCTGAGTCAGGGCCCAGGAACTCAAGTGCTATACACTACGGAGAACTCGCCATGAAACAAGATTCTCATACATCGAACTCAATGTTGCGGAAGTCCTCACGTCGGGACGTTTTGAAGTGGAGCGGGAAGGTGGTTGCCGCGTCCGCATTGGCAGGTGTCGGCATCCCGGCAATGCATGCGGCGGAGGATAACACCATTCGACTGGCCCTGATCGGCTGCGGCGGGCGTGGCAGCGGGGCGGCGGCGAATGCATTCGATTCGCCGAATGGGCCGGTCAAACTGGTGGCGATGGCGGACTTCTTCGAGAATCGGCTGGCCAATGCCCACAAGGTTTTGAGCGAGCAATACGGCGCCCGGATGGATGTGCCGCCGGAGCGGCGGTTTGTGGGCTTCGACGCCTGGCGGAAAGCGATTGATTGTCTGCGTCGGGGCGATGTGGCGATGCTGACCGGCTACGCGGGCTTTCGTCCTGGGCAACTGGAATACGCTGTCGAGAAAGGCGTGAACGTGTTCATGGAAAAGTCGTTTGCGACCGATCCACCAGGCGTGCGGCGCGTGATAAGGGCCGGAGAAGCCGCCGAGAGAAAGAACCTCAAGATCGCCGCCGGCTTGCAGTGCCGCCATTCGCGAAATCGTCACGAACTCATCAAACGCATTCGCGACGGGCAGCTTGGCGACATCCAACTCATCCGCGCTTACCGGATGCAGCCGTGCGGGCCGTTGGGCCAGCGGCCGCCGGCCGAGAAAGACCTGCATTGGCAGATTCGCAACTTCACCCATTTCCTTTGGGTTTCGGGCGGATTATTCGCGGAGATGAACATTCATCAGATCGACGAGATCTGCTGGATCAAGGATGCCTGGCCGGTGTCCGCGCACGGCATTGGCGGGCGCGTGGCCGATAGCACCGACTGTAGCCAGAACCTCGACTCGTTCACCATCGAGTGGACGTTCCACGACGGCACCAAGGCGTTCGACGTGGTACGTTGGCTCCCGAATTGCCATACCGAATTCGCCACCTACATCCATGGGACGAAATGCGCGGCGCAGTTCTCCGGCAGCAATCATGAGGGTACGGTGCATATCTACAAGGACCAGCGTTGCGCTCGTGACAACATCGCTTGGAGCGCGCCAAAGGAAGCCGTCACGCCCTGGCAGGCGGAGTGGGACGTGCTGCTTGAGGCCATCCGCAATGACCGTCCGCACAATGAGGCGAAACGCGCCGCTCTGTCGAATCTCGCCGACATCATGGGCCGGGCGGCGGTCCACTCCGGGAAGATCATCACTTGGGACGAAGCGATGGCCTCCAACTTCCAGTTCTGCCCTAACATCGACCGCCTCACCGACGACAGCGCTCCACCGGTCCGGGCCGACGCCCAAGGCCGCTACCCGGTGCCGATCCCGGGGCAGTGGACAGAGATTTGAGTTAGTCTTGTGGAACGGGCTTGTGAAGCCATATCCAAGCCCACGGATTCGCGATGGGATTCCTCGGGGCTGTGGCTGTGAAGGCTGGCCACTCAGCGACGCATCGTGGTTGTGGCCGCCCGTGACGAGCGAGGGGGCGGGGAAGCCATGACCAAGCCTGCGGATTCGTGTGGCTGTTAGTGCATCCAGCGAAGGCTGGCGTGTTGAGCCGGGAGTGGGCCGGCACTCACGACCGAAAGGGCGAGCAACAGGCAACCCAAAGCCGACCTAACCTGGCGCGCCAGCTCCCGATGCTACGGAGGCGTTACGGTTACGGTGTGGGCTCTCACCGAGAATCTGCTTTGACCAGCTACCGAAGTCTACTATGATTACACCCATGTTCCGAAAACGTAGTTTGAACAAAGTGAACGGGCAGTTCGATACGTATCAACTTGCCGCGAAGCGACTCAATACAATTACCAGTTGGGTGGTTCAGATGGACGAGCGTGGGAAAGCCGTTAGAGGGTTGTTGCCTTCTAGTGTCAGGGCCTCAAAATCGAAAGCCTTCATGGCCATTGTGCTTGTAGGCATTGTAGGCGGTATCGGCGACCGTACCGCCTTAGCCCCGGCCACGGGCCGGGGTACCCCCGCCAACAAGCGGGGGCTAATATCCTATTGCGAGGAGATCGCATTCTTCGTCTCACCACAAGGCAATGACACCTACCCTGGAACGAAAGCGAGGCCCTTTAAGACACTTGAGGTAGCACGTGATGCTGTGCGTAAGTCCGATCACAGCCGGATGGTAATCGTCTGGTTGAGAGGGGGGGTGTATGAACGCAGGGAGCCTTTCGAATTAACAGTCGAGGATTCGGGAAGTGTCGCCAGACCGGTAATCTATCGCGCGTGGCCGGGTGAGGAGGTGCGGATTGTTGGCGGCAAACCGATCAAGGGTTGGAAGCCTGTCATCGATGAAGCTGTTCTGGACAGACTCGTCCCCGAAGCTCGAGGCAAAGTGCTCCAAGTTGATTTGAAGAGGCTCCCTCTCGAGGACTACGGGCAAGTAAAAGGCGGCGGGCTGGAGTTGTTCTTCAATGACAAACCAATGACGCTGGCACGGTGGCCGAACGAGGGATTCGTCAAGCTTGTCGGCCTAGTCGAACCCAACACGGTCAACGTAAGAGGCACGAAGGGTAGTAAGACTGGGAAGTTCATGTACGAGGGTGATAGGCCGAAACGCTGGGTTCACGAAAATGATGTATGGGTCCACGGTTACTGGTTTTGGGACTGGGCTGACGAACGGCAGAAGGTTGAATCGATTGATACTGAGAAACGTATCATCTCCATTGTGTCGCCGTTCCACCACTACGGTTACCGTGTCGGCCAATGGTTCTACGGGATGAACATTTTGGCGGAGCTCGACACACCCGGCGAGTGGTACCTTGATCGAGAGACGGGCATCCTTTACTTTTGGCCACCGGCGCCCATCGAGGAGAAGGGTGCGGTCGTCTCAGTGTCGGATACACTTGTGACCCTCACTGACGTATCGCATGTGACGATTCAGGGGGTGATCTTCGAGGCTTGTCGCAGCACGGCCGTCGTGATGAAGGGCTGCGCGCATACTCAAATCGCTGGGTGCGTGTTGCGCAACCTTGGGAGCACGGCTGTGAGAGTCGAAGGGGGTAGGAACAATGGCGTCGTGGCTTGCGATATCTATGGGACTGGCAGCGGTGGTATTGCTCTGGTTGGTGGCGAACGGCCGTCCCTAACACCGGCCGGACACATCGCTGAGAATAATCACATTCATCACTACGGCCGCTGGAACCGTATGTACACGCCAGCCATCGCGATTGACGGTGTCGGCAACCGCGCCGTGCACAACCTGATCCATGACGCTCCACATATAGCCATCGCCTTCGGAGGCAACGACCACTCCATCGAGTTCAACGAAATCCATAACGTCTGCCTGGAATCGAACGATGCTGGGGCCATCTATGCGGGCCGGGATTGGACAATGCGGGGCACAGTCATCCGCTGCAACTACCTTCATGATATCACTGGATTCAGGGGACGTGGATGCGTTGGTGTCTATCTGGACGATATGTTCTGTGGTACGAAGATCTATGGCAACGTTTTTTACCGAGTTACCCGAGCAGCTTTTATTGGGGGTGGGCGCGATTGCACTGTCGAGAACAACATTTTCGTGGACTGCCGACCATCGCTGCACATCGACGCTCGTGCTATGGGCTGGGCCAGCGATGCCGTAGATACGACTATGACGGAACGGCTGAAGGCCATGCCCTATGCCTCAGAGCTTTGGCGAGAGCGCTATCCTGAGCTTGTGAGGATATTGGAAGACGAGCCAGCTGCACCTAAGGGCAATGTCGTCGCTCGCAACATTTCCTGGGGTGGCCAGTGGGATGAAGTGGGTAGTGAGGCGCGACCCTACATCACCTTTTTGGACAATTGCGTGAGTGAGGATCCCCTTTTCGAGGAGGCACCGCCGAAGACGTTCCGTCTGCGCGACAACTCGCCGGCTTACAGGGTCGGCTTCAAACCGATTCCGTTCGAGAGGATAGGCTTATATGAGGATGAGTATCGCAGGGGACTTCCCTCGAAGTGATGTCTTCCTGCAGTCAGCTACGAATCGAGTCGTGCTGAAATTCCTATCATGGCTTGGCCATCCCTGATCGGGACTGCATATGAGCTATAGACCAGGCAACCGCCTGATGAAGCTCACGACGAAGGGTCGAGGAGTTCTTCGACAAGCCGCCCGTGACGAGCGACGGGGCGGAGGAATGAGCAGCCGACAAGGCTGCAATCCAGCTGGTGGAAGTCCAGCCGGGTCAATTGCTCGTGTCGGACGCGCACTGAACATCGCCATAGAAGACCAGGGTATGCTCCGCATACCACCAAATTGGCCTGGGGTCGCTCTTACGCATCTTTGGCTTTTTTCAAACCAAATGGATTTATTTTCTTCGCCGCAGCAGAGCCAACCCACCAAGACCCAGCATTGCCACTGTCGCCGGCTCGGGAATAAGAGCCATAACTTCTGCACCCGTCAACGCTTGGTTGTAGATGCGGACGTCGTCAATCTTACCCGTGAACAGACGAGTCGTATTTTTGGAGTCTCTACCTATGTTGACAGGATGAGTTGACAGGTTTATAAGCGTGCCGATGGGAATAACAGCCGGACTAGTATTAGTGGCTCTCAACAGTCCGTCAACGTATAGTTTGAGTTCACCTACAGCACTGTCATAAGTCCCAGCCACATGGTGAAATTTTCCGTCGGCGAACATATCAGCCACGGTAGCCGGAGGGATATTGGTCACGTACCAGCTAAGATTGGAGCCGTGGAAGTACATTTCCAACGTGTCGTTAGACTTAACCTTTATTCCGACCTCGTCCCCATTTTGTACAATTGGCTTGTCCTTTGCGATCTCGATATCTGGTATTACCCAGGCTGCGAGCGTAATTGCAGTGGTAATGTCAAAATATGCAGGATTGTCGCCCAAGTCCACATAGCTGCTAGGCTGACCAGCCGTGTTATCTAAGACCAAATAGCCGTTCTCGACCTTTGCGTTACCATTGGGCGTACCGTTAAGACCGTTCCCGCTGGAGTCGTTGAAATTGCCATTGAACTCGTACTGGGCTACCAATGCAGCCGAGGCACTGCCCACCATACTAAGCACGCCAACCAAACAAATCAAAAACACCACTTTTCTAAACATTGTCGTCCTGCTCTTTTTTCAAAGAAAACCCATCTCTACAGGCTTCGGCTAGAAGCCGAAACACCTGTTCTTTCGACAAATATAAACGCTACGCACCTCCCTCTGCTTGTCGAAACACAAGCAACAAAGAATCTTCACCAAACCTTGTGCCCCTCTCCAGTTATTCAAGCCTTGTCTTTGCCCCTCCTCTCTTACGGGAGGCTTTGTCTGAGCCGCTGGTTGAAATGCTGATAACTTAATTGCGAATTATTACCCTCTCACTCCAGCTATGCCCCTGACTCACTCTAAATCAATTCCGCAACGACTCTGCCCAAAAACTTGACTCTTCCGCAATCAGAAAACAACAAGACGCTGAATTTAACAATCTCATTTACCTATTTATACCAGACTATCTGTCTTCTCGTCAACAAAATTCCTCTAACGTTCTGCTGAATCTCGAGTCAAAACTGTTGTGAAATGCATAAACCCAATGTTTACAAGCTCTTGCAAATATTCCATAGAAGAAAGTGCACCCTCAAAATCCAGTTGCGGTACGCGTATAAAGCCGTTAAGAAATTTTGCTTGCTTCCCATCGGCAGAAATGGCATAGGTAAGGCATTTGGTCAGGAGAGAGCTTCAGGCAGTTTCCAGGGGTAGGAAACTGCTTGAAATCGCCGATTTCAGCTCCATAATTGGGGCCTTTGCCCGAAGAAAAAGGCTGAAGAAATGCCCCAATCCAAGGAAGTTATCAGGCAAATCAAAAAGACCATCCGCAAAAAGTTCTCCGCCGATGGCCTGGAACTCTTCTTCAGTGGTCAAGCTTGGCAGCCTAATCCCACCGGCTTTGGCGGGAGCGATTTGTGGGTAACGAGGCGCGCTACGAAAAATCACCCCTGGGGCGAACCCGAAAATCTCGGCCCAACGGTCAATACTGGCAGGATTGAGTGTGAACCAAGCATCTCCGCCGACGGCCTGTCGCTATATTTTGGCTCAGATCGGAGCGGCTGGAGCATCTGGGTAACAACGCGCAAAACGAAAGACGAACCCTGGGAAGAGCCGGTCAATCTCGGCCCGACGGTCAACTCGGGTGGTGCTTGAGCACCAAGCATCTCCGCCGATGGCCTGGTGCTATTTTTTGACTCCACGCGGCCCGGTGGGTATGGCAGCGGTCCGTATGGTGTCGGCGGCCTGGTGGGGCAGAACTACGGTGATGTCACCAAGTGTTTCTGGGACACTCAGACCTCGGGCCAGGCCAGGAGTGGCGGCCGGCACGGGCCATGCACCAAGCATTATCAAGATCGCGGCCCAGTTTGTCGTTTTCTTTCTCATAGTCATTTTGCCAAGCGTCCTGAAATTCCTCAAGCACTGATAGAATACCACGAGTGAGCGAGTTCCGCCATTAAGGACTCTTTGTTTGTCCATCTTGCGCCTCTAATGCCGATTCGCCTGTTGGTGAGAGAATCAGCGGGAGAGTGGTTCGAATTTCAGCCATCACCCCGACATGGAACGACCGTTGACAAGCCAACGACCAGCTAACAAATAGTTTAATAGTCGCAGTTTCCAAGTTTCATGGGAATTGATGTTACATTTGTGTTGACAGACACTTACAAAGACTGGCCAAAAATCAGGCAAGTGCCGAGAAGGCCCATTTTGGGCCATGTTTCGTGCGTGCGCACTGGCTTGAATAGACTGGCAGGTCCGGTCTCATCGCAAATAGCCCCGACCTCCGTCCCCACGGCAATTCTTCAATGACCCGCCTTTATGGCCAGGGCTATTGAGACCGGATGCCACACACGGTACAATAGGATGTGCAGCAAGCAGAAGCACCAGTTGTGAAGTCAAATGGCAAGTAGCTGCAAGATCGGGCCCCTGCTTGACGAAAGGAGCATTAGCATGAGAAGATCGCCTCTGGTACTATCGGTATTCATTGGCGTCATCTTTGGATCTGAAGGCATTTCCGCGCGTGAAATACATGTCTCAAAAGGCGGCAGCGATTCAGCTTCTGGCAGTCACGCTCGCCCATATCTCACCATCAACAAGGCCGCATCTATCGCGCAGCCCGGAGATACCGTCAGCGTTCACGCCGGAACGTATCGCGAATGGGTCAAGCCCATCCATGGTGGCAGCGATGATGGCAAACGCATCACGTACCGAGCGGCGCCCGGCGAGGAAATCCTTATCAAAGGTTCCGAGCGTATCACCTCCTGTACCCACCAAGCTGGTGGCATTTGGAAAGTCGAACTACCGAACTCATTCTTTGGTGAATATAACCCCTACGCGCTGACGGTTTCGGGGGGCTGGCTCAATTACGGCCAGTGGCATCATCGCGGAGACGTCTATCTCAATGGCGAGGCCTTTTACGAGAGAAAGACAGCACAGGAGTTGATAAAGGCTGAGCACACCTGGTTTTGCCAGGTGGATGAGAACGTGACAACCATCTGGGCGAACTTCGGCGAGGCAAATCCCAACACGGAACTGACCGAGATCAACGTTCGTGAAAGCCTTTTCATGCCTGAAATCACCGGCTTGAAATACATCACCGTCGATGGCTTACATTTCATGCACGCCGCTGCAAACTGGGCACCGCCGACTTTGGACCTGCAAATGGGCGCTGTCGGCCCAAGGATGGGAAAGCACTGGATCATCGAGAATTGCACGATCACCAATGCCCGTTGTGTCGGCATCATTCTAGGACATGCGCCGGGCGTGGACTACACCGACATCGACGCCTACGGCGACCACATCATCCGCAACAACGTCATTCGGCGCTGCGGACAAGCAGGCATCGCTGGCCGGAAGGGAGCCACTCGCTCACTCATCTCTGGCAACCTCATCGAAGACACCAATTACCGGAGGGAGTTTGGCGGTTGGGAAACCGCGGCAATCAAGTTTCATAATAGCGTGGATACTGTAATTAGCGGCAATCTCATCCGCGGCGTGTTTCGACAAGAGCAAGGTGCTTTTGGGATCTGGATCGACTTCGGTAACCAAGGAATCCGGATTACGGGCAATGTCATCTACAACACCGAAGCGGCCACCGTTTTCCTGGAAATGAACCATGGTCCCATTCTTGTCGATAACAACGTCCTCATCGGCCAGCCAATCAGGAGTAATTCCGAGGCTACCGTGTTCGCGCACAATCTGTTTGTCGATTGCGGGTACGAGTACAGCCCCGACACCGAACGCCGTTCTGAGTATTACAAGCCGCATACAACAAAAGCGGCTGGACGCAAATCAGGCACCGCTCAAGATGACAAGTGGTTTAACAACATCTTTGTCCGATGGGGACTCGACCAAGTCAAAACGGCCCCAGGCTATGCATCGGATTACAACGTCTTTCTGGAGGGGGCCAAGAAGAGCTCCTTCGGCGATGAGAACAGCGTGGTTGACCCTTATGCCACAGGACTGGCTGTCAAAGATCATCCTTTAAGAGTTGCGATCACGTTTTCCATGAATGATGCGCCGTTCCATGTGAAAGGGCCGCGGGTCAATGCTGAGTTGGTCGGTGTCTTTCCGACCGTCGGTCAAACGATTGAGGACCGTTACGAAAACCCTATTGAAGTGAACGCCGACATCAACGAGAAGAAACATACACAGCCAATCGCTGGCCCACTCGCAGACCTTAAGAAGGGGATCAACACGATCGTTTGGCAAATCAAGCATCAGTGAAACAGGAAAACGTACCATGCAGATGCTAAGAGGGAGGCATCAAGCGTTCAATCATGTGTACGTGGAGGCGTTCGAAACGATTCTGATGATGGAGAAGGCCTGTGGGAGCCAGGGAGCGTGCGGTGAAGATTAGTAGGGAGCGGTACGCCCTGCGGCAGGAAATTCTCAAGCCAGGGTTCCTGTCGGCAAGCCAGACGAGCCATGGAAAATCGGGGCAAATGAGCGCATAACCAAACCAGGGCTACACTTTTGCTCTACACTTATGGTGGTTGTGTTTGAGGGTGTTTATCCGATTCTGTAGTGTTCGAGGTTTTTGCGAGTTGGCCGCGGAAACCAGAAGAAAGCCGATGAGAGATCGTTCGAGCGCCTATGGTACGGCCAGGCGGTGTTATCGCCCTGGTTAACCCCGTCATCACTATGGCGGGGTCTTCTCCGGCGAATGGAAAGTCTCCCCGGTGTCATTCCGGACGTAAAGGACCATTTCAAAGTGACCTATTTCGAGGATACGCCCTCCCTTAGGGACACCTAACGGCGCTGGCCACGTTTGCTAGGGGCAGTGTGGACAACATGGATGGCCTGCCGGTGATCTATGAGCGCGAGTTTGTCTTCGTCAAGAACCGGTTCCTGGCCACTCGCGAGATCGTCACCTTCGAGGAAGGATTCCGAGCACGCGTGGGGCCGCTGTGGAACACGCAGAATGTGGGTCCGCAGATCGGGGGCCACTGGGCCAACACGTTCATCTGGCGACCGGTGGGCAACAATGGCCAAGTGTAGGGTATGCTGTGCATACCGGAAAACGTGCACGGATCGGTATGCAGAAACCTGCATACCCTACGGGTTCTCGCCGCGGGACGACTGTCGCCTGCAAGTGGTTGACCGCTTCACACTGGATCCTCGCACCGAAGTCTGCCCGGCCCAGGTCCGCGACGTCTGGGAGGGAACTGGGCAGCCGGGGCGGCAGTTGGTGTTCACGCAGGTGTATTATCCCCATCCACCGTGGCCTCCCCGCCCCGACACCAACAACCCGGGGGCCAAGGCCAACTATCGCGGCGGAGACCTTGAAGCCTCCGCCGGCGCCTCCGGCATCACCGTGTTGCGCGATGATGTCGAAGCATCGGTGCTGCGTCTGCAGCTTGACCCGGGTCGGGCAGAATGGGTCGTATTCAATCCCGGCGGTAGCAGGCTTTCGCTGGACTCGCTCGATACCGATGCCACATACGGTTACATCGATCGCACCAAAGATACGATGCGCGGATCTGCGGGTCGGTGACTGCCACTATTCACAGTCAGCATTGATGACCCCCGGAAGATTAAAGTATAATCTGGGCATGATCTACTCATCCGGCTGGGAGTTCCTATGTATCCGGATGCATCAGGGCATACGCTGCAGAGCAGAGCACGGTTTTTTGTCGGCACGCTGAGAGATCACCTTGGTCTTCATATGGAGTCGTGGAACATGGCGAGGAAGGAAAAGGCAACATGCGAACAGATGGAGCTTGCTGTGGCACCGTGTGCGATGCGCGGCACCTGCCCTGATCTGGCACCTATGCTTTTCATATGGGTGGGCCACGACGGTCGATAGCACGACAGCTTCAGTGCCGACGCCGGGCAAGCAAGACTCCGAATTGGTGATTGCTGGTGTGACGGTCATACCGCACGTTGGAGCATCCGGCGTGCGTTTCAGCAGGGCGCCGATCGCACCGCCGGACACGCGTGTGCAGCTCTTTCTTCACAATAGACCGGGCGGGGGACTGGGAGCAGCCGATTCGTTCGCTTTTGGCGGAACCTTATTCAATTCGAAGGACGCGACAACCCTTGTCAAGGAAGGTTTATGGTCCTGGCATGATTCCCCGGAGGTATGGGAGGAGGCACAGCGGACAATGCCGCCTGATTCGCTGGTTGTCTGGTCGTTCAACAGCATCGGGAAGCTGCTTGGCGGCACCCTCAAGTTGGATGTAGGTGGTCGTGAGGGGCAGTCAGGGCAGAGCTTTGATGTCCCCATTCAAGCGCCGAACCCGTGGCTGTCTGCGGTGGCGTTCCTGGGGCCGGAGGACAGCCTCTATCCTGACGAAATGGTCCTTTACGTCCGGAATGAGACCGAGCATGTTTTCCGGATTGTCGATTGCCGTCTGTTTCTTCCTCGCACTCCTGAGACCTGGCGGGCTCTGTATGCGAACGGGTGGCTTGGCGACAAAGTCAGGTCATTCTCCGAGGGAGGACGCATCGAGCCCTCGGGGTTGAGCGGAGCCCGCGTGCTTACAGGACGGTTGCCCCTGACATACGCAGCAGTGGAGGTTAGGCTCGGAAACGAAAACGGAGACATCCGATCGCTGTGGGCATATCTGCGAATCAAGAAGGAGACCTTCGACATCAGCGGCGGCTGGGTGAACAGCTCGACGCCTGGCGGGGCCACGCTGACGCATGTCCCCTTCCTCAAGACGTTGCAGCGCATGCACATCAATACTGCGCACATTGCGGACGTTCCGGGGTACACGGATCAGATCGGCTCGGATGGGTTGTACCGTCGCTATCCGCTGAAGTACTTCAACCGTCTCTGGCCGGTCGAAAACTACGACACGGATGCGGTGCTTCCGCGAATCCCTGCAGTAGAATTCCTGGGCGAGCCCCAGTACAGCTATGGCCGGAATGGCAGACTACCCCAGCAAGTGTGGGAGGCGTTTGTGCCCTATGCCCAAAGTCGGCTCCCCACAACAGTGACACTCAGTGAGTCCCAGAACTGGCACCTGTACGCGGGTCTTTCAGACTACCCGCATTATGATGCTTACCGTGTGAGCGCTCCGTCGGCGGACGCCTGGGGCCGCTATGACCGATGGGGTGGGCAGACAATCCGATGGGGCGCGCCACTGGAGACTATCGGCGAGATGACGCGCTCGCTTCGCGAGAACAGCCAGCCGGGACCGGTACGGTGGTCGCACGCTCGCGCCTACGCCCGATGGGCTGGCAAGCGGCTGCCGACCGAGGAGGAGTGGCAATACGCCGCGCAAGGCGCCGATGGTCGCACCTATCCGTGGGGCAACGAAATGCAAGCCGGCCGCTGCAACGACGGGAAATCAGGCGGGACCACGCCAGTGAAAGCGTTCCCCCTGGGCCGCTCGCCCTTCGGTTGTTACAATCTGTGTGGCAACGTCTGGCAGTGGACCGAAAGCGAGCGCACCGACGGACGGACACGTTTTTGCATTATTCGGGGCGGCTCGTTCTTTTCCCCGCGCGGCTCCAATTGGTATGTGGACGGCGGCCCGCGCCCGGCGAACTTCGTGACCAAGTTCCTGTTGATGTGGCCTGGCCTGGACCGGTGCGGCACAATTGGCTTCCGGTGCGTCAAAGACCTGGATTGAGAGCTGGGCGCGGACCAACCTGTCAACTCAGGGGGCTGCAATAAAGCGGAAATTGATGAGTTCGGAGGCCGCGCTTTCTCTGGTCGCGGCGCTTTCCTTGGTTTGAGGCCGGCCTTGCTCGGCCACTAACCCAACTTCTGCAGTTAGGGGTCAAAATCGCTGATTTCGGCGAAAAAACAAAGAAAGTCTTCACTACATCCGCCCTAATGTTTTCCGCAGCACATAGGCCAAAAAGCAAACCAGGATAATGGCCTCCACACGATCTTGACGCTGATGCCAGATG
>Ga0315285_10004081_pt1 | contig 15155 bp, 15 predicted proteins | sample YL17G09_36_MG_FD_203698 | JGI IMG/M metagenome (GOLD analysis project Ga0315285, IMG submission 203698) | Sediment microbial communities from Yellowstone Lake, YNP, Wyoming, USA - YL17G09_36 | ecosystem: Environmental > Aquatic > Freshwater > Lake > Sediment | place: USA: Wyoming | collected...
CAGCCAAAGCTCCCATGAGCTTATAATTGGTATAAGGAGTATTTCCACTCCCTGCTGGAAGCGTGACTTCTGGGTTGTGCATTTCCGTTGCATATCGATCGATCTCCATCATTTTTTTCCCTATCTTGTCCAAAGGCTTAACGACGAGAGATCTCATAATCGCTTCCTGGTTCGATGCTGCACCGATATCATGTTTTCCTATACAATCCAACCTGATGATCGGGTTTACCCCGTCATCCTTAGTAATGGCAAAGGCGATCCCCGCCAAAACGTCTTCTAATATAGGCATACGATGTTTCAAGTGGCCCGAATACTTCATTCCTATCTTCGCTAAACAACCCCCTCCCACCACAACAACATCCTTAAATACGCCCGCTTCCACCATACTGGCAGCGTCAATAAGAGCATGAACGGGAGCTGCACAAAATGCCTTGATATCGTGTCCGGTTGCATTTAGGCAATGACACATTTCACCGATGGCCTTGGAAAGACTCCCCCCACCCCTATTGTAGCGATCTCCCACGGCTTCTTCAGAACAACTTAAAATAAAATCTACTTCTTCCGGTTTTAGGCTCGCCCGTTGAAATAGATGATACATCACCAAAGCTCCTGAAGCCTTGGCGAATAGATTTTCCAAAAGCACTTGGGCTTTCAAAGAATCGTCCGTATCATGATCTCTCCGAATGGAACCTACAATCGTCCCGTTATAATAGAGGGGTAGTGCGGAGTCATGTTCTACCTTATCGAGGATCTTACCCAGCGGAACGCCGGAACCTAATTTCTTTAGATCTTCCTCCGTTAAAAAAAGACTGGAGACTACTTTATCCCTGATCATTTCAATAAAATCGGGTGTCAACCAGATCAAATTAAAATCGTCGGCAATTTTTAACCAACCGTAGAATTCTTCTTCCGGAAGAATTTCTCCGAATTTTCCCTCTCTTTTGGCGCCTTCAATGGGGTGTTCATACCATGGCTGAGGAATGTTATGGAGTTCATCCGGGTGGATATTTCCGATAAAGACCTGATTGGGTGGATAAGCCATTGCCTCCTCATAACTTCGAATCTGTTCGCAAATTCTCTTCTCCAACTCCCCACCCCATCCGCCGTTTACTGCAATATCCCGGGATGGTTTTGACCCATAGCGCACGAAATCCGGCACATGCACTAAAATATAGGCACAGTCTTTTATCACGACGGACATAAACTTGTTCACCCCTTGACTAAAGCATTTTCGTTAAACACTCTTCAACCGATTGAATGGTAATCTCTCCGGAAAGTCGGTCGACCTCCTTGCCGTTTTTAAAGAAAAGGAACGTCGGCAAAGATAGAACCTTTAAGATCAAACAGAGGCGGCGGTTTTTGGGGGCCTCTACTTTGGTGATCTTCACCTTGTCTCCGTATCGTTCCGTGAGGGCCTCAACCTTCGGCATCAAAGCCAGACAGGGACCACACTGCGGTCCCCAGAAATCGACTAAAACAGGCTGGGACGAATGAAGAACCTCCTGCTCGAAGCTGTCGCTGCTTATTTCAATCATCGAATGACTCCTTATCCATTCCTATGATCTTCCGCAACACTTTAGCTTTTTCAAATTTCATCTCAGATGGGTCACCGGTCAGAAATGCTTCCAAAGCTTAACCAAGCGGTCATTATGAAAGGTTATGGGAAACATTGGGAAACATAAGGTATTGCTAAAGCAAAGCCGCACTGTATTAAAGACCCCTGGAAGTTTCCGCTCAGAGGTATCCGCTGTAAAGCTTTTTCAGCATCCCTGACCGGTTCCTTCATGGCTATCTTTCAAAACGCTAAAGTGTTAAGAACTTCCCTGCTTGATCGCTGTTTGAAATAAATCGAAATCGATGATTTGATAGTCTCTCTGATGCTCAACCGTTTGATCCTCTCTGAAGTATAAATGGAGTCGATCGATACTCTCTTCGATCCAGATTAAAGAGATAAGATCAACCTCATGTCTTTTTCCGCCAATTAGTACCGTCCGGAAAGGGTTTCGAATGAGACGGATGTCTCCCATTAGTGGATGGGTAAGAAGAGGGTAGAATTCGTGGACCATTCTCCTGCATTCCAATAGGACTGCGTCAGGACCTCCATCGATCCATCTCGCTGTAGGATATGAAGCCAAGACCTTTGGGTTGTTGGTTAGTATTCCTGCCTGGGTTATCATTGTTCAAAGAGCTAAAGTGTTACCTATTTCTTTCAGATGCCCCCGGGGATAGCTCTTCAGTTTTGAAGACGGTCTGTTCTTGGATTCTTTCCGTGAGACCCTTCAGCGCTGTTCTGAGGAGTTTTTTCCTCAGTTCGATCTCCTCTTTTTTCTCAACCTTCGGATCGCCTGTGGGATGAGGAATAGCGATCGCACGGACAATTCGATTTGCACCAACCGTCAGCGCGATCGGAACAATCGCACAAATCTGAATAGCGGGTAGCCCAACTCTTTCGATCTCTTTTACCATCGTTGCGCCGCAACGAGTCCCTGTTCCTCAGGTGGAGGTCAGAATGACCCCATGAACACCATCTTTAAGAAGGAGTTCCCCAATTTCACGACCATAACGTGCAGCAGACGCGACTGCAGTGACGTTTCCCACCGTCATATAATAATAATCATAGAGCTTTGCGAAAACTCCCTCCTTTTCAAGGAGGCGAGCCGCATCTAAGGGAAGCACCCTGTCCGGGTCGTCATTGGCATAGACGGGATCGTAACCCCCGTGCGCTGTTTGATAGTCTTCCCCAGTCAGATCGTTTATGTTTCCAATGAAATATTTGCAATACTTGGATGCATTATGAGCCTCTATCCGATCCGGATTCCCTTTGGGGACGATCCCGCCCTCTGTTACAAGGGCGATGAGGGCGTTAGCGAGGTCTGTTACGGGTGGAGCAGGCATCACCTTATCAAATTGAGGCAGAGGCAGCTCGGTTTCAAATGGTTCTCCCCGCAACTTCTTGAGCAACATTTCGACAGCCCGTTTGGACCCTCGTTTTTCTGCCCGAACATTTATCCGGACTCCCCGAGGAAGATATCCCTCTTCTTGGGACATCCCAATAGAGGCCTTATCCAGAATTTTTTGGGATAGTGCAATCATCTTAGGTATCACCCTTTTCATATCCAAGGTGGAATCTCCGGTCTCGATGATGTAGATTTCCTTGCGCGCCGAATCCACTCCAGGGTTGCTCGGATGCATTGCCGTCAGTGCAGGAATACCTAGTTTTTGCTGCACCGTCTTGCACATCACGCCGCAAGCCATCCCATAACGACCAGCAGCAAAAGCTGGGCCAGCCAAAAATAAGTCTGGTCGAATCTCTTCAACCCATTTTAAGACGACGGAGGCGACCTCTTCCAAATGCTCGGCCGCATAGTTGTCGCCACAGATGATGGTTCGCACCACCTCGAAACGATTGCTTGACTCCTTCTGAATCAGCTGGCCGACAGGGGTTGACCCCTCCTTGAGTTGAGGAGGAATTCCGGCCTTATCCTCCCCGCCGATCTGGCCAAAAAATTGATTGAGATAGTGTATAACCTTAACGGATCCCATTCTTGCCTCTCTTCCGGTCAAACGGCAATCGTTTTCAGATTTTCACTCCCCACTTCCACCGTTGAGCCCATAATGCCTGCGATCTCCATCTCGATCCATCCATCTGGACGCAGACTGCCGGTGTGGCCACCCGTAATCACATCGATCGCCTCTAAATGACCGATCGTCTCCTCCATAGGTGGTAAAATGACATATTGATTTCCATTGCCGTTCGTCACAATGGCATCTGCCTCAGGAGTAACATCAGCCAAGCCTTGGGAGGCTCCATCGCGACCAGCGTACTCATCGGTAACCAGGACTGTCTTGATGTCTTCCTTTTCAAAAAGACGAGCCAGCATCATCAAATCAGCCTCTGGGTTTCCTCCGCCATCCTCAGACACAATGGCTCCTTGAGCCCCTAAAAACTTTGCTAACTTCAGGACCTGTGTGCAAATCCTTTCCTTATCCAGCAAAGAAGTACATACTGGCATTGCTATCACTGCCAAGAAGGAGAGAGTCTTACCATGTTCTGCGAGTAGATCCTCTACAATTGGGTTATTTTGCTGGTGGTAAGTCGTGTTCTTGTGGCAAGGAGCAGCACAATTCCCACTGACAATTGCGCCATCCATGAGCTCTGTAGGTGAAAGGAGGACCGGCAGGCTTCCCTGTGCGTTTATGCCATAAATGTAATTATCGTGCAGCAGGCCTTGGGCAATGACCATATCGACATAGATCACCTTCGGAAGGCCCCGATAGGAATCCTCTAATTCTACTAAGGTTGCGATTGGGAAACTTATTTCCTCATCACACGCTGCCATGGTTCCAGCGAGTCCTAAGTATGAGGCGGCCTTTATGCCAGCCACACGAACTGCCTCCTCGTGCTCATGTTTTCCCAAATTTTCTTTTGGCTCCATGACCAAGACGACGTTGAGCTTCTTGGAAAAGAGACTAAACTCAGCACCCGGTCCAGACATGTCGATCAGGCCTTCCTGGAAGTTTACGAGTTTTCCACAGGTCACTACGGCCACTCCATCAAGCACGTAAGTGATTCCAGTCCCGACTGGCTCAGCGCTGTCGAAAAAGCCAGGAAAGGTGGTGAGGGTACCGCCCAATTTGGCCCGTGGCTCCAGCACATCCTTGACCGGGATGATCCGCTTCTTTTCCCCAGGCCTGGCAATTTTTATCTCAACAGACTTTAAACGGCGATCTTCCAAAAGGTACCTCACAACCTCTTCCTGGTTCATTCGCAACACATGATCCGAAATCTCGGTCTTTTCTCCAAAGACCACATCATGGACGCGCACTCTGCGTAGAAGAAGCTCATTCATCGCGGTTCCCCCTTCGGTTTTCTCCGGTTTAAAACCGGAGAGCTTGCTCAGGGTTGACCCTGAGCCCACCTTTTCCCTGCTCTAAAAAGCAGTGCGTTCGGCTGAGCTTAGGTGAGGCTTTCATGCTAAAACCTTGGGCCGCAGTCGAAGGGTCAATTTCCTTTGATGAAACTAATTTATCCACAGTTAACAAATTTCTACGATTTTGTCAAACCCATTTCAATCGATTGAGAGAAGTGTTAAAATATCAACAAAATGCTTTTGGAGGACGTAAATGCGAATTGAGCGGGTGATCGGACAACAGATAAGGGCACTGAGAAAGGCCCGTGGACTCAAATTAGAGGAACTGGCAAAGGCAGCTCGAATCTCAAAAGCTTTGCTTTCTAAGATTGAAAACGCCAAAGTGAGTTCGCCCATCTCCACGTATAGTAATATTGCATTAGCCCTGGGGGTAAACCTCGGCGATCTCATTCGAGGGGGGCAAGAGGTAGGCTGTGTGATTCTCCGTAAGAATGAACGTAGACTGATCTCGAAGAAACGAACACCCTATGGGTATCAATTTGAATCCTTAGGTTACAAATGGCCCAATAAAAGGTTTGATCCCTTCCTTCTCACCTACTGGCCACAGCCGAAGGGAGCCCCTTTACCGCACTTCAAATTCGAGGGCGAGGAGTTCATATTTGTTATCGAAGGTGAGCTCGAGATGGTCTACGACAAGGAACGTTACCACCTTAACTCTGGGGATTGCATCTTCTTGGACGGAAATGTTCCCCACGGTGGCCGCGCTTTGGGAAAGAAAAAGGCCATTGTCTTATTGATGTCTTTTCCCAAATTCATACCAAAAAGTGAGAGCGGGTAATTGTGCAGGATACGGAGCTCTCTTTCCAACTACCTGCATTTATGTTTCCCATGATCTCTCACAGAAGAGATTTTAAGAAGGAGGTTTTTCAATGTTACAACCAACACTATTAATTACTCAGGAACAGGTCAAATTCCTCCTCGATATGCCATCCGCAATCAGGATTGTCGAAGAGGTTTATCGCTCGCATGGAGAGGATAAAGTGGTTATGCCTCCTAAAATCACACTCGATTTAGGGGAAGGCCAACCATGGCCACCCTATAAGGGGTATATGAATGCGATGCCTGCTTACCTCGGGCCTTCTGACATTGCTGGAATCAAATGGGCTGGAGGTTTTCAAGAAAATTACAAAATTGGACTTCCTTTCATCACAGCCATGATTCTATTGATCAATCCTAAAAACGGGGTATTTGTCGCCATCATGGACGGTGCTCATATCACGGCTCTTCGTACTGGAGCCGCCAGTGCGGTCTGCGCCAAGTACTTGGCCCGTAAGGATTCCTCTGTGCTTGGAATCATCGGAGCCGGTGTTCAGGGCCGGATGCACCTTCGAGCCCTCCACCATATATTCAAGCTCAAAGAGGTAAGAGTCATCGACATCAAAGAGGGCGTAGCAGAAAAATGCAGTCGAGAGATGAAGGCAGAGACAGGTTTGAATGTCTCGCCCAAAAAATCTTATCGAGAGGTTGTAGAAGGAGCAGATATTATCTGTACAGTAACCACTGCTGATGAACCCATGATTCGAAAGGAATGGTTAAAGAAAGGGAGCCTCGTGATCTCTGCAGGGTCCTATCAGGAACTGGATCCGAAGGTCGTCCTCTCCGCAGACAAGATTATCGTTGACAGCTGGACCCAGACCAGCCATCGAGGGGAGCTGGCCAAACTCGTCGAAGCAGGTAAACTGGGGGAGAAAAACATCCATGCCGAAATCGGTGAAATTCTGGCTGGAAAGAAAAAGGGGCGCGAAAGAGAGGATGAGAATATCCTTACCGTTCCTATCGGTCTTGGCAGTCTCGATATCGGCTGTGCCTTCGAGGTTTACCAAAAAGCAGTGGAGAAAAAGATCGGCACCCTCTTCTCCTTTATTTAATTATCTTTTCTTCCGCACCATCTTCAGCAAAAAAAGCATCTCTTCGTTCTTCACCCAATAGGAACACACCAGGTAGATTCCGAGGCCGACCAAAATCCCAATAACGAGGAGCAGAACTTTCTCGACTATATTACCAGTCGTGGACCAATTCCCCAGGGAACAGATCAGATAAGCGACCAAACCCATGGGAAGGCTACAAGAAAGGATTAGGAGGAGGGATTTAATATTCCTCCTAAAATCCATCCCTCCCAATTTAATATTCAACTTTCGAGAGAGTAGTATGAGATTGAGGGTGGATGAAAGACTGGTGGCCAGTGCTAAGCCAGCATGTTTCATGGGATAGATGAGGATCGAATTGAAAATGACATTTGTTCCTAAGCAGATCAAAGCAATCTTTAATGGTGTCCAGGTATCTTGGAGGGAATAGAAGGCAGGGACAACGGTCCTCGCCCCGGCAATGGCCCAGAGTCCAACCGAGTAAAACAGAAGGGCTTTAGCCGTCATCACGGTGGCAGAATAATCGAAAAGCCCTCTTTGGAAGCAGAGGTTAATGATAGGGGTCTTTAAAGCAATCAGTCCCACCATGGCTGGAATGCTGATAAAAGAGACTAACCGAAAGGTGAAGGAAAGGGTTTTTTTCAATTCTTCCACCTTTCCCTGAGAAGCCAGTCCCGCAAGACTTGGGAGTGATGCCATTCCAATGGCGACGGCGAAAATTCCCAATGGAAATTCCATTAATCGGTCTGCAAAGTAGAGATAGGAGACACTCCCACTTGGAAGAAAGGAGGCAAAGATGGTATCGATGAACACATTAAGTTGATAGACCGCTGTTCCGATAAGACCTGGAATCATCAGAAATCCGATCCGTTTGATCGCCGGATGCCGAAAATTAAAATTGAATCGAAAACTAATTCTCCTTTTTATTAAGAACGGGATTTGAAAAAGAAACTGGATCACTCCTCCAGCAAGAACGCCGATGGCCAACGTCATCACTGGCTTTTGGAAGGCATGATAAAAAAGGAAGACTGAGGCGATGATGGATATATTGAGAAAGATCGGAGCAATCGCTGGCGCAAAGAAATGTCGAAGGGAGTTCAGGATTCCCATGCAAAGGGCGAAAAGCCCCATGAAAAAGAGATAGGGGAAGATAATCTGGTTGAGCATAACGGTTAGTTGAAACTTCTCTGGAATTCGTGTAAACCCCGGGGCGATGATTCGGATCAAAATCGGTGAGAAGAGAATGCCGAGGATCGTCAGGATCAATAACACCACCCCAGCGATAGTGAATGCGATATGGGTGACCTCTCGGGTCTCCTCTTCTGACCGCTGGGTGAGGTATTCGGTATAGACAGGAATAAATGAGATGGTTAAGGATCCCTCTCCTACTAATCGTCTCCACAGGTTGGGAATCCGAAAGGCGACAAAAAAGGCATCGGCCGCTATTCCTGTGCCGAAGAAATGGGCGATGACCATATCCCTTAAAAAACCTAAGATACGGCTGAGGAAAGTCCCCATCCCGATGGTGGTGGCAGCTTTAGTGATCTTGTGGGTTTCAGACATAATGGTCATTTGAAAAAACCTTGACACACGCTATAACAAAATGTTAAAAAAATCAATAAAGCCAATGCGAATTGAAGAATTTAGGGATTTGGGAATTTTAAAACTCGCAATTCTTGAATTCCTGAATGCTTCAATCCTCTAAAAGAAAGGGGGCTAAATTTTGGCAATTCATCTATCGGCACTGAAACGAGCAAGACAAAATGAGAAAAGGAAGCTTCGAAACCTCCATATCAAAACTACGGTGAAATCCTCAATCAAAAAAGTAAGGGAAGCCATTGAGGGGAAAGATGTTGAAGGAGCCCAAAAGGCTTTGTTAAAAACAATCCCCCTCATCCAAAAGGCTCACTCCAAAGGTGTCTTTCATAAGAATACCTCTACCAGAAAGATTTCTCGGTTAACCCGAGAGGTCAATGCTCTTAAACCCCAGAGCGCTTAACGCATATCAAACCAAATCCCCTCCTACCCCCCTTCTCTAAAGGGGAGAGGGGGGATTACCAGGTCGGCAGAGGTCAATCACCAGCTTTTCCATCAGAAGATCCTTTTGAACACGCCCACTTTTAATGGATAAATCGGTCTGGTGACACTTTAAGATCCCTTCCCGGAGAGAGGATTCAGAAAAATGCTTTCCTTGGTCCATCAGTTTCTTTACATTCCATGGTAACATCCTAAGTGCCCTTGCTATTTCTGCTGATTCCTGTTGCCGGGAGGAGGTCATCTCCTTCACTCTCCATATATTTCGGTATTGCTTGGCCATCATGTTTAAAAGAAGTGGAACAGGATCATCCATCTTTTTTGAGGTCTCTTCATCCTTTTTAAAAGAGATGGTCTTTGATTCCATCGCCTTTTCCAAAATTCCAAGGGCCTTCTCCAGATTTTGATGACCAATGGCATCCATTAAATCGAAGACTGTGCTGATCTTGACCTCTGAGGCCATCCCTTCCACATCGGACAGTTCGATCGTCCTTTTCTCCCCGACGCTCAAGAAGGCTTTCTCTAAGGCGTTGTCGAGGTCGTGCAGGTGATCCCCCACCACTTCAACCAAATAGTCCGCAGCATCTTCTGAGAGCTTTTTCCCTCTCTCTGCCATTCGGTTCTTCACCCAGGAAACTAAATTCCTGCCCTTTAATCGGGTACATTCTATTACTTTCCCAACTTTTTCTATCTCAGCCTGATGTTTTTTCCATAGGCCTAAAGTCTGAGCACATAAAACGAAACAGGTAGTAGGGGAAGGCTTTTGGATATATCTCAACAATTCTTCCATCTCCTCTTCATTAACACGATCCGCTTCGCTGACAAGGACGAACCGATACTGAGAGAACATTGGGATAGTCTGTGCTGTCTGAACGATCTCCTTTCCGCTGTGCTCTTCTCCACTGAAGAGGTGTAAGTTCAGCCCCTTCTCTTTTGAGGAAAGGGTCTGGTCCTGGAGTCTTTGAATCTCCTCCTCAATGAGGTAATTCTCAGGTCCATATATGAAATAGATTGGATAAATTTCTGCTTTTTGCTTCGTCATTAGTTAATTTTTTACCATGTTTCCCAATATTATCAAAATAAGTTAAATTCCAATAACCAAATCCCAATATCCAAATAATAACCAATGAATCAATTACCAATGTCCAAAATAGGAAAGCATATAATCAGTGTTACGTTTGGAATTTCGGTGATTGAGATTCGGTTATTATTTGATTATTGGTGCTTGCCCTGCACCATATTAGGTGCGGGGCTTGGAGCTTGGTGCTTACCTTTTTCTGCTTCCTTCATAGAGATCATACTCCAGCAATCTGCACTCAATATTACTGTTAAAAAAAGGAATTCTTCTTTTTGTCTTTAATCCTACTTTCTTTGCAAGATCAAGGTTACCGGTAAACCCCGCACCCCGTGTTAAAACACGGCGCTTGCTTTGAGATAGATATTTTGATGCACCCCTATATCCCTGTCCCAAAAAACAGGGCTTTAAGGGGTGCGGGGTAAAGATATATCCCCTATATTCCTGGCATCTCTTTTTAAAAAAATCCCCGATACCCTTGTAGATTTCCTTGAGTTCTTCAATCTTTCCCAACCGCTCACCATACTCAGGATTGAGCACGACAACGCCACCGCCCCCTGGGACAGGTGTTTCTAAATAATCGCATACGCCGAACTCCATCAGATGGGCCACGCCTGCGGTAGTGGCGTTCTTCTTCGCCGCCTCAATGGCTTCTTTGCTTATGTCCGTTGCAATGATCTTTCCATTTAAGCTTTTTTTCGCTACTGCGGTTGCCTTTTTGCGCAAAGCTTTCCAGGAAGATTGATCAAATCCTTTAAGATGCATGAAACCATAATTGTTTCTTAATAGGCCTGGAGCTTTGTTAAGGGCAATCATCGCCGCCTCTATGGCAAGCGTGCCGCTACCGCACATGGGATTGATAAAGTTTTCATTGCCTTTCCAACCGGTTGCCAGGATGACAGCCGCTGCAAGCGTCTCCTGCATGGGTGCCCTGAGTGGAATCCTCCTGTATCCACGCCTGGAGAGAGGCTCACCAGAAGTATCGAGATAGAGTTGGCACTGCTCGCCTTTCCAATATAAATGAATCACGGTTCTATCTCTTTTGGGGCCTGAATCGGGGCGGCGGCCGCACTTTTCATTCATCCGGTCAACGATCGCATCCTTGCATTTTAAATTTGCAAATCTTGAATCCTTAATGGTCGGGGTCTCAACAGAGGAAGTCACGCATAGGTAACCATCCTCTGGAATATAATCTTCCCACTTGATCCTCGACATCTTTTCGTAAAGTTCGTCAGGTCTTTTTGCATCGAATTCTTCAAGAAGAAAAAGAATCCGTTGTCCTGTTCGGAGAAAAATGTTGAGTTTTATGGCATCCACCATCGTGCCTTCAGTCTCAACATCTGCAATACCCTCCGATAGAATCGGGAGACCCAATGAAAGGACCTCTTCTTTTAAAAAAGACGGGATTCCCTTAGCACAGGTAATGACAATCCTGCTTTTGCTCATCCATAAAAACATGATACCATTCTATTTAACCATCTCCTGATGTCAACAAATATATCTGCTCACTTTTTCTTCCTTTTTTATGTTATTATAATAAGAATAATTTTTCATCATGAGTTCGTCATCTCTGCCGCAGGAATGCACGGATGATGAAAACGACAGGAACCCCCTCCCCCTTGATGGGGGAGGATAAAGGTGGGGGTGGATATGGCATGTTCCCCCTCACCCACACCCTCTCCCACCAGGGGAGAGGGGAAATATTCAGGGGTATTTTCTAAGCAATATTTACAAGGCATACAGTCAAATGGAACATTGGCAGAGAACTCTTGATAAAAGTTTAACCCATCTGGAAGAGTTGGCCCTTATTTTCCACATTGACATTAAACCGTTAAAACCAGTGGTCGAGCGTTATCCTATGAGGATCACCCGTTATTATCTGAGCCTGATACAAAAACCGGGTGACCCCATATGGCTTCAGTGCGTGCCAGATCCACGTGAATTGGAAGATGGGAATCTCTCTGTTGATCCTCTCAATGAGGATGGTTTAACTCCGGTACCGGGTCTCATCCACCGTTATCCCGACAGGGTTGTGTTACTTGTCTCATCAGCCTGTCCAACTCTTTGTCGATTCTGCATGAGGAAATCCCGGATCGGACATCAAAAGGTATTAAATGCTGACACCTCTATTGATGCTGGTTTGAAGTATATTGAAAGAACTTCCGCAATTCGTGATGTCGTTCTCTCCGGTGGAGACCCCTTATTACGTTCTGACGAAAGTCTTGAAGACATACTTTCAAGACTGCGCAAAATTCCCCACCTGGAAATGATCAGGATCAATACCCGCACACCGGTGACCCTGCCGGACCGGATAACGCTTCGCCTCTGCAGGATGTTGAAACGTAATCATCCACTTTATGTCAATACCCACTTCAATCACCCATTAGAAATTACGCCACAATCCACAGAGGCCTGTGCAAGGTTGGCTGATGCCGGTATTCCATTAGGGAACCAGACCGTATTGTTGAGAGGCGTGAATGATGACCCAGAGGTGATGAAGAAACTGATGCAAAAGCTCTTAACCATCCGGGTTCGGCCTTACTACCTCCACCAGATGGACCTGGTGCAGGGGACCGGTCACTTTCGAACTCCTGTAGACCAAGGTTTAAAAATTATGGCTGGCTTACGCGGTCATACCTCAGGTATGGCTAATCCTTACTATGTGATTGACCTCCAAGGAGGTAAGGGGAAGGTGCCAATTCTTCCTGCCGATGTACAGAGAAAAGGGGAAACATTCTTTTTGCGTAATTATCTGGGTGAAGTGGTTGAATATCCAGTAGAATAATCATTGCAAAATTAGCAATGCAAAATTAACAATTATCAATGAACTTTGGTGAAGTTTATTCTCTTATTCATATCTATCATTTTAGTTGATCTAACTGTTAAATGCTAATTGACCATTTTGCATTGATCATTTCTTTAAAGTTCTTCTGGGGTAAAAGACACTACCTCATCAATTGTAGCAACATTTAAAAAGACCATGACCAAACGGTCAACTCCGAGAGCAATTCCAGCCGAAGGACGCATATTGTCCAGTTCTGCTAAAAATTTTTCAGGTATGGGATAAGTGGGCTTGTCCAAGGATTGGCGATTTGCATTTTCCTGGAGAAAGTGGCTCCGTTGTTCTTCTGCATCAATGAGTTCCGAGAAGGCATTGGCCAGTTCCAGGCCGCCTATATAAAGTTCAAAACGTTCAGACACAGCCTGGTCTTCTTGCTTCAGGCGGGCCATCGCTCTTCGCTGAGCAGGGTAATCATAAATAAAGGTCGGCTTCCCTATTCCCAGTCTTGGTTCAATATCCTGGACCATAATCTCATCAAAAAGGTTTCGTTCCAGTGCCTCTGCCATGGAAATCTGCGAGTAACACCGGAAAGCCTCTTTCACAGAAATTTTTTCCCATGGTTTGGTCAGATCAATCTCATGGTCGCGATAAATAATTTTTTTGCCAAGGCCGATGGCGGAGGCAACGGTTTGGATGAGTTTCTGACATTCCTCCATCATTGCCAGGTAGTCACAACCAGACCGATACCATTCCAAGAGGGTAAATTCGGGTATGTGCTGACTTCCACGCTCTCCTTCTCGCCAACACCGGCAGATCTGGAAGATCTTCCTGTATCCTGCGGCCATCATTCGTTTCATGCAGAGTTCAGGAGAGGTATGGAGGAACCATGGACCGGAAACGACAGCATCGATGTGAGATTCTGGTGCAGGGGCAGGAATACGGTAAGGGGTTTCCACTTCCAAATAACCCTGTTCAATAAAAAATCTTCTCATCGCCTGGATGAGGCGTGCCCTCTGTTGAAGTGCCTTTTGACGGCTCGCTAGGCGCCAATTTTTTCCCACAGACCCAAATTCCGATATAGGAGTTTCGTATAATTTATTTTTTTTGAAAACAGGCCTCTAAAATCCCTCCCGACCTCCCTTTTCTAAAGGGAGGAGAAGTCCAGCCAAAGACGAGATTCCCCCTTTGAAAAAGGGGGATAAAGGGGGATTTATTGGCATGTCTAACTCTGTTGTTGGGCACGGACCTATCCCTTAACCCTGGTCGAATATTCACCGGTGCGTGTATCTATGGTGATCAACTCTCCTTCTTCGACGAAGGGGGGAATGCGAAGCTCATAACCGGTTTCGACGGTCGCTGGTTTGTAATCGGCCTTCGAGGTATCTCCTTTCACCCAGATCTCTGTCTTAATCACTCTAAGATTGACGAAGTTTGGCAATTCGACACCAATGGCTTTGTCCCTGAACAACAGGACCTCAACATTCAAATTATCAATCAGGAAGTTTTTTGCGTCTCCCAGAGACTCTTCGCTGATAATGATCTGTTCATAGGTCTGGTTGTCCATGAAGTGGTAGTGATCTCCTTCTTTATAAAGATATTGCATGGCACATTCTTCCAATGAAGCAGGTTCAAAAGTATCTCCTTCACGGTAGGTTCGATCAAGAATCATTCCAGTGATCATATTGCGCAATTTGGTTCGATAGAGGGCTTGGCCTTTGCCTGGCTTGGAGAATTCAAAAGCCGTAACAATATAAGGCTCATTGTCGATGACGACCTTCAATCCTTTTCTTAAATCTGAAGCCGTGTACATGAACGATTCATCCTCCACTTACAATCTATGAAAGTGCTTCATCAAAATAATTCGATTAATTCGTTGTCATTCGTTCTATTCGTTTAGTATTTTCTATTAAAATTGATAGAAGAATCGATTTCGAATCCGTTCGGCCATGAATCTTCCGATCTGTTGGATGGCCGCGGCCTTATTCGACTCGCTAATCAGGACACTCATAGAAGTCCGATACCATCTGGTCTCAGAAAAGTCTTGCTCCTTCCAGAGGATCTCTCCGGTCTGCTTTTTCAATATCAAATCAATGACCACAGTGGTCTGATATTCTATGGCAATACCGGATCGGTCATAGGCAACCGAGTAGATGTCAAAAGACTTGATGACTCCTTCCAAAACAGAATCCGCCCCCCCACGGTCCACCACCCTAACCCTCCTGTCATTGATGAACTCTCTTAGAAAACCTTGGGTAAATGGGACCTCAATTCCGGGTTCAAGAGTCTGGTTCAAAAAGGTAGGGATGGCGATAGAAGTCAGACCAGGAGGAAGATGAGTCTCCTTGCTGACCATCTGATAACCACAGCCTGTGAAAAGCATCATGCACAGGATTAATAGTACCTTAATGTAATTTCGGAATGCGGAATTCGGATTTCGGAATTTAAAATCGCAATCATCAATACGTAAT
>Ga0315285_10004084_pt1 | contig 15153 bp, 44 predicted proteins | sample YL17G09_36_MG_FD_203698 | JGI IMG/M metagenome (GOLD analysis project Ga0315285, IMG submission 203698) | Sediment microbial communities from Yellowstone Lake, YNP, Wyoming, USA - YL17G09_36 | ecosystem: Environmental > Aquatic > Freshwater > Lake > Sediment | place: USA: Wyoming | collected...
CGAATTCAAGAAGGGCTGGACCCAATCCGGGAAGGGATGCCTTGTTCCTGCCGATGACTCGGGCGGCGAGTTGGGGATTTTCAGTTCATAACAAGCCCGACAGAGATGAATAGAAAAGCCCGGTTAAACCGGGCTTTTCTATTGTTAATTCTTTATTCAACCAAGCGGGTCGGTGAGGACTAATGTATTGCCTCGTTTCATAAAATTAGATTTATTCAAATCTAATTCACGCCCAGGAGCACGAGTTTTCAGAGCTAGCTTAAAAGCCTGACCTAGTTCCGGAAAGTTCTTTTGCTGGTAGTAATATGCACCATCATCATATAAGAAATTTTCCAAGCTAGGCTCAACCTCATCTGGCACATACTGAGCAAAAATGGGATCCATATCTCCAGAAAGTGGTTGTAATTTTTCAATTCTGGCTGCCGTTGCTTCTTTGTTCAGTTTGATAAATTTTCCACGTATTTTCGGAAGATACGGATTATCCTGATACTTCAAAACTGCATTTAACCAATTCTTGTAGTTCTCATCAACGAAGACCTTTAGGACATAGGGATACTTGGGATTTTCAAAAACATTTGAATAGTGACCCTTGCCTACGAGTCTCCATCCACCTTTATGTAATTCGGCATTCACATCCTTCATTGAATTTGAATCATAGTTGGTATCGCCATCTGGCTGACTCTTCAATGCCGATGCTGCCTTGTATAAGGGTGAATTTTTATAACCAGTAAGTTCGAATAATCTCATACCTTTATTTATACAGTTCTCTGGAATGTTACAATAAATCCTTTGACAGAACTGATCTGATCAGACATAATACATACATGGACAGCAAACAACAAGGCACGCAATACCGCAAGCCACTTGCTAATCCATGTGACCCCAACCAACGTTCTTGAAAGGAACAGATCATGACCCAAGGTATCCGTGCTTACGCCAACAACCGCTTCGCGTTCTACCTCCCGCAACTGGCCGAAATCGGCAACGCCGGCTTCCGCGCCAAGGTGATGAACAGCGTCGTCGCCAAGTTCGAGATCAGCGTCGCGTCGGCCGCGACCCACTACAACCACGCCCTGAAGATGCAGCGTGCCACTGACCCGGCGTCGGTTGCCACCCTGGGCCGTCCGGAAGACAAGAAGGGCGGTCGCAAGCCCATCCACGTCGTGGACGTCATCAAGGTCAAGACCGGCGAAGTGGTTGCCAGCGGCGTGTCCAAGGGCGCTGCCGAGCTGCTGATCACCCGTGCTGCCGCGTCGCGCAAGGCGAAGCTGGCCATCAAGGCGGAAGTGGCTGCTGAAGAAGTGACGGCCTAATCGGCCAATCCAGGCAACGGGGCTTCGGCCCCTTGTTTGGTTAGCAGGCTCGACGAGACGGGGTCGGTCGGGTTCGTGAATGCCGTAAGGCAGAGGAACGAGAGTGAAGGCGCCTATGAACGGATGCCTGCTAACCAAACAACAGGGAAGCAACATGGAATTCAAAAGCTACCAAGGCAACGTCGATGGGCCATCGAATGCCAGCGTGCTCATGGCTTCGGGTGACCATTTGTCCGTGGGCTACATTGACCCGCGTGGCGTCTTCCAAAACTTCAACATCTCCGCGCAGCATCTGATCTTCCTGGTAACGCACGAGCAATCGGAAGCCACGATGATGCTTCGTCCCTCCGGTGTGCAGTTCGTGCCGGGCGTCAAATAAAGGTAGACGGCAGGAGCTATTTCCTGCATAATACATACATCGCAACAGGCAACAGGAGCCTAGCATGTATGAAAAATACCACACCGCATTGCGGTTGATGAATGCAGTAATTTCTACCAACGGTGTCATTGAACCCGAAACCGGCTGGCCCGTTCGCGAGCTTACATACATTCAGAGAGATGGGAAGACCCGCGTAAAGCTCCATCCGTGCCATGCTGAATGGGACATCCTTTTCGACTACGTCTTTGCTAATTTCGCAAAGCCGGATACGGCAATGGTGGATGACTTATGGGAGAAATGGAGTGCAGACCATCCCGAAGTTAGCGTGACGCAGAAGACCATCCTGCTATGCGGCTGTGAAGAGATGGAGCGCCTTCTCTACAGCATGCCGCCCGAATTGGCTGAGCAGGTCTTCCCGGTGGGTATCGCACGCTACCTGCTGCGCGACATCCGCCTCCCACTCAATCATCGGCGGCTTCGTACCTTCAAGCAGTTTCACGACTGGTACGGCCCAATGATCTTGAACTGAGCTTCTTAAAGAGGTAGACAACTACCTCCAACTCCTGCATAATACATACATCGCAACAAGGAGTCGCAAGATGTTTGGATTCGATCACAGGAAAAGTCGACCGGTTACCAGCAAGCTCCTGGACAACATGGAGCAGGGACTGTACGACAAGGACAACATGATCCGCGACTTGCTGAACTGGTTGAGCGAGGATGAGGTGAAGCAATTCGCCCGCGCAAATGACCTCCTGCCCAATGCAGGCGACGACGAAGACGACGACACCACCGGAGAAGACGAATGAACGCGAAAACCCGAGCAATCGAAATCTACAACGACCACCTGGCGCTGGCCAGTACGGATGGTCGCAATTTCCGCAAGACGGTGATGGACAAGCTGATGGCGGAGACCGGCTGTTCGCTGGCTGCTGCCGCGACGCATTACAACAACGCCAAGAAGCAGGCCGCGCCCGTTGAAGGCCTGGGTCGTGCTCCGGTGCCCAAGGGCATCCGCAAGCCCGGTGGCAAGGGCAAGAAGCAAGAGGACCTCCAGGACGACAACGAGTGTTTCACAGTTATCGAACTGCGCGATGGTTCCGTCGGCCGCTGCCAATCGTTCCTCATGCAAGGCGACGCCAGCGAGAAGTTCGACGACAAGGTTGTGGCGTGGCCTGGCTCCGGCTGGGTGATGATCCAGGGCCTGGGTCCGAACTCCGGTGATACCTTCAAGCTGGATACGGGCGAGAAGGAAATCAAGCGGTACGAACCGGCCTAAAGATTCGACCTGGATTCAGAAAGTTAGATAAGAAATCTACTTGACAATCTGAGTCCAACCTGTTAGAATGACTTTACTGGTTAGGGCTGTGCCAGATCTCACAGCCCAAGAAGAGAGAAGAGAAACATGGAATCCCGTTCATTCATCAAGGCTGCGGCCGACCTGATCAAGAAGATCGACGACTCGCAAAACACCATCGGTACCGCCGAACAGATTCGTGTCCAACGAGACGGTCTGCAGAAGGATGTCAGCCAATTGTTTGGTGGCCTGCAGAACCCGACGCTGCCCAGCGCCTATCGCTTGCGTGATGTCGCCTTACGCAATGGCTACTTCGTGGATCCGAAGGTGCAGCATCGCCTGGCACAGTTCGAGAACCTGACGGCCTAAGGTGCCGACATGAGCGGCCCACTCATTGCGTTGACAACGGTGATCGTGATTTTCGGATTCGTCTGGATTATTATGATTGCCGATAAACTCCTTGCGTGGGTTGCTCAACAATTCCGCGAAGGATCTGTCCTGAAAAAGATCCTCCTGCTGATTCCTCTGGTGCTGCTATTGATATTCAGCACCTTTACGTGGATCCTGGCTATCGGCCTTGGACTGTTTGCTCTCTACACCGTTGCAACCGGTACTCGCAACTGGTGGCACAAAGGACGTTGAAATGAATGCGTTCATCGTGCTTCTGTTGATGGCTTCCTCTCCGATTGCAATTTTCCTGTTTCTGGCTAAGTGGGTGGACACCGATTTTGACACAGCCTGGAACACCTTTGAAGACTTCATTGAGGACATCCTGAAATGACCCAGCATCAAAGCATCACCGTCTACACGAACCCTACCAGCGTGACTTCTACGAAAGTGGCATGCTGATTCCGTTGATTGGTGGTTTGGCAGTGGGATTCATCCTGTTCCTTGCGCTGATGAAGCTTGCTGAACGAATGGTCGGAACTTACCGCGTGTCGAATCTGACCATGGGTGGTGCTGCTGTTGTCGCCCTGTGCGCAGGGGCATTGACCTTCCACTGGCTCTTCATTTAGCGGTTGACGGCAGGACCCAACTCCTGCATAATACATACATCGCGCAACAAGGAGTCGACCGTGCGTCAAGTCAACGAACGTGTTTCGCAATGGTCCTGCGGAAGGTATTTCCTTTTCTGGGCTGGTGACGAATTCCTGCTCAAGGCAACCAACGATGCCGACGCAATCAAGGAAGGTGCAGAGCTCCAGAAAGAGCTTGACGCAACATCCTGATTCGCGCATAATACATACATCGCGCAACAAACAGGACACAGATGAAATATGCCCAACTGATCAATGCTGTCGCCAACATCAATGGTGCCAGCTTCGTGGGAATTGACACCCACACCGACGTCACGCTGACGGGCGGCAAGAACAACCCGCACCAAGGGCGGGTGACGAAAAAGATGTTGGGCGCGACAGTGATGTCGTTCCAGAACAAGAACTTCAGCGCCTACGAAGCCATGGTGCAGCGGCGCCTGATCGCTGAAAAGAAGGATCCGGAAGCATTCGTCCTGGGCGAGCGCGCCTGGGGCACCCGTGTTCCGAACATGCCCATCGTGGAGCACTTCAAGGACGGCGACACCAAGTATTATCTGGAAGTCATCTTTCTGACGCCTGGCGTCGTGTCCTACTACCTGGATGGCGCGTTGATCGACCCGGGCTTCATCATCGGCCTGAAGAAGGCTGCTGCTGGTGAACAGGGCGGGTTGACGGACAAGGTCATCTTGCGCACCTTTGCAGCGGACAGCATCACCGAACTCCGCATCGACGGCCAAGTGTTCAACTGAAATGGGCTACTGTGTAGTCCAAAAGGTTGATGGCTACGGCCCCAGGGCAGGACTTGAGGGCCCGTTCACTTTCGGCAACGGTCGGACATTGTACTATGATCCGAAGGAAGGTCAGTACTGGGATCCGAAGAGCGACTTCTACGTGGACAACGACGAGGTTGCCGACCTGCAAGGGTATCTGATCACTAAACTAAAAGGTTGACGCTGGCACCAACCTGCGTTATACTTTAGACACTGCAACAACGGAGCCGCAAATGGACCGTCAACTCACCGAACTCGAAGAGCTGGAAAGCATCTACTGCGAAACGCACAAGGATGTCTACGGCGTCAAGGCTCGGTGGTACAGGGCCGACACGGTGGAACAGGCCCGTGCAGATTTGGCTGCCTTGCAAGTTCAGGCGGAAGAAGTTTGGGCCCAGGAAAAGCAAGCCCAACAGGATGCCATTGCGGCGTTCGAAGAGTTGGCAAAGAGCTATGGTGGCATCGAAACGGCCAAGCGGTGGCAGCACCAGGCCTACAATACGCAGGGTGATGACGAATACCTGTGTTATCACCTGGGTCTCCCTTACGGTTATTTTAAGAAGGTGGCATGATGGAACGTGATCTTTCCGAACTGGTTGATGCTTACATGGACCAGGAGAAGATGAATTCCTTGGAAGGGCGTCGCGGCGTCGAAGCGATGTGCCAATTGGCTGCCGCGCTGGGTTACAAGGACCCGATGCACTACGGCCAGCTCACCAGCAAAGCAACCATCGGCGATCTTCTGTGCATGATGGAAGACAATTCCGGCATGCTGGAAGCAATGGTTGAATGGATTCGCTCCAGGCGTGGACCGGAATTCAAAGAGGCTCTGGAGCCCCTTGTGAAGGTGGAAGGTGCTGCCAAGGATATCTACGAGGGCGGTGTTTGCCCCGATTGCGGCGAAGAAATCAGCCCCACTGCAATCCACGGCGACGAATGCGACAACTGTGGACACATCTTCGTCTGGGGCGATGATGACGATCTTTCCGGCCGCGAAGTGGGACCCGATGACACTACCTGGAACATTTCCGACGGACAAGGAGCCTGAAATGCCGCGCAAACCAACTGAAGTTGAAATCCAACAGGTGATGCTGGAGACCGGCATGGACAATTTGCAAGCCCACCGGCACTTGACCCAGCGGTACCAGATACAGGCGGATTTGCAGCGTAATCCGCCTCCTTACAGCATGGGCAAGAGCTGGTATGACTCGGACAGTGACGAGTCCTACTGCCCCTACGAGACTATCAACAGTTGAGGTCAATATGAATCCTTTCATGACAACTTTCACGCTCCTCGGGCTCATCTACCTGGTGTTGGTGGTATGGTCGGCAATCATGGGATTTGGAGGTAGCCTGGCCATCTCCGTTTGCGGCATGCTGATCTGTTTTCTTGGCTGGAAGTATTCCGAACGGCATCTCCAATGATTGGCTGCACTGCTCTTGCAGTCGGGATTCATCTGGCAACTTACCATTTCAAGAGAGATGTTGAATACAACGAGTTCAATCCAGGCGCGTATGTAACCTGCGATGAATATGTTGCGGGTGTCTATTACAACTCGGAAAAACGGACTTCGGCCTACATCGGGTATCAGTTAGTCAACGTGCTGGGTCCTATCGACATCATAGTCGGTGTGGTAACCGGGTACGAGCGCGCCAATGTGGCCCCGCTGCTGCTGCCCTCTGTGAAGTGGAACAACGTTCGATTTTCGATAGTGCCTCCTATAAAGGAAATCCCCGCAGCACTTCACCTGTCTCTGGAATTCTAAAAGAGGTTGACGGCAGGACCCAACTCCTGCATAATACATACATCGCAACAAAGAACGGCAACAATGAGCACTCCAGAAGACATTCGCAAGCTGGTCTCCGCCAAGAAGTATTGGAGTGGTTCCAGCAAGTTCCTTGCTGTTGACAAGGACGAGGTACTCTGGTACGACAGCGAAGAGAAGATATACTGCATCAACAAATTCGTCATCGAGAACGGAGAAGTCGAATTCTCCCCGATGCCGCACCAATCTTTCCATAAGGAGCCATAAATGGGCCTGCACGTTTCTGTCTACCGTTTTCCCTTGGGCGAATGCACGCTGGGCGGCATTTCCAGTAAGGCGACCGACCTCTGCCTCGTCAATGTGGATGGCCCGTTCAGTCCGGATGAAAAGTGTCCGGCAGCGATGTTGGTTCCGGGCAACGGGCGTGGCCTGGTGAAAATTGTGCCGGCAGTGTTGGATGCCAACAAGCGGTATTCACAGGATCCACGCTGGGTAATGATGGGTGGCAACTATGCGGCCACGTCCGACTCCCGCTTCCACCGTGCTGTGGAGAAGATCACTGGCAGCGCATCCTACGGTGCCGTCCCCATCCACGACCGTATCGAATAAAGGTTGACGGCAGGACCCAACTCCTGCATAATACATACATCGCAACAAACAAAGCAAGGCAGCAAATGAACATCGCTGGCATGCAGGTTTATTTCGCATCCGACCTAAAGGACTATGGTCGCACCGAAGATGGCACCCCTTTCATCGGCTACACCTACTTCGTTGAAGTGGAAGACGTGCGCGGTAATCGTTGGCGCCACAATCATTACTTCGACGGCGTCCGTAAGGAATTGCACGAAGAGGGAACAGCATACCTGGACAACCGTCCATGGGCTGAAGCACAATGCAATCGCCTTGTGGAAGCCATCAAGCGTGCTGGCGAGATCAAGCTCCATCGCTGGCACGAAGCATCGCCGGCCTATGGTTCGGATGCCTACGTGGATTACGGCCAGGCCGCTGATCTTGCACGCGAACGGATGGAGGGGTGAAATGGGATGGCTTCTACTCTCCATCTTGTGCTTTATGACCGGGCACTGGATTTTTGGCATTCTCTTTTTCGTCATCGCAATGGCCTGAATATGGATCTGCACGAAACACTCAACACACTTGGTCAGCGTATCAATCGCTACTATCCGGAAATCAATCACGGTGGCTGCTGCGTCTACGCGAGCCTGATTGGTGAGGAACTGAGGAAGCGCGGCATCGAATCCCGAGTGATCGTTGCTGCATGGGGCGCAACAACCAACATCGATAAGGTGCGGCCACAGCTCATGAATACCGACCGCAAAGTCGAGTGGAACGACAACGATGTCTATTTCAACCATGTCGGTGTGGAGTTCAAGTACAAGGGCAAGACTTTCCATTACGATTCGGACGGTGTGAAACCCAAGAGCAAGAAGCTGAAGTCCTACGTGATCTACCCTGGGCGACTCTCGGTTGACGAAGCCAAGCTGCTCGCGGACGAACCCGAGGGCTGGAACGAATCCTTTGAGCGCAGCAAGATTCCTGCACTGAAACGACATGTCCGGTCATATTTGGCCGCCAAAATGCCGCACTAAAAGGTTGACTTCAGATTCCGAATCACGCATAATACATACATCGCAACAACAGCCACGCAAGGGACACCGTACGAAGCCCCTTGCATTCCAGGAGTTCGTCACCACTAGCGGCTGGCAACGGTGACACCACTTGAAGGACAATACAATGTTTCCGACTCGCTTTGCAACCGGCATCCGCCAAGTCACCATTCCCAATCCTGCGTGGCTCCATCGCTCCACCAACGAACACGGTTGGCTTGGCCGCCGGCGTCACGGTGAAGCCAAAACCTACGAAGGCCTGTGCAGCAACTACGACTTCGAGAAGCAGACCGACAACTTCAGGCGCCTGCAAGCGGTCCTGCGTGAAAACGGCACCGACTTCCTCTACGTTGCATCCGCGCACTACCGCGGAGACCTGCACACCAATCACCGCTTCGTGGCCTGTGCTGCCGATGGTTCCCTGCTGTGGAACAAATATGTCGCCTTCGTTGCGCAAGGTGGCCAGAACCACGTCTACGTGGGCGGCATGCGCATCAAAGTGAGCATCTTCCTGCGCCTCACGCCGGACGAACAGCGAGCACTCCTGTCCAACAGCCGGTCGGCTATCAATGCCCTGTTCGATGCGGCCAAGGTGCGCTGGGTGAACGAAGACAAGGACCTCTGGAACTGAGATGTAACGCTGGTCGACCTAATCCGTCCATCAGCGCATAATACATACATCGCAGCAAGGAGTCACCCATGTATACAAAAGGCGAACTGGTTGAAGATTTCACCGTGGGTCGCACCTATGCCCGCGAGATCTTGGATCCGGATGGCGACGTGATTTGCCACGTGATCGAAGATCGCGATGCTGAAAAGAACAACCCGGGCAACACGGCGGCCGATGGCCTCCTTTCACACCTGAACCGAGGCCAGTAATGGACAAGAAACCCGCACCAGTGGAACCAGTTAAGGAAACGCCGGAGGCTTTCGAGATCCGTCGCTCCATCAGCGAATCGCAGTACGAGCGCGACGAAGCATGGTGGCGGGCGCGCAATGACGAACGTCGGGAATCGGGTCCGCTGGGAGGCTGGTGGTGAGCAAGTATTCGCAACTTCGCGCCATTATGGGCGGTACCGAGGACTTCAACGACAAAACGAAGTACGGCCGCGTCCTGAAGTGGTACAACGATTCCTGTGGTCTGTCGAAGCCCGAGCGCGACGAGATGGCAGGCGATGTCCTGGAACAGCTGATTGACGCTGGCGTCTACTATGTCCAGCGGGTGCAAGTCCGCAACGCCAAGGGCACCGCCAGTCGTGGCACCGAAAAGGGCATGATGTGCATCAGTTTCGATGACGACGATAAGATCTGCGTCTACATCGATGCCATTCCCAACCTTCCGTGGTAAAGATGTAACAACGGTTGACCAAATCCTTCCTTCAGCGCATAATACATACATCGCAGCAAGGACAGGAACAAAATGATCAAGCAGAAGGAACTGATCCCAGACCCGACGTTCGATCCTTCACGCCCTGTGAATTACATGGGGTTCGGCGCGGCACTTAACCGCCCGCTCATGTGGAAGTTTTCCGATGTCAACCGTCTTCTCCGCGAGGGCGATGTGGTGGAGTTCCTCTGCAGCGGTCGTGGACGCGGTAACCATCTTTGCGTCCACGCAAGGGTTACGAAAGTCAACCGCAAGACATTCAAGGCAACGGAATTGCCGCGCTCGTACAGCCCGGGCACGCTCTGGAACGTCAACATCGCCTACGCACTGGAACCGGGCAACGGCGGCATCACTATCGACCTTTCCTGGAAGGAATGAAATGATCTACACTCCACGCCTCGTCATCGACGCCCTGTACCATCCGATTGGCCAGCGCATCAAGAACAAGCAGGTCTGCACCAAGATCGAATTCAAGGGCTTCGAGATCAGCATCGCAATGGATTCCAGCCACGGTGACGGCGACCTGTTCCGCAGCGACATCCGTGTCTACACTGCGCCGGGCGCGGTTGAGGGCGTGGAATGCACATCGGAGTTCCTCGCAGATGGTGAGTCCATGCTGTATGGCGACGCCGAGACTCTGCTGCGCATCATGAAGAAGATCGAGCAGATGTAACAACGGTTGACCATTTCCGTCCATCAGCGCATAATACATACATCGCAGCAAACAAAGCAAGACGCAAATGGCATACCACCTTTCCAGCGGCAAGGCACACGAAGCCAACGTAAAGCGCACCATGAAGCCTGTGAAGGGCGGGTTGCACTACACGGTCCAGGCTGGTGGCCTCCGTTTTGAAGATTCCTGTGGACGCGGCGTTTACCTGCCCGAAGGCCACTCCTATCGCATCACCGGTGTGCGCGACAGCAACGGCTATGTCGTGACTTTCGACGACGCCGACCTGGCGAACGGCACCCGCTACCTGACAGCCAAAGAAGGCTGCAAACTCTGCTGAGAACATCATGCCAACCTTTCCTTGGATCAATCTCTTCTTCATGTGTTTTTCGACCTGGGTTGCACTCGATAAGCGTTTCAGGTCCAAAGACGCAGCCCGAAACTGGTGGATCTACCGCCTCAACCTGGCCGCTGCTGCAATCAATGCCACAAGCGTTCTTTTCTGGCTTTTCACCTGGATCACAGCATGACCAAAATGGAAGAACAAATCGCCATCCTCCGCAAGGAATACGGCGCGATCGAGCGTGTGGATCCGTCTAGCGCGATCTACGAAAACCTGATCAACGCGCTGGACCTGCTGGATACACCCAAGCTCCAGATGCTCGCGGACGCCCAAATCAAGTGGGTGAGTATGCTTGCACGCAACCGCGTCAATCGCCGGGCGATGGGCATCAAATGAGCAACATGGTTCCTGCCGAACACTTCATGGGCACCATTGCAGTGAACGTGGACAACGAGAAACTCAGCGACGCTGACTTCCGCCAGTTCATCCGCAACACCCTGCCCATCGTGCAGTATAAGCGGAAACGGACAACCCGTTGCCCGCACGGAGTCGCACCCGAAAACCATTGCGAAAGATGCGATTGATGTAACAGTGGTCGACTTCAGGGGTCAATTCCTGCATAATACATACATCGCAACAAGCACATGGAAACAAACATGCTCACCAAAGAAAAGATCGTTCAGCTTCTGCAGAGCGATGACCGGGCCGTTGCCCGTGCGCTGGTGGTGCTGACTGCACGTCAAACGTCCGACGAGCAGGCAAGCGAGCAGACCCGTTACCTGAACGGTCGCGGTTACCGTCCATGCCATGCGCGGATGGGTGCATCCATGTCCAAGTTCTTCGAACGCAATGGTTACCTGAGCCCCAAGCAGATCGCCTACTGGCGCGCAAAGGACAAGACCGGGTCCATGCGCATCGGAATCTACGCTGGCCAGCTGCTGGAGGAAGCCCAAATCAAGGCGGCTAAGAAGGCTGCGGCTGCTGTCGCACCCCTGCCGGGTTTGACGGGTTCGGCATTCAGGTTGCCGCCTGCTGCGGACGTTCCGTCGGACGCCCCTTCGGAACTCGACCGCGACTACGGCAACGACATGGAACATCGCATGATACTCGCCGAACAGCTCGGCGATGTCCTGGACAGCGATGACCCTTCCATCATCGATCCCATTGCGCAGGAAATCAGCGAGATCGATGCGTTCTGGGCAAGGATCCGGGCGAAATGAGTGCATTTACTGACGCGGCTCTGAAGCTTCTCGGTCCCATTGAGGAGGCCGAGATTCCAATTGTCACAGGTGCGGCCGAGGACCTGGAAAGGAAGGGTTGGCTCCTGGGTGAGGTGGTTTCCTACCTCAGATGGTGCGAACACGTCGATCCAGTCGTTGCCGAGGATGTTGCCTTGCGTCAAATGCGCATCATCCGTGAAAAGGTCGAACTGCGGCTGGCTACCAAGTAGCGGTTGACTGCAGGACCCAACTCCTGCATAATACATACATCGCAACAAGGAGTCACTCATGCAGCAACGCATCGAAGACACCGATTTCTACATTCTGCGGGAGTTCCGCGAAAAGGCGACGCCGCTGAAGGCCCAAACCGAAGGGTTGAGCAAGGAACTGAAGACGGCTGCGATCAGTGGCTTCGTCGGTCCGTTCCTGAAGCGATTGGAGAACAACGGCTGGGACCAGCGCACGCGCATGGTTACCTTGGTCCAAATCTGGAGTGAACTGTGATTTCATCCAACAAGGTGTTCTTCCTGGACAACGGTGAATTCGGTGTTGTCCGAGTTTCACTACCGGAAATGACTGTTGCGGCGGCGATGGCCCATCTCGGAGTCGCTAAACTGGGCCCGATGGACAAGGCCGAGGCGATCGAAGGTGATGTGGTCATCGAGCTTGCCCAGCAGAAACCCTGGACCTACAACCGCTACGTCTTTTCTCCGCGCAAGATGTAACAATGGTTGACTGTAGGACCCAACTCCTGCATAATACATACATCGCAGCAAGGAATCGAACCCATGTTCAAACTTTCCGACAAACCGTCCAAGGACGAATACAAAGCCAACAACGGGAAAGATGTCCTCCTAGGCAAGGTTGAAGTCCGGGTGTTCTTGGAAAGCGTGGACACCAAGTCCGGCTCCTGGGCAAACGGCTTCAAGTTCGGCAGCGTCACCTACGGCATCCTGCGCAAGACACACCTGTCCAGCAGGCGGCCTTTCACGCATCACCAGTTCAGCTGTGACCACGGCGTAACCTGGCATCCGGACATCAAGACGGCGAAGAAGTCCAAAGGTAAGGTGATCGTGGAACGCTCCACGCCACACGGTGAGTTCGCGTTCAGCGCCATCCAGCGCATCAATCGCGACTACGACCCCAACTACAGGTGGAAGCCGTGATGTAACAGTGGTTGACTGTAGGACCCACCTCCTGCATAATACATACATCGCGCAACAAGGAATCAACATGCAACCCGTTCAAGAAGCACTCCGTGAAGCCTGTGAAGACGTGGGCGACAGCGGCATCGTGTCCTTCCGCAACACCTACAGCGGCCGCGGCATGTATGGACGGCAATGCGTGGGCATCGTCGGCAGCATGGCCGAATGCCAGCTCGTCATTGCGCAGGTGGTGAAGAACCTGAGCATGGCGCTGAGCCGGGTCGCCAAGGAATCGGTGGATCCGGACTACAGCGCCACGGAAGATGACCTGGCGGATACCGAGAACGATTTCGACAAGGCCATCACCACGCTGATGAACTTCAGCATGGACAGCATGGGCCTGCGCGAGATCCTGTACTGGCCGGAACTGGAACCGATTCAGGAAGAAAACTTGGAAATCGAACTTCATGACAGCGACCTGCGTGAAGGCAATTTGGAGCTCTGACATGGTTAAGGATCATCTCGGCCGGCTAATCATACCAGGCAACCACGTTTTCTACCACGGTAGCCTCTACGAAGTGCAACGCACAACGGAAGGAACACCCGAGGCTAAGGATCCCGGACACTATGTCCACCTGCAATACGCAGGCGAAGGGTACGAACTGGTGCGACTGAAACGAGTCTATTCCGACGAGGTTTGCCTGGTGGATGTCGCAGCGGCCCACAATTACATCCGCGAGCAAGAGATCAAACGTGCCGCGCATGCCGCCCTCTGGCCTTCAAATAACGATTGACCAAAACCTCCAATCAGCGCATAATACATACATCGCAACAAGGAGTCACCCAAATGTCCTTCCGTGCCTACAATGTCGCAACCACCCGCTACCTGGCGCTCCATCCGGGCGTGAAGACGAACAAGGAATGGTTCGCGACAGCGGCTGCGGCGCGTGCGGCCATCACTCGTGAACACAACCGCGGTGCCATCCATGCTGCTTCGTTTGCGGTGGCTTCCTGCGACGACTTTGCCAAGCTGGAAAAGACGGAAACGGTGCAGAACCTGATGTCCGGCAAGGATGTCGTCCAGAGCGTCAACACGCCGCGAGCCTGCGATCCGAGCTCGGAACTCTACTGGAGCATGTAATGCTGGAAGTCCTTACCTTCATCTTGTCCGGCTTCTGGAGTTGGCTGGGCACAATACTCCTGGTTGGTGCGGTGAGCGTTGGTTTCGCCCGCATCATCTACTCGGTGCGTGGCCAACGCTGCAACTGTGACGACGAGGTCTGAAATGCGAACCTACAAAGCATTCTACAAGGGCAGGACCTATGTCCTGCAGGCTGAAACCAGCTACGATGCACAACAGGCGGCGGCTAAGCACTTCAAGGCCAAGAAAGCCTACGATGTGGCAATCGTGCTTGCAGACGTTCCAGTCAACACAGCCTCACTATGACCCACTTCACCGAACAGGACGTCATCGACGCAGCGAAGGCCAAATACGGTGTAAAGCCGGTCTGCGTCGACATGATGGACGAAGCCATGCTCGCTCCCACCCTGGACGAGGCGGTGATAGTTATCTTGCTGGACACTGCCATGTGGGACAGTCCCACTGGCAACCCCTTTGACGTGGAGATTAGGTGGTAACCACACTTTGGATCCTTGCCGTGCTTGGGGCCATAGTGCTTGGTGGACTTTTATTCAGCGCCCTGCATCCCAACCTGCAACGCTGGGGTGAAGGACTTCCTAATCGCCCAAAATAGTGGTTGATTAAACCATCAACTCCGCGCATAATACATACATCGCAGCAACAGAGCAAGACGCAAATGACCAACAACCAACTCGCCCTGCTCGCTGCCTTTGCAGCCGCGTTGATCAACTTCATCATGTACGGTGACCTTGCAGCCGCAGTCCTGGGCGCTGGCACATTGACCTACGTGATGAGCCGCTGCCTGTCCTGGGTTATCGACAAATGGCCGGTGAAGAAATGAACCCAATTCAAGCCTACATCGCAGTCCTGGAAGCAGACAAGGCCTTCGGATCCAACTCCATCCAATACCTTGCCGCACTGCACGAATGGTACCACGCGGTCTTCATTACCCTGCGTCAACCCAAGTGAAACTCCTAGCAGTCGCAGTCCTAGTCCTAGCCACAACGGCCTGCACTGCACAACAAAGCCCCGTGGGTATCGCAGTCGAGCTCTACAAGGG